>LZCG01000117.1_pt1 | contig 15012 bp, 20 predicted proteins | sample 768541 | NCBI WGS metagenome assembly LZCG01 (sample SAMN05200874, study PRJNA324366) | oil field metagenome | isolation source: sample BH-FW-1 from oil reservoir | place: India: Bombay High | collected 2015-07-11
GGTTTCGATCATTTCAGATAGCGAGCGATCAGCGGTCAGTAATCAGCCGTCAGCTTACGGTAAGTTACAGTTCTTTAATTTAAACTTCTGTATGATCTTGTCGCACGGTTCCCGTATATGCCTTCACCTTACAGGAGAGGGCTGGGGTGAGGTAAACTAATGGCAAGCCACCTGCTGATTTGCATGAGGGAGGCCGTGCAAGGTTCGTAGTTCGCGGTACGAGGTTCGGTGGGTTCTCGCAAGGTCGCAGGGCTCATAGTGTGGAGTCTTTTCCTGATCTCCCGCCTTCCTAAGAGAGGTTGAAAGGGCGTGGAGTGCACGTCAGCAACCTTAAAATCGAGCTTGTTTACGCAGGAGCATCCCTTGACAGGTCACCTGCAGCGAATAACCCAGATCATGGGGTTGGCTCTTGGCTGAGCCGTGGCTACTGACAGCTTGTTATCCCGGATCGATGAAGTCTTCTGTTTCCTAAGGGGAAGCGGTCTGTGCAACAACTAGAGCAACGGTTCGAGCACCGTAGCAGTGAGTCGCAGGGGATGGTCGGAGAAACGGATGACCCCAGCCCGGTCGATGACAAATGTGTGCGGGATCCCCGAAACGCCGTAGAGACGCGCTACCCTCTGGGCCGCTGTGAGCGATTCCCAGAGGCCGATCACGTCGCCATACCCGTTCTCTGCGAGGTAATCCGCCGCGTCTTTGCCGGTCCGGTCGAGGCTCACCCCGATCATCACCAGACCCTGATCGTGGTACTTGTCGTAGAATGCTCTGAGACTCGGCATGGATGCGCGGCACGGTGCACACCAGCTCGCCCAGAAATCGAGGATCACGACACGACCGCGAAAATCAGAGAGAGAAACCTTATTCCCGCTCAGGTCCTGCAGCGTAAAATCCGGCGCGGTCTGACCGGCCGTGATCCCCACAGGGGGGCACTCTGGTCCGGTGCTGTTGCCGGCACGCTTGCCGGACGGTCCTGTTCACCTGGGGAAGGCTCGTTCTGTATTGCATCAGAGACGGTCCCACCTTTCTGTGATGCAGGTGAGCGACCGATAAGGACGCTTCCTGCGATCGTCCCTGCGACCACGAGCAGCACTATGATCAAAAGGGGGATCAGCCAGCGTGGACCATTCCCTGTTTTTATTGTCGAGGTTTTGCTCATCCTAGCTCCTTTTCGAACGGGGATCTTAGTGTTATAATATCGCTATACAATACGATCATATTATTAGATTGTCAAGTGAGGATATGAAATGGAAGAATCGACCTGCTGTGAGGTCGCAGAGTTCATCGCCGTTCTTGCCAACCCCTACCGGGTGCGGATCCTGTGCGCGCTATCCGACGGAGAACTCAGTGTCGGAGAGATCGCTCGCACGGTGAATCTCTCCCCTGCGCACGTATCCTCCACCTGCGCATCCTCTACGATCGCGGCTACGTCGATCGACGCCGGGAATGGAAACAGGTCTTCTACTCCCTCCGCCATCCCCAGGTAAGGGCGTTCCTCGACATGGCGGCGCAGCTCTCTTCGTTAGAGGAAACCACTACACCGCCCATCATCGAAGGGTAGTGCATTCTTGCAGAACGTCCGTAAGGGAACCCCTGTGGCAAGACCACAGGGAAATCTCCAATTGAACCTATCCCCCTCCCTGCTGCTACATACTGGATGAAGGGGGAAAGATGAACGGACTATCGGGTAGAATAGAAGAAGATCTCGCGCGTATGCGCTATCGAGAGCTCCTTCAGGGGTATCGGTGTGAATCCAAGCTTCCTGCAAAGCGAGTTGTGCAGCGCAAGGCGCAGCGGGCGAGAAGTATAGAGTGGAGCAAGGTGTTCCAGCGGTCGAGCAGTGTTCCATCGTAGGGAGGGAGAGTGGCGGAGAGCGTGATCTCTTGGTGCGTGTGGCTCGTGGAGATGGACGCGCTTTCCACAAGCTCTACACGCGGTACGCCGACCGCGTATTCCGCTACGCCCTCACCCTCCTGCACAACCGCCACTTGGCAGAGGAGGTTGTACAAGAGACGATGATCGCAGTCTGGCAGAACGCAGGAAGCTTCTCCGGACGATCCCAGGTCTCTACGTGGATCTTTGGGATCGCGAGGAACCAGGCACACACCCTCCTGCGCCGTGAGGCCAGGGGAGAGCGACGCCCTAATGAGAATCTGCTTCTTCCCGATCCTGCGCCAGCGGTTGAACGGGAGGAGCGGGTCCTCAAGGCGGTGGGAGACCTTCCCGAAGAGCAGCGCGAGGTCGTTTTTCTCGCGTTCTACGAGAACCTCTCCTACAAGGCGATTGCAAGCCTGCTCGCCATTCCGGAGGGGACGGTGAAGTCGCGTATGTACCACGCAAAACGAAGGCTTGCGGAGGCGTTAGGATGATCGATTGCGATAAGGCGCGGGAGCTGATCCCCTGGTATGTGAACGGGACCTGTCCGGGGATGAAGGACGGGAGGTCGCCGCGCACCTTTCGAGCTGTCCCTCCTGCCGGGAGGAGCTTGCAGAGACCGTTCGGTTGCGATGGGAACTTCGTGCGGCGTTCGAGCGCATGCCTGCCGCCCCGGAGGGGACGTGGGAGAGGGTAGCGACCCGTGCTCAGGGAATCTCCCTCGGCCGGCTCGACGTCGGCTCTTTCCTGCTTGGTCTCTCCCTCGGCCTATCGGTCACGCGGACCGGACTTCCCCGATTTAAGAGCGACCTGCGACTCCTCGGCCGCAAGGTAACGTTATTCGATAGCAAAAAGGAGGTAGCAAATGAGAGAGGAACATGATGCAGAAGAAGTACGAGAGATCTTGGACGTCGTTTCCGATAAGGTCCCGGCGCTCTTGCGCGGCCTGCGGGACGTCCTCTACTCCAAGGAGTCGGCCGAGAACATGGCCGAGTCGGTGGGGGCGTTCTACAAGAAGCTCGTTGAGGCGGGGATCCCCAAGGAGGACGCACTGGATATGGCCCGCGGGTACATGATCAACCTGCGCGACATGATGAGTTCCAAGGGCAAGGGCTTCAACCTAAACATGGAAGATCTTAAAAACTTCGGGAAAGAGAACGAAGAAGAGGAGGAGGAGGAGGAAGACTGAGGGGCGTCGTGCGAGTTTTGCGGATTGGTGGAAAGATCGCGCGTCTGTTGGCAGGGCTCACAGCGGTCGGAGTTGGGTTCTTGTGGGAGCGCCGTCGTGCCGTACGCATCTTTAGAGACTCCTTGCGGCAAGCTGGGCTCCCCCGTGATGTCATAGAATCGCTCACCCACGATTACCGTCAGATGGTGAGCCTTCCCAGTTTGCGCAGCTTAAGCAGATGGAAAAACTAAGGGGGAAAAGTACGAGAGATCGGCGTTGGGTGTCTCGATGGGGAGATGGCAGTGGTCTGTCATCAAACAGCAGACGTGGCAGATCCAGCCGTATCGCTCAACAACACGCCCCCCGAGGATCTCAAGGAATCCAGGTCGGTCATCATCGTCCAGGAAGATGCCCTGTCGAGCCTTCCCGCGACTTTTGACGCGATACACCGCGCTTGGCTCAATGGGGGTCGGGTCTTGCAAGCGAACACCTCCCAACTTCCGGAGTCGTTCGGCGCCTGGGGGACTGAATGTAGAACGCGTTCGTTGGCTCTTTCCTGGTGACCAATGCCAGGATGTCGGCTTGAAAGGTCTCTCCGCGGACTAATGCAGATGACTTGTGTCGTTGAGACGTATGAGGCCACGGTTGAGGAATACATCATCTTCGACAAGAAGTGACAGACTGGCCGGGGAAAATGAAAATGCGACATAGTCGGCGCTTTCGATCGGTAGACCAATCCAGCACGAGATCACAAAAGTCGCAGCGAATCCGTGCGTCACGATGACCAAATCCTTCTGATCTGAGAAGAGGATCTCATTCATTGCTGCGTATACCCTAGTAGCGAGATCCCTTCGCGACTCCGCACCCTCACAAACACGATGATCGAGACGGGATCCCTTTGCAGGTGTGGGAACAATCCGCTTGTCGAGCCATACCTTGGGGCGTCCCTCTGCGACTCCGTAGCTGAGCTCTCGGAAGCCCGAATCTAAGGTGACTGCCGTCCCGAGATGCTCCCCTATGATTTCGGCTGTCTGGCGAGCGCGCAGAAGGTCAGAGGACACGATCGGCACCTGAAGCTCTGGAAAGATACTTCGCAAGGCTCTACCAACCTGACGAGCCTGTCCCTCTCCCTTGTCCGTGAGGCTCGAGTCATACCAGCCACCCACAAGTTGATCGACGTGATGCTGTGCTTCAGCGTGAACTACCACTGCGATTCTCCGCATGCTGTATCCTCCTCTTCCTCAGCATAGGATATGGCGAAGCGATTCGACTAGCTAAGACTGAAATGGAAAGGGCACCTGCCACCGGCGAGTTTCGTGAGTCCGCGTTCTTCCGGAGGAGCGGCAAACGATTGGCAGTTTGGAGCCTAGGGGACTCGAACCCCTGACCTCTTGCATGCCATGCAAGCGCTCTCCCAGCTGAGCTAAGGCCCCGATTGGTGGTCACTTCTTACCCGATTAGTGCTTTCTTTTCAAGGCGATCTATCCGGGGAGATCGCGTAAGTAATTGGTGATCATGTGCTCCAGGACGAGGTGGGCGTCCTCCACGCGGCCGTAGTGGTCCTCCGCAAAAAGAAGGGTATGATCGGCCAATCCCTTGACTACACCGCCGTCGAATCCGAGGAGGGCGATCGTGGTGAGATCTGCCCCCTGCGCCCACTTCATTGCATGGACGATGTTCTTCGAGTTTCCGCTTCCAGTGATCACGATGAGGAGATCGCCCGCCGCGGCGAGGACCTCCAACTGACGGGTGAATACCTCCTCGTAATCGGCGTCGTTCGCCCAGGCGGTGAGGAGGGGAACGTTGTCGGTGAGGGCGATCGCACGGTAAGGGATGGATTTTCCTTGAGAAGCGAGCTTCTGCAGGTCGTTCGCCATGTGCGATGCGGTGGCGGCGCTCCCCCCGTTCCCGATGATGAAGATCGTTCGCCGCGCACGCCGCGCCTTCTCCAATGCCTCGATGACCCGCTCGATCTCTGCGGGGGTGATCCCCCGCAACCCGCGTTCGAGGCGATCGATGTAGTCTCGAATATAATCGCGCATCCTACTCCTCCACGTAGATGATCCGGCTCCCTTCCCCTTCGAAGGCGAAGTCGACCCGGCGTAGTCCCAGCCCTTCCAAGCGCCGCACGAGCTCCCCTTGCCTCTCCGGCTCACAGTAGAGGAGGAGGAACCCCCCTCCACCGGCACCGAGGAGCTTTTCCTCCGGTTGCGCCAGCGGCGAGAGCCGCATCGTACCACTCGTCGATCCTGGGATCGGTTATCCCCGTCGCGATCTTCCGTTTGATCATCCAACCGCGATGGAGGATCTCTCCGGTCACTTCGGGTCGGTTATCACAGAGCGCTTCGTGGAGCTCCTCGGCAAGATCCACGAGGGCGCCGAGGGCCTTATCCACCTTCCCCGCCCGCGTCTTTGTGACCTGCTCATTCAAGATATCAGCGCTCTTTCGTTGCATGTGTGTATAGAAGAGGAGGAGGGATTCCGCAAGGTGACGCCGCGTCGCGGGCTTGCAGATGATCGGCTCAACGAGGACAGAGTCATCGCGGTTGAACCGGATGTAGTTCAATCCACCGTAAGCGGCGGCGTACTGGTCCTGCTTCCCGATCGGTTGAGCCAAGGTCTCGATCTCGATCTCGCACGCCTCGCGCGCCAGGCGCTCTGCCCCGCTGAACCGGTCGGCGTACGCGTGCAGTGCGTGCAAGAGACCAACGGTCAAGGTGGAGGAGGACCCCAGTCCGGTCCCCGCTGGGATGTCGGCGAGCGTCATGATCTCCACCCCACGATCGATCCCCACCTTCTGCAAGACAGCCCGCACGAGCTCGTGACGCAACTCTCCAACGCTATCGACGATCTCGGTCTTCGTGTAGGAGACGCGGATCGAGTCGTCGAATCGCTTGTTCACCATCACGTACATGTACTTGTCGATCGTGGTAGACACGACGGCCGCGCCGTGCTCCCGGTAGTAGGAAGGGAGGTCCGCCCCTCCCCCGGCAAAGCTCACTCGAAACGGCGTGCGGGTGATGATCATCGATATCTCCTTTGTGCCTCTTCGTACCGTTCCTTCGTTCCGATATCAAGGAGTTCCTCTGAGCTTTCGTAGACGTAGAGCTCTTCCCCGGCTTCTAAGGCACGCGGGAAGAGATCGACGATAAAATCGGCGCTCCCTTCGCGGGGAGGTAACGGAGGATCTTCGGTTCCAACAGGTAGAGCGCGGCGTTCCCCAGGTTCCCATAGGCGAAGCTCCCCGGGGCGTGATGGAACGCGGTGATGTGCGAGTTCCGGTCCATCTCGACGATATCGCAATCCTGCGGCCGATCGGTCCGCTGCACCACAAGGGTGGCGATCCCTCCCTTTCCTTCGTGATAGGAAAGGAGGGCTTGAAGGTCGAGATCGGTGAGGACATCCCCATAGACGACGACGAACGTCTCATCGAGGGCCTCCGTAAACGCGCGCAGGGCCCCGGCCGTCCCCTGGAGGACCTCCTCGTGGGAGTAGGTGATAGAGACACCAAAATCGCTCCCATCGCCAAGGTGCTCCTCGATCTTCTCCCCGAGGTGGTGGAGGTTGATAAACAGATCGACCACCCCAAACCCTCGTAACCACGCAATCGTCTGCTCGATCAGCGGACGGTCCCCAACCGGAAGGAGGGGCTTAGGGGTCGTCAGGGTGAGGGGACGCAGGCGTTCCCCTTCTCCGGCGCAGAGGATCACCCCCTTCATCGACCCACCTCAGTGAGAATCCGCGCGACAGCCTCGCTCAAGTCTGAAACCTGCAGGTCGGGTTCGACCGTGTAGCGCCCATCGGTCCCTCCAAAGCCTGTCGAAACGAGGATCGTGCGACACCCTGCACGGCGCCCGGCAAGGATATCCCCGGTGGCGTCTCCAACAAGATAGGAACGACTGAGGTCGATCCCGTGCTCGTCGCGCGCCCTCTCGAACATCCCGATCCCGGGCTTGCGGCAGGGACAGTCGCGGAGGAACTCAGGGACCGTCGCCTCACGGTGATGCGGGCAGTAGTAGATCGCGTCGAGGTGTGCGCCGTGCGCAGAGAGCTCACGCCTCAGCCGAGCGTGGATCGCTTCAAGATCGGAGAGGGTGAGATACCCCTTGGCGACCCCTGCCTGGTTACTCACCACAATCACCGGGATCGCCGACGCGTTTAACAAGGCGATCGCCTCCCCTGCCCCCGGGATGAGGATGAGGTCCTCCGGTCGGTTCAAGTACTCGCGCTGCTCGACGATCACCCCGTCGCGATCGAGGAAGACGGCTCTCTTGAGCCTGTTGTGTAAACCTTTTCCACCACTCGTCTTCAAGCTTGGCTCCTAGTTGCAAGCATTTTACCGCGGAGGACGCAAAGATCGCAGAGATAAAGCATTAAAGTTTCCATGCTGCCCTCTGCGTGCTCCGCGTTCTCTGCGGTGAAAGCTTCTGTTCGGATCTCCGGCCTTGCTTCGCAACCCGTGCGGAGAAGAGGTTTGTGCAACAGCCTGTCTTATTCATCTTTAGGTTAGCGGACAACGATGCTCACCATCTTCTCGGGGATGGCGATCACCTTGACGATCTCTTTTCCCGCGATCCTTCTTTCGACCTCCGGCGCAGCCAACGCGGTCTCTTTCATCATTTCGGGGTCGCGACTCGTCGCGATAGGGAGGGTCAGGCGGTGCGCACCTTCCCGTTGATCTGCACCGGGACCTCGACCGTCTCCTCCTCGAGCGCCTCCATGTCGAACGAGGGCCAACCCTGATCGAGCACCGCGTCCTCGTGCCCGATCCGGCGCCACATCTCCTCGCAGACGAACGGCGTGAACGGCGAGAGGATGAGGATCAACCCCTCGATCACCTCGCGCACCAGCTCATCGTTCTCCCCCTGTTTCACGTACTCGGCGAGCTCGTTTGTGAGCTCCATGATCGCCGAGACCGCGGTGTTGAAGTTGAACCGCCCTTCGATGTCCTCGGTCACCTTCTTCACCGTGCGGTGGTAACGCCGCCACAAGGCCTTGCCGGCTTGATCGAGGGAAGCCGGATCGAGCGGTCGATCCGCTGCGGCGACACGCTCCGCCTGCGAGATCACCAGCGTCCAGAGGCGGTTCAAGAAGCGGAACGCCCCCCGCACCCCCTCCTCCGACCACTCGATGTCGCGATCGGGCGGCCCCATGAATAGGGTGTAGAGCCGCTCGGTATCGGCCCCGTAGCGCTCGATGATCTCTGCGGGGGCGACCACGTTCTTCTTCGACTTACTCATGGAGAAGTTCGCTGTCTCCAACACCAGCCCACAGTGCGGGCAGCGGCCATCCTTCACCTCGCGGGGATAGAGCCATCCGTGCTCCGGACAACGGTAGGCGGTGTGACAGACCATCCCCTGCGTGAAGAGGCGCTTAAACGGCTCGCTAAAATTAAGATAGCCCATGTCCTGTAAGGCCTTGGTAATGAAGCGCGAGTAGAGGAGGTGAAGGATCGCGTGTTCCACCCCGCCGACGTACTGATCGACCGGGAGCCAGCGGTTGACGTCCTCAACCACGAACGGTGCTTCGTCATCCTTGGGGGAGATGAAACGGAGGTAGTACCAGGAGGAATCGACAAAGGTATCCATTGTATCGGTATCGCGCGTCGCCGGAGCCCCGCAGCGCGGGCAGGTCGTCTCTGCGTATCCTGGAATATCGGATAACCCCATCTTCCCGATGAACTCGACGTCAGGGAGAAGGACGGGAAGGTCCTCCTCGGAACGGGAACGATCCCACACTTCTCACAATAGACGATCGGAATCGGCGCCCCCCAGTAACGCTGCCGGGAGATCAACCAATCGTGCAACCGGTAGTTGATCGCCCCGCGCCCCTTCCCCGTCTCCTCGAGCCAGGCGGTCACCCGGTCCTGCGCCTCCGTCCCCGCGGTCCCGGTGAAACGGCCGGAGTGAATCATCGCCCCACGTTCGGCGTGGAAGAGGAGGTCGCGATAGAACGGGACACCCCAGAATCTCTCCATCACGGTGCGCACCCCTGTCAGGGTCGGATCGAGTCGCTTCAACCGGCCGATGATCTCGCGGTCGGACTCCACAGAATCGAGGTCATAGACTCCATCCTCGAAGACCACGGCGAAGCGCGCTCCGACGATCTCGGTGAAACGACCGGGCCGCAGGTGTGCCTGCGCGATCTCAAGGTAACGCTCGACCTGTCCCCTCTCTAAGGAGATCCGCAGCCCATCATCCTCTTCTTCCACAGGAATCCCGGCATCGTGGATGGCGTCGACGAACCCGTCGTTCATCGCTCCTTCCCGGACGAACGAGCGGGCGCACTCATCGATCCTCTCGATCACCGGGATGATCGGGAGGCCGAACTTGATGGCAAAGGCAAAGTCGCGCTCGTCATGGGCGGGGACGGCCATGATCGCCCCGGTTCCGTAGGTCATCAGGACGTAATCGGCGATCCACACCGGGATTTTTTATCGTTCACCGGGTTGATCGCGTACCCACCGGTGAAGACGCCGGTCTTCTCGCGCTCGGTCGAGGCGCGCTCCACCTCGGTCTGCCGGCTCGCCTGTTCTTGGTAGGCTTCCACTGCCTCACGTTGTTCCGGCGTAGTCAGCCGGTCGACGAGTGGGTGTTCCGGGGCGAGGACCATGAACGTCGCCCCCCACAGGGTGTCCGGCCGGGTGGTGAAGACAACGATCTCCTCCCCTTTTTCAGTGTGAAAGGTGACCTCTGCCCCTATGCTTCGTCCGATCCAGTTCGACTGCATCTTCTTCACGTTCTCCGGCCAGCCGACAAGCTCCTTCAGGTCGTCCAACAGGCGATCGGCGTAGGCAGTGATCTTGAAGAACCACTGTTCCATGGTCTTTCTCTGCGGGGTGGTCCCGCAGCGCTCACAGACCCCCCGACGACCTGTTCGTTTGCGAGGACGGTATCGCAGGTGGGACAGTAGTTGACCGTCGCCTTCTTCTTGTAGCAAGGCCATGCTCGTAGAGCTTGAGGAAGAGCCACTGCGTCCACTTGTAATAATCGGGAAGACAGGTCGTGATCTCCCGGTCCCAGTCGTACTCGATCCCCCAGGCGCGGAACTGTTCCTTAGCAGAGGCGATGTTATTGAGGGTCCAGTCGCGTGGGTGAATCCCTCGTTCGATCGCCGCGTTCTCCGCCGGCAGGCCGAAGGCGTCCCATCCCATCGGGTTCAGGATATTGTACCCACGCATGATGTAAAACCGGGTGACGACATCCCCGATGATGTAGTTCCGCCCGTGTCCCACGTGGAGCGATCCCGAGGGATAGGGGAACATGTTAAGATAGTAAAACTTCTTCTCTGTCTTGTCGGTCTTCGCGCGGAAGAACCCACCCTCACGCCAGAAGTCGCGCCAGTGATCCTCGATTCTCTTGAAATCGTACTGTTCGATGTATCGGTCTACCATAACGTTAAATCTCCTCGTGCCAGCCTCTTCGCCTCCTCCAACAGATTGAAGACGTCCTTCTTTTCCCTCATCTCACAGTAGATCCGCAGGATCGGTTCGGTCCCGGAAGCGCGGAAGAGGAGCCACCCTTGATCGAAGCGGAGCTTGAGACCGTCCAGGGTCTCGACCGCGACCACTCGGTGACCGCCGAAGCGCTCCGGCGGGTTCTCGCGGAGCTGGGCGACGATCTCCAGGCGTCCTTCCACCTCGATGTCGCAGCGGTGGTAGAACCGCGGACCAAAATCCGCGTGGAGCTTATCCACCACCTCGCTCATCGGGCGATCAGCAGTGGCCGCGATCTCGGTCAACAGGAGCGAGTGCAGGACACCATCCCGCTCGGGGATGTGGCCGCGGATAGCGATGCTCCCGCTCTCCTCACCGGCGATCAACACATCTCTTTTTAGAATCTGCTCTACGGCGTACTTGAAACCGATCGGGACCTCAACCAGAGGAAGGTCGTACGCGTCACAGATGTCATGGACCATGTCACTGAGGTTGAATGACTTGACGACCGTGCCGCGCCACCCGCGCACCTCGACGAGGTAGCGCAGGATAAGGGCGAACGTGCGGTGAGCATCGATGAACCCTCCCTTCTCATCCATCGCCGAGATCCGATCCCCGTCCCCATCGGTGACAACCCCGATCAGCGGCTCCCCACGGCGCCGCAACGAAGCGATCACAGCCCTTAATGGGACTAGGTTCTCCTCGAGCGGCTCGGGCTTCTTCCCGCCGAAGAGGGGATCATGACGCCCGCGTATCTGGGTGTAGGGGACCCCGTACTCGCTGAGGAGCTGTGAGACGTACCCCTGCGCCGAGCCGTACATGGAATCGATGACAACGTGCACCAGTGAAGCGGTGAGCCGCTCCGGGTCGACGAGGGTACGCACCTTCTCCAAGAAGGGGGCCTTCAGATCGACCTCTTCGATCGCCCCCTCTGGAGAGCGCGGGACGGGCGGGATATGAGGGAGGAACGATTCCACCCCGGAGGTCACCTCGCCCGGTGCAGAACCACCGTACTCGGCCTTGTACTTGATCCCGTTGTAGAGGGGCGGGTTGTGACTGGCGGTGAACATGATCCCCGCTGCGGCGTTCCGGTTGACCACTGCGTAGGAGAGGGCTGGAGTAGGAACCGGTGCGTTCGAAACAGCAACAGGGATACCACTATCATGCAGAACACGAGCGAAATGGTGTGCAAACTCGCGCGAGAGGAAGCGCATGTCATAGCCGATGACGACCCCGTTCGTCGCCGGCCGGTAAGGGGAGCCCCAATCGCGATAGATCGCGAGCCCTTTTCTCTTCTCATCGAGGAGGAACCTGGCCGTCGCCTGGGCCACGCGCGCAACGTTGTCGAACGTGAACTCCCGTGCGATTATCGCCCGCCATCCATCCGTCCCGAACCTAATGTCGCTTGCGCCGCCTCGACTTCCTCGCTTTTCTACCACGCTCTTCTCCTGTACGTACCGTGATTTGGTGTTGATGCGCTGCACATTCTCCGGCAGGGCGAGATCATCCCGGGCAAGGATCTCACCCAACAGCTGGTAGGGAATAGACGTCTCCACCCAGACCGAGTCGATATCGACCACCCCGTTTCTCACCGGCAGGTGGGGGATCGCCCGCTCCACGGCCTGCTTGTAGCGGCTGAGCATCTCCTCCGTCGATAACCTTTCAGTATCTGTATTCAACGATATACCCGACCTCTCTCTTTGTACTTGAGTGATTCGCCGCCCGATGATAGCACAGTCCCTCTCAGGTTGTAAAGGGAAGCGCCTTCGTGCAAAGAGGAGACGGGTTGCACCCACACGGTACGGACCTGGTTTTGTAGGAAGTTAAGAGAAAGGTATGGTACAATTGTTTCTCGATTCTCGTTAAACAGGGAGACACCGAACTTGCGAAAACTCATCGTTGTACTCGTTCTTCTCAGCCTCTCTCTTGTGGCCTTCGCTGGAGTAGAACGGCTCTCCCCCGTTCTGCGAGAGATCCTGGCACAAGCAGAAAGTGAGAACGGCATCGATCTCTCCTCGTACGCACCGTCGATGGAGGTCTTCAACAGCAAGGGGCTGATCCGCTTTCCGATTCCTCCTGGGGAAGAGAGCGCAGATCGCCTCGGCGTGCTGGTGAAGGTCCGCCACCCCTTTTGGGGGACGAACTTCCTCGGCCTTCCGGTCGGGGTCTCCACGGGGACGATCCTCACCATGAGGGTCACACTCGCCGATCTATTGACCCTCATCGCCTCACCGGACGTGATCTACGTGGAGCCGGCGTGGAGGACAGAGCCGAAGCTCGATCGAAGCGTCCCTGCAATCGGGGCCGATCGCGTACATATGCAGTCGCTCCCGGTTACCGGAGAGGGGGTGATCATCGGTGCGGTGGACACCGGAATCGATTACACGCACCTCGACTTCCGCTACGATTCCGACGGTGATGGGTTTGAGGAGTCATCGCGCATCATTTCGATCTGGGATCAGACGAGCGGGTTCTTCGGTGCCTACTACGACAAGACAGAGATCGAGAGTGACCTCGCCCTTGGGTTCGGGCCGGACGCAGGACTGGTACAGGAGATCGATACAGACGGGCACGGAACACATACCATGGGGATCGCCGCGGGAGACGGATCGTCATCCGCGGCCGGATTCGTCGGTGTGGCCCCGGGAGCGCAGATCATCATGGTGAAGACATCGTTCTACACCTCGGATATCCTCAAGGGCGTGAGCTACATCTTCGAACAGGCGGAAGAGCGCGGTCTCCCAGCGGTCGTCAACCTCAGCCTGGGAGGGCACGAGGGGCCGCACGACGGGACGAGCCTCTTCGAACAGGGGCTCGATGAGCTTCTGCAGGAACCCGGTCGGGCGATCGTCGTCTCGGCAGGGAACGAGGGGGACCAAACGATCCACGTCTCTCACACGCTCCACGGGGATTCCTTCACGTTCTCCCTCGCCCCTTCATCATCCGGCTCACTCGACCTCTCTCTGTGGTACCCCGGTGGGTCCTCGTTCACGATCGCGGTCATTCCCCCTACCGGACCTCCACTCGTCGTCGCATCGGGAACAAGAGGAGAGGCGAGCACCGCCAGCGGACAGATCACCGTGGACAACGCTTCGGCAGGTGCGAACCCGAACAACGGAGACAACGAGGTGCGCATCACGTTGAGCGGGCTCACGAGCGGAGCTTCGTGGAGGATCACCGTGAGCGACGAAGGAGGCGGCGGACGCTTCGATGGATGGATCACCTCCGACAGCGGGACGATCACCGACGGTGATTCGGCCATAACGATCGATGAACCCGGAAACGCCAGAGCGGTGATCACTGTCGGTGCGTTCAACACCAAGGCGGAGTGGCCTTCCCTCGCCGGACAGCAAGATTTCTCCGATAGCTACCCGATTGGGGACCTCTCCTACTTCTCAAGCTCTGGACCGACCCGCGACGGCCGCCAGAAGCCGGACATCGCTGCTCCGGGGGCGTGGATCTGCTCCTCCCTCTCCGCTGACAGCCCCTCACCGCAGTATCTGACCGACCCGGACGGGGCACACACACTCGGCCTGGGGACGAGTATGGCCGCTCCGCACGTGAGCGGGGTGATCGCACTGATGTTCGCGGTCGATCCGCATCTCTCCGCAGCAAGGGTCAAGGAAGTCCTTGCAAACACGGCTGTACAGGACCTATTCGCCGGGAGCGTTCCCAACCCGCATTGGGGATGGGGGAAGGTTGACGCAGAGGGGGCCGTGGCCGCCGTGGAGACCTCCCATAACCCGGAACCGGAGGACAGACCGACGGTCACGCTCGAAGAGAATCCTGTTCACACCCGCGCTCTCTTCATGTATACCCTCCCGGAAGGGACCGCGTGGGCGACGCTCTACGTCGTCAATATCGCCGGAGCGCCGTTATTTGAGGCCCCACTTGATCCTCACCAAACCCGCTACGAGTGGGATCTTACAGCCGACTTTGGCCACAAGCTTGGAAGTGGGCTCTACCTCTACGTTGTGGCGAGCGAGAAGGGGAGCTCAACGGTCGGAAGGTTGGTGATCGAACGATGAGAAAGCTGATCCTCGCCCTGATAGCGGTCTTCCTCCTCGTTGCGGGGGGGTACGGAGCGGAGTTCGCCAATGTAGCAGCGATATTCCAGCTAGGGCCAAGCGGCCGGCCGTTGGGGATGGGGGGGGCGTTTCTCGCCCTTGCAGACGATGAGTCGGCCGCCTTCTACAACCCAGCCGGCCTCGGTTGGATCGACCAGATCGGACTCACGTCCCTCTACGCTCGCCAGTTCGAGGCCGTGAACTACGCCGCGGTCGGGATCACCCTCCGTATTTCGGCGTGAACATGCTCCAACTCGACTCGGGATGGATCGGGAGCGAGGAGACGGGGTTCCGCTACGTCAGCCGCGCCGGCGTCATCTCCTGTGGGTTCGCCGTCGGGACGGTCGGTTTGGGTGGGCGCTTCAAGCTCTACCGTGTGCAGACCCCCTACACAGCGAGCGGGTGGGCACTCGATCCGGCGATCCTCATCGTCACCGATGTGGTGCGGGTCGGTCTCCTCCTAGAGAACG
>LZCG01000118.1_pt1 | contig 14936 bp, 16 predicted proteins | sample 768541 | NCBI WGS metagenome assembly LZCG01 (sample SAMN05200874, study PRJNA324366) | oil field metagenome | isolation source: sample BH-FW-1 from oil reservoir | place: India: Bombay High | collected 2015-07-11
CTCCCCGGCGGTAGAGCTCCCCCGAAGGCGTGGTGCAGGAGGGCCAACCCCACCCCCTGACGACGCCAGGGGCGGCGGACCCCGAGGATCCCCACGTAGCCCATCTTCGGATCCTCATGGGACTTGGGCCAGCACATGGACACCCCTGCAATCTCCTCCCCCGCCAGTGCAAGGAACCAGAGCGAGGGATCGAAGTCAGGATCATGCGCTGTCCGGTGACGCCAACGTTCAAGTTCGTCCTCGATGGGGGATTCCACGTACCCCCAGTGGTCCTTGAAGGCGTCTCGTACGGCAAGAGCGAGTGCACGGTCGTCGGGCTTGGCAGCGAAGGTGCTTAAGTCGATCCCAGTAGGCCACGTTGGGGAAGGAGGCGGGGCATCCATCTCGATCACCATCCGCCAGAAGTGGCGGACGGGCCTGAATCCGCGCTCCTCAAGGAGCTTCCGGGTCGGCTCGTCTTCTTCTAGAACACTGTGGATGAGGACGACGCGCGCGCCATCCGGGGCTTTGGGGATCGCCTGGCGAGCCCTCTCTTCTGCCCAAGCGAGGAGATAGTTCCCGATTTCTTGATCCCTGTGGGCGGAGTGAACGACGCTCTCGCACTGGATCCGCACGTGCGGATCGGCGATGTCGGAGACCCAAACCACGCCAGCGATCTGCCCTGTTTCGTCGAGCAGAAGGCGGGTATCGGTCTTGGGAGCGAACCCCGGCGTCTGCAGCAGGGTGCTCACCCGTTCCCTCGTGATGGATGGAGCGCCGATGAGCTCGCATGAGTGAGCGTTGATCAGGGAGACAACGGCTTCGATATCGTCTAGGTTTACTGGCCGGGAAGTGAACCCATCGGGAAGGGGTGCGTTCATAGTCTATCCTTTCGTCTCTATCAAAGATGAGACCATTATAGCGGGAGGCCATTTCCGCAGCGAGAGGTTGTGCGGATTGGTTTGACAGAGAAGCTTCATTTCGAGATTCTCCCTTAGCGCGATTTCAGCGTTTGGAAGCCGGTGCCGTTAAGTAACGTTAAGAGAGACCGGGATTGTGTTTGCTCAGCCGAAGCGTCCAGCCAAGTAGTCTTGTACCCGTGGATCTTCAGGATGCTCGAACACGGTCTTGGTGAGACCGAATTCAACGAGCTCTCCACCGGCTAAGAGGACAGCGACATAGTCACTGACACGGGCCGCTTGCTGAAGGTTATGGGTCACCATAATGACAGTGAGTTCCTCAGCGAGTTCACGAGTCGTTTCCTCGATCCGATCGCTTGCTTTGGGGTCCAGAGATGAGCACGGTTCGTCCATCAGGAGCACCTTAGGCTGTACCGCCAACGCTCGGGCAAGACAAAGGCGTTGCTGCTGTCCTCCGGACAGGGAGAAGGCGCTCTTCCGTAATCGATCCTTTACCTCATTCCACAGGGCAGCGCGTCGCAGGCTTCCCTCAACGATGTCATTCAACAGACTGCGGCGTCTTATCCCGTGAATCTTAGGACCGTAGGCCACGTTCTCGTAGATCGATTTAGGAAATGGGTTAGGGTGCTGGAAAACCATCCCTATCTGCCTTCGTAGCTCTACAGGATCCTCCTGAAGAAGATCTGTCCCCAAGAAAAAGACGCTCCCCTCCGCTCGTGCGCCGGGAGTAAGATCATGCATTCTGTTCAGAGTGCGCAAGAAGGTGCTCTTCCCACATCCCGATGGCCCCATAATCGCAGTGATTCCATCGCGAGGAATGGAGAGTGAGATGTTACGCAACACCTGTTGCCGCCCGTAGTAGAAGTTGAGGTTCTGTGTTTCGATGATCGTCTCCGATGACACGTTCTTCTTGATCCACTCCCGCGTTGATGCCACTCCGATCACTTCAGGGGACGAAGCTACCATTGTTTCCTCCTTCGCGCATAGGTTCTTAGGATGATTGCACCTAGATTCAATAGGAAGACCAACCCCAGCAGAACCAGCACTGTTCCGTATTGAAGGTGCCTTGTGCACCAGTAATTCGGGCTCTCTGTGGCCATCACGAACACGTGGTAGGGGAGGGCCATCACCTTGTCTAGGGGAGAGCTTGGAAGCCGCGTGGTGTAGAAGGCCGCCGCAGTGAACATGATCGGTGCGGTCTCTCCCACCGCCCGACTCAGGCCGAGGACTATTCCTGTCAGGATACCGGGAGCAGCGGCGGGAAGGACAACTGTGCGTACCGCATGCCAGCGTGTGGCCCCGAGGGCGAGTGCTCCCTCGCGGAAGTTCAGTGGAACGGAACGAATCGCCTCTTCGGCGGCGCGAATGAGGACCGGGAGGATGAGAAGGGCGAGGGTGAAGGAGCCTGATAGGATGGAGACTCCAAACCCGAGGACCTTCACAAAGAACGCCAGTCCCAGTAGCCCAAAGACGATCGAGGGGACACCTGCCAGGGTGTTCACGCCGACTCGAATCAGGCGCACCCACCATCCACTACGGGCGTATTCGGTGAGCCAGACCGCTGCGCCCAGGGCCAAGGGTAAGGCAGTAGCCACCGCACCAAATGTCAAGTAGAAGCTACCGACCAACGCAGGAAAGATCCCCCCCTCTGTCATCCCTTTGCGGGGGAAGGCGGTTAGAAACTCCCAACTGATTGCTCTTGCTCCCTGTGAGATCACCGAGTAGAGGAGGATCACCAGTGTGAAGAGACCGACAAGGCTCGCGGCTCCCAACATGGAAAACGCCGCGATCTGTACAAGATCGCGCTTCTTTATTATTCGTCGTTTCTTCTTCATCTCGTGTGTCTGCGCACCAACCTGCCGTGCAGCCACTCCGCCAACCAATTTGCTGCAAGGGTGATCACCAGCAGGATCGCCCCCAGTGCGAACAGCGCGTGGTAATGGGTGCTCCCAAAGGGTGTCTCTCCCATCTCAAGCGCGATACCTGAGGTCAGTGTTCGCACCGGCTTAAGAAAAGAGCCCGTGATCTGGGGAGAGTTTCCCGCTACCATTAGCACAGCCATCGTTTCACCGACTGCACGCCCCATTCCAAGGATCCCGGCCCCAATCAACCCAGAGAAGGCCGCGGGGAAGACCACGCGCCACGTCGTCTGCCAGCGGTTGGCTCCCAGTGCCAGCGAGGCCTCCCTGTACTCCTTAGGGACTGCGGTTAGTGCATCCTCAGCGAGGCTGGCTACTGTGGGCAGGGTCATGATTCCCAGAATCAGCGCTCCGGTGAGGGCAGTCCTCCCGGTGGGAAGATTCAGGGTCCGCTGCAGGAAAGGGGCGATCACCATCAACCCAAAGAATCCGTATACCACGGATGGAATCGCGGCGAGAAGCTCGATCAGCGACTTTGCAGCATCCTTCAACAGGGAGGGGACCACCTCGGCGATAAATACGGCCGTGGCCAAGCGAGAGGGATGGCAAAGAACAACGCTCCCGTCGTTACCATCCCTGTTCCCAATATCATCGATAACGCCCCAAAGCTAGGCGGTTCACTGGTCGGGAGCCACCTTGGTCCGAAGAACTCGGTCAAGGGAACCTCCCGAAATACGGGGAGCGCTTCCCGAAAGATGAAGAAGACGATCAGCCCAAAGCCAGGAGAGAGACGCTTGCCAAGACAAAGAAGACGGGAGCATCCCACCGCTTACGGACAAACTTCGCGCCCTGCTTGAAAACCTTTACAGGACGGAGAGTCCACCGTTTTTCGATACGGAAGGCATGTCTCCCTCGCGCGGAGATCAATATTTACCTCCCTCGTATAAAGATTTTTCAAAATTATACATTTAAAATCGCCATTGAACAAGTCACCGTGGGGCGAAAAGGGCCAGCTCTAGAGCTGGCCGTGGTTGAGAGGAAGCCAAGAGAGACGGGCATCTCACATTTTACGATCCACTACACAGGGCGCGAATCGGGGCATACCCCATGGAGACGACAATCTGTTGCCCTTCCTCTGAGAGGATGAAGCGGATGACCTCCAACGTAACTCCGCTGGGGTAGCCGTTGGTGGACATAAACAAGGGCCGCGTGATCGGGTACTCTCCGGAGATGGCAGACTCAACCGTTGGAGTCACCCCATCGACGATCAGGGCTTTCAGACCGGGCTGCAGGTACCCAAGGCCGATGTACCCAATGGCATTGGGGTTATTTACAACCTCGCCTGCGACATCTGCATTGGAAGTTGTATAGATAGCAGAGGGGAGGATACCTTCGCTGTTCATAATTATGTGCTTCCAGGTATCGAACGTTCCCGAGGAGCTATCGCGCGAAACAACCACAATAGGGGCATCATCGCCGCCCAGTTCCTTCCAGTTCACGATCTTGCCGAGGTAGATCTCCTTGAGTTGCGCGACGGTGATCCCGCTCACCGGGTTCACCGGGTTCACTACCACGGCGATAGCGTCCTGGGCGACGTGAAAGCTAAACGGGAAAACTCCATTTGCAACCGCCTTTTCAAACTCTGACGCCTTGATCGGGCGAGAGTGATCGGCGATATCGGTCGTCCCATCGATCAGGGCGGCGACGCCGACACTGGAGCCACCACCAGAGACCTCGATCTCATACGTTCCGGCAAGGGCTTCCGCCACGGCTTGCGCAATCGGGAGAACCGTTGTGGAGCCTGTCATTTGAACATCTGCTGCGAATACAGCGGAACCAGCGCCCAAAAGACTGAGCGCTACCAACACAGCCAGCATCACATTACGTAGTGACACGGGTGACCACCGTCCTTAAAATATATTTTCGACTTGAAGTATATATTTTTTAATAAATATACAAGCGTCGCTAGCGGTGGGACTCATGTGTGGTCGTTCTTGTCGATCAAAGAGGCATCGAAGACAAATTTCTCTTCTAAATGCTGTACATGCGGGTGGATGGTTCGCAGGTCATGGGTCCCAGTGAATTGTAACTCTAGCCCTTCGTGACGAATGAATGAGCCAGCTTGTCTATTTGGTGGATGTACTGATCGATCCAAGTTCGATTCCGTCTCCTTCCCCTCCGCATCCGATGAGACACAAGCGCATGGGTTGCGCCCAACCAAGGGGCGCTTCTCGGAGGGAACACCTGTCCGTTCCCTTCCTCCGGACCGCTGGCTTGACCACGGGGAGATGTTTTGCCATACTCCTTTTGGGTCAAGGAAGGGTGGGGGTGCACAATGAGGAAGCTGGTTGTGTTGGTCGGCCTCTCCGGATCGGGTAAGACGACGTTTTGCAAGAAGCATCCGGAGTGGGCGGTTGTGTCGAAGGATCACATCCGGCGGATGATCTTTCATCGGGACTTCGATCTTTCCTACGAGGACGTTGTGGACCGGATCTTCACCGCTGCCCTTGTCGAGGCGGTCGATTCCCCAGCGCAAGTCGTCTGTGTCGACAACACCAACCTTACACGTGAGGAGCGACGCTCACTGATTGAGGTGGCCCTCCTCTCCGGACGTGAGCCGATCGCCTACGTCATGCCTCTTCTCCCCCTTGAAACCATGTACAAGAGAAAGATGAAACAACTGGAGGAGCTTGCCCGCAATTGCCCTGAGATCGTAGTGGGCGGGTTTTCAAGAGAACGCTACGAGAGGATCTACCGTTCTTACGAGGCGGTCTGTGAAGATGAGGGGTTCGCTAGGGTGATCCATGAGGTTCCCCCGCTGCAACCTCGACGGAGAGCGAAGCGGGTTCGCCGGACGCGGAGAAGACGCGAGGGTGAGGTTAAGCCGTTGCCGCTCTTTGCTTGATCGTATAAGAGAACGAGCGCCCACGGGGGGACCCGGGGCGCCCGTCAAGTATGAGAGTCCGTTTCTTGCCTCATGCAGCAGCGCGGGTGACAAAGGAGATGTAATCCTCCTCGGGGATCGCTCCCTCGAAACTTGTCTTCCCGTTTAACACGACCTTTGGGACCGCCATCACGCCGTAGCGGTTTGCCAAGTCTGGAAACTCGTTTGCCATCACCATGTCCGCGGTTACCTTCTCTGATTCCATCGCCATCATGTGCGCGGTGCGCACCGCCTTTGGGCAGTAGGGGCAGCTCGGTGTGACGAAGACTTGGATGTGTACCGGCTTCTCCAGCTGAGAGAGGCGTTCCTTCGTCGCGTCGGAGAGGGAGGTCTTCCCGGTTCCCACATCGATGATGTCCTCGATCAGCGATGAGAACTCGTATCCGGATGGGATACCGAGGAAGCGAATTCCATAATCGCGCTCCCCTTCAACGATCACTGCAGGAACGCGCTCAACCCCGTAAGCTATTGTCTTCTCTTTATCCTGCACCAGGTCGTAGGTGATGAGTTCGATCTTCTCGGAGAGGGCAGCGGTCTCCTCCAGTAGCGTGTGTGTGTCGCGGCAGGAGGCGCATTCGAACTCTTGCGTGAATAGGATGAGCCTCACCGGTTCGGTGAGTTTCGCAAACTCATCTTGTAGGTACTGACGGTCCTTCTCTTTGAGTAAGGTCATTTATCCCTCCTAGTTCAGGTTCAGCAGCGCATCGATCCGCGGCCGGTCGAATCCAACGATGATCTCGCCGTCGATGTCAAGGACGGGGACACCCTGTTGACCGCTCTTTTCCACCATCTCCATCGCCCGGCTCATATCGGCTGAGACGTCGACCTCCTCAAACTCGATCTCCCGCGAGCGCAGGTAGTCCTTTGTCGCCTGACACCAGGAACAGGTGGGCGTTGTGTAGATTGTTACCTCGTGATTCATTTTAACTCCTCCTTATTTATAATCTTGATCAACTCCTCGGTGCGGCTCTCCAACCGATAGCAGTTTCGTGAGCCGCTCTTCTCCTTCTTCAGGATCCCGGCGCGTTCGAGCTTCCCAAGGTGGTAGGAGATCGCCGGTTGGCTTAAGGTCACCCGGTCGATGATCTCCTGACACTCCATCTCCCCCTCGGCCAGCATGAGGACCATCCGCAGGCGGGCCTCGCTTGCCAGTGCGGAGAAGACACGGATCCACTCTCGTTGTCGTTCATCGTCGATCATCACTTGCTCATCTCCTCCAATCGGCGTAGGATGATACACGCAAGGTTCAAAAGTGTCAAATATTTAAATAATTGGAGGCGGCATGAGCACAACGATAGTGAGGTTTGTCGAGGGGATGAAGTTCGTCGGGCAGGGGAAGAGCGGCCACTCCGTGGCGATGGACGCGGCAGAGAGAGTGGGGGGAGTGACAGCGCAGCCAGGCCGGTTGAGGTGATGCTCTGCGCCCTCGGCGGGTGCACGGGGATGGACGTCGTCTCCATCCTGCGCAAGATGAAGACCGCCCCTACCTCCCTGGAGATCGAGATCGAAGATGAGCGGGCGGCGGAGTACCCCAAGGTGTTCAAGAAACTTCATCTGACCTACCGGGTCACTGGGAACATCCCCGAGGAGAATCTGAGAAAGGCGATCGATCTATCGCTCGCCAAGTACTGCCCGATCGCCAATTCGCTCGCCGGTGTCGCTCAGATTACTTCAGAATACGTGATCGAACCTGAATCGTAACCGCAGTGATCACTGATCGGACGCCTTTTCGATGATCCGCTCGATATCGACATTGAAACGGACGAGACGGATGACACTGTCCAGCCGAGTCCCAGGGTGGATGCGTGAACGGTTCAGTGCCCCTTCGCACAGGAATGCCGCAGCCATCGGATCCTGTCCCACGAGGATGACCGGGACCCCGCGTTCGTTCGCCTTACGGACGACCTCCCGATTGGGAAGGTGGTTCCCAGTGAGGATGAGACAACGCAGGCTTTCGGCCTTAAGAGCGGCTTCTTGAATCTCGATTCGGTCCCCTCCTGTGATGACCGCGAGTTCCGGGGTGCGCCTGAAACTGCGGAGGGCGGGCTCCGGACCGGTTGCCCCGATGCGGAAGTACAGGATCTCTTGGTTCAGTGGGACATCGGTCGCCACCCTCCCGTTGAGGCGCTCCACGATCTCCTCCACGCTGACGGAGCGCAGTGAGTGATCGTAAGGGATGATCCCGAGCACCTCTGCACCTCGGTCGGCCAGGAACGGGGCGAAGACGTCGGCCACTTCGTTGATCTGTGTCTCCATCAAGACACCGTTCAGAACAACTCCAATGATTCGCGATTCACTCCCGAGGAGGCGCAGAGCACACAGGACCCGATCGATCGCGGCCTCACCGTCGTAGCGGGTGAGGATGATGATGTCCGCGTGAAGGATCTCAGCCATGTCGAAATCACTCAGGCCCGCGCTCACCCCCAGACCGAGGTAGCTTCGCCCCTCGATCAGCGCCACGTGCTGCCCCTGCGTAATCCGGTCGAACGAGCGGATGATCCGCTCGCGGAAGCCGCGGTCACCGGACTCGATCGCTTCGCGTAGGAAGGGTCCTTCTAAGGCGACCGGAGCGATCTGCTTCACGTCCTCCTTCAGGTCAAGGATGGTGCGGATCGCCTGCGCATCACGATCGATCGGCTCTCCGGTGGTATAAGAGACCGCGGAGCTGATCGGCTTCATGTACGCAAAAGGGACTTTCTTCTCCTTAAGGTAGAGCCCCAACGAGAGGGAGAGGATGCTCTTTCCGGCACGACTTTCCGTAGATACGATCAATAACCTCTTCATGTTGCAGGATGATAGTTGGAACGATCCACCGAAGCAACGTATATAGTCAGGGCCCAGGTTGGAAGAGATCACGAATAACACGAATAAAGAATTCGTACCATCTGTGTGATTCGTGACCCTTTGTAGCAGACAGGCAAGGCAATGTGCCGGAACGCCAAACAAGTGTGAAACAATGCGCCCTCTGTGCGTCACAGGATGCTCACGGTTCCCTCACACCCTCTTCACAACCGGAGACTAAACTCTGTACAGGAGCCGTTGAGAAGAGGTACAGTGAGCAATGCCGTTGGGCATTCTCGCGGGTGAATCCAGGTGTGTTCCGATTGAGGGAAGGGATAAGACGGAGAGGAGGTCGGCCACCTGGGTTACCCCGCCTGAAGGGTCGTTTTCCCCTATAATGAGGGTGAGATGAAGCGGATCTTGATTGTCGATGATGAAGAGATGATCGTACGGACGGTGAAGGCATACCTCGACCAGGAGGGATTCAAGACCTATACGGCGAGTGATGGCGAGGAGGCGTTGCGCGCGTTCGAGGAGAAGGGGCCGGACCTGATCGTGCTCGACCTGATGCTCCCACGTATGAGCGGGATCGAGGTGACCAAGAAGATCAGAGCCACCTCCACTGTCCCGATCATCATGCTCACGGCAAAGGCGGCAGAGGCCGATCGGGTCGTTGGATTGGAGCTTGGGGGCGACGACTATGTGGTCAAACCGTTCAGTCCACGGGAGCTCGTGGCACGTGTCCGCGCGGTCCTCCGCCGCATCGACGGGGAGGCGGGAATGGCGGAACGGATCAGTACCGGGGACCTTGAGATCGATTTGAAGACGCGCGAGGTCAAGGTAGATGGGAAAGAGGTCGAGTTGACCCCGACCGAGTTCGACCTCCTCGCCTTCCTGGCTCGCCATCCAGGGCAGGTCTTCACCCGCTTGCAGCTCTTGCGGGAGGTGCAGGCTATACCTACGACGCGTTCGCCCGCACCATAGATACCCACGTTAAGAACCTGCGCCGAAAGATCGAGAAGGATCCCAAGGATCCGCGTTATATCCTTACCGTACATGGCGTCGGGTACCGCTTCACCCGTGATCAGTGATATGAAGCGAAGCTTTCCGTTCGCCCTCAAGCTGGGGCTCTCGTTCGCCATCGTTATCCTCCTCTCTGTGGCTCTTGTCTACTTCTTTACGGCGCGGACCATCACCGCCCGTTTCTCCGCCTACCGTGAACAGAACAAACAACAGGTCGCAAAACAGGTGTGTGGACTGCTCGCCGAGTATCGCATCCGTACGGGGACTTGGTTGGGAATTGAACGACTCCTCGCCACTCAGTACACGGTGATGATCAACGGCCAATTGATCGTGCGTCGCACTTCGCTCATCGGAGGTTGTTTCTCCCTCGCCGATGAGAACGGGCGGGTCGTCGTCTCCACGGAAGAGGATCGTGTAGGGACGACCCTCACACCGGAGGAGATCGCAGCCGGAATCCCGATCGAGGCCGAAGGAGACCGGCTCGGGACCCTCCTTGTCGATAGTTCGGCTTCGCTTCTCGGTCCGGAGGAGGAGGAGTTCCTCGCCTCGGCGAAGCGCTCGGCCCTCCTCGGAGGAGGGATCGCCTCCGGAGCAGCCATCCTCTTGGCCATCTTTCTCATCTCCCAGGTCCTTTCCCCTCTTCGTCTTCTCTCCCGTGCCACAGAACGGATCGCACGGGGCGACCTGTCACAGCGGGTAGCGCTCAAGGCGCGGGATGAGTTCGGCCGTCTGGGAGAATCGTTCAACCGCATGATCGATAACCTGAAGCGCTCGGAGACGATCCGGCAGACGATGACCGCAGATATCGCCCACGAGTTGCGCACCCCGGTGACGATCATCCAGGGGAACCTGGAGGCGATCCTCGATGGGATCTATACTCCCGATGCCAAGACGATCGCTCCTATCTACGAGGAGACCCTTCACTTGGGACGGTTGATCGACGACCTGCGTGACTTGGCCCTGGCCGAGGCCGGCGAACTTCGGCTTTGCAAAGAGCCGATCGACCTTGTCGCCCTGGTGAACCAGGTGGTGGAGACAGTGAACTTCTCCCTGGAGCATGGGCCGAAGCTGACCGTTACAACCGACCCTGCACTTCCTGAACTCTTGCTTGATCCAAAGAGGATCAGACAGGTTTTAGTAAATCTGTTGAGCAATGCCCTTCGTTACACACCGGACGATGGGGAGATCCTGGTCGAGGTCGTACGGGTGGGCGAGGCGGTCGAGGTACGGGTGACCGACACCGGCCCTGGGATCGCTCCCGAGGACATTCCCCACCTCTTTGAGCGGTTCTATCGCGGCGATCGAGCGAGGAGCCGCGCCGCCGGTGGGAGCGGTCTCGGCCTGGCCATCGCCAAACAGTGGGTTGAAGCGCACGGAGGGAGCATCTCCGCGCAGAACGCTGAAGGTGGCGGGGCATGCTTTACAATCCACCTGCCGCTTCCTTGAGTAATTCTTTCTTTTCCTTTAAGATAGGGGTTATATGGTTAGCGTCCAATGCTCGAAGAGATCACGAATGGATTACCCGGAATTGAGTGATTTAACGAGTGAGAGATTGAGTAATTTAACGATGTTCCCTCCGGGCCAGAGGCCCTTCAGGGCCAGCGGCCGCTCATTCAATCGCTAAATCTCTCAAGATGCGCACCATGCGTGGAATTCGTGATCTGCCTGTCCTTCGGACACAGAGAGGTGAGCAACGTACCGGTCTCCGACCGGCTGGAGGCCGGAACGCTAAACAAGTACGGATAAAGAAGAATGAATGAACGATTCTATAACCCACATATAGGTGCCCTCTCCTTTGAGGAGGTTATCGCTGCTCTCATCGCAGCGATGGAAGAGGATCGCAAAGCGCGTTATGAAATCCTCATCGGGACCGATTCTGCGGTTCGTCTCGAACAGGCCGATTTCGTCAGCGCGATCGTCCTTCATAAGGTCGGAAAGGGTGGGCGCTACTACTGGACGCGGCACAGGGAACACAGGACCCCCTCATTACGGCAGAGGATCTGGCGCGAGGCGTGGCTGTCATTCGAGCTTGCACAGCGCGTGATGAAGGAACTCTCCCTCGATTCCCTCCTTCACTTCAACCTGGAGATCCATGTCGACATCGGGGAGAACGGGCGCACCAAGGAGATGATCGATGAGGTGGTGGGATGATCATCGGTAGTGGATTCGCTGTTCGCATCAAGCCGCAGGCCTATGCTGCCTCGTCTGTCGCCGATAAATACACCTAAAGAGAAAGGAAATTGAGCGATCTTCTTGGTCAGTAAGACGAGTGAACCAACCGGTAGGCCTGTTACGCGGCATGCCAAATGCCTCTGTTAAGACCTTGACGGCCGTTCTGTTCGAAACGGCTTCCCTTTTGAGAAGATCGGCGAGCTTGGTGGCTGCTTCATGATCCCATGATGAGCCCGGTTCTCCACCCTCTCGATCAGGAGGACACACTCGCCCTTAACCTCGCCTCTTGCCTTCAGGATCTCCAAGATCTCTCCCGCTCTTCCATGAAGGAATTCCTCATGTACCTTGGTCAGTTCGCGGGCAAGTACAAGCATACGGTCGGGAAGGACCTCCGCGATCGTCTCCAGAGTGGAGGGGAGGCGATGTGGTGATTCATAAACGATGATGGTCCTTCGTTCGGAGCGGACCTTCTCGAAGTAAGCGCGGCGCTCCCCCGCCTTGCGGGGGATAGCTCCGTCGAAGGCGAAGTGATCGGCAGGAAGCCCGGAAGCGACCAGGGCAGTGATCGCTGCGGTCGGCCCGGGAACTGGGATGACGATAAATCCGCCTTCGATCGCAGCGCGCACGAGAGGGTAGCCGGGGTCGCTGATCAATGGGGTACCGGCGTCGCTCACCAGAGCGAGATCCTTCCCCTCTGCGAGCAAGGAGAGGAGTGGATCGACACGCGCCTTCTCCACCCCTTGGTAGTAGCTCTTGGTAAACGGCGTTCTGATGCGGTAGCGAGCGAGGACCCGGCGCGTGTTGCGCGTGTCCTCGGCGACGATCAGGTCGACCATGCGCAGGGTCTTGATCGCCCTTAAGGTGATGTCCTCCATGTTCCCGATCGGAAGCGAGACGAGATAGAGGGAGCCTGGCATCCTCTCCTCCTTTTCCTGAAAGGGACTGTAAACCATTACCAAACGGCAATCAACCATTCCTTGGCACGGTGTATTGACAAGGGACAGTCCTTCAGTGTAGGGTGAAAAAGACCTGCTGAGCGGGATTGGGAGGAACGAGGAGGAAAACAGAAGTTGATCCGTCTAGTTGCGGGTTACAAAGGAGGTATCCAGAACGGACGGCGATAATGCAACGTGGTTGATCTTGCCCTGGTGGGCCTTGGCGCTGCGATCCTCGCGGGAACAAGTCCGGAGACGCCGGAAGCTTCCCCTGTTGTGCAAGCCCCACAGACGATTCAGGAGAGGCCGGTAGCACAGCTCCACAGTCGGTCCTCCCCGCGGTTGTTGATGCTGGGATAAATCTTCTTACTAGCCGGCGAGCGGGAAAGTGTACACCTGCACGGTGAAGGGCATGACCCAAGCGGCGGAGCGGTGACCTATCACTGGACCGCCGAGGGAGGACGGGGTTACTTCAATAACGTCTACCTACAGGACCTATCTACACCGCACCGTCGATCTGTGGGTGCGAGGAGTGCATTGCATTGACTCTAATCGTGACCAACGACCGTGGGATGAGTGTGAGCGATCGGGTGTGCGTTCGTATCCGTGGGGATGCGATTACCTGCCCTTCCTCTTCGGCTTGAGGGATCGTGCGAACCGAGGCCGAATCCGTGTGCACCCTGCCAGGAGCGTGTCGAACGGCGTGACCAATGCCGGCCCGAGCCTCCTCCATAACTTTAGGACGTTGCCAGTTTATCTAGATGCCTCCCTCTCATATTCTTCCAGTAGAGTTTCAACAAGCTCTTTAACGGAGACGATTCTGTCTATTCGATAGGCGTTGGCCCCTGCAAAGGCAAACCCTTCTTCAAGGTTTCCTTTTTTGGCATTGGTCAACGCGAGCGCAATACAGTATGGGGAACTCTTAAAATCACAAGTCCTCAGACACTTCCAGGGACATCTAAAAGGTTTCTTAACACCTGCTGAAACATCCTCAAGAAACTTATTTCGTATAGCTCTCCCCGGTAGTCCAACAGGACTGTCAATTATGGCGAGATCCCCGTGTTCGCATTTTATATATGCCTCCTTGAACTTTGCGGAGGCATCGCACTCGTGAGTTGCGACAAACCTGGTTGCCATCTGTACACCTTGTGCCCCTAACCGGATAAATTTATGGATATCCGCACCTGTAAATACGCCTCCTGCGGCGATTACGGGAATGCTCTTGTCAAACTGCTGTTCGAAGGGCTTTATCACGGAGAGAACGTCCAGCACTAACTTTTCCAAGGCGTAGTCAGGATTACTGAGCTGCTCCTTTTTAAATCCGAGGTGCCCCCCGGCTAACGGCCCTTCAACAACCACAGCATCAGGGACATGATCGTAGTGGTTCGCCCAATATTGAAATACAATTTTAGCAGCTCTTGCAGAAGATACTATAGGAACAACCTTGGTTGCGACTTCTTTCCAGCCATGCGGTAGCAGAGTTCTAGGAGTCTTTAGAGGAAGCCCTGCCCCAAGGAAGACTAAATCCGCTCCTTCCTCCACGGCGACCAGTGCAAGCTCATCGAAATCTGAGAGAGCTACCATTATGTTTACACCAATAATGCCGGATGTCCCTTCCCGTGCTTTTTTTATCTCCTTCCGCAGGGCCCTTTTGTTCGCCCCTTTAAAATTAGTGCTGAAATCAGGCTCAAGCATACCAATCCCAGCCGCGGCAATAACTCCAATACCTCCCTCATTTGCAACAGCCGCGGCTAAACCCGATAATGAGATGCCAACACCCATCCCACCTTGAACAATTGGTATACCAGCTTCCAAATTACCTATTCGCAGTCTCGGCATCTTCTTAAAGCTCATACTTCACACTCCTCAAATTAGTTAGTACTTCACCTAACGGTCTGGGAATGAGAGAAGTCAGCGAAGACAATTTTGGTCTCCTTTACGCTTCCTTTTATCCGCTGTTGGGTGACCTACCCCCGCTTTATATACTACCTAAGTAAGAGGATACAGCTCCTGTTCTCCCGCAACAAGAGGGTGAGGAGGGATGTTCAGGTTTTGCAATCCAACACTTTAAATCGTTACATCATAACTAAGTGAATTGGTCGCGGTAGGGACGCCGGTTACCCGGCGCCCCCGCACAGATCCCAGCGTGCAGGACTACTGCACTGGGCTCCTACCTCGGGTTCTGACGCGCAGGCATTAACTGCCTGCCGTATCCGTTCCAGTCCATGTTGCAGGGCTTCCCGCCACTGAGTGCGGACCCTGCTTTGCTGAAACAGATTCCCCTTGGCCGGTCCCCTTCCCTCCACTCCCTCCGCAGACCGTG
>LZCG01000119.1_pt1 | contig 14765 bp, 14 predicted proteins | sample 768541 | NCBI WGS metagenome assembly LZCG01 (sample SAMN05200874, study PRJNA324366) | oil field metagenome | isolation source: sample BH-FW-1 from oil reservoir | place: India: Bombay High | collected 2015-07-11
GAATAATCCTCTGCGTCTCAGCGTCTCTGCGAGAGAAAGGAAATTGTTGCTTCCCTGCCTACAGCAGGCATATCGGGAGGAGGGTCTTTTGCCGCCTCTTACCTTGCCTGGAGCGTGAGGAGCCATACTTGCTACTTAACGTATTGGCGTTGACTCGCGGGCGCTGGAGAAGACCGTCTCGTTGAGCAGAGTGTTAGGAGGTCGTTTCAAAGACTAGCCAGCAGTACGCACAGGCCGAATGCGCCGGATCTCATCTGCCTCGATCTGCTGGGCCCGAAAAAGGTCCCACCGAAGCTGGAGATTCATCCAGAATGAGGGCGAGTTTCCAAAGGCTCGGGCCAAGCGCAGCGCCGTGCTGGGGGTGATTCCCCGCCGCTTGTTGACCACCTCGTTCACACGCTGATAGGGAACGTGTATACGATCTGCCAGTTCCCGCTGCGAAATCCCCATCGGCTTGAGAAACTCCTCCAGAAGCATCTCGCCCGGGTGCGTCGGCTCTCGATCGGTCGGTACACGTACCATTTTCCGCCTCCTAATGATAGTCCACAATCTCTACGTCCGCAGGCCCCGTTTCCGTCCAACGAAAGCAGACTCGATATCGGTCATTAATCCGAATGCTAAATTGGCCCCGTCGACTTCCGGTCAGTTGTTCTAAGCAGTTCCCGGGCGGGATTCGGAGTCCACCGAGCGACTCCACCGAGTCCAGCTGATCGAGCTTGCATCCCGTGATACTCCAAAGATTCTGCGGACAAGTTCTTCGAGCAGCCTTGGCGCTGCGTCCGTTGAAGATGTCCTCGGTTGCCTGGGTTGCGAAGGACCGAATCATGAATGCATAATAGCACGGCTAGCATGCTATTTCAAATCGTTCCAACGTTATCTTTCAGCCGCTGCGTCCTCGCCATCGGCAGCATGCGTTTGTTGTGACACCCCTGCCTGCCCCTCCTTGGGAAAGGTCCGCAACTTGATAACCGTGTCGTCTCCCCTAGCCCAGTTCTTCAGATTCGCGAGCCGTTCACCATGGTCGCCATGTTCAGGATGGTCGAATGTCTGTTGGAGCTCTGCGCAGGGGAGATCTGAGCACAGACCACAATGAAGAAGCCCTTTCCCATGGCAGCATTTCGCAACGCTGCATTCGCCATAGAACATGTCGCCTTTGCAGGCCTGGCACCCTGGACAATTCGTCTTCTCCTTCCATTCGCATATCCCGCAGTATGCGCCGCACATGCCGATCTGTTGTTTGTCCATTCGTTTCACCCATTCAGTTCTGGCATAACACTGTTCATATCGATCCGCATAATACCCTCCATGCCCGCCTGAGAGCACGTCGACCGGCGGGGTTGACCTGCCAGGAGGGTGAGCGCCCGAAATGGCGCGTGCTGAAGGTGGTCAGCGCTGAATCCATTGTTCCATCCTATCGATATACAAGCGGCGTTTCGCTCGTGTCCTCCAGGGAATGGAGATCGAGATCTATATCGAGCGTGGGCCAATACAAGTGGAAGCCGTGCTGGAGTTCGACGTTCAGGATATCTGCAACGGTCGCCTTCTTGAACCAAGGAAACTCGTCGTAAGGTAGGAAATACTCCTTCCCTTGGGCGTACAGCCAAAGGCCATGAGCGTCGATATTGAGGACCTCAATTTTGGAAGTGCTTCTTCCAAGCGTCTTCGATTTCATCACGGTGCTCCTTTACCACACGAGTGAGTTCCGTAATCTGTGAGCCCGATAGGCCATGATTTTTCGCAAGAACCACCTCGGGTTCTACCCAGAACTTCGCCTCGCCCTCTGTGCAATACACGTGTACATGCATCCTCTCCTCCTCGCGCGAGAAGAAGTAGAACCTGTAATCCTTATACCGAAATACCGTCGGGCTCATAGCACATTATTGCACAAGTCAGCGATGATGTAAAATGGGCTCGGTCGAACATTGTTCATATCGATCCGCATAACACCCCAAACACACCTACGATTGCCCCATGAGGCGCACCTCTGTCACCGCATCTTAATGTGGACCGGCACAAGGCCCGCCATGCTCACTCCTGAGCAAAAAGGTTGAGGCGCAACCTCATGCCGGTCCAAGTTTTATGCATGCACCACTGGCTCGGTAGAATACGTCTTTCGGTCGGCGAACTCCGCCTGCTTGCCGTCGTTCCACTGCTCCACTGGACGCAGATAACCGACGATGCGGGAGTAGACCTCTGCCCGTTGCCGTTCCTCCGCCGGGATTACCCTTCCGTCTTCGAGAACGAGGTTACCATCTCTGTCTTCTTTGTAGTTCAATCTTTACGCCTCCTTGGTGAGTTGGTCCATTTTTGTGTTGCGCATAGCTCGCCGCCAATTCCTCGTCGCACTTCGGGCAATATTTGTGTTCCCCGGGGATATACCCGTGTTTCGGACACACGGAGAAGGTCGGGGTGAGGGTGTAGTAGGGAAGGTGAAAGTTCTCCGCGATCTTCCGCACGAGCCTCTTCGTCGCCTCTGGGCTTGGGAACCTCTCACCGAGGAAAGCGTGGAAGACGGTCCCTCCGGTGTAACGGGTCTGAAGCGGGTCCTGCAGCTGCAACGCTACGAAGAGGTCCTCGGTCAAACCGACCGGGAGGTGAGTGGAGTTGGTATAGTAAGGTGTCTCCCCTCCATAACGTTCCTTGTTGTAAATGCGGATATCGGGGTAACGGTCAAGGTCCTTCTTGGCGAGACGGTAGCTCGCCCCCTCGGCCGGGGTCGCCTCCAGGTTGAAGATCGATCCGGTCTCCTCCTGGAACGCGCTCAACTGTTCCCTCATGAAATCGAGCGTCTTCAATGCGAAAGTTCTCCCCTCTTCGTCGGCGATCGAGAGACCATACAGGTTGAGAAGCGCCTCGTTCATCCCGATCAGGCCGATGGTGGAGAAGTGGTTGGTCCAGTAACCACCAGTACTCTTCTTGATCTCGCTTAGGTAGAACTTCGAATAGGGGTAGAGCCCGTTCTCGGTGAGTGTCTCCAAGGTCTTTCGTTTGATGACAAGGGATTCCTTGGCAAGCTCCATGAGCTTCTCAAGTCGATCGAAGAAATCGTCTTCGTCCTCCGCAAGATATCCAAGGCGCGGCATGTTGATCGTCACCACTCCGATCGATCCGGTGAGAGGGTTCGCTCCGAAGAGCCCCCCGCCGCGTTTTCTAAGCTCGCGGTTGTCGATCCGCAACCGGCAACACATCGAGCGCGCGTCCTCGGGCTTCATGTCGCTCCCGATGAAGTTTGAGAAATAAGGGATCCCGTACTTCGCGGTCATCTCCCACACCGGCTTCAGGTTCTCATTCTCCCAATCGAAGTCCTCGGTGATATTGTAGGTGGGGATGGGAAAGGTGAACGGCCGCTCATGCATGTCGCCTTCGAGCATCACCTCGGCAAAGGCGCGGTTGAAGAGATCCATCTCGTGCTGGTAGTCCCCGTAGACCGTATCCTGCAGCTTCCCGCCGATGATCACCGGCTCCCCCTTCATGTAGCGAGGGACCTCGAGGTCGAGGGTGATGTTGGTAAATGGGGTGTTGCCCGTTATGAATACCTTGCCATTCCTGCGGGCGATGACCGTCTCGTTATCGGTATTGGGACACCAGATGACGCCTTCGTACTCGACCTCCTCAACCCTGTCGATGTAGGTGTCTTTGTGCCGGATGAGCCGGATAATGTACCTGTCTTTCTTCGACAGGCTATTGTCTGGTTTGCGAACGCGAAAGGTGGCCCCATACCCGGCGTTCACGGCCACCTGCAGCAGGCCATCTTTTATAGCCTCCGATGTGGTGATGATCTTGCAGCTATCGTAGCCGTCGCCCCTGACGTAAGTTTCCAGGAAGAGCCTTGACGACTCCGCATCAAGGCCAAGGATGACATCAGGGATAAATTTGATCCCCCTCTCCTTGTCGGAATTAAAGTACCCTAAGATCTTCCTAGTGCTGTTGGCGTTGAACCTGAGGACGTTGCACTCCTTGCCTAGCCCCTCCTGGGTTCTTTCCGTATACTCCAGCCCCAGGCTGTGGCAGATGGAGACGATCTCCTCGTACTCATCTGGACTCTCCGTCCTGGATTGATGGATGCTGATCCTGCCGCTACCCCTGCCGCTCGCGTCAAGGGTTCCTTCAGCGACAATCCAGGCAATCAACCTGATCACGTCTTCGTCGACAGAGGCGCCCCCCCTGACGTTTCCGTCGCTCCCAATAGGCACGATGAAGGGCGATTTCAGCCCCACCACGTCCTCTATCGTCTCCAAGACGTACTCGTCGGAATAAAATTTCCTCCTGACCACCCTGTGCTTGGGTGAGATGAGCTGGTCGCTGATCCTGTTCTTCAGGTGGTACATCTTGCCGCTGTACTCCCTAGCGAATAGACGCTTCACGGGCAAGTACTCGATATAGCCTTTCTCGATGTTAAAGGTGGCGATTGAGTCTCCCTCTCGGACCTCATCATACCTTTTCCAGCCGTCAGATCCAAGGATTTCGGTATCCTGCGACATGCACTGGAAGCCCACGCGCGTAGGAACGTTCATATTGTACACGAACTCCTGCAGGTTCTGCTTCACCTCTTCGTAGCTCAGGTTGTCGTAGCGGATAAAGGGAGCCAGGTACGTGTCGAGGTTGGAGAAGGCCTGCGCCCCGGCCGACTCGCCCTGCAGGGTGTACATGAAGTTCACCACTTGCAGCAGGGCGACGCGGAAGTGCTTTGCCGGGCGCGATTCGACTTTCCCCCTCACCCCACGGAAGCCGCACAACAAGAGGTCTTTCAGATCCCAGCCGACACAATAGGCGCCGAGGGTCCCCAGGTCGTGGATATGAAAGTCGCCGCGCTCGTGCGGTTCACGGATCTCACGGGGATAGACCTTGTTCAGCCAGTAGCGGGTGATCACTCGGTCGGTGATATGGGTGTTCAGCCCCTGAAGGGAGTAACTCATATTGCTGTTCTCACGGACCCGCCAGTCGCGGTCGAAGAGGTAGTCCTCCACCAGGGGGATCTCGGTCAAGAGCCCCTTCATCTCGCGCAGGTCAGCGTGCTGCTTGCGGTAGATGATGTAGGCCTTAGCCGCGCGGGTGTACCCCGCCTCGATGAGGGTCTCCTCCACGATATCCTGGATCTCCTCCACTGTGGGGTACTCATCAACGAAACGCTCGTTGAGGAGCCCTGCTACAAGATCAGATAGACGCTTAGAAGCAACCTCATCAGGATCTCCTACTGCCCGCATTGCCTTCCAGATGGCTGTGGTGATCTTGGTTTGGTCAAATGGAACAATACGGCCATCGCGCTTGACAATGTGATGCATGATACCATCCCCCTCATAAGATATACAGTGTAAGAATCCCGGACCTTTATCCTAGTGAGTTCAGGCGGCAGGAGTCAAGGAGGCGCAAGGAAGGAGGGTGGCGAAAAAGAGACGATGAAGAGAGTGTTAGAACATCATGTCCTTTAAAAAAGGTGATAAAAGTCACCTTCAGATCGCCCCCTCCTTTTTAGAGAGCGATCACAGAACATCTACCAGCGTAGCCTGCTTGATTCGAATCTTCACATCCGCTAAAATCCTGCCTTGTTCTTAACGATATAATAACGATCAATTCGTAGTAGAGGTGATGGAAATTCCTAACATCCGTTCAGCAAAGAAACGTCTCAGGCAGAGCGAGAAACGACGGGGGCTTAACCGAGCGAGGAAAGCGGCTCTAAAGCGGGTCATCAAGCAGATCCGGTTACATATCGCCTCGCAAGAGAAGGAAGCAGCCCGATCTCTCCTTCCGCAACTCAGTAAGGCCGCTGACAAGGCCGCCAAACATAACACAATCCACAAGAAGAAGGCAAGTCGAATTAAATCGCGGTGGACGAAGAAGGTCGAGTCGCTTTAGAGGAGGCTAGCGCATGCACCACTTCGATTTCCTCGGTAAGGCAAAGTATTTCGTTCCCATTTCTCTATTGCTGGTCACCCTCAGCGTGATCCTTCTGCTCCCTGGGGTGCGAGGGCTGAACCTGGGGATCGACTTCACCGGCGGGACGGAGTTCACGGTCGATTTTTCTGAGCCGGTCGATACGGCCACGCTGCGTAGCGTCCTCGCCGACATCCCTTCGGGGAAGGTCGATCTCTCCAAGAGCGTCATCCAGGATGTCACCGGGAAGAACAGGAAGGTAATCACCACCCAGCTTGACGTTTCAGAGGATCAGGATGTGATCGATCGTATCGAGTCGACCCTCCGCTCGCAGTTCTCGGTTGCTGAGATCAGTCGCCGGTCGATCGGGCAGCAAGTGAGCCGCGAGCTCACCCAGAAAGGGTGGCAGGCGATCCTTCTCGCCCTTGTGGTGATCCTCGTCTACGTCTCGTGGCGGTTCCGCCTCCGCTACGCCGTCGGGGCCGTCGTCGCAATCATGCATGATGTGACGATCGCTCTGGGGGTCTTTGCCCTCTTCCAGGTGGAGTTCAACCTGGCAACGATCGCCGCCTTCCTGACGATCGTCGGTTACTCGCTCAACGATACGATCGTCATCTTTGACCGCATCCGCGAGAACCTGAAGCTGCACAAGAAGATGCCTGCGTTCGATATCATCAACCTCAGCGTCAACCAGTCGCTCTCACGAACCTTGAACACCTCGTTCACGACGTTCATTCCGGTGGTTATCCTGTTCCTGTTCGGGGGATCGGTCCTGCGAGGGTTCTCGCTGGCTCTTCTGATCGGCGTCATCGTCGGGACCTACTCCTCGATGTACATCGCTAACCCGATCCTCTACGCCTGGACACTCAAAGCGGACAAAGCAAAGAAACGCAGATGAAATCCCTCATCCGGGAAGGGAGGGTGTGGGAGATAGCCCCTCTCCCGGAAGAAGCTCTGGTTCGCGAGATCGAAACATCCCTTTCCTGCTCGCATGCGTTCGCCCTTGTGTTGGCCAAACGAGGGGGAAGAAACTGGCAGAGACTCCTCGATCCTGGGCTAGCTGACTTCCACCCCCCGCTCGATCTCCTGGGGATGAACGAGGCTGTCGCTCGACTGATCAGTGCGATAAAGAATGAGGAGCGGGTCTTCATCCACGGCGACTTCGACGTCGATGGATTGACCGGAGCGGCTGTTCTCTATCAAGGGCTTCTTCAGCTCCTCCCACAGGGGACGCTCAAGGTAGAGGTGGGCGACCGCGCTCACGGCCACGGCATGTCCAAAGACTTTGTGCAGCGGGCGATCAGCGAAGGCTTCTCTCTCGTCATCACCGTAGACTGTGGAATCTCCAACAACGAAGAGATCGATGCGTTGCGTGAGGCGGGAATCGACACGATCGTTACCGACCACCATATCCCAGCGTCGACCCTCCCACGTGCCTGTGCGATCATCAATCCTCAGCGCCCGGATGATACCTACCCCAATCGATCCCTCGCCGGGGTGGGAGTCGCTTATAAGCTCCTCTGTGCACTCTACGAGAGGCTCGGCCGACCCGCACCCCACCGCTTCCTCGACTTGGTCGCCCTTGGAACGATCGCCGATCTGGTCCCCTTAGCCGACGGAAGTGAGGTAGAGAACCGGGCCCTGGTACGGGAGGGTTTCTCCCTCCTCGCACGTGGCGAGGGGTCCTCCTTGGGCCTCCAGGTGTTAATGAAGAAGCTCTCGATCAATCCGAAGCGAATCACCGCTTCCGACATCGGTTATCTGATCGCTCCCAAGCTGAACGCGGCCAACCGGGCCGGTGATCCCAAGGTCGCCTTCCTCCTCCTGACGACCACGATCTCCCAGCGTGCAGAGTACCTGACCGAGATCCTCCTCGATTACAACCGCGATCGAGAGATAGCTCAGAGGGACCTGATCGCGCAAGCAGAGGCACAGCTCGCCGAAAACGGGACCGATCCACGTGAGGACGGGATCATCATCCTTGCCGGCAAGTACTGGAACGAGGGGATCCTCGGACTTGCCGCCTCCAGCCTGGCCGACCGTTACCGCGTTCCAACGATCATCATCTCTCAAGGGGACCGGGTGAGTCGCGCCTCCTGCCGGAGCGTGGAAGGGTTCGACCTAGCGGATTGTCTGAACGCCAACTCTCACCTGTTCCTTCACTACGGTGGCCACAAGATGGCCGCCGGCTTCTCCGTCGCCAATGAGATCCTCCCCCAGTTGCAGACTCACCTGCTCCACTATGTTGCCAAACAGGGGGGCGGGGACTCACCTGCTCCCACCAGGACGATCGATGCACAGGTCACAGCACAGGAGATCGATATGCGTTTCGTCACCAACATTCACTCGCTCTCCCCGTATGGCCCAGGAAACCCTGATCCGCTCTTCATTTTGGACCGTTGTACGTTCAACGGGCTCTCCCTGGTCGGAGCCCGCAAGCAGCACCTCAAGGGACAGGTCGTGCAAGACGGGATCTCCCTGCCGTTCATCGCCTTCCGCATGGGGAAACACATCGATACCTTCGAACAAGCACACAACGCTTCTCTTCTCTTCCACACCCGTTTCGACGATTGGCGGGGATCGGTCCGGGTGGAGGTCGTCGACCTGGTGAGTGACTAGACCTCCTCGTGAGGAAGGAGCGCGAGCCTCTTCAGAGAGACCGCTGCACGCGCCACGATCACCTTTACGATGAAGCATGGGATCACCACACCGCCCGGACCCGCCGCGGCTGATGCAGAATCCGATACAGCCACTCAAGCCCCAACCCCTGCCACCGGTGCGAGGCACGAGGACAGTCCCCAGCAAAGAGATCGAACGCTCCGCCAACCCCGATCATCACCGGAACGTTCATCTCATCTGCATGTCTCGCCATCCACCGCTCCTGCTTGGGGACCCCCATCCCCACAAGGAGGATATGCGGAGACGCTGCCTCAATCGCAGCGAGAGGTTCGGCATCGCTTGCGAAGTAACCGTGGTGGGTCCCCACGATATCAAGGCCGGGGAAACGTTCCTTGAGACGGTGCGCCGCCCGCGCCGCGACCCCCTCTCGCCCGCCGAGGAGGAAGACGCGGTAACCACTCTCTCTTGCGCGTGAGAGCAAGGCCTCCGCAAGGTCAATCCCAGTCACCCGTTCCAAGAGTGGAACGCCGAGAAGACGCGACGCCCAGACGATTCCGATCCCATCAGGAAGGACAAGATCTGCCACCCGGTAGGCGCGGCGAAGGAGGGGTCCCTCCCCGCACGAAAGAGGGAGAGGCTGTTCGGAGTGACGACCACATGAGATCGACCGGAGGAGTGGATCATCTCCTCCACGCGATCACACACGGCGGCGAATGTCAAACTGTGAAACCCCACCCCAAAGAGGTAAGACCGACCCGCACGCCGGTCGACCCTTCTTCGGGCGAGCCAGTCCGCCACTATCGGGCGCACAAGGTGCCCCCCGATCAGCAGAGGGATTACTAAGAGCGCCAGGAGGCCGAACCCCCAGGAACGGTGAACCGACAACACGGCCCCCAGGACGAACGAACTGACAAGAAGGAGAGAGAAAAGGGTGAACTCCCCTTCTGTCACCCCGCGCTTCGAAAACCATCGTGGGACCGGTCTCGGGACCAGGGCCCTCACCCCTGGTGCAAGAAAGGCCGGCGAGGCCGTCACCATGGGGAGGACGAGCAGCGCCAGCGGTGCCACCAAGGAGAGGGAGATCGGTCCCTTCATCACCCCGCTGATCCCGTAGAGGGCAAGGCCGAACGCGACCGTGCGATGAACGACGGCGAGGCGTTCACCACGCAAGGCCATCACCAAACCTGTGAGCACGATCCCCAACAGCAGGAAGGGAAGGACCCGCGCCAACGGCGCGGTGCGCGTCTGGGGAGAGATCAATACAAGGAGCGAGGCGTTCACCACCAGCGAAAGATCGATCGCAAGTTGCAGGGCGGGGCGTGGGACCGCCCGCCGCAGCCCCTCACGCAAACGAAGGATGATAAGGACCCAGAGGATGGTGAGTGGAACGGAGAGCGAATCCAGGTATACGTATCCCCCTGCGGGGTTCGTTACGAACTGAATTCGAAACCCGGTGGCTACGGCGGCACTCGCCGCAGCGATCCCCTGCATCCAAGGGAGTACTCCCCGTTTCGGCACCTCGAACGAGAGGATCAAAAGGCCGGCAAAAAGACCGAGCAACTCAAGCCTCCAGCCCACAGTGACAAGGAGGACGAGCGAAAAGAGGAGTAAAAAGAGTCCTTGAACCCGCCCTCGGGCGAGCGTTCCTCTAAGCTTCGAAGGTAGAACCGAACGCGTCATAACGCCATCATCCTAAGGATTTTGTCTGAAAAGGGAAGGAACCACGTCTTAAGTGCAGGCCGCACTCCGTCCGCTGCGGACGGGACATCTGTCACTTCCCTACGCAAAAACGGCGGAAGAGCCGGTCAAGAACCTCCTCGCTCGCATCGATCCCTTGAAGCTCACCGGTGATTGCGTGCGCACGGCGGAGCTCCTCAGCGATCATATCGGCGGAGAGACCACTACGAACGGCCTCAGTCGCTTGCGCGAGGAAACCTGATGCACGCCGCAGAAGGTCCCTCTCCCAGGTATCGAGCAGAAGGACAGCGTTACGGGTTGGGATCTTCCCTCCTAAAAGGCGCTCGAGGATTCCACCCGTCAGTTGCTCGATCCCGTCCCGTCTCTTCGCCGAGATCTCGTAGATCGGCGTTCCGGACCGAGTTGCGAGCGGTTCGATCTTCTGAGGAAGGTCGGACTTATTGAGGACAAGGAAGAGGGGTCGTTCCCAATCCCTCCTAAGAAGGTCTCGATCCTCTGCGGTGAGCGGAACGCTGCGGTCGAGCATAAGGAGGAGAAGATCGGACCGTAGGATAGCTACTCTCGCCCGCCTCACCCCCTCCTCCTCCACCGGGTCGGTCGGCTCGCGTAGCCCGGCAGTATCGATGAAACGAACCGGTATCCCGCCGATCACCGCCGACTCCTCCACCGTGTCGCGGGTCGTCCCTGGAACATCTGTGACGATCGCCCTCTCCTCGGACAAGAGAGCATTCAGCAGGGTCGATTTCCCCACGTTCGGCCGTCCGATGATCGCCACGGTCAGTCCCTCGCTCACGATCCGTCCCTCTTCTCCTTGAGCGATGAGTCGGTTCACTCGCGCGGAGATCGCGTCCAACCGGGGAAGGATGGCCGAGCTCTCCACATCCACATCCGGGTAATCGATCTCCACCTCGATCTGTGCGAGAAGCTCGGCGATTTCGCCTCGGATCGCAGCGATCGCTTCGGAGAAACGCCCGCCTAGCTGGTCGACCGCCACCTCCAACCCAAGTCTCGTCTTGGCGCTGACGACATCGGCTACGGCCTTCGCCTGGTCGAGGGAGATACGCCCGTTCAGGAAGGCTCGCTTGGTGAACTCACCCCTTTCGGCAAGCCTCGCCCCGCCCTGAAGAACAAGGTCGAGGACCGCTCGGGTGGCGACGATCCCTCCATGACAGTTGATCTCCACGATATCCTCGCGAGTATAGGTGCGTGGGGCGCGCATAACCGTAACCAGAACCTCATCGACACGCTCACCATTGGAGACGATATGTCCGTAGTGAATCGTATGGGTGGGGACCTGCAAGAGACTGACCTTCCTCGCCGGTCGAAAGATCCCCTCCGTGATCGGAATCGCGGAGGAGCCGCTCATGCGGACGATCCCGATCCACCCTCCCCAGCGGGGTGGAGATGGCGGCGATTGTACGATCCCGCATCACGTTTCGTCTGGTTCGATGACCACGCGGCGGGAGTCACTCTGACCGATACTGTAGGTCTTGACACCGGGGAAGTTGGCGAGGGTGATGTGGATCGTACGGCGCTCACGCGGAGGCATCGGGTTCAACCGGATCCGCTTGTGCTCCCGGCGGACCGACTCCGCTGCCGAGAGGGCGAAGCGGATCAGCTCAGCCCGCCGCCGCTTCACCGCCCCGTTCACGTCGATGACGATTCCGCAGTCCTTTCCGGTCTTTCGATGCAGACTGACACGGAGGAGGTGTTCGAGGGCGGTCAAGATCGGACGTTCCTCCGGAAGAGAGAAGAGGTTCCCGGTCAGATTGATGTAGATCTCCTCGTCAGAATCCTCCTCCATCTCAAAGCTCGCCTCCTCCTCCAGGACGGAGAGGAGCTCCTTCAAGTAGCTCTCAATCGCCGCTTCGATCCTTTTTTCCATCGTCCTTTGCGCCCTCTTCCCCCCTACATCCATGGGACCGATCTCTGTGACAGGGACCGTCCCGCCTTCGGCCTTTGCCATCTCCCAGTTGACAAAGTACTGCTGAGCGACCTGAAGAACCGTTGTCAACAGGTAGTAGAGCCACATCCCAGCAGGGAAGTTGTACAGCATGACGGCCATCATGATCGGGAAGATATACCCATGTACTTCTGGCTCCCGCTCGTCCCCCTGTCGTCTCCCCGGTCGTCATCGGGGTCGTCAACTTCTGCTGCAGGATCATCACCGCAGTGGTGAGGATCACAAGGATGAAGTAAGGATCGCGCAAACTGAGGTCGGAGACCCACAAGAATCCGGGTGAGAGGTGGATCTGCTCCCCGGAGTAGAGGATCGCTTTCCAGAGGAGGACGAGGATCGGTAGCTGGATGAACAGCGGGAGGCACCCGCCCATCGGGTTCACCCCCTCCTTCTTGTAGAGCTCCATCAGCTTCTGCTGCATCAGCTGTTGGTCGTCCTTGAACCGCTTCTGGATCTGCTGCAGCTTCGGCTGCAGCTTCTGCATCTTGGCCGTGGAGTGGTACTGCTTACGCATCAACGGAAGAGGATCACCCGGGTGACAAGGGTGAAGAGGATGATCGCCCAGCCGTAGTTCCCGGTGTAGCGGTAGAGGATCTCGAGGAACTGGATCACCGGGATCATCATCCGCGCGCCGGCTCCTGGATTGTCGAGTGTACCGAGACCGGAGTGCTCCATCAGAAGGTAACGCCTCCGCCCGCCGTACAAGGAGAAGGAGTAAGAGGTCGTCCCCTGCGGAGCGGAGAGCGTAACGCCAAAGCGTCGACTCCCAGAGAGAGCCCGCTCCATAAACGGAGTGACCCCAGAGGGCGAATCCACCTTGAGGAAGAAGACTGTACTCTTATCCATCAGACCGAGCCCGCCGAACGAGGCGTACGACCCCTCGGCAAGGAGATCGCCGCCTGACGAACCATCGAACTGGTAGACAAGCGAGCGCCCCTTCTCCACAGGGAGGTAGTCCCCCACCGCCATTCGCAAGGAGGTCGCCTCCAAAGCACGGTTCTCCACGGTCACTTCGACGTCGACGGTGTAATAAGGATCGTTTCGAAGCGTGAACCGCTTGATGACAGTACCGTTCTCTATCTCTCCTCGAAACTCGATAATGAGTTCGTCAGGAGAGGGCTGCTCGACCTCTGCAAGGGTGTACTCCTCTACAAGCCCCTCTTGTTGAAGTGAGAATGGAAATACGGTATTGGCGACGTACTGCCGCTCCAGGCTTTTAGGGTCGGTCTTTGTCCCGGGAACGAGCTCACTGACCACTGATCCGTACGGTGCGAACGAGAGGAAGACGCTCTTCAGTACCCCACCGTCCTCGGAGAAGATGTAGCTCGCAAGCGCGGTCTCCACCTCGATCTCTTTGTACTCGCCTCGTTCGAGCACGCGATAGGAAATCTCCTTACCCGTCTCCCCCGCAAATCCAGCGATAGCAACCGCGGAAAGGAGGAGGAATAGAACCATGTATACCAAATGCTCAGGTTGTTTGCGCACGATGACCTCCTGGCGGATAGGGTACCCCAGGGATTGGCTGGTTGCAACTGCATCCCAGATCTGTGCTTCTGCAAGGAGGAAGATCAGAGGCACTAAGCATATCGGTCCGGTTGACCTAACGTGCAATCGAGGGTATTCCTATCGATATGGAAGAGAAGGAAGGCAAGGTCACGGTGAAGCTGTGGCGCGTAGTGCAGGAGCAGGCCGGTCTCTCCCGGCGCAAGGCACAGGAGTTGATCGCCGCTGGTGAGGTTGAGATGAACGGTTCCCTCATCGATGATCCCTTCCTCCTCGTAGAGAAGGGGACGCTTGCGACGCTCCGCCTGCGCGGGCACCCGTTGAGCCTCCTGGAGCCGGAGCACCGGGTCTACCGCTACTACAAACCGGCCGGCCTCCTGTGCAGTCACGATGATCCGCACTGTGGAAACACGCTCGGCCGTATCCTGCGCGCCGAGGGGTTCATCGGTTACACCTGGGCGGGCCGTCTCGATCAGGACTCGGAAGGGCTTGTCCTCCTGACGAACAATGGGGATCTGATCGAGCGCTTGACCCACCCACGCTACCGCGTGAAGAAGGTCTACCACGTCTTCGTCTCTCGCTTTCCCCCCTCCCGCGAGATGAAGAGGATCTTTTACGAGATGCAGCGAGGAGTAAAGGAGGAAGGGGAGCACTTGCGTATCCTTAGAGGGGAGATGGGCGGCCGGCCGCTCCGTGCCATCCTCACCCTGACGGAAGGGAAGAAGCATGAGGTCAAGCGCCTCTTCTCCCACTTCGGCCTGAAGGTCGTTCGGCTGCGGCGGGTGGCGATCGGTCCGGTGAAGCTCGCCGGTCTAGCCCCGGGGGAGATCGTGCGCCTCGCCCCTAATGAGATGCTGGAACTCGACCGGCTGATCGGGTATCCCCCAGGAAACCGGAAAAGTGGAACCGCGATCGGGGGCGATCTATAATCGGGCCATGCGCCTAGGACTCGCCCAGACCAACCCTCACGTCGGAGCAATCGACCGCAACCTGCAGGTCATCATCTCCCAGGTCGAGAATGCCCGCAAAACGGGCTGCGACCTTGTCATCTTCCCAGAGCTCTCACTTTGCGGGTACCCTCCGCTCGACCTCCTCTGGCGAGCGGGGTTCAAGA
>LZCG01000120.1_pt1 | contig 14581 bp, 15 predicted proteins | sample 768541 | NCBI WGS metagenome assembly LZCG01 (sample SAMN05200874, study PRJNA324366) | oil field metagenome | isolation source: sample BH-FW-1 from oil reservoir | place: India: Bombay High | collected 2015-07-11
CACCTCCTTAAATAAAAAGCCGCAATGGGTAGCGGCTAAAAGAAACAAAAATTATTCCTTTATCCGCGTACCTCGGTAGGCGAGATTTCGCCTCTTTAACCCATTAAAGACCTACTTCATTGGCACGCAATCTGTTATTACTTTTAAATACTTTCTTTTAAGCAACTGATGATAAAGATAAGGAGCTTAAATCGATATTAATACCGGGTCCCATTGTAGAAGCTATAACAGCTTTTCTAATAAATTTTCCCTTTGAATTTTCTGGCTTCATCTTCGTTAACTGGTCAAAAGCGGAAATTAAGTTTTCTTTTAAATCATCTTTATCGAAAGAAACCTTACCTATAGGAATGTGTATGTTTCCTGTTCTGTCATTTCTAACTTCAACCTTACCGGCTTTAAATTCTTTAACCGCTTGCGCTACGTCGTCGGTTACCGTTCCTGCTTTTGGAGATGGCATAAGACCTCGTGGACCTAGCACTTTTCCAAGTCTTCCTATTTTCCTCATGATATCGGGAGTAGCAATTGCCACATCAAAATCGGTCCAGCCTTCGTTGTTTATTTTTTCAATTAAATCATCGGAGCCAACAAAATCAGCGCCTGCTTGCTTAGCCTGAGCAGCTTTTTCTCCCTCTGCAAAAACTAAAACTCTCACATTTTTACCTGTTCCTTTAGGCAGAGAAACCGTACCTCTAACGTTTTGATCTCCTTTTTTTGGATCTATTCCTAAAAGCACATGGAGTTCCACAGTACCATCAAATTTTGTGTAAGAAGTCTTTTTTACTAAATCTAACGCTTCATCGATATCATAATTTTTTTGTTTATCTACAAGTTTTTAAAACTTCTTTATACTTTTTTCCATGTTTTGGCATAATCCTCTCCTCCCTTCTTAGTCTTCAATTTCTATACCCATACTTCTTGCGGTGCCGGCAATAATCTTCATTGCAGCATCCAAATCCTTAGCGTTAAGATCTTGCATCTTCGTTTCAGCAATCTCTCGGAGCTGCTTCCTTTTAATCTTGCCGACAACCTCCTTGCTTGGCTCCTTAGCACCAGATTTAAGACCAGCGGCTTTTTTTACCAAAAAAGAAGCGGGAGGAGTTTTTACTATAAACGTGAAAGATCGGTCTTCAAAAACAGATATTTCTACTGGTAACAATGTACCTGCTTGATCTGCAGTAGCAGCGTTGAACTTCTTACAAAATTCCATCAAATTTACACCATATTGCCCCAGTGCTGGTCCTACAGGTGGAGCTGGTGTAGCTTTTCCGGCTTCCAATTGCAATTTTACAACCCTCAAAAGCTTTTTTGCCATAAATTCTTAACCTCCTTGTGGTAAAATGGGAAAATCCCTCCCACATTTTGTTTAATCGATGATCTTTTCAATTTCTCCTAAAGATAACGTTACTGTAGTTTCACGTCCAAACATAGTGACTACAACTTGTACTTCTTGTTTCTCCAAATCGAAATCTTTAATTTTACCTGTAAAATATTCAAAAGGACCATTTATAATCTTGACATGTTCTCCCAATTCGAAATCGGTTCTAACTTCTTTGACTTGCCTTTTTTGATAAGCTTCTTCACCCATCACTCTAAGAACAAATCTTACCTCGTTTTTATTCAATTTTACAGGTTTTCCGCCTATATTTAAGATAGTAGATACATAAGGCAAATTGCTAACTAATTCCTCAGTTTCTTTAATGTACATCATTTCGACAAAAACATAACCGGGAAATAAATTTTTCTTTTTTGTTTTTATAATCTTTATCTCTTTGTGAAAAGGGGTCTCTCTGATATCAATGCTTCCTGAAAACTTTGCCTTATACTCTTTAGGCTCACACAATTTATCGCCTATTTGAACCTTACTTCCAATTTTAAATTTCTCATGGATAAAGGTTTCTCTGGGCAATAAGTAGATACTATTTTCTTTCGACTCGTTTTCAACGACTACTCTTTTAACTTTTTCAACGGCTACAATTTCTCCGTCCACATCACTCTTATATTCGAGATTTTTACTGAACGGAGTCTCCGAACGAACTTTTTTCCCAGCTTTTAATCCCGCTAATAAACCTGCACTCTCAGGTATCAGAAAAGTCTTTGAATACTTTTTCCCTTCTGTCTCAACTAAAATCTTACGGAAATTTTTATGTCTACTATCTTTCCTGAAGTTTTTGCGTATATTTCTGGCTCTCTTGCTAAAATATCTCCTTTTTTTACATCCTTACCCTTTTTAACAAAGATCTGAGCTTCTTTTTCAATGTAGATTTTTTGCACTCTTTTATTACTATAATTCAATTCATCAACTTCGGGTATTATTATTTTTCCAAAATACTTTTCATACCCTAAATTCTTTATTCTCTCTTCGAGAGTTTCTTTAACTTTATTTTCCATTCCTGAATAAACTTGTAGTACATACCATTCTTTTCGCATCTTATATTATTCTCACCACATCTCATTCAACAAATTTATGCGTCTCGAATCAAATGATTATTGAGTAGGTACTCCGCTTCCTCTTAAGAAAACCGGATAAACTAACCATGAAAACAGTTGTAAAAGTCCAAAATCAACAGCAAAAAGATAAACTGCAAAGATTGCTATAACAATCAACACAACCAAAGTAGAATTTAACAACTCTTTTCTGGTGGGCCAATTAATTTTCTTTGCCTCTTGCCAAACGGAAGTTAAAAAATCCAAAATTTAGACATTTATAAACACTCCCCTATTGTTATGAAAAATACACAACTAAATTTTCGATTCCACATGAAGAGTATGTTTTCTACAATGAGGACAGTACTTTTTTAATTCGATTTTTTCTTTGTAATTTCTATTTTTCTTTTTATAATAGTTTCTATTATTACACTCTGTACATTTCAAAGAAAATTCTATAATTTGGGATTTAGCCGCCACTGTTATCACCTCTTTCTGTGATGAATTAAAATACAAATGGTGGTGAGGGAAGGATTCGAACCTTCGAAGGCAGTCTGCCAGCGGATTTACAGTCCGCCCCCTTTGGCCGCTCGGGCACCTCACCATGAAATTCAAAAAAACGTTGGAGCCGATGAAGGGACTTGAACCCCCAACCTGCTGATTACAAGTCAGCCGCTCTGCCAGTTGAGCTACATCGGCAACCAGTTATTTACCAACTGAAGTTGATTATATCAAACCAAAAAACGTTGTCAATGGATTTTAAGTTAAAAATATATTAAATTGTACTTTAAGTTGGTTGACATCTGTTATCAAAAAATCCAATAACAAAGAATTTATCTTTACATATTTTGTTTTTAACAATATTCATGGTAAAATAATATTGAAGTGAAAGTATAAAAAATGGCTAATAATAATATTTCTATATAAAGCGACGCGAACTAATCGGTAGTTTCTGTTGCTTAGATGTACGGTAAAGGAGGAGAGTAGACATGTTTGATAATTTTACTGAAAGAGCTGCGAAAGTTTTTATTGAGGCTCAAAATGAAGCAAAACAGATGGGACATCCCTATGTGGGGACAGAACACATTTTATTAGGATTGTTGAAAGTTGGAGGAGGCCATTTAGATACCGTATTTGAAGAATTTAATTTGTACTATAATTCTATAAAGATGGAAATAACAAATGTTGTTGGTACGAATTCAACACAGGGAATAATAGGTTCTCCACAACCAACTCCTAGAGCAAAAAGAATATTAGAGTTGGCATATGATGAATCTGAGCTTATGGGTTTCAATAAGATAGATGCGGAACATCTTCTTTTAGGCATTTGTAGGGAAGCCGAAGGGATAGCCTCTCATATATTGAAACGTTCAGGAATAAATCTAACTTTGATGAGAAAAGAATTAACGGATATGATGATTAAGGGTAGATCAACCGGGAGGATGGAGATTGCTAAAACTGAAGAGTTAGAAGAAAGAAAGCGTCAAAAACAGAATGCGCTAAAACAGCTCGAAGAATACGGAACTGATTTAACTGCTCAAGCTGAGAACCGCAAACTGGATCCTATAATTGGAAGAGAAATAGAAATTAATCGCATAATGGAAATATTGGCGAGACGAAAAAAGAACAATCCTGTTTTGATTGGTGAGGCAGGTGTAGGTAAAAGTGCAGTGGTCGAGGGTCTGGCACAAAGAATTGTTGAAGGCCGAGTACCTGAAATATTAAAAAATAAAACTATTTTTTCCTTAGATATTACCTCAATAGTAGCGGGAACAAAATATCGTGGAGAATTTGAGAAACGAATGAAAAAATTGATGCAGATATTACAAAAGACTGAAGATATTATTCTTTTTATCGACGAATTGCATATGATTGTAGAGGCTGGTGCGGCTGAAGGTTCTTCCATGGACGCAGCAAATGTTTTAAAACCGGCTTTAGCAAACGGAGAAATAACCGTAATAGGGTCCACCACAGCGAATGAGTACAGGAAATTCATCGAAAAAGATCCAGCCCTCGAAAGACGTTTCCAAAAGATATATGTAACTGAACCAACTATCGAAGAAACTATAAATATATTATCTGGAATCAAATTCAAATACGAGGAACATCACAAAGTCAAATATAACCATGGTGCAATTCAATCAGCTGTTCAACTCTCGGTAAGGTATATTACAGATAGACACCTACCAGATAAAGCGATAGATGTTATCGATGAAGCTGGAGCTAAAGCCCGTTTAAGTGCTCTAACGCTCCCTGATAAATTAAAAATTCAATATGAAAAGATTGCAGATATCGAAAGTAAAAGAAACGATCCCAATTCTAAAGAAAACGTTGAAGAAAAACTAAAAAAGATGAAAGAAAAGTATGAAGAAGAATATTCAAAATGGAGATCTGAAGCAGAAAATAAAATAATTCAAATAACCGAAGAGGATATAGCTGAAATAATATCTAATTGGACTGGTGTTCCGCTCAGACAGTTGCGTGCAGAAGAGATGGAAAAATTATTGAATTTAGAGGCTGTCTTACACGAACGAGTGGTAGGGCAGGATGAAGCAATAAAATCAGTTGCAAAAGCTATAAGAAGAGCGCGAAGTGGATTAAAAGACCCTAGAAGACCAACAGGTGTATTTATGTTTTTAGGCCCGACCGGTGTTGGGAAAACTGAACTAGCTAAGACTCTAGCAACTTATCTTTTTGGAAACGAAACGCATTTAGTAAGAATAGATATGAGTGAATACATGGAAAAATTCAGTGTCTCCAGACTTGTGGGTGCTCCCCCGGGGTATGTCGGCTACGATGAAGGTGGGCAATTAACAGAAATAGTAAGAAGAAGACCTTATTCCGTAATTTTGCTGGACGAAATAGAAAAAGCTCATACAGACGTATACAATATTTTGTTGCAAATAATGGATGAAGGAAGATTGACTGATTCTCAAGGGAGAACGGTTGACTTTAGAAACACAATAATTATTATGACCTCTAACCTCGGTTCTGAACAGATTAGCAAAACTAAAAGAAGCTTAGGTTTTGTAGAAGAAGGTACAATAGAAAGCGAATACAAAGATATCAAAGAACAGGTGATGTCTGCGGTAAAGGCGGCATTCAAACCTGAATTCATAAACAGATTAGATGATGTCATTGTATTTCACCCGCTCACTAAAAATCAACTTAAAAATATTATATCTATTCAACTTAGCGACCTAAAAAGCCGATTGGAAGAACGGAATCTTACATTATCCGTGAAAGAAAGTGCCATTGATTTCTTATTGGAAAAGGGTTATGATTCTGTCTTTGGAGCTAGGCCATTGAAAAGAGCTATACAAAGATATATTGAAGATCCTTTGTCCGAAGAATTATTAAAAGGAAAATATGAAGAAGGAGATAAGATATTAGTTACTCATCAAAAATCTAAAGAAAGTCTTTCTTTTAGAAGAGTTCCTAAGGATAAGAAGCAAATGGAAAAGAAAGTGGTCAATAGTTGAGAAAATCTGAGAAACACTATGTCTGCAGTAATTGTGGCTATGAGTCCGATAAATGGTTCGCAAAATGTCCTATGTGTAATGAATTAGAATCCGCGGTAGAATATAATACCGCGGATGTTACTATTGATACTGGAAATATTAAAGTTCCAGACATAGTCTTTCTTGATCAAGAACTTCCTCCGGCGAAAAAAATGCCTACTAATTTTCAAGAAATTGATAATGTGTTAAACGGTGGGTTAGTGGAGGGTGCGGTCTATTTGTTGAGTGGCGATCCTGGTATTGGAAAAAGCACATTATTGGCACAAATCGCAAAGTCTATTCAGACAGCTGAAGGATACATATTCTATGTTTCTGGTGAAGAATCTACAGAACAAGTAGTTCAAAGATTCAATCGACTAGAAATAAAAAATAAAAATATAGGATTGATATTTGAAAACAATGTGGATGTTATACTTAATGCTTTAGAAAAGTCTAATATGAAATCTTCTGTTATTTTCATAGATTCTGTTCAAACCTTAAAGATAGACAGTATTGATTCCTCACCTGGTAGTATTCTACAAGTAAGGGAAAGTACTAGAAAGATGGTAGAATACGCTAAAAAAAGAATATCCCTGTAGTACTGGTAGGTCATGTAAACAAAGAAGGAGCTATTGCCGGTCCAAAAGTGTTGGAACACATGGTAGATTGTGTACTTCAAATGGAATTGGAAGGTGGATCTGGACTAAGGCTTTTAAAAGTAACCAAAAACCGATACGGTCCTAACAGATGAAGTTGTTTTATTTGAAATAACCCAAAAAGGCTTAAAACCAATAGATAATATAAATTCTTTTTTCTTATCTGATTATTCAAATGAATCGGGTAACACTTTAACTATAGTAAAAGTTGGTCAAAAATTGCTTCCAATAGAGATACAAGCTTTAGTCAGTAACCCGGTATACGGGTCCCCTAGAAGGGTTACTTCTGGTATACCGTTAGATAGACTTTTAATGATAATTGCAGTACTTTCCAAGAAGTTGAAGCTCCCATTGGAAAGTAAAGATATATTTGTCAGCAGTGCAGGAGGTCTAAGGATCAATGACAGTTCTATGGATGTTGCTATCGCTTTATCTTTAATCTCCTCTATATTCGATACCCCACTTTCTTCTTCAACGATAGCCTTTGGAGAAATAGGTTTAGATGGGAGAATAAGAGGTATTCCTCTTTTAGAAAAAAGATTGGAGCTTTCACAGAAAATTGGTTTTAATAATATAGTTATTCCAAAAATCTTTCCCCTAGAAAAACTCTATTATAGTTGCAGAAAGTGTAAAAGATTTGATAAAATTATTCAAAAAAGGGGGATAAAATTTTGAATGAGAAATTAGAAAGAATTTTTGAATTGTTAGCTCCGGGAAAGCCTATTAGAAAAGGTATAGACAGGATAATGGAAGCAAATTTGGGGGCTTTGTTGTTTTTTTGCTCACAACCTGAAAAGCACCTTAAAGAAGGTCTAATACAGTTAGGCTTTAGAGTTGATTCGGATTTTTTACCTGAAAAAATTTATGAACTTTCAAAAATGGATGGGGCTATTGTTTTAAACAGTGATGGAACTCAAATTCTTGCAGCGAATGCACAACTTAATCCCGATAAGAGCATACCTAGTTCAGAAACCGGCATGAGACACAAAACTGCTGAAAAAGTGTCTATTCAAACGGGAGATTTAACAGTCGCAGTTTCTAAAAGAAGAAATATTGTTTCAGTGTATTATAATAAAATGAAATACGAACTTCTACCTGAAAATGTTTTATTTGCTAGATTAAATCAAGAAATTACCATTGCACAAAGATATAGACAAAGCTTTATGAACCTTTTAGACTATCTGAACATCGAAGAGACAAGGGGAAATGTAAGTCTCTCTGACGTTGTTGAGATACTTTCCAAAGGTTTACTAACGATAAAAATTGTACAAAGAGCTGAAAAATAATTTTTTAGAATTAGGAGAATCGCTGGAAGTGCAAAATTAGAATACGAAGAAATCTTAAGGACAGTCCCTAAGTATGTGGGTGCTGTTATAATGGATTACAGCTCAGAAAACTTAAAGTATCAAAGACCCGAAGATGCGACAAGCATATTCAAAGAATTAGACTTTAACGATTTGGTCGATCCCTTCAAAATAGCAAAAAACTTTAGGTTATATTGATGTTTCATCTGAAGACGATCTGGAAGAAACAGCTTTAACATCACGAGGCTACAGAATCCTTTATTCTACTAAGTTACCAACTTCTGCGGTAAAAAAAAGTTGTGGAAAGTTTTAAAAACCTTCAAGAATTAATGAACGCCACTTTTGAAGAATTAACAGATATAAGCGGAATCGGCAAAAGAAGGGCGGAAATAATCTTGGGAACATTGAATAAAAAGAAAAGAGAAAAAGAGGAAATAGAAGAGGAAACTGCACAAATAATGAGCAAAGAAAAGAAGTAATAACACTATTAAATAGTTTTTCAATTTAATATTGTAAAAACATCACAATTTTAGAGGTGAAGAAATATAACAACTTTAGCAAGAAACAAAAAAGCTACTCACGATTATGAAATAATAGAAACCTTTGAAGCAGGGATTTCTTTATTGGGCACAGAAGTAAAATCCAGCAAAGCTGGAAAAATCAATTTCAAGGATAGTTTCTGTAAAATAGAAAAAGGCGAATTGATTTTATACAATGTTCACATCAGCTTATTCAGGGGCATCTATATTTAATCACGATCCAGAAAGACCTAGAAACTTACTTCATAAAAAGAAATAAGGCGTTTGCAATCTAAAGTTCAACAGGAAGGCTTGACGATGATTCCGCTCGAAATCTATACTAACAATAAAGGGCTGATAAAAGTTAAAATCGCTTTGGCTAAAGGATTGAAAAATACGATAAGCGTGAAAAGATTGCAGAAAAAGAGTATGAAAGGAGAATTAGAAAACAACAAAAATATGAAAATATCTGAAAAAATCTCACCAGCAATATCAATTAAGGGATTAACAAAAAGATTCGGGAAAACGGTTGCGGTTGATAACGTTGATCTAGAAATTAACGAAGGAGAGATTTTTGGACTTATAGGTCCCAATGGTGCAGGCAAATCCACCATTATGAAGACTATTTCCACGCTTTTAAACCCTTCACAAGGAAAAGTGGAAATACTCGGAAAAGATCTTTCGAAAAACAAACCAAACCTTAGAAAAGTGATCTCTTTAGTCTCTGATTACTCTGTATTGGAAAATGATTTAACCCCCTATGAAAATTTAAAATTGTTTTCTTTAGCCTCAAATATCGAAGATAGTGATAAAAAAATTAACGAATTTTTTCATAGTTTTGGATTGGAAAAATATAAAAACAAATTAACTAAAAACCTTTCTTCTGGCAACAAGCAGAAGCTGAATATAGCTAGGGCATTATTAAAATCTCCAAAAATACTTTTGTTGGATGAACCAACAAATGCCATAGATGTAGAATCCTCGAGGTTTATAAGACGTTATATACTGAACGAAAACATCAAAAATGGAACCACAATAGTGATAACATCCCATTATTTATGGGAAGTTGAACAATTAGCTACAAGTGTGGGGATAATCATAGATGGAAAAATTGTTATTAAAGACAACATAGAAAACATTTACAAAAGGTTCGATTCTATAATTAATATTTATGAACTCACTTTTGAAGAAAAAGACCATGAAAAAATATTAACCTATTTAAAAGATCTCTCTGATGTTTTGGCAATAAAACCCGTATCCAAAGAAAAATTAATAATCGATTCAAAAGATAGTACCTTTACAATGAATAATTTCAAAGTGTCGATAAGAAAATTACGTCCAACTTTGGAAGACATATATTCTTATATAATATCCACCCCAAATCAATGATAGAAATAAAATACTTAAGGTGATAAATTTGCTTTTAAGACTTGAAAATGTGTCTCATAATTTTGGTGAATTTTACCTCTTTTACGATGTCGACTTGGTTATAAATCAAAACGATAGGATCGCTTTAATAGGTAAAAATGGTGCAGGAAAAACTACTTTATTGAATATTATTTCAGGAAATATTGAGCCTATCGAAGGACGGGTGCTCAAGAGAAATGATTTAAATATATCTCTTTTAAAGCAATATAGATTAGATTTAAATAAAACAGATCCCACCTTGTATGACTTTATAAAAGAAAGTGTCTCAAAAAACACACCTGAACACATAGTCGATAAGACTGTCAGAAGTTTGCTAGTGGGTCTTGGTTTCGAAGAAAGCCAATGGAACAGAAATGTTTCTGGTTTAAGTGGCGGTGAACTAACTAGATTGTCCCTCGGAAAAACCCTTTCTGAAAAAAGCGATTTATTACTTCTTGATGAACCTACTAATCACTTGGATCTCTTCTCTATCGATTGGTTAATCAACTATCTCAAAAATTACAAAGGTGCGATGGTTATAGTATCCCACGACAGGACATTTTTAAAACAGTTGTGTAACAAATATTGGGAAATAAACAATTCTAAGATTTGGGAATTCAAAGGGACTTACAAAGAATACATTCAATCACGTGAAATTTATATAAATTCAGTAAATTCAAGAAAACAGAACTTGCAAAAAGAAATCGAAAGACTCGAAAAAATGATAGAGCGTTACCGAAGTTGGGCTACAGAAAAAATGGTTAGACAAGCCGTAATCCGCGAGAGAAAATTGGAAGAGTTGAAAAATGAACTCGAAGAGATTCAAAATATTGAAGAAGAAAAAGGTATAGACGTAAAGATCCCCCAACCCACAAAAACTGGTTACAAGGTAGTAGAGGTTAAAGACCTATCTTTTTCATACAACGAAGAACAAAAATTACTAGAAAACATCTCTTTTGAACTCTACGAAGGAGAGAAATTAGCCATCTTAGGAAAAAATGGGTGCGGAAAGAGCACTTTACTAAAATTATTGATAGGCGAATTAGAAAATCATGAAGGGAGCATTGAGTGGGGATACAATATCAAAATCGGATATTTAGATCAAGTTATATCTAATCTTTCTCAAGAATATGACGTGTTGAATGAAACGTGGGAATTGGTAAAGGATTGGAAAGATTTCGAAGTAAGAAGTATCTTGGGAGATTTGGATTCTATTCTAGCGAAGTGTTCAAAAAAGTAAGCGAACTCTCTGGTGGAGAACTCACCAGATTGGCATTAGCTAAAATTTTACTTGAGAAACCAAACGTTTTGATATTGGATGAACCCACCAACCATTTGGATATCCTAACGATTGAAAGTTTGGAGCAAGCACTTAAGGAGTACACGGGAGCCATAATCTTTGTCTCACATGACCAATCTTTTATCGAGAATATCTCAAACAAATTCCTTTTGATAGATAACGGTGAATCCAAAATATCTGAAAATATTGAACCTCTTTTAGAAGAAATAAAAAATAACTCTTTTAAAATAAAAAAAGAAAAAAAAGTAAACGAAGAATACGAACAAAATAAAAAAATAAAAAACAGAATAAAAACTTGAACAAAGAAATTTCAAGAATCAGAGTTGAATCGGAATTGCTATTTGAAAAGTTAGATTCAGTTGAAGCTAAACTTTTTGAGTATGGAGACGATTATAATAAGGTGTTAGAATTAATTGAAGAAAAAAACAAATTAGAAAAGGAACTTACAAAACTACAAAAACTGGAAAGTAAATATGTAGAAGAATTAAATCAACATACTCAAATCTCAAACAATAATTACGGAGGATAATTATGAAAGGCATATATTCTGATCAAACTAGCTGTTATCTTTATCCCGAGGAGCCAAGCATAGATGACAAGGTAACGATTAAACTGAGAATTCCAAAATACTTAGGTAAAAGTATCGGAAGTGTTATTTTTACTCCTCAAAAAAACTTAAAAAATTATCAACATAAACCAAATGCAACTCTCAAAAGAAACTACTTATTTTATTTTTTTGAAAGTACTTTCAAAATGCCAGACAGAATTGTTAGGTACCATTTCGAAATAGATTTAATAGAAAAGGGCAAAAAAATGTTCTATGACGCTATGGGGATTGTAGAAAATCGCACTATTCATGACTTTGTACTCGTTGCAGATTTTAAAACTCCAAAATGGTCCCATGGTTCAATATATTATCAAATATTTGTTGATCGATTTAAAAACGGAGATGAAACAAACGATCCAGTATCTCACGAGTATCAATACGATGGTCAAGAAGTTTTGAAAAAAGATTGGAACTCACTGCCAGATCCTAAAAATGGTCATAGAGAGTTTTATGGCGGAGATTTACAAGGAGTTTTAGAAAAGATTGACTACTTAAAAGATTTAGGAGTGGAAACGATTTACCTAAACCCTATCTTTGTTTCTCCAAGTCCGCACAAATATGATACTCAAGATTACGAACATGTAGACCCTCATTTTGGGGTTATAGAGGAAGATTCTGAAGATCTTAACGAAAAATACAAAGTCAGAACTACCTCTATAAAGAACCTCGAAAAAAGCGATGAAATTCTAAAAAGTCTTATTCAAAAAGCCCATGAAAAAGATATAAAAGTTATTTTAGATGGTGTTTTCAACCATTGTGGCTCTTTTCATAAGTGGGTAGACGAAATGGATTTGTATGGTGAAGGTAGTCTACATAGGGAGGATTCTCCCTACAAAAGTTATTTTTATTGGGACGGTGCCCAAAAGAGCTATGAGGGATGGTGGGGTTTTCACACCCTACCAAAATTGAATTATGGAAATATTAGTTTATGGAAATACATAGCTGATATTGGAAAAAAATGGGTAAGTGAACCTTTCAATGCAGATGGATGGAGACTCGATGTTGCGGATGATTTAGGTAAATCTTTTGAAATGAACACAGCTTTTTGGAGATTCTTCTACAAAGTTGTAAAAAAGTCAAATCCTGAATCGATAATATTTGCAGAAATTTATAAATCACCTCTTGCTTGGTTAGAAAGACAATGCTGGGACTCTATAATGAATTATATAACCTGTATGGATCCGGTTAGTTATTTTCTTACAGGCATGGAAAAACACAACGAGCATTATAAACCTGAGCTCTTAAAAAATGCTGAGTATTTCGTTAACTCAGTGAGATGGGCTTTATCTCAATTACCCATGAATAGTAAATTTATTGCTTTAAACCAACTAAGCAACCATGATCATTCTAGATGGATGACAAGAACCACACAAAAAGTTGGGAGATTGGGACCAAAAACTCATGAAGAAGCTTCCCTTGGAAAGGATTTAGATGTTTTCAAAATAGGATTAGTCACAATGTTTGCTCTTCCAGGATCACCTGGATTATTCTACGGTGATGAAATAGGTTTAGAAGGTTGGACAGACCAGATAATAGAAGACCTTACCCTTGGGGAAAAGAAAATGAAGAAAATAAAATGTTGTTTAATTTCACAAAAGAATTAATTAAAATGTACAAAGAACATCCTGCATTGAGAAAGGGATCTTTTGATTTTCTTGATTGGAACGGAGGATACGTATCTTATGCTTCATGGAATGAAAGTGAAAATATAATCACCATTATAAATAGAGAAGAAAAAGAGATCGATGTTGAACTGCCATTATGGCTACTCGATAAAAAAGAAGGCAAAATAGATCTTTTATTCGCTACAAAAGATTTCAATTTAGAAGATAATTCTTATAACGACGGCAAAAAATCTCTGAAAATTCCAGAGAAAATTGCCCTTGTATTTAAAATTAATTGATTCCCCTTGCTTGCATATATGGCTTTTTTTAATGTTCTGTAATCTCACCCTTTAAAATATTAATTCCGTGTGGGATAAGATCTTTAACAGCTTCAAAACATTCTTTAACCGCTTTAGTACTACCTGGAAAATTGATAATTAAAGTGAATTTTCTAATACCACAAACTCCTCTAGAAAGATATGCCATTGGGGTATTCTTCCCCGTGGCATATCTGATTTTTTCTGGAATTCCTGGAACCTCTTTTTCGATAATGTTTTTCGTAGCCTCCGGCGTAACGTCTCTTGGAGCTAAACCCGTTCCCCCTGTTGTGAGTATTAAGTCTGCAATATTATTGTCGGCTACTTCTTTTAATTTTTGTTCTATTTCTTCTTTTTCATCGGGAATTATTAGGTAAAAACTTTTAATCCAACCTTCTTCTTCAATCATCTTAATTAGTAATTCACCACTTTTGTCTTGTCTTAAACCCTTTGATCCTTTATCACTTATTGTTATTATTGCAACTTTAATCATTACTGTACCCCCTACTCTGATACAATCGTTAATTTATCACCTGGAACCACGATACCACCTTCTAAAACTTTGGCGAAAATCCCCTCTGTCAGCATTATATTGTCAGGATTGTATTCTCCTGCTTTCCCTATTTCAGTAATTTCGAGTAATACACTCTCACCTACTCTAAATTTGGTTCCCACAGGATATTTATATAACTCTATCCCTTCTATGGTTATATTCTGTGCGAAGTTGCAATATCCATCTTTTAAATTTAAATTCTTTTCTTTCACTATCTTTTCTAGCTTTCTATGCCCAACAAACTGACTTGTCTATGACTTTTTCCTGCATGATAGTCACCCTCTACACCAAAGTTAGTTATAATGTTTATTTTATCTTGTTCTTTTTTGAGCATTCCTCTTTTTTCACATTTACAAACTTTGACTACTTTACCTTCTCTAATCATCGTTTT
>LZCG01000121.1_pt1 | contig 14556 bp, 21 predicted proteins | sample 768541 | NCBI WGS metagenome assembly LZCG01 (sample SAMN05200874, study PRJNA324366) | oil field metagenome | isolation source: sample BH-FW-1 from oil reservoir | place: India: Bombay High | collected 2015-07-11
CCAACCTGACTTGGGCTTCGTTGTATTCGTTGGATCGATAGGCGTCGCGGTTGCGTTCGAACCGCTCGATCAGGGCGACGACTTCTGGGGAACATCTGTTCTCAGTTGCTTGCGCTATCTTCCATATGTAATGATTAGTTTATAACGTTACACATTCCCGGGCAAGCGGCAAATCTGGACCGGTAAGTCCGAATGGGAAAATGGGGACAGGCTACTTTTCTCGTCTCTTTCATCGGGTACAGGAGAGAGAGCTGCCTAGCTCCAGCATTGCGAGATTGGATATTGTGAGGGAAATGAGATCCCTAAAAACCAGCCTGTCCCCTTTTGCCTTTGCCTGGTAAGGTCATATACGGGGTCAGGTCTTCACTTTTGGTGTTTATAGCTGGTGTTTATAGCTTGCCCATTGAGGAGCGAATATGGAGCGCGGTGTATCGCAGCACAAGCTCGTATACTGGTAGTGAGGGAATACAAGACAGGACGGTCGGTGGCTGGCCCCGTATACTTGGGTGAGGACCTTTGAGGTTGGCTCGTGCACACGCTTGTGGGTCTCTACAGACGCCACATACTGTAACAAGACACAACCTGCGGGGCCGTGCCACGGATCAGCTTGATGTAGGCCTCTTTGGCGCTACGTATCTAGCCACGAGCTTGTAGACCGCCCTGCCTTGGACCATTCCTCTCTGGGAACCCTCTCATTCTAGCACATCGGAGGCGATCGGTCATGTTCTACCTCGGTATCGACATCGGTAAGTTTAACCACGCTGCGGCATTGATGGATCAACGGGGAAAGGTCATTGCTACTCTCTCTTCCTTCCCCAATACACACAGTGGCTTTCAGAAACTGCTGGCCCTCATTTCTTCTCATCTACCCCAGCAGAAGAGCTGCGTGTCGGTATGGAGGCAACAGGTCCTTACTGGATCCCGTTGGCGCAGTGGCTGAAGACACAGGGATGGATCCCCGTCATCCTCAACCCAATCAAGACAGCATCGCTGCGTAATTACGGGGTACGCGGAGCAAAGACTGATAACATCGACAGCGTCCTCATCGCTAACACCCTGCGCATTGAGGGAGAACAACCACAACCACTCTCCCCCAAGCTCAGTGAGGAACTGCGTCACTTCACCCGGCTGCGAACAGATATGGTTAAGGATCGCACTCGTATCGGACTGAGGGTAACTTCCATGATGGATCGTCTGTTCCCGGAGTTGCTCTCTTCCTTCTCCAAGACCCTCTCTCCCTCCTGCCTGGCTCTGCTCGGTGAAGCTCCCACGCCAAGCAAAGTTCTTGCCCTAGGTGAGGGGAAACTAGCTATTCTCCTCCGTAACGCCAGTGGAGGACACCTTAAATCCACAAAGGTCAAGGAGATAATGGACAAAGCAGCACAGTCTGTTGGAGTTTCTTCTCCGGCAATAGAGGAAGTACTCGCCCTTCTTCTTGAACAGATCAACTTGATCAACTCTCAGCTGAACGTGGTGGATCGCCGCATCACACAGCTGTACGAACAAGCTGGTGTCTACTTCACCAGCATTGGCGGGGTAGAACCCTCACTGCCGCCACCATCTTAGCGGAGTATGGGAGCGTAACTAAGTTTACCCAACCCAAGCAGATGGTCGCCTTTGCCGGTATCGATCCCAAGGTGCGCAAATCCGGTCAGCATCAAGGACAGGTGCACATCTCTAAGCGCGGGCCTCGTTACTTACGCCGAGCACTGTACTTAGCCTGTCAAGTTGTGGTTCGCAATGACGACTACTTCCATTCCATCTACCAGCGTCATCGTGACAAGGGCAAATCACACAAGGAGGCAATTATTGCGGTTATGAACCAGTTTATTCATGTCCTCTACGCCATGTGGAGGGATAACCGACCCTACTACCACTTGACACAAGCATAGCTTGTTACGGGGATGCTCAATGGAGACTCATCAATCCTGAAGGGCTATAGCGAAACATACGGTCGAGGCGAAAAAGACCAAGAATGAAGACCTGACCCCAAATATGACAAAGGTATGCCTGTCATCTGTGTAAAATCCAATGGTAGACCCCAAATAGGATCGTCCACCCGACCTTAGAGGCAAGAATCAACAGCATTCGGCATCAGATCGACTCCTATCTCGCCGCAGGCCCTCTTTGACCCAGTGGTGTATCCCCGGAATTTAAGGAATGGGAATAACATCGTTAGGTCGCCCTCGTCTCGGCACGGACAGGCTCGATGACTAAGACGCCGCCGCAACTTGATACCTGCGTGTATCGCAACTGAAGTCCCACCCTTTCAGAGGCAGCGATCACTTCGTCTGCCGCCCAGTAGTGCTCATCCTCATCCCACAGATTCACCCATCGTCTGTGGGCCTCCTCCCGTATTCCAACCGTTGGAAAGGCGATGTCACCGATAACCATGTATCCACCATCAGCGAGATGATTTTGGACGAACCGCTGAAGGAGGCTGATCTTCGTTAAAAGATCGAATTCATGAAAGACATAAGCCGATACGATCCGGTCGAACCGTTGATTGAGTGGCGCGGGCCAATCACCGAGCAGGTCAGCTTGTACAAATATGGCCTGGGGGGCCTTTATCCGCGCCTCTGCCAACATCTCGGACGAGAAGTCTATCCCCAAGACTGTGCAACCAAGTGCGACAAATCGTTTCGCCAAGTTACCCGTACCGGTGCCCAGGTCGAGCACATGCATATGAGGCTGGGCAGCCGCCAGCTCGACAATCTCATCTAAAACCCGCTCGTACCCATCGAATGGAAAACCATCGGCGGATCGTACCGAACGGTCGTAGTCTCCCGCCCAGTCGTCAAAAAGCTGAGATCGGTCTTCTGTGCTCATGATCTAATATGACATTGCGTTGATGTCCTTCCAGATGATACCTCGAACCGCGCTGTTTCACGCTGTGCCGCCTGACATATGCAAGAATAAAGGTCTGACCCCAAATCCGTCCCCTCGACCGGAGCCTCAGGTGGTTACGGTCTTATCTTACTTTCCCGGGCACTGGCGGGCGATCGCCTCGTCGAGCCCCTTGTTGCCGTACGCCTTATCGAAATGGGCGGCAAATTCCGCGGCGAGCTTCGCCGCGCGCGCGTCGTAGGCGGCTTTGTCCTCCCAGGTGGTTCTCGGGTTCAGGATCTCAGAGGGAACCCAGGCAGGTGCGCGGGACGAGGACGTGGAATACCCTGTTCTCATCGTACTCGACGCTTGCCAGCTTCCCAGTGAGCGCGGCATGAACCATCGCGCGGGTGAGGTTGATGTCCATTCGCTTTGCCACTCCGTAGGGGCCGCCGGACCAGCCGGTGTTCACCAGGTAGACCGCGGTTCCGTGCCGGTCCATCTTCTCCCCCAGCAAGCGTGCGTACACGTCCGGGTTGCGTGGCATGAACGGCTCGCCGAAGAAGCGGGAGAAGGTCGACTTCGGCTCGATGATCCCGGTCTCCGTCCCGGCGAGTTTGCTTGTGTATCCCATCAGGAACCAGAGCATCGCTTGTTCGCGGGTCAGCTTGGAGATAGGGGGAAGGACACCGTTGGCATCAGCGGTGAGGAAGAGGATCGTCCTCGGGTGCCCCCCGCGTGAGGAGGCCTTGATATTTGAGAGGTAGGTGAGCGGGTACGAGGCGCGCGAGTTGGGGGTGAGGCGATCGTCGTACAGGTCGAAGCTTCCATCGGGGTAGAACATCGCGTTCTCCACGATCGATCCGTGTTTCCGGTAGTCGTCCTCATGCATCACGGCGTTATAGATCTCCGGCTCTTTTTGTGGATCAAGATCGATCAGCTTGGCGTAACAACCATGCTCGAAGTTGGCGATCCCCTCTTCGCTCCATCCGTGCTCGTCGTCGCCCAGTAGCGCGCGCCGCGGGTCGGCGGAGAGGGTTGTCTTCCCCGTACCGGAGAGGCCGAGGAGGAGCGCCGTATCCCCGTTCTTCCCTTCGTTGGCTGAGCAATGAAGCGGGAGGATTCCCTCCGCTGGGAGGAGGTAGTTCATCACGGTGAACATCAGCTTCTTCACCGAGCCGCCGTAGGCCGAGCCGTAGACGATGCCGATCCTCCGGTCGTAGTCCATCCCGATCACCATCGTTGAGGTCCCCCTAATCCGTGGTCGATGCGCAACCGTCCCTTGTAGCGCTGTGGGTCGAGCTTGTCATAAGGGAGGACAAGCAGGGTGAACGGTCGGGTGTAAAAGATGCTTCGGGAGATATCCTGCGGGACCTTTCGGAACATGTTGTCGGTGAAGAGGGCGGTGAGGGCCTTGTCGCTGATCGTTTTGACGGGGAGGGCGTAAGAAGAATCCGCGCTGAGAACCCGATCGGTGACGTAGATACGCCCCTTCGTTGCAAAGGTGGAGAACGCATCCTCCAGGACCATGTCGAATGTCTCCTCATCGATCGGGATGTTGTTCGGTGAATCCCAATCGATCTCTGTTTCGCTCTCCTTCCGTCTTACGGTGAGGGTATCCTTGGGGCTTCTCCCGGTCGATTCAGGGGGGGTCCAGGTTGCGAGTGCACCGCAGGCGCTGACAAGCGCCTCTTTGTTCTTGACAGCCTCTTCGATTAACGATTCCCTCGTCGGGTTATCGACGATAGCCGAACGTGTCAAAAGCGTGCGCAGACTCTCCTCAAAGTTCATCTGTATCTCACCTTTGATTTCTTTGCTCCGCACCGCTCTCTTAGGGTGGTACGGGCGAGGCATCATACCCCACTGCGGAAGGAAATTCATTAAGAGAGTGGGTATCATCCCTCCGAGGATGAACACGATGGAAGAAGGGCTCTTTGAAGCGATTCGCGCTGCCGACTCCTTTGCCGAGGCTTGCCAACGCACCGTCATTTGGCTGCGAGTCAACTGGCCGCACTTCGATTGGGTGGGGATCTACCTGCGAGAAGGAGAGGAACTTGTATTGACTGCGTGGGATGCCCGGAAGCGACACAGCATGTGCGTATTCCGGTAGGCCAGGGGATCTGCGGGTTGGCCGCTCGTACGGGAGAGACGGTGATCGTTGATGATGTCAACGCCGATTCAAGGTATCTCGCCTGTTTCCCGCAGACGCGTGCGAGATCGTCGTCCCAATACTCAAAGACGACCTGGTAATCGGGGAGATCGACATCGACAGCGATAGGGAAGCGGCATTCTCTGGAGAGGATCGGGTTTTCCTCGAACAGGTCGCCTCCTGTCTTGCTGAACGGTACACCGACCGTTGGGATCGATATAGATTATAATGCATTCTTTAACGAACCTCTTCGGAAACCTCGAATTCTCAGGATGAAAGAGAAAACAGGTGAATCGCGTTCCTCGTGGTCCTCTCCTCCACCTCGCAGACCGGAATTCCCTTCAGCTCCGCCACCTTCGCCGCCACGTAGCGAAGATAGACCGGCTCGTTCCGCTTCCCTCGATGGGGAACCGGGGTGAGGTAGGGACAGTCTGTCTCAAGGAGGATTCGATCCAATGGGAGTTCTCTCACCGTTTCTTGCAGGATCTCGTTCTTGTTGAACGTAACCGGCCCGCCGATCCCTAGGTGAAACCCGAGGGAGAGGAACTCCTCGGCCAATGCGCTATCCCCAAGGAAGGAGTGGATGACCCCGCGATAAGACGAACCGTGATGTCGCAGGATTGAGAGGAGATCCTTTGTTGATTCGCGGTTGTGAACTATGATCGGGAGATTTAACTCCCTGGCAAGCCCGATCTGCTCAGAAAAGGCGCTGCGCTGCGTACCTCGCGGCGACAGGTCGCGGTAGTAATCAAGTCCGATCTCACCGATTGCGACAACCCTCGGGTCCTTCGCCAGTGCCTCCAGGCGGGAGAGGATCTCCTGATCGAGTGTCTTTGCGTCATGCGGATGGACCCCTATGGCGGCCCAGATCGTGCGGTGTCTGTTCGCTAAGCAAACGGCCTCCTCGCTTGTGGGGAGATCGACCCCGACCGTGACGACACCGATCGATTCGGAGAACGCACGTGCGATCACCGCGGCACGATCGGCTCGGTAATCGGAGGAGTCGAGGTGGGCGTGAGTGTCGATGAGGGTCGGTTTTAAGCTATCAGTAGTCAGCATTCAGCTCCTAGTAATCAGCTATCAGCCGTCAGCCACAAGCTACAAGCTACAAGCTACAAGCTGGCGGCTCAATTCTCCACCTCGGCGAGGGCGAGCGGGAGGGCGTCGATGAGGTCGCTCGGGATGAGCGAACGCTCGGCACGGTCACGGGAGAGGTAGTCGGCGGTGTGGCCGTGAATGAATGCCCCGAGGATTGCTGCATCCGCAAGAGAAGCCCCTCCGGCAAGGAGTCCAGCGATGATCCCAGTTAAGACGTCTCCGCTTCCACCCGTAGCGAGGCCGGTGTTTCCGGTCGGGTTTAAGTATACCGCGCCCTCTGGGGTCCCGATCGCGGTCGGCCTCCCTTTCAGGAGGAGGACGACCCCGTGTTCGCCCGCAAAGGTGCGGACGACCTCGATCCGATCGCGGTCGATCTCCTCTGATGATCGACCGATCAACCGCGCCAGTTCTCCCGGGTGCGGGGTGAGGATAACCCGACCGGCGAGGCTGTTCAGGAGGTCGAGGTGGGAGGCGAGCGGGAAGAGCCCGTCGGCGTCGATCACGAGCGGAACTGTAACCCGGCTCAGGATCTCACGCACGAACCCTCCCACCGCAGGATCGCGTGACAGTCCCGGACCGATGGCAACGATATCGGTGCGATTTAAGGCGGGACCTATTTCTTCAATAGCTTTGCCTGCTAGGTGTCCGTTCTCATCGGGAAGAGGAAGGGTGATCACCTCGGGGAGGGCGACCTCGAGGATCGGGTTGAGCACGCTCGGGGCGGCGAGGGTGACGAGCCCTGCCCCCGCGCGCAGGGTCCCTTTCGCGCAGAGGATCGCTGCTCCGCTCATCCCGGTCGATCCGGCGATGATCAACACCCTTCCGAACGTCCCCTTGTGCCCATCCGGGGCGCGTACAGGGAGGTGTGTACGCACCCAATCTCTCTCCACCGCGTGTGCGAGCGGCCGCACGCTCTCCTTCACCCGTGGCGGGTAGCCGACCGGGACGACCTCGATCTCGCCGCAGAATTCCCTTGCCGGTAGAGGAGGTGCGCCGGCTTGTAGGCGGCCATGCAGACCGTGAGATTGGCGTGGATAGCCTCTCCCAGCGGGACCCCGTGGTCCGAGGGGAGGCCGGAGGGGAGATCGACCGCCACCTGCAGGGCCTCCGCCTGGTTGATCGCGCGAACCACCTCAGCGTATCTCCCTTTCAAGGGGCGATCGACCCCGATCCCTAAGAGACCATCGATCACACAGTCGGCCCGTGAGAGTTCCTCTCTGAACCCGGCAAGCTCGTCGGAGAGGACGGAGAGAGCGGCCGGGGCCTCCTCGCTCAGGAGTTCGGCCCTCTCCCTTGTCAAAGGGGAGAGAGCGTTTAAGGGTGTGAGGGTGAAGGCGCGCACCTCGATCCCCGCCTCATGGAGCCTGCGCGCAGCGACGAGCGCGTCGCCTCCGTTTCCTCCCTTTCCCGCGACAACGACGACCCGGTGGACCGTGTAGCGGCGCTGGATCATTTCGGCGACCGCGCCCCCCGCGGTCTCCATCAGGGTCGCTTCTGGGACCCCTTCCTCCACCGCCCGTCGATCGAGCTCTTTGATCTGTGCAGCGCTCAGTACATCCATCGTCTCTTCTCCCCCCCTTTTTCTATTTAGTGATCGGGTGATTTAGTGATCGAATGATTTAGCAGTTGAATCATTGAGCGATCGCTTACACCAGTAGCACCTTCCATCTTTTCAATCTCCCGATCATTCAATTCCCCGATCTCCCGATCACCAAAGCACTCAATTTAATCAATCTCCCGATCTCCTCCGCCGCCTCAGCGGCGGTTCTATGCGTGACATCGATCCAGATGACCTCGGGATCGTTTCGGAACCACGCCATTTGGCGACGGGCGAGCGCCCAGGTATTCCTGATGATCCGTTCTTTCAGCTCGTCGCGTGAGATCTCCCCGTCAAGGTAGGCGAACGTCTCGCGTACACCGATCGTGCGATAGGCCTGACAGTCCGGATGGAGCCCTTCCTTGCGCAACCGCTTCACCTCGTCGATCAGACCGCGGTGAAACATCTCTTCCACCCGCGTGACGATCGCCCGACGGTGATCCTCCCGCTCACGCTTCAAGCCGAAGATGAGGAACGGATAGGTGAGTGGACGTGCCTCTTTCTGCAACTCGCTGATCGGCCGCCCGGTGAGCTTTGCAACCTCGAGCGCCCGCACGATGCGGAGGCGATCGTTCTCGTGAATCCTCGCCGCCGCCGCCGGGTCAACCTCTTTCAACCGCTCGTACAGGGTTCCGAGCGGCTGGGCGAGGAGGGCTGCGCGCACCTCCTCGTTGGCCGCCGGACCGGAGAAGATTCCTCGCAGGATCGCTCCCAGATACAAGGTTCCACCACCCACGATGATCGGACGGTGCCCCCGCCCTTCAATCTCAGGGATTAAACGGCCGACATCGTTACGGAAGGCCATGGCGTCGTAGCGCCCATCTATCTCTACGGTATCGATCAGGTGATGAGGGATCACGCGCTTGCAGCAAGGGGAGGCTTGTCGGTGACGACGTCGAGTCCGCGGAAGAAGGCGCGCGAGTCGGCCGAGATCACCTCTCCATGGATCTCTAACGCCACCTCCACCGCCGCTGCGCTCTTCCCGACCGCGGTCGGCCCGAGGATCACAATGATCGGCCTCGACACAGGCTAGTCCTCTCCCAACAACAGCTCGCGAAACCGCTTCAGTTCCGCGCGCCGTGAAGGGTGCTTCAGCTTCTCGATCGCCTTGATCTCAATCTGCCGCACCCGCTCTCGGGTGATATTGAACTTGAGGGAGACGTCCTTCAAGGTGCGCGGGTGGTCGTCGTCGAGACCGTAACGCAGCTTCAGGATCTCGCGCTCCCGCTCGTCGAGCTGATCGAGAGCGCGGTTCAGCTGCTCCTTTAAGAACATGCGGAACGTCTCCTTGGTCGGCGAAGGAGCGGAAGGGTCCTCGATGAAGTCACCCAAGGTATCCTCGTCCTCGTCGCCGATCGGTCTCTCCAGTGAGGCGGTGTACTGCGAGACGTTCTCCACCTTCTTGATCTTATCGATCGACATCCCGGTCAATTGGGAGAGGTCCTCCAGGGTAGGGGCCGCCCCGTGGGCTTGAATGAACTCACGCTTGATGCGCTTGAGCTCGCGCACTGTCTCGATCATGTGTACAGGGACGCGGATCGTGCGTGACTGATCGGCGATCGCTCGGGTGATCGCCTGGCGGATCCACCAGGTGGCGTAGGTGGAGAATTTGAATCCGCGTGTGTAGTCGAATTTCTCTACCGCTTTCATCAGTCCCATATTCCCTTCTTGGATCAGGTCGAGAAAGGAGAGACCCCGGTTCATGTAGCGCTTAGCGATCGAGACGACGAGCCGAAGGTTGGAGACGGTCAACCGCTCGCGCGCGGCCTTCCCCTCATTAGCCCACCGCTCCAGCTCCTCGCGCTCGTCCTCCAGCAGACGACAGAGGCTTCTCCATCGGCGATGGGACCGTACCGACGGATTCCGCAGCATCCTTCCCCCGCTCGACGAGGGCCTCCAGTTCCTGCCGCTTCTCCTTTGGTAGGATGCTCACCCCTTCTTTCTTGGAGAGGAGCGCTCGGCTGAGCTGCTCCGCTGCTTCGGCTCCTCTTTGTATCGCCTTTACCCGGTCGCCCGTCTCCATCGCCATGGCGAGCTCCACTTCTTGTTCCCTGGTGAGGAGGGGGACCTTTCCGATCTCCCGCAGGTACGTCTTTACCGGGTCCTCCCGTCGGGAAGAGACCCGCTCCTCTCTGGTGTGCTCGTTCTGTGCGACGATCGTCTGTACCCGGTTGATGGGCTCCTCCGCGGTGGGGAGGTCCTCGCTCTCGATGAGCAGATCGTCTTCAAGGGTTTGATCGTCCTTTGGTGCAACGATCTCGGAGAGAGGATCGTCCCCAGGGATCTTCTCTTGCCCCGTTAGAATCTCCTCGTCGAGGTGTTCCTCTACGGGAACCTTACTGGATGTTGCTTTTGGCTTTCTCTTTCGTTTCTCTTGCGCCATCGATCCTCCTCGACAATCTCTCTGCCACCAGAATACTGTAGGCCCGTTGCAGCCTGTCGAGCCTGTCGCGATCCCCTCTCTCTTCGCTCTCTTTTATCTCCTGTCGTAAAGCTACGAGCCTCTTCTCGATCGCTGGCAGCCGGACCAGCTTCGCGAGCGCGTCCTGCAACGCTTTCTCCACGTCAGTGAACCGGAGCGGAACAAGGGTGAGGTAGCTCACCCGCCGCGTGGACTCCTCGTCGAGGTGTTGCATCAACAGGGAGAGATCGAGTGGGTCTCCCTCCGTCGACAACGCCTCCACGATCGGGCGGTAGTGGGGAGAGAAATCATCCGGTGAGGCGACAGCCGCCACTCTCTCCCACCCGACCTCTCCCCGCAAGAGGAGAGAGAGGATCACCTCCTCCGCTCCCCACCTGGGCCCTGGCTCTTGTGTCTCCTTTGCCGGTCGTCTTCTGGATCGTCTCCCCGAGAGATCCTCCACCACCCCCTCCACCGGGAGGTTGAGCACCTCGGAGAGCCGCTCTGCAATCTCCTGGCGCAGCGGGAGGCTTGCGATCCCCTGGTAGAACGACCTCGCCTCTGCCAATGCTCCCTCTTTTCCAGCGAGGGTTCTGACATCGTAGCGTTCCTTTAACGACTCGATGTAGAAGAGGTGGAAGGGGACCGCCAGATTAACGATCTCCAAGAACCGATCTGCCCCGTCGCGACGAACAAGGCTATCGGGATCGTCCCCCTGCGGGAGGCGGGCGACACGCACGGAGAGCCCGCTGTTCCGCAAGATCTGCATCCCGCGGAGGGAGGCCGCTCCTCCGGCCGCGTCCCGATCGTAGGCGATCACCACCTCCTCGACGAACCGGCCGAGAAGGTCGGCTTGCCCCTGGGTCAGCGCCGTTCCCATGCTCCCCACCGCATGGGTGATCCCGGCCTGACAGAGCGAGAGGACATCAGTGTACCCCTCAACCAGGATCGCCTGTTGCCGTGCCTGCAGCGCTTCCCGTGCCCAGGAGAGCCCATAGAGGTGTCTCCCTTTGTCGAAGAGAGCGGTCTTCGGCGAGTTCAGGTACTTCGGTTTCCCTTCGAACGCCCGCCCTCCGAAGGCGATCGGCCGGCCGGCGAGGTCGTAGATGGGGAAGATCACGCGATCGCGGAACCGGTCGTAGGGGCTCTCCTTCCCCGCCACCAGAAGCCCGAGATCGAGCAGGATCTTCTCTTGATAGGTCCTCGAAAAGTGCTTCTTGAGCTGATTCCAGCCGGGGAGGGCGTACCCCAAACCGAACCTCTCCCAGGAATCCTCCTCATAGCCGCGCCCGATCAGGTACTCCCGCGCCTTCCGCGCGGCCGCTTTGTTCGTCAAGTTATCGGCAAAGTAATCCGCCACCGCTGCGTTGATCGCCCGCAGCTTCTCCCGCTCACCGTCGCCCCTTTGCTTGACCGAGATCCCGACCTCAGATGCCAACCGCTCCATCGCTTCCGGGAAGGAGATCTTCTCGATCTTCATCAGGAACGCGAATACATCTCCACCCTCTCCACAACCGAAGCAATGCCACAGCCCCTTCTCCGGGCTGACCATGAACGATGGTGTATCATCCTTGTGGAACGGACAGCGCCCCTTGTAGTTCGCCCCCGACTTCGTCAGAGTAAGGTAGCGGGAGATCACGGAGACGATGTCGATCCGGTCCTTAATCTGTTGCACATCGGTGTGTTCTCTACTCATCGATCACCTCCAGCTCAAGATGAACGGGTTCGTCCGCCGTTCCTTCTCAAGGGTCGTCGCCTCACCGTGCCCTGGGTAGACACGGTAGTCGCCCGGGAGGGCAAGGATCTTCTTCAAAGATTCTTCCATCTCTGTTAGAGATCCACCGGGGAGGTCGGTCCTCCCGATTGAGCCGGCAAAGAGAAGATCCCCCACGAAGAGGACGTCACGAGCGACAAGGACGACGCTCCCTGGTGAATGGCCCGGGGCGTGGATGACACGTAAACTTCCAGCGATTTCGTCTCCATCCTCGATGTAGCGATCGATCGGTGGATGGTCGGGGTAGAAGTGATCGACGAATGGGAGATCGGCACGGTGGAGGAGGACCTGCGCTCCTTCCCCCTGCAAGGCCCAATCACCTCCGATGTGGTCGAAGTGCCCATGAGTATTCACCACAAGATCAACCTTCCTCCTTCGGAGGAACGAGAAGAGCGCCTCCGAAGACTCGGCCGGATCGATGAGGATCCTCAGCCCGTCGATATCGAACAGGTAGCAGTTGGTCGCCAAATCCCCGAGACAGATCGATTCGACCTGCATTCTCTCCCCCTTTATCAGGCACGCGCTACGGTGAGGACAAAGACCTCCTTGTATCCGCCTGATTTCAGCGTGTGGGCACACGCTTCCGCGGTTGACCCTGTTGTAAAGATATCATCGACGAGAAGGACGCTCCCCCTTCCACCTCTCAGCAGGTGGAAGACCCCACGCAGGTTCTCGCGCCGCTCGCGGGCGGAGAGTCCGGCCTGAGGGAGGGTCTGCCGTTCCTTGGCAAGGAGCTTCCTACAGGCGAGCCCGAGGCGCTTAGCAAGGCCAGCGGCGAGTACCCGTGCCTGGTTGAACCCCCGCGCGCGTCGATCTGGACGGCTCATCGGAACGTATGTGACGACATCGATTCGCCAAAACGGCCTTTGCGAAAGAAGGTAGGAGGCTAAGCGCACCGAGAGGAACCGTGCGATTGCCCGCTCCCGATCGAACTTGAGGGCACGGACGAGCGTTCCCCACCCACTCGCGTACGGGCCGAGCGACCGGGCGAGGTCGAACCCGCGATGGCGCGTCCCACACTCGCGACACAGATCGAGCCCCTCCTCCGCAAGGGGTTCCTGGCAGCGGTGACAACGTCTTCCTGTAAGCGCGGGGAGCGCCTGCTCACACCGCGCGCACAGGGGCGCAAGCCCCTCTGTCCTCCTCCCGCAGAGAAGGCAGCTCGGCGGGAAGAGGACCGTGAGGAGACTCTCAACTCCCCCTCCGATAGGACCGTGCTTAGAGGAAGGCCGCCACACGTACGAGCTGGTTCGTGTATCCCCACTCGTTGTCATAGAAGGTCACGACCTTTAGAAGATGCCCGTCAACAACAGCGGTCGATGAGAGATCGACGACACTCGCCCGGGAATCGCCGATGATGTCACTCGAGACGATCGGATCCTTGCTCACCCCAAGGATCCCTGCAAGCTCGCCTTTGGCGTAACGAGAAAGGGCGTCGTTAATGTCCTCTTTTTGACATCCTTCTTCAGCTCCACGGTAAAGTCACTCACCGAGCCAGAGGGGACGGGGACGCGGAATGCCATACCATCCATCTTGCCAACAAGGGACGGTATCACCTTTGTCGTCGCCACCGCCGCCCCGGTCGTTGTGGGGACGATATTCGCCGCTGCGGCGCGGGCGCGGCTGAACTTCTTATGCGGCGCGTCTACGAGGCGCTGATCCCCTGTGTAGGCATGAACGGTGGTCAGGAAGGCGTGCACGATCCCGAACTCGCGCTCCAGCACGTGGGCGACCGGAGCAAGGGAGTTGGTGGTGCAGGAGGCGGCCGAAAGAACCTTATGCTCCTCTAGATTGATCTCCTTGTGATTCACTCCATAAACGATCTGCGGGATCCCTTCTCCCTTGGGAGGAGCAGAGAGGAGGACACGCTTGGCCCCGCCGTCGAGGTGGAGGGCCGCCTTCTCCGGGGAGAGGAAGACCCCCGTTGATTCGACCGCGAGGTCGATCCCCATCTCTCCCCACGGGAGGTCCTTCGGGTCCTTCTCGGCAAGGAGAGGAACGAATGTGCCGTCGACGATGATCCCCTTCTTCTTCTCATCGGCAACCACCTCGCGGTGATAGCGATGATAGACCGAATCGTAGGTGAGGAGATACCTCGCCATCTCCGGAGTGATAAAGGGATCGTTGATCGCCACGATCTCCATCTCCTTGCTCCCGAATGCGATCCGGAAGAACGCGCGCCCGATCCGGCCGAACCCATTGATTGCCACCTTTTTCATGTCATCTCCTCCTTCATATATTCTTTTACTATCCTGAGAAAGTACCGATGAATCCGCAGGTCATCGGTCAGTTCGGGATGGAAACTTGATACAAGTATATTCTCCTCCTGCGCCATCACCACAGATCCATCATATGTAGCGAGCGCCCTTACCCCTTCACCCATCCGCTTCACATAGGGGGCACGGATGAAGACCGCCGGAACATCATCTCCGATCCCCTCTACCTCAAGGACCGTCTCGAAACTATCCACCTGTCTCCCCGATGCGTTGCGTGCAACGGTGATGTCGATCGCGCCGATATAGGGAGTTTCTCGCCCCTCGATCTCACGCGCCAGGAGGATCATCCCGGCGCAGGTCCCGAAGAAGGGGAACCCCTTGCTTGCCAGGTGACGGAGCTCCTCAAGGAACGGCCCGGCCGCTAGAAGCGAGATCGCCGTCGATTCCCCCCGGGAGGATCAGCCCGAAAGGCCGGGAAGATCCTCCATCTTTTAA
>LZCG01000122.1_pt1 | contig 14460 bp, 18 predicted proteins | sample 768541 | NCBI WGS metagenome assembly LZCG01 (sample SAMN05200874, study PRJNA324366) | oil field metagenome | isolation source: sample BH-FW-1 from oil reservoir | place: India: Bombay High | collected 2015-07-11
CCTCGCTAAACAACTCTTCCGTTCGATCCCTCCCCGCAGTATCCACTTCCGCTACTTCGGTGCCCACACCAGGTGATACTTCGTGTCGTACACACAGTGACTTCCTCTCTTTGTTACCATACCTCCACTGTACTACAAACTGTGCTCCCTTCGGCAGCAAGCATCTTTCATCCCCGCTCTCCCGAGACGGGGCATTCAAATGCCCCATCTCGTAAAGTTCAAGGAATTTCTTCACTCCATAGCGATATCTAGCGATCGGGCCAACGAAGGATACGCAGGCCGACCTTGGTGATCCCTTTGTCGATGATCCCCAACTTCTCCGCCGCCCCTTTGGAAAGGTCGATGATCCGCCCCTCGATGAACGGGCCCCGGTCATTGATGCGGACGACCACGCTCTTTCCTGTTTCAAGGTCGACCACCTCAACGACCGTCCCGAAGGGAAGAGTCTTATGCGCCGCGCTGATCCCGTACATATCGTAGACCTCACCGTTCGCCGTGAGGTTCCCATCGAACCCTGGGCCATACCAGGAAGCGATCCCTACCTCATAATAGGGCCCCGCCACCTGGTAGAGGACGACCAGGCCGACAAGCGTAACGACCGAGATCAGATAGAGGACCCATTCTTTCATCGCCCCCCATTATAGAGGGACCGGATCGACCTCACAACAAACCACTACCGCCGCCAACGGAAGGACCAGACCCAATCGACGATGCTGTGCAACTGGTTCGGGAGGTACAGGCCGCTGACCACCGCAACGATAATCGGCCACGACGGAGTCACCGGATGCAGGGAGTGTCCAGTGAGGAGACCTATTCCCCAAGCGATAGCGAGGACGATCGCCGACAAATAGCCGATCCGCGTCAGTGGACCTAGGAATAGATGATGAGATAGAGCGCGGTGACGAAAGATCCTGGCATACGGGAGCCAGAGAAACCTCCCGACACCCCAACGCTTTGCTGCGCTGCTCTGGCGCAGATCCAGATCGGGACTTAAGAAGAGGCTGGAGAAGAGGTACGAGAGGAGGAAGACCTCCCCGAGGCGCCGATCGATCGCCCCTCTCCACACAAGGTAGGCAACACCGAGCACGCATACCCCCAGCCCGAACATCTCGATCCGCAAGTGCACCCTCCCTGATGGCATGTACAAAAGGTAGCGCGTGAAACGAGGTTCATCAACCCGCCCCCTCACACTTGACGGCGGATTGAGCACCGGTTACAATACTTTAGCAAGCCGCACATGAGAGTGCTAAAAATTTCGTAAGGAGGGGAAAACAGAGATGAAGATCAAGCCATTGGGTAAGAGAATCCTGGCGCAGAAGCTCGAGGAAGAGACGCGAACGACCGCCGGAGGAATCGTCCTTCCAGAGAGCGCGAAGAACGACAAGGTCGTGCGTGCGAAGGTGCTAGCTCTGGGAACGGACAAGGAGTTCACGGTGAAAGAGGGGAACGAGATCATCGTTTCCAGTTTCGCGGGGACAGAGATCGAAGTGGAAGGCGAAAAGCTCCTTCTGGTCAAAGAAACCGATGTACTAGCGGTCATCGAATAGCATAGAAGGTTAAGGGGTGATTTAGAGATGGCTAAAGAAGTGATTTTCGGCGAAGAAGCCCGCCGTCACATGAAGGCAGGGATCGACAAGCTAGCAGATGCGGTACGCATCACGCTCGGGCCGCGCGGCCGCAACGTGATCATCGACAAGAAGTTCGGCAGTCCGGATATCACCAACGATGGGGTCACCATCGCTCAGGAGCAGGAGTACAAGGACGAGTTCGAGAATATCGGGGCCCAGCTCGTGAAGGAGGTCGCCCTCCAAGACGAACGACATCGCCGGTGATGGGACGACCACCGCAACGATCCTCGCACACGCCATGATCGAAGAGGGGTTCAAGAACCTCGCCGCCGGGGCGAACCCGATGGAGATGAAGCGTGGGTTGGAGAAGGGATCGGAGAAGGTCGTGGAGGCGCTGAAGAAGCAGAGCCGCGCCCTGAAGAGCAAGGAAGAGACGGCGCAGGTGGCGACCATCTCCGCCAACGACGAGTCGATCGGGGCGATCATCGCCGATGCGATGGAGGAGGTTGGCGAGGACGGCGTCATCACGGTCGAGGACTCCGATACGATCAAGACCTACTACGAGGTCGTCGAGGGGATGCAGTTCGACCGCGAGTACATCTCCCCCTACTTTGTGACCGATCCGAAGAAGATGGAGGTCCACCTGGAGAACCCTCATATTCTGATCACCGACCAGGAGCTGAAGAGCGCAGCCGATCTCGTTCCGCTCCTGGAGAAGGTGGCTCAGAGCGGCAAGCCGATCCTTATCATTGCTAAGGACGTCACCGGCGAGGCGCTCACGACCCTTGTCCTCAACAAGCTGAAGGGAACACTCACAAGCTGCGCGGTGAAGGCGCCTGGGTTCGGGGACCGGCGCAAGGCGATGCTCGAAGACATCGCAGTCCTCACCGGTGGAACCGTAATTGCAGAGGACGCCGGAATGCAGATCAAGGACACCACCCTCGACATGCTCGGTCACGCTGAGCGGGTGAAGGTCGACAGCGACGACACAACTATCGTCGGGGGGAGTGGATCGACCGAAGCGATCAAGGGGCGGATCGAACAGATCGAGGCCCAGATCGAGACGACCGATTCCGACTACGATCGGGAGAAGCTGGAGGAGCGGAAGGCGAAGCTCGCCGGCGGGGTCGCCGTGATCAAGGTCGGTGCACCGACCGAGACCGAACTCTCCGAGAAGAAACACCGGATGGAGGACGCTCTCGAAGCGACTAAGGCGGCCGTCGACGAGGGGATCCTCCCTGGCGGGGGCGTGGCACTGGTGAACGCCGCAAGCAGCCTTGACAGCCTGAAACTCGCTGGTGACGAAATGGTCGGCCTCAACATCCTCAAGAAGGCGCTGGAGGCTCCTTTGCGCCAGCTGGCCGACAACGCCGGATTCGAGGGGGCGATCGTGGTCGAACGCGTCAAGGCGGAGAAGCCGGGGATCGGATTCGATGTCTTGACCGAGAGTTACCGCGACATGTTCGACGCGGGATCATCGACCCGATGAAGGTCACCCGCTCCGCTCTGCAGAACGCCGTCTCCATCGCGGGGATGCTCCTTACTACGGACGCGCTGGTCGCCGAGATCAAGGAGAAGGAAGAGACCCCAGCGATGCCGCAGATGCAGGGTGGAATGCCTTACTAGAAGAAACAGACCTTGTTTTACCCCCCTTTGCCCGACTATGATCGGGTAAAGGGGGTTTTTCTTTGCGCAAACGGCAGAAGATTGGGATTGCACTCGGCGGCGGAGGGGCGCGCGGTTTCGCTCACCTCGGCGTCCTCCTCGCCCTGGAAGAGAACGGGATCCCGATCGATATCATCACCGGAACGAGTATGGGGGCCGGGGTGGGCGTGGCCAAGGCGATCGGGATGGATCTCGCAAGCTCCAGCGCCTCCTTTCCTGCCTAAATCTAAACAGCTTATTACAGATCTCAGATAGCACCCTGCGCGAGGTTCAACGGGCCATCGGGCGGGGGATGGTGGAGTACGTGCGTGGTCCGAGCTGGCGGGAGGGGGAGCCCACACCGGAGAGCCTGGCCCGCATGTACGAACTCTTCTCCCTGTTGACCGCCAACAAGAGCTTTTCCGATGTCGAGATTCCGTTCGCTGCTGTGGCGGCCGACCTCGAGAACGGGGAGCGCGTCGTACTGACCGAAGGGAAGCTCTCTCAGGCGGTGGCGGCGAGCGCTGCGATCCCGGGGATCTTCTCCCCGGTCCTTCGCGACGGGCGTTACCTGATCGACGGGGGAGTGATCGACAAGATCCCCGCTAACGTGGCGATCGACATGGGAGCGGAGGTCGTCATCGCGGTCGACACCAGCGCCCCCACGACGCGAAGCGTGAACACAAGCCTGGATGTCCTGCTCCAAGCTCAACGCATCACGTCACAGCGTCTCACTGCCATTCAACTTGAACAGGCGCGCGATCGGCTCGACGGGCGATTTCTCCTCCTTCACCCCGCTGTCTCCGGGATCACCATGCTCGCCTTCGAGCGCCTCCCCCAGGCCGTGCAAGCAGGCAGAGATGAGGCGCTCGCACACATGGACGAGATCAAGCGGCTGTGCAGAGTCCCCGCTCGTTCCTCCTAACCCGGGTTGAAACGGAGAAGATCGGGCTTATCCCCTCACCAACGTTTCCAGCAACATCTGTAGCGGTCACCTTCAAGCGGTAGTCGCCCCCGTCGGGGAGAGCTGTCGTATCCCAAGCGTATGATCCACCGACCAGCCCCTCCACGAGCGGTTCCCAGGTGGCCCCGTCATCCGCGGAGAGGAGGATATCTACCCGCAGTTGGTCAGAAGGACCGTCCGGATCGGTCACCGTCCAGGAGATGATGAACACTCCACCGATCACCGTTCCATCCTCGGTTGGGGAGAGGACCGTTACCACAGGGACCGTCTCTGAGACGATCGTCGCCGAGTTCTTCGCCCGCGGCGTCCCGAGGAGCGCGCCTCCAGCAGCATCGTGCCCGCAAGAGATCGTTCCATTGTTAGAACGCCAGTTCGTGGGGGTGTCCTCTTTTGCAGGATCGATCCGTTCCATTGTGGCATAGGGAAGCTCCTCGGTCTTACCGTTTCCGGCCGCCCAGCCGGTCTCCTGGCCGGCGTTCGCCGTGTCGATCACCGCCCCTGTCTGGTCGAGGAGTTCGATCAGCACCCCATCGTTACTGAGCGACCCTTTGTAGATCAGATCAGCATCGATATCGGGGATCGTCTCATCGTCGCTCCGTTCAAGGAGGAAATAACCGCCCGGTTCCACCACCGTGTCGATCGCCGCACCGAGGTCGATCGAGACATCGCCGAAGGCAAGCGCCCACCCGGTGAGGTCGACCGCTTCATCCGAGACGTTGTAGAGCTCGATCCATTCATCCGCAGAGTTCGCCGCGGTCCCCGCCCACGCTACCTCGTTGATCACCACTGACGCCCCCCAAGAGACAAGGTCCCCAGGAAGAGGATCAACATAGCCACCCCACCTACTCTTCTTGTTCTCATTTGCTCCTCCTTTCCAACTCTCTTGCTTGCTTTATCAAGCTTTTGTTTATCACTCAGGTTAACAGGAAGTCGATGTCAAGTCAACACATCGGTCGGTTTCTTGTGTAGCCGGAGCACGTGTTGCCAAAACGGAGAAAAGGATTTACACTTGCAATCATCATTTTCATAAAACAGGAAGGAAGCACCATAATCTGCCGCTTTCCATAAGGAAACGAGATGAATACATTACTGATCCTTGGAATATTGCTTGCCGCTGGGCTCACACTCGGAGAGCTGGTCGAGAAACTCGGCTTTCCTCGCGTCACCGGCTATATCATTGCCGGAATCCTCTTGAACCCCGAGGTCTTTCATATCATACCCACCTCGTTCGTCGAGGCGACCGGACCGATTACGAACGTCTCACTCGCACTCCTCACCTTCTCCGTCGGGGGGACGCTCGCCCTGGCCCCGTTACGGGAACTGGGAAAGGGGGTCGCGTTCATCGCCCTCGGAGAGGCGGAACTCGCCGCACTCGCCGTCACCCTGGGAACGCTCGTCACCCTCCCGTTCATCGTCCACCTCGAAGGGCCCAGCTTCCTCGCCACGTATGTCCCATTCGCCATCCTCCTCGGCTCGCTCGCCTCGCCGACCGACCCCTCGGCGACCCTTGCTGTCATCCACCAGTACAAGGCAAAGGGCCCTGTCTCGTTCAGCATCATGGGGGTTGCGGCCCTCGACGACGCCTCGGGATCATCAACTTCAGCGTCGCAGTGGCGCTGGCAACGGTCTTCATGAGCCACACTTCTTTGCACGCCTCTTCTTTGCTCTCTCCGTTCCTGGCGATCGGGGGTCGATCCTTCTGGGAGTCCTCTTCGGTCTGGCGTTTCACTTCGTCTCCCGCCTCCTCCCTTCGGAAGCGGAAGGGCTCTCCCTTGTCCTCATCCTCGCCGCCCTCACGCTATGTTACGGGATCGCCAGTCTCCTCGATCTCGATCAGCTCCTCGCCACGATGGTCGTGGGGATCACCGTGGTCAACTTCGGACGCGAACGGGATCGGATATTCCGGTTGATCGAATACTATGTCGAACCCCTCATCTTCGTCCTCTTCTTCACGATCAGCGGGATGTACCTTGACTTCCAGATCCTCTTCCGTTTCCTCCCGCTCGTCCTGTTGTTCGTCGCCTTCCGCGCAGGAGGGAAGCTCGGAGGAGCATACGCCGGAGCCACCCTCGCCCACTCTTCAGATGCGGTGCGCCGCTACACCGGCTGGGGATTGCTCCCCCAGGGCGGAATCGTCATCGGGCTTGCCCTTATCATGAAACAGAACCCTGCCCTCGCCTCGGTGAGCGATATCCTGGTGAGCGTGACGATCGGAGCGACGGTCATCCACGAACTGATCGGCCCGTTGACCTCCAAGCTGGCCCTGCAAAAGGCAGGGGAGTTCCCCCAGAAGGGCGACCCACACCCATCCCCTTAAGGTCCATCTCTCGCAGAGATTGGACACCCCTCTAAATCAGTATTTCACACGGTAGGTGTCATCTGCTATACTTGACGGTGAACCCCAAGAGGAGGAAAGGACATGACACGTCGAGCCACCCTCGTTATCTTAGTGGCAATTGCGGTTTCACTACCCGCTCTCGGGGAGGGGTTTGAGATCTTGCCCCCCAACACGACGGCTTACTCGCCCACAGAAGTGGCGACCCTGGAGGGAGCGATCGCCACGCTTCGCGGCGTGCTCAACGACTACGACCTCGGAGCCTACCGGTACTTCGACCTAGCGAATGGCAGAGCCTCGATTTCGCCGCCTACACTGCGGGAACCCTGGCGGGATTAGGGTATGAGACGCGGCTCATCGAAGAAGAGGGCTGGGCCGACGGGAAACACACCTGGGTCATTGTCGGGATCCCGCTCGACGGGCGTACCGCCTGGGTCCCGGTCGAGGCCTCTCCTGAGATAGGGAAGAGGCAAGCGATCCTCGGGACCATTCCCAGCTACACCGACAGTGCGGGGAGGCTTTGGTTTGAGGCGGCCTACCTCAGCTTCAGCAGCGAGGTCACCCTTCCGCCCAATCGATCCCCTCTCGCCGCCATTCGTGTCGTCCCCTCCTGGGAAATTGTGGGACGAGAAGTGACATTCATGGCGGTGACATCCTACGACCCGGATGGGGAGATCATCCGGTACCACTGGGATCTCGGCGGGATCTCGACCTCAGAGGCTAAGACCGTCCGCCTGGCGTTCCCCGCGGAAGGGACCTACTCGATCAACCTGACCGTCACCGACAGCCGAGGGGCGAGTACCAGACAAAGATCGATTACCGTGTGAAGGAGCCGGGAGAGTCCCCTCCGCCCTCAGGCTGTGGCTGCGGCAACTAAGCTATTGCACAAAATCCCCGTCTCCCATGAGGAGACGGGGATTTTGCCTGTCACTCTTTGTCTGTGCCTCCAGCGTCTCGATCTCTCTTTGAACATCTGATAACGTTCTCTTGAGTTCTTCTGCCTGTGCCCGGAGAGCGCTCACCCGGATTTGAGGATCGACGGAAGGAGCACCGCTGTATACAGGGGATACGTAACCCGGGGCGACTCCCCAGTACCCTCCGAACCCACGACCCAGCCCAAGGCCCCGGCCGAACCCGCGTCCGTATCCTCCACCGCGTCCACCCCACGGGTTCATATATCCGGGCACCGCACTCCCACTACAGTAACCTGCTCCGCGCCCTGTCATCGGCCCCATCCCTCTCGGTCCAGTTCGATCTCCTCTTGGCATGTCGAACCTCCTTTCCGTGAACTTTTTATTTGCATATGCACATTATAACACCGGCTCACCTTTTTTCAACCTGTACCAAGATCGGAGCGATTGGCGGGGTATTCGGCCAACTTCATTTTGACCTAAAAGTCAAAACCGGGACTTCATTATCGCAACTCACCCCAGTCCTCTCCTGTAAGGAGAGGGAGTATAAGGAAACCCTGTGGCAAGACCATAGGGAATTCCAAGTTCAAGGGAGAGGATCTCCTGCCGTAAACTTCTCCTGATATTCCCGTGCGATCAAACGTTCATCGAGTATCGCCGAATTCACCCCTCCTACTTTCCTACCTCAAATTGGGTGGAATTCGGTGCGTAACGGAGGATCGCCTCGGGGAAGGCGAGGATAGAGGTGTAGAGCCAGACCTGGCCGCTTCGACGCTCGACCCCAACACGCAGACAGTCGTACAGATCGCGGAAGAGGCCGAAGCTCGGATTCAAAATAGCGGTCCTCCCCGCTTCGTAACCCCCGCTCAGGCTGAGCCCCCACCCAGATTCCAGTTGAAACTCGGTGTTTATGGACGCCTTCACCAGCCGTGCCTGTGCGGGATCGATCTCCCCCGCAAGCGAGATCTTACCACTCTCGCTCCTCACCTGTGCCTGGAACGTAGCCGGGTCGAACCTCCCGCGGGAGGAATCGTAGGGGATGATCCAGGAAAGCTCGCTCCTTTCCCCGACAACATGCCCCCTCAAGCTGACCTGTGACAGCGCGGCAAGGGCAAGATCGTACTCTGCGTTCAGGGTGAATGCCGCCCCCCACGTCCAGTTCACTGCCACTCGAAGCGGGTCCGAATCCCCCGCCTTCCAGATCGACCCCCCCGTCCACACGCACGGTGACCCCGGCCTCACCGGCGAACCTCCAGGTGAGGTGGTTCTCCGCGACGAGGTGATCGAAGGTGAACGGACTCTGTCCGGTGACCTCCTGGTAGGTGTAAGCGAGTGTCATCCCAGGGCGTTCGAGCAAGAGAGAAACAGAGAGAACCTCCCTGCTAAGGCTATCGTCCGCCACCTCGTACCGGGTCAGGCGAAGACCGGCCCTCGGGGTCAGGGTAAACCCGGAAAAGGAGAGAGGGGAGAGACTCGCGTCGAGCGACCCGTCGAACCGGAGCGACTCACCGCTCAATACCCCCTCCGTCCACTCGCGAAACCACCCCGCGCTCAACCGCGGAGAGAGGGAGAGACCGTCGAGCTCGATCGCGGAGTGGGAGAGCACAACTTCAGGGAGGCGCTCATCGATGCGGACGCTCTCTTCATCCTCAGTCCGACTGCGGCCGGCAGAGAGGGCGAGCCTCCAGTCTGCCCCTTCACCAACGAGCGAAAAGGCGAATGCCAGGGTCTTATCCTCACCGACCGCTTTATAGTTGAGGGATCCTCCGGCGTTCCACTTCCTGGAAAGGACGACGGTCTGATCGAGGGAGATCTCGGTGACCGAGTCCCCGACCTTCGCGGGAAAGTAGTAGCCTTTCACCATTCCCTTCCCTCCGGGCAAGGTGTAACGGAGGATCATTCCCAATCCCACCTCCTGAAAGCGGCTGAAGTAGTCGAACAGGATCGCCCCATAGTTCTCTCGGTCAAGGTAGAACGGAAGATTCCACTTGAAGAACCAGCCGCGCAGAGAGCTCTGTCCGACCGCAGGGAAGAGGGGGCTTTGAAGCGTCTCCTGCAGGGGTTGAACATAGACCGGAAGCCAGAAGACGGCCACTCCGAAGGAACGCACCGTCAGGTCGAAAGCGACGATGAGCCGATCCGGGTACAGGAGGAGCCTCCCCGTTTCGAGCGAGTAGGGTTGGGCACGCAGGATCCCGCCGCAGCAGTCGCAGGTCGTGAGCTCCGCCCCGCTCACCTCGATATCGGCGATCTCACCGTTCTCGTCGAACCGGATCTGCCCCTCCTCGCCACGGTAGATCAGGAGGTGCTCCTCCCCCTGCGAGTTCACGAAGCGACTCCTGCCGCGAAACTGGGAAGCGGTCGCCGTACGTGTCACCAGTTCACCACCATCGTAGAAAAGGGAACTTGAAAGCTCACCCCCGGTGAGGGTGAACTCCTCCCCGACCTCCAGGCGAACCCCCCCCACCGCGCGCAACTGCCAACTCTCCTCCTCATCATCTTGCTCCATGGTGACACGATCGGCTAAGAGGAGGGTCTCCCCGTAGGTGATCCGCACCCCGCCCTCGACGAGGACGTTCCTGCGGTCGGAGGAGACAGAGAGCGTTTCGCAGTCGATGTTAACAGGGATTTCCTCTCCATGAACCGCCACCCCGACCACGACCAGGATCGCGAGGAGGGGAAGAATATGACGGATCCGTGTCCATAGATCGCGGTGGCTCAAACGGTCGAGCCGCAGAAAGAGGACGATCCCTAGCGCCCCGAACAGGATGTCCGGAGTCCAAGCCCCCAACGGGGGAGGAATGACCCCACGTCGCCCCAGGGTCTGCGTCCACACGAGCACCCCCTGAAACATACCGACTAAGAGGAGGCCGATAACCACCCCTGCGGCCCGGCTTCGCCGGCCGAAGATCAGGCTCGCTGCCCCACCGAACAGGACGAAGACCAACGTAGCCACCGGGATCGCCAATCTTAAAGATCGACACTCAACAACCAGGTCGTCAGCGGCATAACCGCTCTTACGCAGCAGAGCGATGCGCTCTCTGAGCTCTCCGATCCCCATCTCCGCCGGCGTACGCGATCCAAAGAGAGAATCGGTCCCTATCTGACCGACGGTCACGTCGAGCCGATCGAAGGTCCCGGTATAGATCAGGGTCCCGTCGTGATCGTAGCCGTACACCTTCCCATCGCGAAGCGTCCACGTATTCTCCTCCCAGCGCCCCTCCGCAGCAGTAAGGATCGTCACCGCTGCTGCTGCCTGCGGGAAGAGCTTCCCGTCGATATCATAGACGAGAACCTCGTGAAGTGTCCCTTCCTCCTCATCGTAACGCCGTACGTAGAAGAACTGCCCCTGCGGCCCCTTAAAGAAGGTGTTGGCGCGGATGTGGGGGACCCCCTGGCGGAAGATGATCTCGCGCAACGTCTGCTGGTAGGCGTGCTCAGAAGAGGGAACAGCCCAGTTATAGATGGCGAAATCGGCCCCTGCAACGAGGATCGATGCCACCAGCAGCGGTAGAAGGATGCGGCGCAGTGAAACCCCACCCGCCTCGAGAGCCATCACCTCCCGGTCGTGCACCAGTCTCCCCAACCCGATGAAGGTGGCGAAGAGGGCGCTCACCGGAAGGGCAAGGACCATCATGCTCGGCGTCTTTAAGAGGAGGAGGCGCATAAGCGTCACAACCCCCACGCCACGGTCAACCAACAAGGAAGAGAGGGCAAGGATCTGATTCAACAAGATAAACAGGAAGAGTCCCCCCACGGAGATGAAGAAGGGACCTATCATCTCCGAGAGCACATAGCGGTCGCAACGACGAATGATCATCTTAATTTAAGATGATACTCCAAATGGACGCGCAAGCTACCACGTCGCTTGAAAATTCTTTTGAAGTCGGCACTGATCGGCGTTTGACCAATCCGCACCGATCCGTTATATTGACGAAGGTATCATGAAAAAGCGCCTGTACATCGAGACCTGGGGTTGTCAGATGAACCTCCATCAATCGGAGGGGATCTCTGGTTTGCTCGAGCGACACGGCTTCACTGTCGTCGATTCGCTCGACGAGGCGGACGTCGTGATCTTCAACACGTGCCTGGTCCGCCAGAAGGCCGAAGAGAAGGTCTACGGCCGCATCGGGGCCGTCATCGAACAAAAGAGAGAGAGGAAAGTCCTATTCGGAATCGGAGGCTGCCTGCCGCAAGTACACGGAGAGACCATATTAAAACGGTTCCCCGCGGTTGACTTCCTCTTCGGTTCGAGCGATCTTTCGAGCCTTCCCGCCCTCATCGAGGATCTTGAAACCTATGATGGACACCTTGCCCATCTCCCGCCACCGACGGGGATCGACGAGATCCCATACCGCCGAGGATCTACCGTGACGGCGATGGTTACGATCACCCAGGGTTGTTCCAACTTCTGTTCCTACTGCATCGTCCCCTATGCTCGTGGTCCGCTGCGCAGCCGTCCCCCCAAGAAGATCCTCTCAGAGGTGGAGGAACTGAGGACGGCGGGGTATCGCGAGGTCCTCCTCCTGGGACAGAACGTCGACTCTTACGGGAGGGATCGCCCACAATACGGGGATTTCGCCGACCTTCTCGCGCAAGTGGCAGCGACTGGAATCCCGCGCATCCGGTTTACGAGTTCCCACCCCCGCGACATGACCTTACGGGTGATCGAACAGATCGCCGTGCGCGACAATATATGCAACCACATCCATCTCGCCTGTCAATCGGGGAGCGATCGGATCCTGAAGGAGATGAACCGCGGGTACACGTGCGATCAGTTCCTCGCGATCGTTGCTGCGGCGCGTCGTGCCATCCCAGAGATCAACATCACCACCGACCTCATCGTCGGCTATCCGGGGGAGAGTGAGGCCGACTTTCGCGATACCATCCGGTTGATCGAGGAAGCCCGTTTCGGTTCGATCTTCGTGGCCAAGTACTCCCCGCGTCCGGGGACGCGGAGTGCTGAGCTCCCCGACGATGTCCCGCCTGCCGTTAAAGACGCACGCTTGCAGGAGGTCCTCGAACGACAGCGTGCGATCGCCCTCGAGGAGAACTGTAAACAGATCGGAAGAACAGTGACGGCCCTCGTCTTGGGGAAGACCTCCACCGGGTCGTTCTACGGACGCGCTGACGACCACCGTACCGTGATCCTCTCCGACGAGGGGAAGATTGGGGAGTTTGTTCCCGTCAGTATCGAGGAGGCATCCGCCGCTGCCATAGCTGGTAGGAGAGCGGTTCTTAGCATGGTAAAAGGAGCGCTATGATCATCACGGTTACACTCAACCCGGCGATCGACAAGATGTACTGGGTCGATCAGTTGAAGATGGGGCGGGTCACCCAAGAGGAGTTTCTCACCCGCGCGATCACGAGCGATACCTCCGCCGGGGGAAAGGGAATCAACATCTCGATCTTCCTCGCCCGCCTGGGGGTGGAGAACGTAGCGATGGGCTTCGTCGGCGGACACACGGGGCACGTGGTCGTACGCGACCTGCGCGACGAGGGGGTGACGACCAACTTTGTTTGGGTGAAGGGGGAGACGAGAACCAACGTGACCGTGCTCGAACAGGAGCGTAAGCACATCCCCATCCTGATCGACGATGGAGGGTGTCCGGTCTCGCAGGAGGAGATCTCACGCTTCCTGCGCCGCTACAAGCGGATGCTACACCGCGCCACATGGGTCGTCCTCGCGGGGAGCCTCCCCCCGGGGGTCGATGCCGATATCTACCGCGTATTGGCCGAGATGGCGGCGGAGGCCGGAGCTAAGGTTGTGGTGAGCGCGCGCGGAAACGCACTCGCCCGCGCCCTCCGCGCCGCCCCCTATCTGGTCAAGCCGGACACGCGGGAACACCTCTCCCTGGAGGGGGAGTCTCTCACCACCCGCGACAAGATCAGCACCATCGGAAGGAAGATCGTCGAGACAGGTGTAGAGATCCTCATCGTCTCCCACGAGGTGACCGGGGATATCGCCATCACCAAAGACGCCGTCTGGGAGATCAAGTCCTCGGTGAAGACGACACAGTTCAAGAACCTGGTCGGAGCGGATGACGCCCTCCTCGGGGGGGTCATCTACATGCTGGATAAAGGGGAAGATCTCGAGGAGGCGCTGCGCTTCGGGATGGCCGCCGGGATCATGAGCGCGGAGAGCAACGAGAAAATCTGTAAGGATTTGGATAAGATCACGATGGAGATGAAAGACATCTCCATCGACCGGTTGTGAGGAGGCTCCCTTATGAAAGTCCGCGAGATCATGACGAAGGACTTGACATCCTGTGAGAAGGATATTTCGGTGCGTGAGCTGATCTTCATCCTGGACAGTGCAGGAATTCCCAACATCCCTATCGTCGATGAGGAAGAGAAGGTCATCGGTTACATCTCGGAGAAGGACCTGATCAAGGCGGCCCTCCCCGGCTACTTCGAGATGCTCCATACCACCTCGTTCATCCCGGACCTGAACCAGATCTCAAAGAAGCTCACACAGATCGCCGACGATCCGATCGAAAAGTACATGCAGCACGATGTCCTCGTCGTCACCGAGGACGACGACGATCTACAGGCGGCCGATCTCATCATCCGTAAAGGGGTAAAGAGTCTACCGGTCGTCGACAGCGAGGGGAGACTCGTGGGAAAGGTTAAGCGGATCGACCTTCTCCAGCACCTTCTCTAACGCGCATGACGCTCCCCTGGAAAGAGCTCGGTCTCTCCCGCTTCCTTGTCATTGAAAACAAGCGGTCACTCCTGTTCGAGGAGGGGAGGCCGTACCCTGGAAAGGGAGAGACCGATCTCGAAACGATCCCGCAGGTCGCCTACCGAGTAGAAGCCGAGGGGGCTTCTGTAATCGACCTTCTGCTCCTTGCACGCACCCTGCTGCCCACCCTGGCTGATCACAGTCTGGCGAGCCTCTGCCGTCATTACAACATTCCTTTCCGCAAAACAAAGAACCAGGAGGCGGTGGGAGCCTCTTCTCCTTCCTCCTCACCGATGCTCTCGGGCTCGAACCGGACCTCCTCTCACCTCCTAGGCAGCTCCTCCCTCCCCACG
>LZCG01000123.1_pt1 | contig 14283 bp, 17 predicted proteins | sample 768541 | NCBI WGS metagenome assembly LZCG01 (sample SAMN05200874, study PRJNA324366) | oil field metagenome | isolation source: sample BH-FW-1 from oil reservoir | place: India: Bombay High | collected 2015-07-11
GAAGGTTATTAATAATGGATATATAGTTTTAATATTAAAAGGGAGATCAAAAAAATTCACAACAAAAGTCAAAAAGTGGATTTCGTTGTAAACGAGGAAGCCATTGAGCTAAAAGAGTTTTCGGTAAAATCGGAAAAAATCTGGGGAACAGGTGATACCGTAAACTATGTAGTAGATGCCTTTCGTGATACAACCGATGTGGTCATTGGCGATGTGTTGCAAAAGATGCCGGGTATTGAGGTTAAGGAGAGTGGCAGATAGAGTACCGCGGCAAACCCATCTCAAAATTCTATATCGAAAATATGGATATGCTTCAGGGCCGCTACGGTATAGCTACGAATAACATTTCCGCCACCAACATAGCAACCGTGCAGGTTTTTGAAAATCATCAACCCATTAAAGCACTCGAAGATATTGCATTTACTAATGATGCAGCCCTCAACCTTAAACTTAAACCCGGAGCAAAAGGCATATACACGGCTGTGGCAGATTTAAGTGCAGGTAGTGATAATCAATTCCTTTGGAATAGTTCATTAACTGGTATGTATTTTAGTAAAAAACGCCAACACCTGGCTTCTTTAAAATCGAATAATACCGGGAATGATCTGGATCAGGAATTTCATTCGTTTACCAATGAAGATATGCAGCTAACAGGATCAATTGCTTCTATTGTACAACCGATGCCTCCGCAGATTAATGAAAGCAGGTATCTGTTTAACGAAGCCTATGGCGGTACTATTAATAATCTGATCAAAACAAAGAATGAAGCTGAATTCACCTTCAACTTAAACGGATTTCGTGATATTGACGACAGAAAAAGCTATGACCAGACACGTTATATTGTTCCTGGTGAAGATACGGTTACAATAAACGAGCGAATGGATTCACAAAGAAGCCGGTTTAATATTGAAGGGGGTATTGGTTACAAAAGAAACAACGATAAAAATTATTTAAACACACGTATATTGTTCGCTGGTAATTTCACAGAAAGTACCGGTAGTATTACTGGTGACGACCATATTGAGCAAAATGCTGAAAGCGACCCATTTAAAATAAATTCCACCATCCATTGGATCAATCGCGCAAACAACAATCAACGGTCAGGCACAGAATTGTATTCACAAACTTTTTACCAGACACAGCCATACGAGCTGGATGTTTCGCCGGGCATGTTTGATGATGTATTGAATGACAGTGTGCTATTTAGAACTGTAAGGCAAGATGTTAACTTCAATTCTTTTGAAACACGAAACAGCCTGATGTTTCTTTCATCGGCAGGCTGGAAATCATTTCGGATTCACCCGATAATGCTTTTTTCGTTAGAACATCAGTCACTTAACTCCACGTTGTCAACATCGCAAATTGGTGATACATATTCAGAACTATCTGGCGATTCCCTGCAAAACGATCTGACATGGATGCGGATAAAAGCGGGGATTTCGCTTAAACTCACCTATCGTAAACAGGATTTCAACTTTGAATTGTCAACCCCCGTACAGTATCAGTCCATTTTACTTGATGATGAGATTAAATCGAATGAGTCCCATCAAAACCGTATCATTTTTCAGCCACAAACCAAAATAAGGTATAATATCAATACACATTGGGAAATTTCAGGTTCATGGTTCTGGTACAACTACAATCCAAACCTGCGCAATCTTTATTCAGGCTACATTTTACAGAATTACCGCACCCTGAGCCATTATGAAAGCAGGCTTTCAGATTCATACGGACAACAAGGAACCCTCAAATTATCTTACAAAGATATCATCCGGTTTCTGTTTACAAACATTGAATTCAGATATAACCGGTATCGGAATGAAGTAATGTATGCTCAGGAGTTTGAAGGTTCAAAGATGAAGATTTCAGCGGTTGAACTGGAAAACACAGGCAATTATTTTTCGGTTACAGCAAGGGCTGGTAAAGGATTCAACTGGAAAAACTTTCTATCAATGCGGAAGCCTCCTGGGGTAAAGGCGTTACACCTCAACTCAGGCAGAATAGCCTCATTGAATACAATAATCAGGGACTAAATGCCAATGTAACGCTTTCCATGGCTATAACAGAAAAACTGCAATTTGCCAACAAAAGTAGTTGGAGCAGCATAAGCGGAAGTACAGATTCCGATGACAAACTTGATCCCATTAATAGTTTTATTGATGCGGCAACCATGAATTATATTCTTCCCAACGGTTTGATATTCAGCTTTGGAATGGAATACTATGATACACGTAATGGAAGCCGGAAGCAAAACTTTTATCTTTTAGATGCGGGTATTAGCTATACATGGAAAAGGGTCAGGTTTACGCTGGACTATAACAACATTTTGAATACGACAGATTATGTATATACCTATTACGGTACGCTCAGCAGTTACTATTCGGAGTATCGAATAAGACCGGCATCCGTTCTGCTAAGCGCCCGTTTTAAAATCTTTTAATCATGAAAAGCAAAAACATAAATATATGGTTCCTATGCAAAACCAACCTAAGCTAAAAAGCCTTTGCCGGTTTGGGTAATGTGGCCGGCAAAGGCTAAAGATGGCAATGCCCGTCTGATGGTTTTTCGAATATTACCATTGCAAATTTATTCTTTTTTAAACTAAATCTTTATAGATATGAAATCACTTAAATTAAATAAAATTAAAAACAACACTCTTACAAAAGAGCAGATGAATGCTGTTACTGGGGGTGAAGATAGCATTACTTGTTCATGTGGTTGCTGCTATGTGAATAGTGGAGGATCAAATACAGGAGATAACTTAGCAGCTAATCATAGTGGCGGATTAATGACAAAATGTGAGCCTACACATTATGTTTCGTATTAACCTTTCACAAACTCTCAAGCCAGTAAAATTGCTTGGCTTGAGGGTTTCTTAAATAATCAAAAATATGAATAAGTTATCATTAAAATACAGTTACTTGTTTTTTATATTATCTGTAATCTATTCAACTTCAGGTGCACAAAATCAAATGAAAAACCTCATTTTTGAGAATGACTTTAGAGAAATAGATTCTTCAAAATATGAAGTATACTACGAAGTTGAGGTTGTAACAGATATTTTAAAAACGAACGAAAAGATTATAGATTTACAAGTGCTTCAGATTGGAGAAGAATCCTCATTTTATTTTAGTAAAATACTTTTTCAAAATGATTCAATCAATACAATATTGGAGAACCAAGGTGCTGATTACTATCATTCAATTCCTAAAGCAGCTACCAAATATGAAATCATTAGAGACAGAAAAACAAAAACATTTGAAGTAACATACAGATCTGACGATATTGTTTTTCGGTATTTTGAAGACATTCCAAAATTGAATTGGATAATTCATAATGAAAAATGTACTGTTCAGCAATATATGTGCCAAAGAGCTACAACGAATTTCAGAGGCAGAGAATATGAGGCCTGGTTCACAACAGAAATACCAATTAGACTTGGCCCATATAAGTTTGGGGGATTGCCTGGATTAATCCTTGAAATACAAGACTCAAAGAAACACTACGTTTTTAAATGTATCGGGATTAAAAAACTGAAAACCCCAAAAGCTATAAAAATACGAAAATGGGATTATACCGAAACAACGCGGGAAAAATTAAATGATTTCCTCGAAAGAAAACATAAGAATCCCACAAATTATTACAACACAAGAGGAGTAACCTTAATGACAAAAAAGGATGGTAGATTTGTTGAAGTTTCAAAAAATTCAAGTTGGCCTTATAATCCCATTGAATTAGAATAACAGCAAAATGAAAATGATTAGAATTATAAAATTGATCATTTTAATGACAATATGCGCAACCAACTTAAGTCTCTCTGGACAAATTAATAGGCTGTATTACATCGATGATTTTACTACGCTCGACTCAGCTAGATTTGAAATTACCTATAAAGTTGAAAAAGTACCTGACACTACTAAACCAAATGATAAGTTAATTGATGTCCAAAGGCTGCTGATAGGTAAAGAGATATCAAAAACATGTAGTTATTTACTTTTTCAAAATGACTCGATCTGCACAATTTTGGAAAACCAGGACGTTAATTTCCCTGCTCCACCATCTGGCGCCGGAACCGATGAGATTTACAGGAATCTCCTCACCGGAGATATAAAAGTAAAAAACGCGTTGATGAGACAATGTTTTGCTATGAAGAAAACAAACCAGAATTAAATTGGAGAATACATAATAATCGTAAGGTGATCGCAAACTACCCCTGTCAGAATGCGACTGTTAGGTTTAGGGGCCGCAATTATGAAGCTTGGTTCACAACAGAAATTCCAATAAGTGTCGGCCCATATAAGTTTGGGGGACTGCCAGGCTTAATTCTTAAAATACAGGATTCAAATCAAAATTATGCATTTAGGTGTATCGGCCTGAAAAAACTAAATCCTTTACAGCCAATGAAATCTCAAAATTTCCCCTGTACTGAAACGACAAGAGAAGAGTTGCAAAGCTTTTTGATGAGAAAATATGATAATCCAACCCAATATTATAATTCAAGGGGGGTGACCTATGCCATTAAAGTTGACGGAAAAGTTATTATCAATCTAAGATCATCATCTGCCCTATAACCCAATAGAACTGGAATAAATGATGAAAACAAAAGAATATATTAAGCCGGATATGATCAGAAACAGTCTGGCCAATACACCGCAAATTACTCTTGAGGTTACAGATGGGTGCAATCTTGGTTGTGTTTACTGCGGTTACGGCAAATTATATTCAGACCATGATGAAAGAACAAACAAAAAACTGGAATTTACAAAAGCTAAATTATTCCTTGATTACTCATCATTATTGTGGAATTCGCCATTAAATAAATCAATAAATAATGTTATTCATTTGAGTTTTTATGGCGGTGAGCCATTGATGAACGTTCCGTTTATTGATGAGGTGATTGGCTATACTAAAAGTTTAAAGTGTCAGGTAAGAAAATTCGCATACAGCATGACAACGAACGGGGTACTGTTGGATAAATATATGGATTTTCTGACCGCGAATGATTTTAGCTTACTAATCAGTTTGGATGGTAATGAATTTAATAATTCATATAGAATTAATAAGTCAGGACGAAATAGCTTCAGCCAAGTTATTGATAACATTGATAAACTTAAATTGAAGCATCCTGAATATTTCAATAAAAAGGTAAACTTTAATGCTGTGCTCCACAATCGAAATTCAGTCTCAGCGATTTTTGATTTTTCAAAAAGAAATATAACAAGTTGCCTAGAATCGGGGCACTGAACACTACCGGAATCAGACCGGAAATGCAGGAAAAATTCCTGAAAATGTATCAAAACATTAGTGATAGCCTTTTTAAGTCAGAAAACTATGGTAAAATTGAATCCGAAATGTTTTTGGCAAGCCCAACTTTTCAGTCAGCAACGGTTTTTTTAATGCAACACTCTGATTTTAAATATGAAAACTACAATGAACTTCTTTATGGTAAACCTAAGAATGAACAAGTATATCCAACAGGAACATGCCTTCCTTTCTCAAAAAAAGTATTTATCACAGTGAATGGGAAGATACTTCCATGTGAAAGAATAGGCCATCAGTTTGCATTAGGAGAAATTACAAATGATTCAGTCAATCTCGATTTTGAACAAATAGCCCAAAAGTACAATCATTACTTTGCCAAACTGGATTCACAATGTTCAAGATGTTACAATGCAAAAAGTTGCATTCAGTGCATTTTAAATCTTCAAGATATTGAAAAAAATAAATGCACTTGTAATGGATTTATGAATGAGCAGAAGTTTCAAGATGTTACAATGCAAAAAGTTGCATTCAGTGCATTTTAAATCTTCAAGATATTGAAAAAATAAATGCACTTGTAATGGATTTATGAATGAGCAGAAGTTTCAATCATATAAGAATGCGCAACTGAGTTTTCTGGCTCGTCATCCTGATTCCTATGCCAGAATAATGAACGAGGTGTTATATCGATAAAACAGCTAAATATGGAAATTGAAGAAACACAAATATGGTTTACACTGTCAAAAAATGTTTACGTTTCATTTAATTCACCGAAACAATTACTCCTTTACAATACTTCAAATGGGAAATCATTAATCGTATCCAACTCAAATTGTATTGATCTGGTAAACAATATTTATAAACCATCTAACCTTGGAGTTATTGATCTGGAAAATATTGAACTTAGCGAGGACATGTCGGATTTTTAGACAAGTCAATTAAGTTTGGTATTGGATTAAAGACTGAGAAATTTGTGAGCTCGAAAAAACCTATCAATTTATTACCCATTCTAAACTTACAAAATGACATTGAAAAATTAAAGATTAGTAACGAAGATAATTTGATCGGAGATCATATTGCTGATTACTTTACTTCAGTTAGCGTTTTTATTAATACAGACTGCAAGCAAAGTTGTAAATATTGTGGTAACTATTTTAAGCAAACTTTATTTTGTACAAAATCAGATGAACATCGTGCAATTACACTGGAAACCTTAGAGGATATTTTTGTACAATCTGCGTCAACACAGTTAAGAAAAATAAACATACTTGGAGGGGATATAACCCTTTATCCTCAATGGGATGCTTTATTAGACCTTCTTAAAAAACAACACTATGATTTTCATTTGTGGTTCAATCTAATAAATCTTAGTGAGTTTGATCATTTAATGACTCTTCCATTTCACAAAGAAATATTGGTTAATTACCCTATCAATGAAGGACATTTACAAAAATTAATTTCTTTAGTCGAAGCACGAAATGACTTCACATTCAATTTCATTATTGAGAACGAGGCTGTGTATAAAATTATCATAGAATTATTGAATGAGCATCAACAGTTAAAATATGAGTTGATACCGTTTTATAACGGATCTAATATCGATTTTTAAAAAGTAATGTTTTCTTGGATGAGAGCGATATTTTCTCTGATTTAATAGAAATGAGAATTATTTTTCGTAAATCAAAAACTCAATGCTAATTTTTTTGGGCAGTTAACTTTTTTACCTGATGGACAGGTTAGAGCGAGTATAAATACTCAGCAGATCGGTTGTTTCCCTGACAAATCAATTCTTGAATTGATCTATGAGGAACTTACTCGTAATACCATCTGGAGGAAGATAAGAAATGGCAGTAGTTGTAACACCTGTATGTACAGATTCTTATGTCCGCCACCAGGTAATCTTGAAACTGTTTTAGGTAAACAAAATTTATGTCATATTCAATAAGCTATCCTAAATGAGATTTAAGACATTTTCACAGGCTGATGCAATGGATTGCGGTCCTGCATGTTTGAGAATGATCGCAAAACATTATGGTAGAGATTATGGTCTGGAAGATTTAAGGAATTTGTCTTTCTTATCAAAAAGAGGTGTTTCACTGTTAGGTATTAGCGATGCGGCCGAACAAATTGGATTCCGAACAATTGGAGTTCAAATTGGATGGGAACAATTATCCAAAGAAGTACCTCTTCCTTGTATAATCCATTGGAATCAAGAACATTTTGTTGTTGTTTACAAAATTAAGAGAAAAAACATTTTTCAAAAACAAGCAAAAGTATTCATAGCCGACCCTGCACGTAGCCTTCTAAAATACACGGAAGAAGAATTTAAGAATCATTGGATTAGCACAAAATCAAGGAACGAAGACAAAGGCATAGTGTTGATTTTGGAGCCCACGCAGGAATTATACAATCAGAAAGTTGATAAAATAAATCGGAGTAGCCTGAAATTCCTATTCGCTTATTTTATGCGCTACAAGCGATTTTTGGACAACTCATCTTAGGGTTGGTATTGGGCAGTTTATTTCAGCTTCTTTTTCCATTCCTTACACAAGCAATTGTAGATATAGGCATCGCCAACAAGAACATTGGTTTTATTTACCTGATCCTTTTGGCACAAATGGTATTGATCATCAGCCGCATGTCGGTAGAATTTATCAGACGGTGGATACTTCTTCACATTAGTACAAGAATTAACATATCACTCATATCGGACTTTTTTATAAAATTGATGAAACTGCCCATGAGCTATTTCGACACCAAACTTACAGGCGACATTTTGCAAAGGATTGCTGACCATTCCCGAGTTGAACAATTTATAACCGCACGTAGCCTTAATACCATATTTCCCTTTCACACTCATCATTTCAGCATTGTTTATGGATTTATGACGTTAGGATATTTGTCATATTCTTTGTTGGTAGTATAATTTATACCCTGTGGTATTCTGATTTTTCTGAAAAAACGGTCGAGAACTTGATTTTAAATATTTTGAAGCACGTGCTAGAAATACAAAACAAAACATATCAATTGATACAGGGCATGCAGGAGATAAAACTGCAAAATACCGAGAAACGGCACCGTTGGGAGTGGGAGGATGTTCAGGCCGATTTGTTTCATATTAATATTGCATCACTAAAACTTCAGCAAACCCAGGAAGCCGGAAACATTTTTATTAATGAGGCGAAAAACATCCTTATAACAGTGGTAGCTGCCCTCGCTGTTATTAATAACGAAATGACACTTGGAATGATGCTCGCCACACAGTATATCATTGGTCAACTTACTTTGCCAATTGAACAAACCGTTGATTTTATTCATGACCTTCAGGACACGAAGATCAGTTTAGAACGTATCAACGAAATCCATAATAAAGACGATGAAAATAAGGGAAGACCAATTGATAATCAAAATTTGGAAAATACAGCAATAAAAATTGAAAACCTGATGTTTCAATACGAGGGGCCACACTCAAAGAAAGTGCTGAATGATGTTAATTTAACCATCAAACCAGGTGAAGTAACAGCTATAGTAGGCTCAAGCGGTAGTGGTAAAACCACATTGGTAAAGTTGTTGTTGCAATACTACAAACCGATTGTAGGAAAAATCATGGTCGGAAACCATGATTTTCAAAAATTCAATTCGATATGGTGGCGCAGTCAATGCGGTGCAGTAATGCAGGATGGATTTATTTTTTCGGAAAGTATTGCCCGCAACATTGCGGCCAGTGAAAATGAAATTGATAAAGAAAAACTTGCTTATGCCGCAAGAACTGCTAATATCCATGATTTCATTATGGAGTTACCCCTGAAATATAATACAGTTATCGGTAATGAGGGCCAAAACCTTAGCCAGGGACAGAGACAAAGAATCCTAATAGCACGGACAGTATACAAAAACCCCGCTTTTATATTTTTCGATGAAGCCACCAATGCTCTTGATGCAAATAATGAAAAAGCAATTGTAGAAAATTTGCAGGAATTTTATCGCGGAAAAACAGTAGTGGTGGTTGCCCATAGATTAAGCACTGTAAAAAATGCCGATCAGATTGTTGTGCTTGATGACGGAGAAATAATAGAAACAGGGAATCACAAAGAACTCACAATGAAAAAGGGGGCATATTATCATCTTGTTAAAAATCAACTGGAGCTTGGAAACTAACTTGTTAACGTAATTGGATAATTGTGGACGAAAAAGACAATATAGAATTAAGAAGTGAAAAAGTAAGAAACCTGATTGGTCAAATACCGCCCATTATTATCCGGGCAGGTATAACAGTCATTTTCTTCATCATCCTGGTTTTACTTATAAGTTCCTGGTTTTTCAAATTTGAATACACCATAATAACCACAGCGACCATTAACCAAAATAATGACAGTTTGATCATTGAACTTAAAATTCCGGCAAATGAGATAAACAAAATAAAAACCGGACAAAAAGTAATTTTGGAATTTAATAACATACCAAACATTTATAATGAAAAAATAGAAACAGAAATTCAAGCAGTACCTGACATACTTGAAATAACAGAAAATGGAGGATTTTACAACCCAGTAATATTTTTACAAGAAAAAGCTACGATCGAATCGGGTAGAACACTATCCATTAATAAAGAAATAAAAGTAAATGCTAAAATTATAGCAGACAAAATAAGTCTTTTCGACCGTATTATGGAACCAATCAGGTCAATGTTTAACAAAAGGGAATGAAATCCAGTCCTTCGCAGTCAAGCACATTTGCAGGTCACATCAGCCAACACTAAATCCAACACCTGCAAAAGAGCTTGCCTGCCCCAACGCCAAGAAAAGTAGACAATGCAGCAAAAATGAAATACAGAATAACGAATGATAAGAACGGCCAGCTTGTAACAGGCGGTATATTTTATTGCCGAGATAGTGCGGGTTTCAGCGTTTCAGTATCTAATAAACTTTCGTGTAACTTGACAGGTCAGTGCTACGAAATCGGCAACAAAAACATACCGCCAATCCGTTAGCGCCAAGTGTAAAAGAACGAAACGAATAGACAATTTGCTACTGAAAGACTGAAAAAAAGAAAACGAAATAATGAACAGCCAACGCACAAAACAACACATTTGCAAACCGCTCAAGCCGACACGAAACCAAAGTTTGCAAAAGAGTTGTTTTTTGCCAACGCACCCGTAGAAAAATTGTATTTTGCAGTTTAAAATATAGATTAAATGAAATATTCAGACCCATTTAAAATATTGACCCCCAACGAAAGATGGGCACCTGACCAAAATCAGATGGATGCTTTTCAAAGTGCTTATGAAAAGCTTTTACCTCCTTTAGTTCACAAAATCAGATTGGCCGTTGAAAAATGGCGGGAAGCTGGTTATGAGGGTGCTTCTCAAACATCAAAATCTTTGATGAATTTCTGGTTTAACCGGGAACACATTATCAGACAGTCAAAATTCAGTTTTTTCTTTTCACAGCGTGAAGCCATTGAATCAATAATCTATCTGTACGAAGTGGCAAAAGCGAGAGACAAATATGAATTGATGTGTTTTGATTCTTCACAAAGGGTGAGTGCCGGTATGTTTGATGAAAACTGGACCAGATATGTTATTAAAATGGCTACCGGAGCAGGTAAAACCAAAGTAATGGGACTGACCCTTGTGTGGAGTTATTTTCATAACCTTTACGAACCAGACAGTCCGCTTTCGAAAAATTTTCTGGTAATAGCTCCCAACATTATTGTTCTTAACCGGCTGCTTAAAGATTTTGCCGGTTTGAAAATGTTTTTTGAGGAGCCCTTTGTTCCTGAAAATGGTTTTGATGAAAAAGACTGGCAAAATGACTTTCAACTAACGCTACACATACAGGACGAGCTAAAACCAATAACTAAATCAGGGAATATTTTCCTCACAAATATTCACCGAGTATTTCTGAATGAAGAATCTGAACAAAGTTTTGAAAATACATTTTTGGGTGTTAAACCAAAACCTGACGCTGACACATCCAAAGGTTTGGATTTGGGTAAAGTGTTGAGAAGTGATAAAATAAAAGATTTGGTAGTACTGAATGATGAAGCACATCATATTCATGATAGCTCTTTAGCTTGGTTTAAAAACATTGAAGACATAAGTAACAAGCTAAAACTTAAAAACGGCTTCGGAATTGGTTTACAAACCGATTTTTCTGCAACACCAAAACATAACAATGGAGCAATTTTCGTTCAGACAATTTGCGATTATCCTTTGGTTGAAGCTATTCAGCAAAATGTTGTAAAATCGCCTGTTTTGCCTGACGAAGCATCACGACAAAAAATTCAGGAAAAAGAATCTTCGGATTTTGTTGAACGATACAAAGACTACATTCATTTGGGATATTTAGAATGGGAACAACAATATGAAGAATTAAAAAACCATAAAACACCCATTCTTTTCGTCATGACGATGAGTACAAAAGAAGCAGACCAGGCGGCTGCATTTTTAGAAAGTACTTATCCAAAAATGAAAAATTCTGTTTTGACAATTCATACCAACAATTCCGGTGAAATTAAAGAAACAGCTACAACAAAAAAAGCAAAAGAAGAATTAGAAAAGCTTAGAAAAGCAGCAGATGACATCGACAAAGATTATTCACCTTATAAAGCGGTTGTTTCTGTTTTAATGCTCCGTGAAGGCTGGGATGTGAGAAATGTAACTACTGTTGTCGGACTTCGCCCCTTTGGAGCAGACTCAAAAATATTACCAGAACAAACAATCGGACGCGGTTTGCGGAAAATGTTTCCTTTAGACACTCCCGAAAATTTAGTTGTGGTTGGAACATCTGCATTTTTAGAGTTTGTGGAAAGCTTGAAAACCGAAGGTGCTGAATTCCAATACAGTCCAATGGGAAAGGGCACAAAAGGAAAATCGCCAGTTATTGTGGAAGTTGACAAAGAAAATCCGAATAAGGATTTAGACGAATTGGATATTCCGATTCCGCAATTAAGCCCAAGAATTTACAGGGAATTCAAAAATCTGGAATTAATAGATGTAAACAAGTTCAGAAACGAAAAGGCATATCTGAAAAAATTCAGTGATGAAGAATTAAAAGAAATAATCTTTAATGACATTGAAGGTGAATTTTCACATAAAACAGTTTTTAAAGACACTATTCCTGATTTCAGGAATGTTGTCGGCTTTTTTACTTCAGCTATTTTAAAAGACAGCCGCTTGGTAAGTGGATTTGATATTTTATATCCGAAAGTTGAAAGTTTCATTAAATACAAACTTTTTTCTAAAGAAGTTGAATTAAGCGACCCGCAAACTTTACGCAACTTATCTGAACTCAGACCAAAAGAGATTTTAAAATCAACGTTCAAAAAAGCTATTGATGAATTGACCGTTTCCGACAAAGGAACAGCAGAAGTTAAAAACTACATTTCGCTCAAATTAAGTAAACCAAAAATTGCAGAGAACCAAGCTTTCCTTGTTCCTAAAAAATCTGTTTTCAATAAAATCATTGGTGACAATCCTTTTGAACTGGAATTCGCTTCATTTCTTGAAAACAAATTTGATGACGTTGTTTCATACGCCAAAAATACAATGGGCGAAGGTGGCATTAATTTTAAAATTGAATATCAGGCTAAGGACGGAAATATCCGTGAATACTATCCCGACTTTTTTGTAAAAACACAGCCCAACACATTTTTCATTGTTGAAACAAAAGGACGTGAGGAAACAAGCGACCTTCTAAAAATTAAACGGCTTGCAACCTGGTGCAAAGACATAAATAAAGTTCAGAGTAACTACACCTACACACCTGTTTACATTAAACAAGAAGAATGGGAAAAGAAATCAAAAGATGTAAAATCATTTAAAGATTTACTCTATTTGTTTACAGTTGGTGATGTTGGGAAGAAACTTTCAAGAAAAGAAGCAATTGAGCTTTTAAAAAAAGGTGCTGATGTTTCAAGTTTTGGCGACCCCGTAGAGTGGCAGAAAAAAGACAGGACTGACCGTAAAATTAATGGGTTATGAGATTAGTAGATAGTAACATATTAATTTACGCTGCTCAGCCTGAATATCCTTATTTAAAAGAACTTTTGGAGCAGGAAGACATTGCAGTTTCAGAATTGACGAAACTTGAAGTCTTAGGATATCGCCATCTCATAGAAGAAGCAGAAGAATATTTTAACGCTGTTTTATCGCTGGTTACAGTTTTACCCATCAGCACTGAAGTAATTGACAGGGCAACTTTACTCAGGCAACAAAGCAATATGAAATCAGCAGATGCTGTAATTGCTGCTACGGCTTTATTGCACTGTGCTGAACTAATTACAAGAAATACAGCAGATTTTGACTATATCAATGATTTAACTATTAATAATCCGATTGACGAATGAATTTAAACGAAAAAGATAAAACCCAAGTAATTGAGTTAATAAAAGCAGGTGAAAAACTGCCCAAAGAATTTATTTACAAACTCTTTTCCGATGAAGAAGACGTTTTCCTTTTCTGGAATGGAAGAAAAGAAGATGTTACAAATATTGCCTTGCCATTTCACAGCATTGAGCATATTGATGAACCCAGAAAAGAAGCAGATAAACCACAAACGAGTTTGTTTGAAACGGATTTCCGTGGCAGGCAATTAAAGGGCTGGACAAACAAACTTATTTGGGGCGATAACAAATTGATTCTTTCCTCATTAGCAAACGGACCAATCCGTGAAGAAATTGAAAAAGAGGGCGGTTTAAAGCTCATATACATTGACCCACCATTTGCTGTAGATGCAGATTTTGGATTTGATATTCAGATAAGCGGTGAGACAGCAGAAAAAAAACAAAGCATTATTGAAGAAATTGCCTATCGTGATACATGGGGTAAAGGTATCTCATCCTATCTATCAATGATGTATGAGCGATTACAAATGATGTACAATTTGCTGGCTGAAGATGGAAGTATTTTTGTTCATTGCGATTGGAGACTAACTGCATATTTACGTATAATGTTGAATGATATTTTTGGAAGTTCAATAAAGAATTTTAGAAATGAAATAATTTGGTGTTATACTGGTCCTG
>LZCG01000124.1_pt1 | contig 14282 bp, 18 predicted proteins | sample 768541 | NCBI WGS metagenome assembly LZCG01 (sample SAMN05200874, study PRJNA324366) | oil field metagenome | isolation source: sample BH-FW-1 from oil reservoir | place: India: Bombay High | collected 2015-07-11
AGTGCGGAAAACAGGAGACTTTTTCGTTCCAAATTGATGACATTTTGCATCATTTGCTAATGATTCATCTGTCACAAACCCGTATCTGCATCCCTTCTTCTTGTTTTCAGATATGGAACACCCAAAAATAATAAATAGTTTTTGATATTCAGAGTTTTATATGGGTGTTGCAAAAAGTGCGGAAAAAAGAAGGTGAACAGGCGTTTTATATCAACCTGTAAGCTACAAGTTTAGCCACGAATGCACGAATAAATAATTCGTCTTTAATTCGTGCATTCGTGGTCATACCAATTCAGATTTTCAGTCCAAATTGGTATAGACATTAAAACTGTAGCAGGTAAAATCACATAACTTTTTCAAAACCACAAAAAACAACCAATCCATCCCAATATCCAATCTTTGTCCAACCCCAAAATTTGCTTTCTGCCTGCAGGTCTCTTTAAATTTTAACTTGTTATTTAAAATTTCTGAGAGATTTTGTCGGCCAATCCTTTAATATCGATATTAAAAAAATCAATCAAATAAATTACAATGGACTGTTTCTTTTTAAACCGGAATCTTGAAGAAACTAAGGTCTTATTTTATTAATCAGCGGTACAAATAAATTTATCTTTAACCTGTGAGAAAACTTTTATGGCTTGGACCACAAAAAGATAATTTGAGTTACTTAAATTTTTTCTCACTTTTAATCGTTCAGGACGCTATTGGTAGCTGATAAATCAACCGGTTGCAACCGTTACTGCATAAAGCCTGTCTTTGATAAAAAACAAACAGGTCAGGGGAAATTTCTTTTTTGTTATCTTAACGCCCTGAATTAAAAAATGAACCAATTAAAACGATTTACATGAAAACGAGAAAACTACTTTTGTTTATCATGTTTTCTTTCCTGGCCCAATGGTCATGGGCACAGTCATACACATATGCAGATGCCTGGGGAGAAAACGGATTTAGTGTTACATCACAAAAAGCAAACAAAACAGTCATTAATTATTCCATGTCGTCCTTTAGCCTGACGGATATTGACATCAATGGAGACATGATGAAAAACATTCAGCTTCCGGGAACCATGCTGCCCAACGACGAAGGAGCTCCGAACCTTCCGGGAATGGGCCGTTATGTGGCTTTGCCTCAAGAAGCTGTAGCCGAACTGGTGGTAACCAATTACCGGAAAGAAGTAATTCAAAATGTAGAAATTGCACCGGCACCCCGAATTCCGAAAGATGATGAATCCGGGCCACTCCATTATGAAAAAGACCCAAAAATTTATAATAAAAATGCCAATTATCCGGCAGAACCCTTTCGGATTTCTGCCGTAGAGCAAATTCGTGGTGTAGATGTGGTAAAAGTCGGTGTCACGCCATTTCAATACAACCCGGTAACCAAAGAACTGACGGTTTACCGCGATGTAGAACTGGAGGTGCGCGCTCAGGGCGGCACTGGTCATATCGGCGAAGACCGCCTGAGAAGCCGTTGGTTCGACCCTATTCTGGAAGACGCCCTGCTTAACAACACCATTCTACCTGAAATTGATTACAGCAAACGGTTATCAAACAGCGGTAAAGATGTTACAGGCTGTGAATACCTGATTATATCACCTGACGGGGATGAGTTTCAGCAATGGCTGATTCCATCCGGGAATTCAGAACCATGCAAGGTATATTAACCCAGGTAGTGACCTTGTCAGAAATTGGCGCCAACAATCCGGATGTTTTAGAGGACTATTTCGACAACGCTTACAATACCTGGGATATTCCACCAGTGGCTGTATTACTGTTGGGCGATCATGGTACCTCAATGACCAACCAGGTAGTTTCGCCGATTTATGACAACTATTGCGTTTCTGATAACCTTTATGCCGATGTTACTGGCAACCACATGCCCGACATTGTTTTTGCACGGATGACCGCTCAAAACGAAACCCATCTGGAAACAATGGTTACTAAGGCCATTCATTATGAAAAGAATCCACCCACCAGTGCTAATTTTTATGACAACCCTATCACCGCATTGGGATGGCAAACCGAACGTTGGTTTCAGATTTGTTCAGAGAGTATCAACGGGTTCTGGAGAAATAACCTGGGTAAAAATCCGGTGAGAGAAAATGTGCTCTACAGCGGTTCTACCAGCTCCTGGTCAACAGCTACCAATACATCAACCGTAGTAAATTATTTTGGCCCAAATGGAACCGGATACATCGAATCAACTCCAAATTACATCCTGCCGTTAAATGGCAGTTCTCAGGGCGTTACAGACGCTCTCAACGCAGGGGCTTTCATGCTGCAACACCGTGACCATGGAGGCGAAACAGGTTGGGGAGAACCCAACTGGGGAATCAATAACATTAATAGTCTGACCAATACAGACTTATCCTTCATCATGTCCATCAACTGTCTTACAGGAAAATTTAATTATAGCGGAGAGTGCTTTGCTGAAAAATTCCACCGCTACACTTACAATGGCGAGCTGCCGGCGCTTTGGGACTGATTGCGGCCTCGGAGGTATCTTACTCTTTTGTGAATGATACCTATGTTTGGGGATTGTATGACAATATGTGGCCTGATTTTCTGCCCGATTATGGAAGCACGCCGGAAGAACGGGGTGTGTTGCCGGCTTTCGGAAATGCCGCCGGAAAATATTTCCTCGAACAATCCAGCTGGCCATACAATACCAATAATAAGGAAGTTACCTATTATTTATTCCACCATCACGGTGACGCTTTCACTTCTGTTTACTCAGAAGTACCCCAAAACCTCACCGTAATTCACAATGACGTGTTGTTAAGTGGCCCTGATTTCTTTGAAGTAACCGCTGATGCGGGTTCCCTGATTGCTTTGTCAGTGGATGGTGAACTTATCGGTAGCGCCGAAGGTACCGGTGCACCGGTAGATATTACCATTGAACCACTACTTCCCGGCGAAACGGTTGATGTGGTGGTTACCAAACAAAATTATTTTCGCTATCACCAGCAGGTTATGGTTATTCCCCCGGATGGCCCCTATGTTATCAAAAATTCATTTGAATTGGATGACAGTGATGGTAATGGCAATGGCATGGCTGATTATGGTGAATCTGTCGGTATCAGCCTAATGGTTGAAAATGTGGCAATGAAGCTGCCGAGGATGTAACTGTCACGCTGGCCACCGACGATCCTTACGTTACCTTAACAGATGATACTGAATTTTATGGAACCATTCCTGCCGGTGAAACGCTGAGCATCGACAATGGTTTCTATTTTGAAGTAGCTGACAGCATTCCTGATAACCACATGGTGGTGTTTAATGTGCTGGCATCAGGAACTGAAAACTGGAGTAGTTCCATCTCAACCAGAATTTTTGCACCTGTTATTAATATCGGCGCCATGTCGGTAACCGAGCTGGAAGGAAATGGTAACGGCCGCCTCGACCCTGGAGAAACAGCCATGATTCATATTGCTGTCGAAAACAGTGGACATGCAGCAGCAATGGATGTTGCTTCGGTGATTAATTCAACATCTCCCGAACTGACCATCACATCAGGAGAAACCACTTTTGATGTCATTGATGCAGAATCTGGTGTGGAAGCCCTGTTTAGCATCGCCATTGACGGTAGTACAGCTATTGGTACTTTGGTCACCCTCAACAATATCGTAGATGCAACGCCTTATTATGCTTCTAAAACTTTTGGCATCAAAGTCGGTTTGATTATTGAAGATTTTGAAACAGGTGATTTTACCCAATTTGACTGGCAAATGGGAGGTAACAGTGATTGGGAGATTTCTGATTCGGAAGCATTCGAAGGGGTTTATTCTGCCGCCTCAGGCGATATTGGCGACAACCAAACCAGTGAGTTTGAAATCGACTATAATGTGATGTTTGACGATACCATCTCATTTTATTATAAGGTATCTTCAGAAACCAATTATGATTTTCTCAATTTCTTTATCGATGGTTCCCAGCGTGCAGCCTTCTCAGGTCAAACAGACTGGCAGCAAATAAAATTCCCCGTTTCGGAAGGACCACATAATTTTAAGTGGGTTTATGACAAAGACTACTCAATGAATTCTGGTCAGGACAAAGCCTGGGTCGATTATATCATTCTGCCCCCGGAACTTGCCACAACGGCATTTGCAGGACCAAACCAGCACGGCTGTGGTACTACTCCGATAGAACTCACAGGTGCCAGTGCCACCTACTACAACGCTGTTCAATGGGCTACAGATGGAACCGGATATTTTTCAGATGATTTAATATTAAATCCAATCTACTATCCGTCTCAGGAAGATGCCGACGCTGGCATGGTTACGTTAACCCTGTATGTTTTGGTGAAGAAGGAGACAACGTATCTGATGAAGTGGAAGTGTATTTGCATAGCAACCCTGAAGTAAGTGGTGTTGCCAATGCGGAAATCTGTGCCGGAGAGGTGTTGCCTGTTGAAGGACTAGATGCTGCCAATTACAGCAGCTTTACCTGGACAACAGATGGTGACGGCTATTTTGATGATTCAACCGCCCTGATGCCTCAATATACACCCGGAACTGCTGAGACAGCCGCCGGAGAAGCTGTTATTCATTTGACTGTTGGCGCATTGGGAATGTGCAGCGATACAACAGTTGACATGACCATCACAATTCATGCGCTACCCACAGCAACAGGTCTTTCAGGAGATTATGAGGTTTGTGAAAACGATATCTTTGAAATTACTTCCAACCTTACTGGTACTGCGCCCTACACGGTTGAGATGAATGGAATGCAGTTTGAAGTTCCAACTGACGTCATGTCCCATCAGGCTTCAATTGTAAGTGATACCAGTTTCATGATTACATCGGTTACGGATGCCAATGGCTGCACTAACATTGTGGAAGGCGAAGCAACATCACGATGCATGCTTTGCCGACGGCTGTGGTGAACGCAGGAGATTATCAGCTTTGTGAGAATACCGTCTTTGAATTCCGGACCGACCTAACGGGAACAGCTCCCTATACGCTGACTATCAACGGTACAGAGTTTATCGCTGAGGCAGACAGCCTGTTACAGAATATTCCTGTTACCAACGATACCATACTTGCAGTCAGTACGGTTGTAGATGCCAATGGATGTGAAAATACAGGATCAGGTCAGGTAGTGGTAACCATGGACCCATTGCCTGTTGCTGCTGCAATTCCGGCAGGTGCCGATACGGTTGATTTGGTTTACAATACTACATCTGACTATACGGTTGACATGATTGATTTTGCCGACAGCTACATTTGGACACTTTCGCCGGAAGAAGCCGGGACTTTGATTGTTGATGCCCAAAACATCACCATAACCTGGGCGGATGGATGGACCGGAACAGCTACCTTGTCGGTTATGGGGTCTAATGATTGCGGCATAGGCGAAAGCAATTTTAAGGAAATTCTTGTGGTCAATACCATAGGCATCGAAGAAAATGCTTTGTCCAACGTAATCCGGCTGTATCCCAACCCTTCTTCAGGCATGATAACCCTGACTGCTTTGGATGGATTTGATGAGCCTGTCACCATCAGGGTGATGGATGCATTGTCAGAAATTGTGTTGGTAAAACAAAATATTCGCATGACAGATGAACAACACCTCGATTTACACGCTTTTGGAAAAGGGGTTTATTTCATCATTATTGAAACTTCAAAACAACAGGCCGTAAAACGGGTAATTATTCGTTAACCCTGTATAATAACTCATAATAACCCGGCTGGTAAAAACAGCCGGGTTTTTTGATCAATCAATTTTTGGTCTGGAAAAAAAAATTTCCTCCACCCCGATTCAGAAGTATCCAGGTTTTCATCCAACCAAAAAAAATTAAATCAAAACCATGGGATTTATTTGCCAAAAGCACTTTTTTCAAAAAATTTTTATGTATCTTTGCAGCCCGTTTTTCAGATAATTAGAAAAAAATTACAGCATGTACGCAATAGTTGATATAGCAGGACAACAGTTTAAGGTGAATGAAAATCAAGAGATTTTCGTGCATAACCTTGAAGAAGAAGAGGGCTCTTCTGTAGAATTTGACCAGGTGTTGTTGGTTGATAATGACGGCGATGTGAAAGTTGGAACGCCTACCGTTGAAGGCGCCACAGTTACTGCAAAAGTTGTTTCCCACCTGAGAGGAGACAAAGTCATTGTATTTAAAAAGAAAAGAAGAAAAGGATACCAAAAATCAAATGGTCACAGGGATTACCTGACCAAACTACAAATTGAAGGTATCACGTTATAATTGAAAACATAAAAAATTCTGACATATGGCTCATAAGAAAGGAATGGGGAGTACCCAAAATGGTCGTGATTCGGAAAGTAAACGTCTGGGCGTAAAAATTTATGGCGGACAGGTAGCTAAAGCCGGAAACATTATTGTTCGCCAGAGAGGCACCAAACATCACCCGGGTTTGAATGTCGGGAAAGGAAATGACGATACGTTATTTGCACTCACCGACGGCATCGTGGAATTCAGAAAACGAAGAGGGGATCGTTCTTACGTCAGTGTAATTCCAAAAGAAGCTGAAGCTTAAAGCGTAATATCATAATCATGATAGCAGCTCCTGATAATTTTAGTTTGTCAGGAGTTTTTTTATTTGGTTAACAGGGCGAAAGCCTTATTTTTGAAAAAAATTTCCTATGCTTGACATTAACCTTTTAAGAGAAAAGGCAGATTTTGTGATCGAGCGGCTTAAAATAAAAAATTTTGATGCCGCCGAAATTATCCGGGAAATTCTGGATATAGACCGAAAAAGGCGTGAAGCCCAAAAAGAAAATGACCAAACCCTGGCCCGGATCAAACAAATCTCCAAAGAAATAGGGACTTTGTTCCAGGCTGGCCAACAGGAAGAAGCCGAACAAAAAAAACAACAAACCGGAGAACTTAAGGAAAAAAACAAAGCCTTTGCGGAAAAACTTGATGAGCTGACCAAAAAACAGCAGCAATTGCTCATGGAGTTGCCCAACATTCCCCACAAAAGTGTTCCGGCTGGCAAAACCGATGAAGACAACGAAGTGATTGCCGAAAAATATGACCCGGCTGTTCTGCAGGAAACCGGAAAACCCCACTGGGAACTGGCAAAGCAATATGGTCTGATTGATTTTGAGCTGGGTGTAAAACTTACCGGCTCCGGATTTCCGGTTTACAAAAACGATGGCGCCCGCCTCCAAAGAGCCCTGATAAATTTTTTCCTTGACCAGGCCCGGGAGCAAGGCTATGAAGAAATCCAACCACCGCTTTTGGTTAATGAAGATTCAGGCTATGGCACAGGACAACTTCCCGACAAAGAAGGCAGATGTATGAACTAAAAAATGAAAAACTATACCTGATCCCTACGGCTGAAGTGCCTGTAACCAATATCTACCGCGATGTGATTTTATCAGAAAATGATTTCCCTATAAAAAACACCGCTTATTCCAGCTGTTTTCGGCGTGAAGCCGGCTCCTATGGCAAAGATGTCCGTGGTTTGAACCGATTGCACCAGTTTGATAAAGTTGAGATTGTTCAGATTGAACATCCGGATAAATCCTACGATACCCTTCAAAACATGGTAACTTACGTGGAAAGCCTGCTTCAAAAACTCCAACTTCCTTATCGGATTCTTCGGTTGTGTGGTGGCGACTTGAGCTTTACCTCTGCCCTGACTTCGACATGGAAGTGTATTCCAAAGGACAACAACGATGGCTCGAAGTTTCTTCCATCTCCAATTTTGAAAGCTATCAGGCAAACCGCATGAAACTTCGGTTTAAAAGCAAAAATGGCAAAACCATGCCGGCCCATACCCTGAATGGCAGTGCGCTGGCTTTACCACGAATTGTTGCCGCTTTGCTCGAAAACAACCAAACGGAAAACGGCATTAAAATTCCTGAAGTGCTGGTCCCCTATGCGGGTTTTGAATGGATTAAATAAATTATTTCAACAAAAGGCCGTTCGATTCGTCAGGCCTTATTTTTATTCCTGACCTGCCTTCAAAAATTGTTGCTATTTTCGTGCCTGAACGATTCGTTCAGGCATTGACGAAAAATATAAATCGTTTTAACCTGATATGGTAAGAAAAAGAAAACAATTTTTTAGGCCCGGCGCAAATTTTACAATACTTTTTGGTTTTCTCCTTCTGATGATTTCCTGGCAACCATCATGGGGTCAATCCGACAGGGAAAAAGAGAAAAAAGATTACCAGGTCATACCTGAAGTTGTCATGCAGCAACAGCTGAATCTGGCCCGCCAGCACTATCGCAACGGAGCCTTTGACAAAGCTATTGCCATACTGGATAAGTATTACCGGGAACAGCCTTCGCATCTGAACTATACCTATTATTTCTATAGCCTGATGGCTACGCAACAATTTGAGAATGCTGCCGATGTTGTAAAATATCAGATGCGTAAGTACAAAAACGAACTTCGCTATGAAGTTGATTTGGGTTATGTTTATCAATCTATGAATGAAAGCCGAAAAGCCACACGGATTTTTGACAGGCTTTTAAAAAATCTGGAAAACCATCCCAACCAAATCAGGTCAGTAGCCAATACCTTTAAGTCGCATCGTGAAAATGATTATGCCCTGAGAACTTATCTTTTAGGAAGAAAAATCGAACAAAATCCCAGGCTTATGGTCTCGAAATAGCCCGCCTTTATGAAACTATGGGCAAATTTCAACCTATGGTCAAAGAATATCTTGCCATTCTGATGGAGGATGCCCGAAACCTAAGCCAGGTTAAATATCGGTTACAACATGCGCTGGGTGATGACCCTGAAGGCCAAAAATACACTTTCCTGAAGCAAACTTTGCTGGAAAAAGTCCAGGAATCTCCCGATGAAAAACGTTATGCCGACCTGCTGCTCTGGCTGGCCTTGCAACACCAGGATTTTAGTCTGGCCTTGCGTTATGGAAAAGCGCTCGATAAAAGATTTGAACTACAAGGCCGGGAGGTTTTTGATATTGGAAACATTGCCCTGAACAACAAAGCCTATCAGGAAGCCATAGAAGCGTTTGATTACAGCCGGAAAAAGTTGCCTCACTCAAATCCTTTGTTTTTCAGAGCCCACATTGGTTATCTGGAGGCAAGGTTTACTTTCCTTACCAGCCAGGCTAAACCCTCCTTTGAAAAACTCAAACACCTGGAAAATGATTATCTCGAAACGCTTTCAACATTAGGGCACAACCAAAATACTTTTTCTTTAGCAGAAAAACTGGCCGAAATTCAGGCCTTTTATCTGCATAAAACAGATGATGCAAAAAAAATTCTGGAGAAAAACCTCACCATTCCCGGTGTGAATGCTAAAGAACGGGCGCGTTCAAAAATGTTACTGGCCGATATTCTGTTGTTTGGAAACGACTTCTGGGAAGCTACATTGCTCTATTCACAGGTGGAAAAAGCTTTTAAAAACGAACCTCTTGGCCATGAAGCCAAAATGAAAAATGCCATGCTATCCTATTACATTGGTGAATTTGGCTGGGCTAAAGGTAAATTTGATATCCTGCGGGCGGCCACTTCAAAACTGATTGCCAATGATGCCATGGAAATGTCTTTCTTTTTGGAGGAAAACCTATCCAAACACGACAGCCTTCATACGGCTATGAAACTTTTTGCAAAGGCAGACCTGTTGTTTTATCAGCATCGGTTTGAGAAGGCTGTCAGACTTCTTGATTCACTGTCAGCAACGCATCCCTCCCACCCTCTGACAGATGACATCCGGTTTAAAAAAGCTGAGATTTTTGAACAAACCAGGAACTATCAAAAAGCCGACAGCCTCTATGAATTTATTTATAAAACCTACCCATACGGACTGCTGGCCGACAATGCTATTATGGCGTCTGCCAGACTGAACACATCCATATTTAAAAACACCGGCAAAGCCATGCAGCTTTACCGTACAATTCTGAAAGATTATCCGGGCAGCCTGTATGTGATGGAAGCCCGAAAAAAATACCGTTATTTGCGGGGAGACAGCGGAGATGAATAAACCATGGTGAAAGCAAAAAAACAACTTGGACAACATTTTCTGATTGACCAAAACATCGCAAAGAAAATTGTTGATTACCTTCCGGATGAGGCCCTGTCAGTGCTGGAAATTGGTCCGGGAACAGGTGTGCTTACCAAATATTTGATTCAAAAAAAAGATATTGACTTGATTGCCATGGATGTAGATAAGGAATCTATTGCGTTTTTGCATCAAAACTTTCCGGAAAAAGCCGGACAAATTGTGCATGCTGATTTCCTGAAAACCGATTTACATGCCTTTTTTAGCAACCCTTTTGCTGTAATTGGAAATTTTCCTTACAACATTTCTTCGCAGATTCTTTTTAAAATTCTTGACTACCGCTACCAGGTTCCTTTATTGATTGGAATGTTCCAAAAAGAAGTAGCAGAAAGAATCGCCGCTGGCCCGGGGAGTAAAACCTATGGTATCCTGAGTGTTTTATTGCAGGCCTACTACAGAATCACTTACTTGTTTACCGTTCAGGAACAAGCGTTCAGACCACCACCGAAAGTAAAATCAGCTGTTATCCGCCTGCAGCGAAATGAAAGAAAGGAAGTTCCCTGTAATGAGAAATTATTTTTCAGAATAGTGAAAACATCCTTCCAGCAACGCCGAAAAACTTTACGTAATTCACTAAAAACCATCCATACAAACCTGGATGCATCACCATTCGGAGCCTCCCGACCAGAGCAGCTGGATGTGGAGGCTTTCATCGGGCTAACACAATGGATTCAGCAAAATCGATAGAGATTGTATAAATTTGATGCCAATAACAAAATAATCAAAATCATGAAACATATCATACAAACAAACCAGGCTCCTCAGGCTATTGGCCCCTACAGTCAGGCTGTGGAAGTAAACGGAACGCTTTACATCTCAGGACAGATACCTGTTGATCCCGAAACCGGAAAAGTCGTTGAAGGAGGCATCAAAGAGCAAACCGAGCAGGTGATGAAAAACATTGAAGCCATTTTAACAGCAGCAGGATACTCTTTTAATGATGTGGTAAAATCTACCTGTTTGCTGAAAGATATGGCTCATTTTAAAACGATGAACGAAGTGTATGGTTCCCGTTATCCCGAAAACCCGCCCGCCCGGGCAGCCTTTCAGGTCGGACAATTACCATTGGATGTCCTGGTCGAAATTGAAACCATTGCCGTAAAAGTTTAAAATGTTAACCCTTCAAAAACTAAAACCATGAAAAGAAACATCATCATAACCACCCTAATTTTATTGGCTGTAAGCCTTAGCCTTCAGGCGAAAGAAGGTATGTGGATTCCTTCCCTTTTGAAACATCTTGTTGCCAAAGATATGCAGGAAAAGGGCATGCGGCTTACCGCAGAGGATATCTACAGTATTAACCATGCCAGCTTAAAAGATGCGGTTATCATTTTTGGCCGGGGATGTACGGGCGAAGTTGTCAGCGATCAGGGCCTGGTGCTGACCAATCACCATTGCGGCTACGCCGCCATCCAGTCACACAGTACCATAGAGCACGACTATCTGACCGACGGTTTCTGGGCCATGAACCGTGAAGAAGAGCTTAGTAATCCCGGCCTCACCGCCACATTCCTTGAGCGTATTGAGGACGTTACAGAACAAATCTTAGATGGCGTTACCAGTGAAATGACTGAAAAAAAACGTCAGGAAATTATCCGTGAAAATATAAAAGCAACAGGAGAAAAAGCTACAGAAGACACCAACCTAAAATTCGTTATCAAACCATTTTATTATGGAAATGAATATTACATGTTTTTGTACAAAGTCTATAAAGATGTTCGGTTGGTCGGAGCGCCTCCTTCAAACATAGGTAAATTTGGTGGGGATACTGATAACTGGATGTGGCCGCGACACACAGGCGATTTCAGTGTCTTCCGAATCTATGCCGACGAAAATAACGAACCGGCTGAATACAGCGAAAGTAACCAACCCTACAAACCTGAAAAACACCTTGAAATATCTCTTAAAGGGATTAAAAAAGGGGACTTTACCTTTGTGATGGGTTATCCCGGCAGTACGGAAGAGTATCTCCCCTCTTATGCCATCGAAATGATAACACAGGACATAAATCCGGTACGGATAGAAATGCGCACCAAAGTTTTAAACATCATGGATAAATACATGGCGCGGGACCCGAAAGTGCGCATTCAGTATGCAGCAAAATATGCCGGCGTTGCAACGGATGGAAAAAATGGCAGGGTGAAAACAGGGGAATTAAACGCATGGATGCTATAAAAAGAAAACAGCACCTGGAAAATAGCTTTATGGAATGGGTTTCAGCCGATCCATATCGAAACCAGACTTACAGCAACATTATTCCGCAGTTTGAAACCATCTATACAAAATTAAAACCCTGGGAAAATGCCCGGGCCTATTTGCAGGAATTTTTATTCCGGACAGAAATATTCAGGGCCGCACTACAATTTGAAAAGCTTGTAGCCCTCAGCCGGCAAGATGACCCCGATAAAGAAAAAATTGATGCGGAAATCAATAAAATAAAAAGCCGGTTGCCCGGATACTTCAAAGACTACTACCTTCCGGTGGACCGGGAAGTCATGAAAACACTGTTGACACATTATTACCAGCATGTCCCCATGAAATACCAGCCTGATTATTTTAAAGAAATCATTGTCCAATCCAAAGGTGATTTTAATGCTTATGTCAATGAGGTTTTTGAAAAATCTTACATGCGCTCAGCAACATCTGTTCAGGGATTACTGGAGAATTATAAAACCAAACATTATAAAAAGATTATCAACGACCCTGCCTATAAAATTGCGAACGCATTGTATAACCACTACAACGATTTTTTAAATCCGGAAATTTCACAATGGACGACCACCCTCGACAGCCTCCAGCGTGTTTATGTCAATGGCCTGAAAGATTTTCTGCCTGAGCGTAAGTTTTATCCCGATGCGAACTTTACCCTCAGGGTTACCTACGGCAAAGTGGAGGGTTACGAACCGCGCGATGCCGTGCGCTATACCCCTTTCACGACCTTGTCAGGTGTGATGGCTAAAGAAGACCCGAATATTTATGATTATGTGGTTGAAGACAAACTCAAAGAACTTTACGAAAACAAAGACTATGGTTCATATGCCAATGAAGAGGGGCAGATGCCGGTTTGTTTTATTGCCTCAAATCACACCAGCGGCGGAAATTCAGGTAGTCCGGTACTCAATGCTGACGGACAGCTCATAGGGTTGAATTTCGATCGCAACTGGGAAGGCACTATGAGCGATTTGATGTACGACCCGGCTATGTGTCGAAACATCACGCTGGACATTCGCTATGCTTTATTCATCATAGACAAGTTTGCCGGAGCCGGTCATCTGGTTGATGAAATGACGATTGCAGATTAATCAATTACTTCAAACCAAAACTTGCAAACCCTGATGGTTTTTTGAAACCCTTCAGGGTTTTTTTATGTAAGGATGTCCTGCAAAGCCGCTTCTAATTCGGGGAAATCAAACTGAAATCCAGCTTGGATGAGGTTTATGGGTTTAACGAAAGCCCCGGTAGTTAGTGTTGTAGCGGCCTGGCCATACAGTGCCCGCAGGGCTGGTTCAGGCACAGGTACCACAGCCGGACGATTAAGTACCTTGGCAAGGGTATTGGTAAATTCCTTGTTGGTAACAGGCCCCGGGGCGGTCATGTTAAAAACGCCATGCAAATTGTTATGTTCCAAAACAAACTCATAGGCTTTCAACACATCCTTTAAATGTACCCACGAAAAGCCCTGCTTTCCCGAAGCTACGGGCCCTCCTATGCCGGCTCTGAAAACCGGCAACAGTTTAGCCAAAGCGCCTCCGTTTTTATCTAAAACCACCCCCATTCTGAAAATTACCACCCGGGTGAGCGATTTTACCGCTAAAGCCCCCTGCTCCCAATCCTGACAAAGCTTTCCCAAAAAACCTTCATCAAACCCATAAGAGTTTTCGCTATGTTCAAGGCCTGGTTTATAAATGCCGATAGCCGAGGTAGAAATAAATACATCCGGCTTCTTTTCCATCAACCGAATAGTATCAACCAGTTTCCGGGTCGTATCAATACGGCTTTCATAAAGTTCTTTTTTATAGGAACTGGTCCAACGTTTTGTAATCGGCGCCCCTGCCAGATGAATAATGGCCTGTGAACCTGCCAGGACCGTCTTTAAAGCATCATCAGGCATATCAAAGTGTTCGCGACGTAAAGCAATGATTTCATGCCCTTTTGCTTTTAATTGCTGAATTAAACCTGTTCCTATTAATCCGGTGCTTCCGGTTACCGCAATTTTCATGTTGATATTTTTCTAAACTTATTTATTTTGAAAATCCTATGAAACCTCTAAG
>LZCG01000125.1_pt1 | contig 14190 bp, 18 predicted proteins | sample 768541 | NCBI WGS metagenome assembly LZCG01 (sample SAMN05200874, study PRJNA324366) | oil field metagenome | isolation source: sample BH-FW-1 from oil reservoir | place: India: Bombay High | collected 2015-07-11
AAATAAAAATATGTCTAAAGGATTGTTATTCATAACCGCTTTTTGTTTTTGAGTGCCTGCACCCAAACTATCGAAAAGTATGATAGCAATGGAAACCTAATGGCCACTTACGAAAAAAAAGGAGGCCGGTTTGATGGCACCAGTACGTGGTATTATCCAAATGGAAAAATCAGGATGACCAGTGAATTTAAAAATGGTCAGCTACACGGCCAAACAGTCAGCTATTCCAAAACCGGTAAAAAAGAATCCATAGAGACCTTTCAAAACGGCCTGAAGGAGGGGGTTTCCAAGATATGGTTTCCAAATGGGAAAATCAAAAAAACAGCACATTATCTTAAAGACACATTACAGGGTATGTATGAAGAATACTACCCCAACGGGCAACTGCAGGTAAAAGGCTATTATACTCACGGACAATATGATAGCATCTGGAACTGGTGGTATCAAAGCGGAATCAAATCAGGAGAAGCATTCTTTGATAATGGCTCAGGCATCCAAAAAACCTGGTATATGAACGGCAAGCCCCAAATGAGGATTCCCTTTGTAAAAAGCCAAAAACACGGCAAAGCAATCTATTATAATTCCAGCGGAGAACCCTTTAAATACATCTGGTTTGAAAACGGATCAGTAATTAAAGATTCATTGCTATCCAAATAGCTAATTTATACTCAATCTATTGATAAAATTTCAGATTTTTGCCTCAGTTTGAATTTATGAAGCCTGGTAAGAACTTTATTATTAGGAAACTATGCAAACGTTTACGAAAAAACCAAAAAAACTGATAATCAGAAAAAAAAATTAGAAAAAAACAAAAAAAAAGCAATGGGAAAACTATACCTTTGCACCGTCTGTAAAAAGACACAAACACATGTTTAACACATAACTATTAAAGTAATCAAACAATGGATATCGAAAAAGTGATGAACAACCTGGAGCAAAAACATCCAGGAGAAGTGGAATATCTGCAGGCTGTCAGGGAAGTATTGGAAAGTCTGGAAGATATATTGAGTGAAAACCCTCACTTCGAAGCAAAAGGCATTATTGATCGCATTATTGAGCCGGACCGTGTATTGACCTTTAAAGTACCCTGGGTAGATGATGAAGGCAAAGTGCACGTTAATCTTGGCTATCGCGTTCAGTTTAACAATGCTATCGGTCCCTACAAGGGCGGTTTGCGTTTTCACCCCAGTGTAAATTTAAGCATCTTGAAATTTCTGGGTTTTGAACAAATCTTCAAGAATGCCCTGACAACCCTGCCAATGGGCGGCGGCAAAGGTGGTTCTGATTTCAACCCCAAAGGAAAATCCGATGAAGAAATTATGCGCTTCTGTCAGTCATTTATGCTGGAATTATGGAAAATTATCGGACCTGAAACAGACGTACCTGCCGGCGATATCGGCGTAGGGGGTCGTGAAATCGGATTCCTTTACGGCATGTATAAAAAACTGGCCCGTGAGCACACAGGCGTATTAACCGGAAAGGGTTTAAACTGGGGCGGTTCCCTTATCCGTCCGGAAGCTACCGGCTTTGGAGCCGTTTATTTTGCGCAGGAAATGTTGAAAACACAAGGAGAAACCTTTGAAGGCAAGAAAGTAGCGCTTTCCGGATTTGGCAACGTTGCCTGGGGTGCCGCACAAAAAATCAATGAACTGGGCGGTAAAGTGCTGACCCTTTCCGGCCCTGATGGATATGTGTATATTCCAATGGCCTTAACGATGAAATGATTGAATACATGCTCGAACTAAGGGCCTCAAATCAGGATATTGTCAAACCATTCACCTATGAATTCCCTGAAGCCCGTTTCTACGAAAACAAACACCCATGGGAAGTAAAAGTAGATGTAGCTATTCCTTGTGCTACCCAAAATGAACTGGACGAAGAGGATGCCAATACACTGGTAGAAAACGGTGTGATCTGTGTGGCAGAAGGTGCTAATATGCCTTCAACCCCGGAAGCCATTGAGGTTTTTGCCGAAAACAAAGTTCTTTTTGCACCGGGTAAAGCCGTAAATGCCGGTGGTGTAGCCACCTCAGGACTTGAAATGACGCAAAACGCTATGAAATTGTCATGGTCACGCGAAGAAGTGGATGAAAAACTGCATACCATCATGAAAGATATCCATAACCAGTGTACCAAATATGGTACAGAAGAAGATGGACATATCAACTATGTAAAAGGTGCTAATATTGCCGGATTCCTGAAAGTAGCCAATGCTATGATAGAACAAGGGGTTATTTAACAATTCATCCGGATTAAACAAAACCGTCCTGAAAATTCAGGACGGTTTTTCTTTTTCATCCTATATCTTTGAGAAATTAATTTAAAAACTTCTCAAAACCAAAAGGCCCGAAAACCAATAATCAACATCAATCAACAAAGCCTTTGTAATTTGTTAAATTAAATATAACTTTTAAAATTTTAATCAGAGAGATGACAAAATTCATAACGGGCTTTTACCGACTATTACGAACTAGCTATGGCCAGCTATTTTGAGAAGCAAATGAACCGGCAGTCTTTGACTACTTTTTCAGGAAGAACCCTTATAATGGAGGCTATGTGATTTTTTCAGGCTTATGGCCACTGTTGGAATCCATTGAATCATTTACTTTTCCGGCCAATACCCTAACCTACCTGAGTAAAGAAGGTTTCTGTAATGAATTTCTGGACTATCTCTCCGGTTTTTCGTTCAAAGGCACAATTAAAGCCCCCAAAGAGGGAGAAGTGGTTTTTCCCACAGAACCCGTTGTTGTAGCAAAAGGCAATATCCTGGAACTTCAACTTATCGAACTCTGCTGTTAAATATGTTAAATTTTTCCTCATTGATTTCAACGAAGGCCTCCCGCATCAGGAATGTGGTCGGCGACAAACCATTCAGTGATTTCGGATTACGCCGGGCCCAGGGTGACGGGGGGATGATGGCTTCGCGAGCAGCAATCATCGGCGGCGCCAACACGACTTCCAATGTAATGGCAGGGATGACCTACGACCTTCCTGTCGGAGGGACAATGGCCCACTCATGGGTACAAACTTTTTCTTCAGAACTGGAAGCCTTCAGAACCTTTGCCAAAAATTATCCCGACCAATGTGTTTTATTGGTTGACACGTATGATACGTTGAACAGCGGCATGCCCAATGCTATAAAAGTAGCCAAAGAAATGGAACAATCCGGACATCGTCTTCAGGCCATCAGGCTTGACAGCGGCGACCTGGCTTATTTCAGCAAAAAAGCACGCCACCTTTTAGACCAACATGGATTAAGTTATGTTAAAATTATTGTTTCCAACCAACTGGATGAGTATGTCATCAGAAGTTTAATCCTGCAGGAAGCCCCTGTTGACAGCTTTGGCATCGGGACAAACCTGGTCACAGGTATGGAATCCGGGGCATTGGACGGCGTTTACAAGCTGGCAATTCACAACCAAAAACCCCGTATGAAAATTTCTGATAATATCGAAAAAACCACCCTTCCGGGCGAAAAAAAACAGTACGGTATCTGAACGATGACGGTACTTTTTATGCAGATGGGGTATTATTATCCGACGAAATTCGCACCAAAGAAATTACGCATCCCCATTTTCATCACAAGCGTTCTAATGTAGAGGCTTATCCATTTTCAGAACTAATGACTGAAGTTATGAAGGATGGTCGCATTACGGAAACACCGGCAACCATTGCTGATAGCGCCCGTTATGCGGCAACACAACTCCGCAAACTGCCGGCAGAACACCAACGCATTGAAAACCCCCACCGGTATAAAGTTGGTATCAGCGATGCGTTGGAATTATTAAGAGACAAAATGATAGTCAACATAAAAAAACCTGAATCATCATGAAAGCTTTAATAATTGTAGATGTGCAAAACGATTTTTGTGAAGGTGGAGCGTTAGGAGCCCCGGGAAACGATGAAGTTGTGCCTGTTATCAACCAAATCATACCCTTGTTTTCTTTAAGAATAGCGTCAAAAGACTGGCATCCGGAAACAACTGTTCATTTCGATAAATGGCCTGTCCATTGTGTTCGCAACACGCATGGTGCTGAGTTCCATCCTGGTTTGGACACAGACAAAATTGATAAGGTTGTTTTAAAAGGAACCGGGAATCGGGATGATGGTTATTCGGCCTTTGAGGCCACTTCCGATAATCTTACAGAATATCTGAAAACCAAGCTGGTGGATACCTTATATATCTGCGGGCTAACCACTGATTATTGTGTAAAGAATACTGTGATGGATGCGCTGAAGAATGGTTTTAAACCTACGTCGTCAGTGATGCCATCAGGGCGGTAAATATTGCGCCAAATGATGGGGAAAAAGCCATTGCTGACATGAAACGGAAAGGGGCTATATTTATAGAATCCGCTCAGCTGAAATCGTAAGAAACCATCAATAAAGCCGGCTCCTTTTCAGGAAATAGGGCAATAATACCTGGTCGAAACCCTGGTGAATATCAGCCTCAATAAAGTCAACTTTAAACCGGGCACACCTGAGTTTGAGTTGTTCTTTGTATTCATAGAGTTGCTGCCGGTATTTATCTCTAACCTCATCTGGCAGAAGTTTGAGCTTTTCGCCTGTCTCCAGATCCACAAAACGGTAAGGTCGCTGGTCAAAATCGAAATCCAGTTCTTTTTGGCGGTCCACAACGTGGAACAGAATCACTTCGTGTTTATTATGACGAAGGTGTTGCAGGGCCGAAAATAATAATTCAGGGTCTTCCAGATTATCAAACATATCGCTAAAAATCACTACCAAAGAGCGTTTGTGGATTTGTTCGGCAATCTGATGCAGCGCATCAACAGCAGACGTACCGCGCTGCTCTCCTTTTTTGAGCAATACCAACAATTTCTCCAGTTCTGTCATCAAATATTCGAAGTGGGTATCGCTTGAACGGGTTGGCGTTTTAAATTCAATAGTATTCGAAAAAAAACTCATTCCCGCTGCATCCCGTTGCTTTCTCATCAACTGAAGAATCGCTGCAGCAGCGTAGGTAGCAAAAGTAATTTTGTTCGGATGGTCAATATCCGGATGTTTAATTAGGGGAAAATACATAGAAGAAGAATGGTCAATAACCAGATGGCATCGAAGATTGGTTTCTTCTTCATATTGTTTCACATAAAGTTTTTCGGTTTTAGCATAAAGCTTCCAGTCAATATGACGGGTTGATTCGCCGGGATTATAGGATTTATGCTCGGCAAATTCTACCGAGAAACCATGGAAAGGACTTTTGTGCAGCCCTGTGATAAAACCTTCCACAAGTTGGCGGGCATAAAAGTCAAGCGATAAAAACTGCTGCAACCGGTTTCTGTCAATCATATTGGCCATAAAAAAAAACAAAGGCAGCTTTTAAATTAACTGCCCTTTTATTAAAATATTTCCTTTAAAGATGTGCTTCCAATTTATTAACAAGCACTGCTTTTGGAACAGCACCCACCTGTTTATCAACAACTTCCCCATTCTTAAAAAATAAGATGGTAGGAATATTCCGAATACCATATTTCATGGTAACATTGGGGTTGTTGTCAACATCGAGTTTCCCTACTACAACCTGGTCTTTATATTCTTCGCCAATCTCCTGAACAATGGGGCCTACCATACGACAGGGGCCGCACCATTCGGCCCAGAGATCAACAATTACGGGTTTAGTGGAGCGGATTACTTGCTCTTCAAAATTAGAATCCGTTAATTCAATTGCCATATTATTAATGTTTTAGATAAAAATTAAATTTCAAAAATACTGTTTTTCATGCGGTTTTAAACAAGGAACCTGCCAAAAAGTTTTTTTATAGCTGGTTTCACTTTAGCTTAAAGTATAGGTCAAACCCTCAATACGTTTCAGTTTCTTTGATATAGCTGACAAATTGACCTGTTTATCTTTAGCATACAACTCAAGATATAAAGTCTCCTCAGGAGCCTGTATATTGATTTGCAGACTTCCCTTGCCGGGATGGGTATTAACCATGGTAACCAGGTCTTCAACCATAGTGTTAGTTAATTCACTGAGGTGAAGGTTAATAATTAATTTTTGCACCATTTTTTCAAGTGCATCCCCCAAAAAATAAATATCCTGAATATTAATAAAATGCCGTTTTTCGTCCTTACCATTGTTGTAGTTCGATTCCACCACTTTTAGTTTCAACAGCAGCGGAACACCTTCCGTTTCCAGAAAACCTTTAAACCTGGCATAGTCGTCGCCAAAAACAGAAAACTCAAAAGAGCCCTTGTAGTCTTCAATAGTAACTTTACCAAAAGGTTTCCCGGTGCGGGTTTGAAGATGAGGCGGAGAAGGTTTCGAAACAATACCAGCCACAATAAAATTTTGATTCACCAAATCTGATAAAGGTTTATTCAAATCATTCAAAGTGGCATTACAAATATGCTCAATCTCCGTTTGAAATGCATCAAGCGGATGTCCGGAAAGATAGAAACCAATCACATCACGTTCTTTCCGAAGCTGTACCAATTTTCCCCATTTCTCTGTTTCGGGAAACCGGATAACCGGCAAAGCTGTATCGCCTGAATCTCCAAAAAGAGAAGTCTGAGCAGAATTAACCGTTTGTTGATACTGTTGCCCATATCGAATAATCTTTTCCAGAAATATCCCGCCTTTTTCATCAGGCACAAAATATTGTGCCCTGTGAGCTTCCTTAAATCCGTCAAAGCCACCCGCTAAAGCAAGAGCCTCCAGCGAACGGCGGTTAACCGTTTTCAAATCAGAGCGTTTCACCAGATCGAAAATATTTTGATAAGGACCGTTTTCCGTTCGCTCTTTGACAATGGCATCTACTACCGCTTGACCAACGCCTTTGACAGCGGTTAACCCAAACCGTATTTCACCCTTTTGATTTACCGTAAACCGGGAATAACTTTCATTTATGTCAGGACCCAGGACATTAATATCCATACGACGGCACTCTTCAATAAAAAAGGTTACCTTTTCAATATTGTTCATGTTGCGACTTAAAACCGCCGCCATGTATTCAGCCGGATAATGCGCTTTCAAATAAGCCGTTTGATAGGAAACATAGGAATAGCAGGTAGCATGCGATTTATTGAAAGCATATTGTGCAAAAGATTCCCAATCGTGCCATATTTTTTCAATTTTTTCTTTGGGAATACCATTTTTTGCACAACCATTTACGAAGGCTTCTTTCATTTCGGCCATGAGGTCTTTCTTCTTCTTTCCCATGGCTTTGCGCAGGCTGTCGGACTGGCCCCGTGAAAAACCAGCCAGTTTTCGCGACAAATGCATCACCTGTTCCTGATAAACAGTAATCCCGTAAGTTTCCTTAAGATATTCTTCCATTTCAGGAAGATCATACTCAATCTTTTCCTCACCATGCTTACGCTTAATAAAACTTGGAATATGTTCCATTGGGCCGGGACGGTAGAGGGCATTCATGGCTATCAGGTCTTCAAACCGGGTTGGCTTCAGTTCTTTAAGGTACTTTTTCATACCCTGCGATTCAAACTGGAATAAACCCGAAGTCTCACCACGGCTATAGAGTTCAAAAGTTTCTTTGTCGTCAAGAGGTACATTATCAATAGCAACATCAATTCCTTTTGAAAGCTTCACATTGGCTATGGCATCACGGATTATCGACAGGGTTTTCAGGCCAAGGAAATCCATTTTTAACAGCCCGACTTTTTCTACAAAATTACCGTCATACTGGGTAACATAGGTAAGTTCTGAATCTTTTGCAGTGGTAATGGGAATATAATTTTCCAAATCATCACGTCCGATAATAATGCCACAGGCATGAGTTCCAATATTTCTCACCGAACCTTCAAGCGTGGCAGCATATTGCAGCACCGAACGCACTTCATCCGTACCGGATTCCATTTCTCTTTTTAGTTCAGGGCTTGAGTTTAAGGCTTTCTCCATGGTCATTCCGGGTTTCTCGGGAACCATCCTGGCAAGCCGATCGGCTTCGGGTAACGGCAGCCGCTGCACCCGGGCCACATCCCTGATAGCAGATTTGGCGGCCATCGAACCAAATGTAATGATATGGGCCACCCGCTTTTCGCCATATTTATTGACCACCCAGTTAAGGATGCGGCTGCGGCCATCATCATCAAATCGATATCAATATCAGGCATATTAACCCGCTCGGGGTTTAGAAAACGCTCAAACAGTAAATCATATTTAATGGGATCAATTTCAGTAATTCGCAGGCAGTAGGCTACCGCAGAGCCGGCTGCAGAACCACGACCCGGACCCACAGAAACATCCAGCTCACGTGCTGCTTTCAAAAAATCCCAGACTATCAAAAAATAACTGGGGAATCCCATGTTGCGAATAGTTTCCAACTCAAAATCAATCCTTTCAGAAATTTCATCCGTTATCTCATCCCATCTCATTTTGGCGCCCTCGTAGGTGATATGTCGGAGATATTCGTTATGGTCGTCAAACCCTTCGGGCAGCGGAAATTCGGGCATAATAGCTTCTTATCTATTTCATAATCCGCCACCTTATCAGCCACTTTACTTGTATTTTCCAGTGTTTCAGGCAAATCCGCAAACAATTGCCGCATTTCGGCCTGGGTTTTAAACCATTCCTGCCGGGTATAATGAAGCCGGTTGTCTTCATCGACATATTTGCCACTTTTGATACAAACCAACCGATCTTGTGCAGGGGCATCTTTTTCATCTACAAAATGAACATCGTTGGCCGCTACCAAAGGAATCCTGTAGGTTTCACTAAATTTTTTTAAAACGCTGTTGACAAAAACCTGGTCTTCATAAACCTCTTTTGTGTGAGGGTGTTCATTGGGATGGCGCACCATTTCAAGATAAAAATCATCACCAAAAATATCGCGGTATTCTTCAATCACCTTTCCGGCCTCGTCTTCGCCCCGATTCATAATAGCCTGAGCTACCTCTCCATTCAATGATGACGACAATGCAATAATCCCTTTGTGGTATTTTTTGAGCAGGGCTTTATCTACGCGGGGCTCATAATAAAATCCTTCCAGATAAGAATAACTCACCAATTTCATCAGGTTGTGATAACCCTCTAAATTCCTGGCCAGCAACACCAACTGGTGTCCTCCGCCATCCTCTTTATGCTCTTTAAGATGCATAGATCGCCGGGCCACATAAACTTCGCAACCAATAATCGGCTTTAAAGGTTTTCGTTTGCGATAGATTTCATGTTCTTTGATTTCCTTCTCTTTATTTTTTAAAGCCTCTTTTAGCTCCTCTTTTGATTTGGAATCAGCATTTGCAAAGTCAATTCTCAATTTACCAAACTCATTTCGTAGTTTATCCAAATCCACTTTGAAAGCATCTGTAATTTTTTTATTGTGTAACTTAACCTGAGAATGGAAATCCTTGGCGCCAAACATATTTCCATGGTCTGTTATAGCAATAGCTTCCATTCCATCTGCCGAAGCTTTTTCGATAAGTTCAGAAATTTTGGCAGCACCGTCGAGGATAGAATATTGGGTATGCACGTGTAAATGGTTAAACGGCACTTCGGGAATTACTTCCGTCGGTATTTTTCCTTCATGAAATTTCCCTTTGGTGAGGGTTTTATAATCTTCTACCTGACTTTTAACACTTACTCCGGCTGGCGGTATCACATCGGGATTTGCCTGACGAAAAGCCTTCACCTGTTGAGGACTGAACCGAACAGTGTCTGCATCGATAATGCTGATCCGCAACAGTTCCAAAAAACAACGGGCCGTGGCTTCCACATCGGCTGTGGCATTGTGTGCTTCGTCAAAACCTTCGCCAAAAAGTTTTTTGTGCAATTCGGAGAGGTTGGGATATTTAAAACCACCGCCTTTACCTCCGGGCAATGCACAAAAATCAACAGAATGGTGCATGGTGTCGATGGAATATTTATCTGCCAATTGTGTAGCAATAGATTTACGAAAATATTCCGCGCCAACGATATTCAGGTCAAATTCAACGTTATGCCCAACCACAAAAGTAGTTTTGTCCAGGGCTTCATTGAATCGCTGCAATACGTCCGCAAGCGGCAAACCATCCGCTTTGGCTTTTTCAGTGGTAATTCCATGAACTTTTGCTGCTTTATAGGGAATTTCATAACCTTCAGGAGCAATGATATAATCCCGGGCATCCAGCAAGTGTCCCAGTTCATCATGCAATTGCCAGGCGATTTGCACCATTCGTGGCCAGTTTTCGCTGTCGCTTACCGGAGCATTATAATTCCGTGGAAGACCTGTGGTTTCGGTATCAAATATTAAAAACATGAAAAACTATTTTTTTCAAATATCGGTTTATACTCAGAATAAAAGGTAAAATTACTACAGACTAATCAGAAAAAAAGTCATTGTTAATAAAAAATTAGATAAATGATTTTGTATTGCATTACAGTATGTTATGAGCTATCTTCTACGAAAACCAGCCTGATATTCGGAATGGACGATAGTACCTTGATCGCATTTCACTGTATGAGCAGGAAACATGTGAAAAAGAGAATAATCATGTGTAGCCATCAAAACAGCGCGTCCGGTATCAGAAATATAAAACAGTAGTTTCATGATTTCTTCAGAGGTTTCGGGATCCAGATTTCCGGTAGGTTCATCAGCGAGAATAAGCGCGGGGTCATTAAGCAACGCTCTGGCTATCACCACACGCTGCTGTTCGCCACCTGACAGCTGGTGAGGCATTTTAAAGCCTTTGGTTCCCAATTCTACTTTATCGAGCACATCGAAAATGCGGCCTTTCATCGCCTGCTTGTCTTTCCACCCGGTAGCGCGCAAAACAAACTCCAGGTTTTCGTAAATGGTTCGGTCGGTAAGCAGTTGAAAATCCTGAAATACAATCCCAAGGTTTCGCCGAAGCATGGGAATTTGTTTTTTCTTCAAAGTTGTAAGGTCCATACCTGCTACACGGGCATAGCCTTCTTTAACAGGGAGGTCGGCATAGAGAGTCTTCAGCAGACTGCTCTTTCCGGAACCTGTTTTGCCAATCAGGTAGTAGAATTCCCCCCGTTTCATGGTGAGATTTACATGCTGCAGTACCAGTGTTTTATTTTGATATACCGACAGGTTATTTAAGTCGAGAATAATATCTTCATCCATAATATTTCAATCTTTGAAATCAAAAATACATAAAAAGCAAAGCAGGTAAATGCATCATTCTATAAAGAAGCACACACCGGGGCAACAGCCAATTTATAGTCAAAACACCCTAATGTCATTCGCAGCAAAAGTAAGAAAATCCCATGAAGGAAATCTGAAGGCAAGGGAGCAAAATCCGAAAGCAAATAAAAGGTTGTCCCAAAACAGGACAACCTTTTATTTTATGGCTACATGCTACATTAACAATCAGGGTACCTGATAAATATTTTCATTCACACGGTAGCCGGGCTGGTCTTCATACCAGTCTTCATATTCTTCGCCATTGCTTTCGGCCCATGGGGCAAACTTAAGGTAAGCATCCAAGATTTTAATTTTTTCGATAGGATAATCAAATGATTCGACAATATTAATAGCCCAGGGCAAGTTGTTGGTAGTTTTGTAATACTTTTCAACACCGGGAGTGGAATCATCTTCGCCTTTTTCGGGCCAGTTATCTTCAAAAGCCTGTGTTGCATTAAGATTTACTTCCTACATCGTCATATTTAAAATTTCCAAGAACTATCTAAAAACAGATAAAAAGAAGCAAAAGAAAATTCCAGGAAATAAACATTTTTTTATTTTGAAAAAAATTAAAGGGTTTTTACAAGGATAGTAACAATCACAGCTACGCCGGTAAAAAAATTCAGGGCTATAACAATTTTACGAAATTTATCCTGTTTTAAATTCCTGGCCCATCGGTCTCCCAGCTTAGAGCCTACCATCAGCAGTGGAAACAGAAAAGCGGTAAACTTAACGGAAGCGGCCAAAACAATTCCTTCCAGGGCATAACCTACTAATGTAAAAAAGGAAGACAACACACCAAACACTGCAAACAGACTGCGGAACAAATCTTTAGTATATTTTTTCGGTTCATAGCCAGGGCAATTGGCGGGCCGCTGAGGGAAACGCTGGAACCCAGTAATCCGCTAATGAAACCAGCAAAAACAATAGGTTTACTTTTTAAACGCGGCTCTTTATTATTTCCAAAGTAGAGCAATAAGGAAAACACTACGATAACCAATCCCACCAGAAACCGCAGCAAGGTTTCATTAAAATGTTGTAAAGCATATACGCCAAAAGGAATTCCGACAAGGCTAGCCAAAAACATAGGTATAAAATACCTGGCTTCCAGCTTCACTTTAATCTGAATCAGCAGGTAAATGCTGGCCAACAGGTTAAACAAACTCATGGCAGGAATTAACATATGAACCGGCATAAACAATGAAAGCAGGGGAAGGGAAAATAAAGCAAAACCAAAACCGGTAATTCCTTTCAGAACCGCTGCCATCAAAACAACGACTGCACTCAGAATCCAAAAAAGTGTAGTTATGTCAGTCATATGTATAAAACGCAGCTACCGCCGGATTGTTTCATGGCCCCCAACAAAAAAGCAAGGTTTTCATGCAATAAAATCATATAGCCGTATTGAATAGCTAAAACAAAAAAATAATTGCTTGATTTTCAGTGAGCGCATTTTACGTAAACGCCTCCGGCCTAAATTCAGAAAAAACCAATAAAAGCTGCAAGGCAACTTTCTTTGGTTATGATTCGATGGAAAGAAGCTCCACTTCAAACTTCAGCGGGGTATGAGGTGGAATCACATCGCCGGCACCACGGGCCCCATAGGCCAGGTCGCTGGGCACAAACAACTGCCACTTATCACCAGGTTTCATCAGTTGAAGCGCTTCCTGCCATCCTTGAATAACGCCGTTTACCGGCAAGGTAATCGGTTGTCCGCGCACAACAGAACTATCGAACACTTTGTCGTCGAGAAATGTCCCATGATAATGCACCAACACTTTACTATCGGGTTTGGGGCTATCACCTTTTCCTTCGCTAATTATTTTATACTGCAGGCCGCTATCAGTTTGTTTTACGTCGGGATTTTTCAGATTCTCTGCGAAATAATTTTTCTGCGCAGCCTGGTTTTCCTGTTCACTTTTTGTTTTCACGTTTTTTAGGTATTGGTGTACATATTCGTTTATTTTTCCTGCTCCAGTTGAAGGGGTTTTGATTCGAGTTCATCACGAAGTCCTGCAACAAAATCATCAATAATCTCAGGTTTGAAACCCTGCTGTTTGAGGTTGGCACCCACGCTGACGCCCAGGCTGTAACTTAATTTATCCATAATCAGTTTTAAAATTTCGGGCAAAGGTACACCAAACTATTTGGAACACCACAGGAACATTTTTCGAAAAAGGCGCCGGAGTTAAAAGTGATAACGAAACCAAAGAAAGAAAGGAACAACATAAAAAAAGCGTGTAGCTATCGTGTTTTGTTATAATATTTTTCTGAACCCCTACATAAGGAATAACGAACACTATGGTTTTACTATCTTTGCGAAAGCATATGGCAAAACAACAAATCAATATTAAAAACAAGAAAGCTACCCACGAATACTTCCTTATCGACAAGTATGTGGCCGGAATCGTATTGCAGGGCACTGAGATAAAATCAATCCGCGAAGGAAAAGCCAGTTTGGCAGAAGCTTATTGTTTTTTCAGGGAGCAGGAACTATTCATTCGCAATATGCATATTGCCGAATATAAATACGGTTCCTACCTTAATCATGAGCCAAAAAGAGAACGCAAACTACTGCTCAGCAAAAAAGAGCTCAAAAAACTTTTTTCCGGCGTAAAGATAAAAGGGCAAACCATTATTCCCGTTAGGTTATTTATCAATGAAAAGGGCCTGGCAAAGATGGAAATTGCCCTGGCACAAGGGAAAAAACTACATGACAAACGCGCCAGCCTGAAAGAAAAAGACATGAAGCGCCAAATGAAAGATTTTTTATAAAATTTCAGGTATTTGACAGAATGACGCCATGCATCCATTCCTCCGTCATTATCCCCCTATCATAAATGGTTGTTTTGAGTTTGAGCCAGGAGATAATTGATTTGAATTGAAAAACCGTTGAAACCACAATAATTTTTTAAACGATACTGATTTGTAATACCAAAGTTGGTTATCGGGCCTTTAGTTTCGTAGGGCAATAGAATTACCCGCTAAAAAAATGGGCTACCCTGAGGGTCAGCCATTTTTATATAAATATCAATGATTTAAAAAATTTTATTTTCTTACCACCTTTTTTAACTGCTTTCTGCTG
>LZCG01000126.1_pt1 | contig 14182 bp, 23 predicted proteins | sample 768541 | NCBI WGS metagenome assembly LZCG01 (sample SAMN05200874, study PRJNA324366) | oil field metagenome | isolation source: sample BH-FW-1 from oil reservoir | place: India: Bombay High | collected 2015-07-11
CTGTACATCGATCGATGCTCAGACGTACGTAGCTGTACATCGATCGATGCTCAGACGTACGTAGCTGGTACATCGATCGATGCTCAGACGTACGTAGCTGTACATCGTCAGGTGGTGATTATGACCGAAGAAGAAAAACAACGATTTTTACAGCTTGAAGCCTCTGCCTGGAAAGGAATGTAGAGGATTCTGTTAAATGTAAAAAGCAACAGACATCAGTGAAGTCCAGCCTTTGTTTGAACAGGCTGGCAATGAATATTTTGTATTAACAATATTAATAAAAACGCTTAAGCAAGATGGAAGAAGTTTATAAAATATTTTTAAAATCCGTCATGATATCTGGTTTTGTTTTTATCATGATGGTATTGATTGAATACATTAATGTTCAATCCAAAGGAGTTTGGCAAAAATATCTTATCAGCAATCGATGGAAACAATATCTTATTGCTGGTGTTTTGGGGGCTTTGCCTGGTTGTTTGGGCGCTTTTACCATGGTTACTTTATTTTCGCATCAACTGGTTTCTTTCGGAGCGCTTGTAACCACCATGATTGCCACCAGTGGCGATGAGGCTTTTGTTATGTTTGCCATGTTTCCTGTGCAAGCAGCCATACTAACCGCCATCCTTTTGGTTGTCGGAATTTTAGCAGGTTACCTTACCGATAAGTTTTATCACCCCAAACGTCTTTTGGATAAAATTTCAGGGCATAATTTAAAATTGCATGATGAAGAGCAGTGTGTTTGTTTTCAGAAAAACATATTTTGGTCAAATCTGCTTCACCCTTCTCCCCATCGTTTATCAGTGGCCATTGGCATAATAGCCTCATGATTGGCCTAGCTACGGGAGTGCTTTCGGGCAAAGCTGACATGTGGGTTAAAGTTACCCTTATGTTTACCTTTGCGTTTGCTTTGTTTATTACCGTAACCGTTCCCGATCACTTTTTGCGGGAGCATATATGGAATCACATTGTAAAAGTGCATCTACCCGTATCTTTTGTGGGTATTTGGAATTTTGCTATTCATGCACTTTCTAACGCTTTACATTAACATAGAGGATTGGATTTCCAATAATATGTTTGTTGTGCTGCTCATAGCCGTTTTAGTGGGTATTATTCCTGAATCCGGGCCGCATTTGGTATTTGTAACGTTGTTTGCCGCCGGGACTATTCCTTTCAGTATTTTACTGGCAAGTTCTATCTCGCAGGACGGACACGGCATGTTGCCTATGTTGGCTGAATCCAAAAAAGGATTTGTAGCCGTAAAAATCATCAATATGATGTACGCCCTGGTAGTAGGAGGGATTGGTTTGTTTTTTGGATTATAATTTAAATTGTATGATAAATTCACCGCTAAAAGGTACAGCCAGATAAATTTTCTTTGCTGTATAAAAAAATTTAGATAGGTTCCAAATCTTTATTTTAATGAATGCTCAGGTACTGTTGGTTTTAAAATTTTCATAAAAGATTTTATTTTGGTTTTCCGGAATAGGTTGATAAAAAAGAGGTTGCCTCCCAAAGGCAACCTCTTTTAATTATTTGTCAATCTGAATCCGGATACCGGTTCTACATCAATGCTTGTTTAAGAGATGCTATTACTTATCAAAGCAATCAGAATTTTGCATCCGAATAATTGGAATAATACCGCATAAACTGAGCTCTTTCATACATCATTGGTTGTGTAACATTTGCCTGATTCAGTTTACCCCTGAAGTCATTTATACTGGCATAACCTTTTTGTTCCATCCATTCTTCGATGGTACGTAACATTTCGGGCAGGTATTCAAACCCGTTTTTAAATAATGTTGACACCACTTGTGCCGCTTTGGCACCCACCAATAGGGTTTTTATTACATCCTCGCCGGTATGGATGCCGTTGGAAGCAGCCATATCACACGCCACTTTATCTGACAGCATGCCAATCCAGCGCAACGTATTCGATATCTCTGCTTCGTGGCTAAACACATTTCGGGGGATGATCTCTTCCCGATTTAAATCCACATCCGGGCTGTAGAATCGGTTAAACAAAACCATTCCCTGAATGTCCTGTCTGGAAAGTTCTACAAAAGTGTGAGCCATTCCGGAAAAATAGGGGCTCAGCTTCAAGGCTACCGGAACTGAAGACACTTCCCTGATTTTAGGTATCACATCAAAATAAATCTGCTCCAGCATACGGCCATCAAACTTCGGATCATTTGGCATGATAAACATGTTCAATTCCAGCGCATCAGCTCCGGCATTAACAAGCTTGTCAGCAAAACTCATCCATTCTTTATCTGAGATACAATTGATACTGGCTATTACAGGAATTTGTACGGCTTCCTTTGCCCCTTTAATCAGGTTGAGGTATTCATCCAGATTGTGTTTACGGGTGTAAAAACTCACATAGCCTTCGGCTTCAACATAGGAACCATACATATTATTGACCCGCTGGGCATCTACCTCCATCATAATCTGCTCCTCAAAAAGAGATTTTAATACAACAGCTGCGGCACCGCTGGCTTCCAATCGTTTCACTTTTTCTACGGAGTTGGCAAGCTCTGAACTACCGACAATGATCGGGTTTTTCAGATTCAGGCCCATATAGTTTGTTGATAAATCTGCCATAACATTTATTTTTTATGGAAATATCTATTATTCCTGTTCATATTTTAATTCTCCATTCAGGTATTTATCAATACCCCGGGCGGCTTTATGCCCGTTGGCAATGCATGAATCACGTCGGGACCCTGGATGATATCGCCCCCTACAAACAGCCATTCCTGTTTCGACTGGAAGTAATCGTTTACGAGCAATCTGCCACGTTCGCTGAAATCCAGATGTTCGCGTAACCCTTTAGAAATATAGCTGATGTCCATTCCCTGCCCGATGGCCTCAACAACCATATCGGCTTCAAAGAAATCTGTATCGTTTTCGTCAAACTGTGGATTAAAGCGATGGTTTTCATCAAAAACCGACAAACAACGCTGCACTTTCAATCCTTTGATTTTATCATCTTCGATAACAATTTCAACAGGGCCCCATCCGGGTTTAAGAATCGCTTGTTCTTCACGTGCTTCATCAATTTCTTCCTGGTCTGCCGGCATAATATCTTCGGTTTCCAGCGAGGTATTGATCATTTGCGATTCATCATATTTTTGGTTCTGAAGGCGTAACAGTGTACGTGTGATATCCATAGCTACATTACCACCCCCAATGACCACAATCTTTTTAGCTACAGGAATCTCTACACCCTTGGTTACCTCACGCAACAAATCAACTGCCTGATAAACATTTTTGTGATCCGTACCGGGAATGCGGGTACTGCGACCCAGATGTAAGCCAGTACCAACAAATACCGCAGCATATTCTTCCTGCAATGTTTCCAGTTTGATGTCCTGTCCAACGCGCGTATTGTATTGAATTTCCACGCCCTGTGAAAGGATATAATTAATATCTTTATCAATCATATCATACGGCAAACGGTATTCAGGAATACCATAGCGCATCATACCTCCGGCCTTGGGCAATGCTTCAAAAATTTTGACCTGATAGCCCATTTCAGTTAAGTAATAGGCAGCTGACAGTCCTGAAGGTCCGGAACCAACAATGGCAATTTTTTTACCCTTTTGTTCAAAACTATCCTGTTTTAGAATACGTTTGTAGTCTTCCGATTCTACATTGTCAGCAATATACCGTTTCAGCCAACGGATAGAAAGGGGTTCTCCAAGATGGCCTATAGCACAAACATCCTCACATTTATGGGTACAAATCCTGCCGCAGATTTCAGGCAGTGGATTGGTTTCGTACATTATTTTCAGCCCTTTTTCCAAATCGCCTTCACGGATAGTTCGGATATAATCGGGGATGCTCATGTGAGCCGGGCAGTTTGCCACACATAATCCGCAGTCGATACAACGGTCAGCTTCAGCCAGCGCTTCCTCATGGGAAAATCCTTTGACGATTTCCACAAATGAATCTTTGCGTTTTTCAGGCTCTAAATGTTGCATAGGAACCCGTTCACGAATATTTAAATCATAATCGGGTTCAGCAGGTTTTTTCCAGCCCTCTTTTTTGTCATCCCAGGGTTTTGCATCAACACCGGGAATAAAATTATAATTCTCGGGGTCTTCTTCAACCCAGATGTATTCATTGGACATGGTGAGCGAATTGGTAGAACAAACATCTACACATAATGCACACCAGCAGCAGCGGCCATAATCAATTTTGGGCCTCAAGCCACTATCGCCGGGTTTGGCTTCAATGCCCTCAACCGGGACCATTTCAATGGCTTGTGTTTCACAAATCGATGCACAGGCGCCGCAACCAATACAGGTTTCCACATCATTTTTATGAAATCCACGATAACGGGGGGCTCCGGGTCGCTCATTAATCGGGTCTTTAACAACCACCGGGTCGCGGGCTACATTGCTCCATGCATTAAAAGGCTTTAATATATCTGATAATTTACTCATTATTTCATTATTTGAATTTATGACATTGGCTCATTAACGCTCAATTTCTGGTGGACAGGTTTGTAAAGAAACCATGATAGCAGACACATCAGCAATATTTGCATTAATAAGCATTCTTTCCAAAAGAGGCACGGCATGCGTATAGCTGGGGCCTCTCAGGTTAATACGTCGCGGATAAGGTGTCCCGTCGGAAACGGTATAAAAACCAAATTCTCCACGACTTGATTCAGATCTGACATAAGTTTCTCCTTTGGGAACACGCCAGTTTAAAGCATTGGGTGTGGGGGCTTTTACTTCGCCGCCATCCGGTATCTTCGCCATAATTTGACGCAACAAGTCGATGGTGACCTTGAGGTCATTCCATCTGACCAGCGAGCGGGTAAAAATATCAGAATCTTTCAATACCGGAACATCCCATTCCAATTGGTCATAATTCAGATAAGGATAATCTTTTCTTACATCTCTTTTAAAACCGGCACCCCGTGCATTGGGGCCTACCACACCATATTGGTCAACCCATTCAGGGGGAAGATAACCTACCCCCACAGCACGTTTTTTAAAGATGGCATTGTTGTAAACCAAATCATAAATCCGGGCAGCAAAATCATCGGCTTCTTTGAGGTTATCGAGCAATCGTTTCTTGAATCCATCGGGCAATCCGCCGCGAACCCCACCGGGAGCATATACATATGATAAATCCTGCCGCCGGTCAATTCTTCGAAACGGTCGAGTATCAGTTCTCTCACATACATTCCCCATTGGGTACCAATGCCCAGTCCGAAAGTTCCGGCCTGTCCGGGAACCACACGTAGCAGCATTTGCAACCGTGCCATCTCAAGGGCTACCATACGAAGCCATTTGGCATACTCCGGAATTTCAATACCGGCCAATTCTTCAACAGATGCTGCCAGGCAATACTCATTGGAATCCGATTCGGGAACACACATCCGGATGCAGGTAGGCATAACCTGCATGTAGAGGCGACGTTCAAAAAGTTTTTCAAAACCGCGGTGCAGATAACCAACATGTGTTTTGGCTTCCACAACCTCATCACCGCTAAGGGTGAGTTCCAGCGACATGTTTCCGGTAACGCCGGGGTGGTTAGGCCCCTGCCATACTTTGACATATTTTTCCGAATCCATGTCAATGACATTCGTACCATCAGCCCTTTTTTCAGGATATTTGCTCCTGTCGGGTTGCCATTTAAACCGTTTATTATTTATTTCAGTCATTTGGATACAGCTTTTGTTTCATGTGTTCTCTTGGGTCTTCGCCCTTTTGCTTTGGTCGGGGGAAGAATGTGTTTTCCGAATATTGTTTTGTGTCAAAATCTCTGCGCATAGGAGGAATCTCATCCCAACCCTCCAGGATAAAACTTTCATCAACCCGTGGACTGCCGGGGAAATCAATACCGTACATTTCTTTAAGCTCGCGCTGATAAGTGGCAATTTGTTTCCACAAATGATGAGCAGAAGTCATGGTGGCCTGGTCTCTCGAAATCAAGGTCCTTACAGCAATATCCACCTTTTTTACCGGGTTGTTCAGGATATAGGTCAGTTGAAAAACGCCTTCTTCCATCCAGTCAACTGCAGAGAGGATAACAAAATGGGAAAAACCTTCAAAATCCCTGAGATAAGTAATCATCGGAATGGTTTCTTCTTTTTCAATCAAAACCAGGGTTAAATTTTCCCGTTGTTTTGTTACCTCAGTAACCTTGAACCTGCTTTGTATATTTTGAATAATATTTTCCATAAAATTATTTTTACATTATGTGATTACCAGTTGTAATCGGGCATGTTCCAGTCTTTAATGATTTTTTCTGATTAGCTTTATACCAGTCAAAATTTTCGGCATAGTCATTGGCCCCTTCGGCCTGCCTTCCTTAATTTTGTTTTGAGTGTATCAAAACCAGCCAGCAAAGCTTCGGGACGGGGCATACAACCAGCTACATAAACATCAACAGGAATGTAGTGGTCTAACCGGTTAATGGTATTGTAGCTGTCCCAGTACATTCCACCATTGATCGTGCAGCTGCCCAGTGCCATAATATATTTAGGCCCCATCATTTGTTCGTAAGAACGGATTACCCTTTTGAGGGTTTTTACGGCCAGATATCCTGAAATGATCATGGCAGAAGATTGGCGGGGTGTAGGCCTCATGGCAACACCAAACCGGAACGCATCAAAACGGGGTGAGAACAAAGGTGGAATTTCGATACTTCCACATCCGGTTCCAAATCCCAGTACCCAAATAGATTCTGCGCGTGCCCAGTTCATAAATTTTTCTACAACCCCTTTATGGGCATCTATTTTCTGAGGGCGGTCCTGGCAGAAATATTCCTGCATGGGATCAACTTCAAATATTTGTCCATCAGGTCCTTTAACCTGACGTTTCTTATTATAATCTTTTAAAAATTTATTTTCCATGTTTGTCATTTCTTTTTTATCCATAGCTTACATAATAAGGATAATAGCTAAAACTGCGATGGCCAAAGGCACTTTCATAAACCAGCTTACCGATTGTTCGATGCGGAATCTTGGAAAAACCACGCCGACGAAAACAGAATAGAAGTAGATAAAGAAAGTCTTAATAATTAATTCTATCCAGGAAGAGGCCCCGCCGAAGAACAAGTTCATAAATAGTGCGGCTTCGATGACATGTAAAACAGCAGCGTTGGTCCTCAGCACACCAAGAAAAGAAGCGCTATATTCAGTTGGCGGCCCGATAGGAATTTCATTAGGCGCTTTGTGCAAATCAAATGGTGAATGCATAAAAACTCCTAAAAGCGACAGCAAGGCTGCGATAGTGGCTACCGGATTGGTAAATAGCGTCCAGTTCATAAGGCCTCCCTGTTGTGCGGCAACGATTTCTTTAATAGAAAGTGTATCATACTGAACTGCCAGGGCAATCACCGCAAGGGTAAACGGTAATTCTACGGTTGTAGCCTGAGCCAGTCCACGGCTAATACCGATACCGGAATAGGGATGAGCGCCTTCGCCGGCACCCAGAGCCATCCCCAGCATTCCTATAAATTTGAAATACAGAATTAAAATTAAATCTCCCGTAAAAGAAAAATTATCAAAATAGGAATTTCCAAAAAGCAGCGGCATAAATACCACCATCCCTATACCTCCCACAAGCCTGAAAACCGGCCCGAGATAAAACATTACCCCATGGCTGATGGAATTTCGCGTGGAATATAATTTGATAAGTCTATCCAGGCTGATGCCACCGGATGCCAACTCTTTTTCCTACACGTGCTACCAGTTTGCGCATGGTTGCGCCCATGAGCAAACCCCAGTTGAGGATGATAAACAACCCCAAAAGCGTATATAAAATGCGAATTACTATATCCATTATAATGTTCCTCCTATTATTATCAGGTAAACAACTACTACATACATCAGAACATGCAATACATAGGCCTGTCCATTGCCCGAATAAATGCGACGTGTTTTATCGGCAAGGGCATGCATAGCATCAGCCAGCCAGTACCATGTTTCTGAAATCCATGGAATTATAAATATACCCATGGCTTTATTATATCCTGCAAACATATTGTGGGCCATATGTGTGGTTTCCGGACGTTCCGGGCGCTCACCGGCATATACAATATTGAATTGTTTGACTTTTTTGGCATTGCGATTCAGTATTAACAAACTCCCAATGACCAGCGCAAATAAAATTAAAACAATGATCATCATAAGGCTTCCGTTCCAGTAGCCCAATGGTGTGATAGCTGTACCATCAGCACTCCATTGCAATACATCTGTCGGGAAATAGGGCTTAAGAAAATTACCAATGGGTTGCATTACCCACTGAGGCTTTGCAGAAAAAACCATAATACCTGCTAACAGCACGTAAATTGGCACCAGGAACCATCCTGAGATTTCTTTTACATGGATATGTTTGTCTTTCAGGGGTCCTAAAAATACTGCATAAATAAGCCGGAAAGCATATAAAAAGGCAATAATTCCGCCAAAGAAAATGATACCTCCCTGCAGATACCACCCTTTTTCGATAATGGCACTGTAGAACATCCATTTTCCTGCAAATCCTGACAAGGGCGGTATCCCCGCCAGGGTAATAATTCCTATCAAAACAGCAATGAAACTAAAAGGCATCCTTTTAATCAGCCCGCCCATTTCATACATCATGTGTGTTTTACACGCAGGACAATGCCGCCTATGGTAAGGAACAAGGCCGCTTTGAACAGGAAGTGGTTGATGGTATAAATAAAACCGGTTACCCAGCCAAGATGCGTCATGATGGCAAATGCAAACAGGATATATCCCAGCTGACCAATACTTGAATAGGCCAGCAGTCTTTTGGCGTCTTCCTGGAAAACAGCTTTCAGGTTGCCAACCAAAACGGTAATGGCTCCCAACCATCCAAGGATATAAATTAAAACATTATCGCCGGCTTTTTCAGCTCCCATTGCCAGGAAAAGTATCAGCAAACCAAAGACACCGGCTTTCAGCAGGATGGCAGAAACCATTGGCGAAACATCTGATTCTGCTTCCGCATGCGCACCGGGCAGCCACATATGAACTCCCAGGGCGGCGGTTTTGGTCAGGAAACCAATAGCAATAAAAGCATAAGCCAGGTGGCATATGTAACAATGTGGGCTAATGAATCCAGCTGAATAACGCCGGTATTGGCAAAAGTGATACCAAATCCGGCCAACATAAGGTAAGCCCCGCCGATAGAGAAAAGCATATAGCTTAATCCATGTGGCATTGAGCGTTTTCCGCGAATAATTAAAATATAGGAACCTATGGTCATAATTTCCCAGGCAAAGAAAAATTGCAGGGTGGTTTGTGCCATAATAAGTTCTCCCAGTCCGGCATACATCAAAAGAGCTGCCGGATAGAATCCTTTTCTTTGACCTTTAAAAGTAAAGCCTGCAATCAGGGTTAAAATACCTCCTATCAGGAAAATGATGGCAAACACGAATCTGAGCCCGTCGGTTTGGTAGAGTCCTGGCATAATCATATAGCTGTAGTAGGCCAGTCCTGCAATAGCGAGGATGTTTTTTACTTTGGCCGGCAACACATCCAGCAGGTAAATAACAGCGATGAATGCCAGTGGAATAAAGTTTATTAAACCTTCTGCATTGGCGATGAAAGTAGTGAAATACCCGGCGATAAACAGACCCAGAAACATGATAAACATAGGGACAGCTTTATGCAGCGGCATTTGAAAATCTTCCAAATGGGAATGTTCCAGTTTGAAAGCATAGCCAACCCAACGGAAAAGATAGACCCCTTCGAAAAAAGAGCCCAAAAGGATGATGGCTATCCATGAAAAAGCATTTTGAGCTGACAGTTCCATAACGAGTTGCCATTTGGCAAAAAACGAAGGGAATGGGGGCATCCCGACAAGGCAAAAGCAAAGGTGCCAAAAATCAGCAACAGCCATGGTTTTTTGCGCAGGGCCGACCAGTCGCGGATGTTTTCGTTTTTCACAATGCCGGCAAGCCAGAACAATCCGGCTTTGGCCATATAATGGGTAATTAAAATTCCAAAGGCAATCCAAACCATTTTGTCACCAATGAGTGGTTCCAGACCGATAATGGCAATGACCAGTCCAATCTGACCGACAGAAGAGTAACCAAGCAACCGGCGGGCTTTGTCTTGTTTTATCCCCAGCAGGTTGGAACCCAGGAAGGTGAATGCGCCTATGTAAGCAAACATCATTTGGTATTCGGCTCCTGCAAAAGGCAATACTTTGTAGAGTACAAAAGCCATGGCAGAGGCAAAAGCGGCCGAAAGCAGTGCTGCCAGGCCGGGATGTGCTCCTTCGTAAACATCAAGGGCCCATCCGTTTGCCGGAAAAGGTTTTAATTCCAGGGCTATGCTGATGAATAACAGAAAAACAGCTACTATGCCGCCTTTAAAAGCCGGCAGTCCGGCAGCTATAATGTCCTGAATATAGAGGGATCCGGCATATCGATAGATAAATATGACGCCGATGAGCATCAGGCCGGAGATAAGCGCACTGGCAATAAGATATTTAAAACCGGCCGAAATGGCTTTAATATCTCTCTGCAGGACAATAAGCCCTACAATGGCAATGGTAGAGACTTCAAGAAAAACAAACAGGTTGAAGATATCCTGTGTCATAATGACCACATTCAGGCCCATAAACATCACCAGGTATATAATGAAAGCATTCAGACCCTGTTGTTTTAACTTATCCCACATATAAATTCCGCCCAGCAATCCCACAACATTAACCATAGAAGTAAAGAAAGCCTCATATTTTCCCATCAGTAACTGAATGGAGAAGGGGGGCTTAAAGCCGGATGTGTTGATTACAGCATTTTCTATTTGCCCTCCAAGAAAGCCAAAAAGCCACTGGAGTGATACGAAAGTCATAAAGCCCAATGATGCAAGCATCAGGCCGCCTGCAACCGTATTTCCCAATCGCTTGAGCAATCCCATCAGGAAAGCAACACCAAGCGCAACGGCAATAATATATATTGGTCCTACCATTTTGAATCGTTATAATTATTGATTTCCAATGAATTTTTCTTTTGATGCATCCGTAAAACATAGGTTAGCATCAGGGCCGTGATACCCAAACCGATAACAATAGCGGTGAGTACCAAAGCCTGAGGAACCGGGTCAACAATCTGACTGGCTGCCGAAGTTTTGTCAACAGCCTCGTCGATGATTGGAGCGGTTTTTCCTTTCACATATCCTACACTGATCATAACAATGTGAATGCCTGTATCGAACAAAGTACAAACCCAATAACCATCTTTATCAGGTTTTTTTGTGTCAACAAACCCCACAGACCAATCAGGATAACAAGTATTCCAACGATCAATGTGATATTTTCGATAGCTATATTCATGATTCTGTTTCTTTCTGTGATTCCTGAAGATGACTGACGATATTCGATAATTCAGCGCCTACTTTAAGGCCAATGAAGATGTAAATGATTGGAATGGCCCCCGCACTGAGCAGGGTTCCGAATTTTCCCAATGGCATCAGGGAGTTGTCGAGGAAGCCTCCTGCAAGCAGAATGCCTAAAACGCCAATCAGGACAAACGAAAAACCGGAAATGCTTTCCGTTACAGTAATTAAAGTATGGCTGACTTTAAAATCGGGGTTGGCCAGTAACATCAGTATAAATCCCGATGCAATGATAGCCCGCCTGAAACCAACCGCCCGGAGTCAGGTGTCCGTTGATGAACACATAAATACCCATCAAAAAAATCGAAGGGGTTAATACTTTGGTAGCTGTTTGCAATATTTCGCTGGTTGAGCGCCATTTATGCTCTGTTTTGTTTTGACCTTTTATTTTCAGGAAGAAAGCCACAATCGCCGCCGAGAGAAACAGGATGGTTACCTCGCCAAGGGTATCAAGACCCCGATAGGTAACTACCACAGCGGTAACCAGGTTGGCGGCTCCGACTTCCTCAGGGCCGGTTTCTGCATACCGTTGTGCTATCCGGTTTAGCGACTGGCTTCCGTCAAAGTCACTTACAAACACGCCAAGCATGGCAGCGACGCCTGCTAATACGAGTAGTATGAATAATTTCTTAACCATTTGCTTTTCTTATTTTGTTCAGTACATAGAAAAAGATAATTGTCGAAAGGCCGCTTCCGATAGCTGCTTCCGTCATAGCCACATCGGGCGCTGCCAGAAACAAATACAAAACGGATGCAAAAAGGCTGACGGCACCTGCAGCGATAACAGCAATGGATAATTTTTTGCTGTAAACAGCTGCCAATGCCATAACGACAATGATGAGTCCGATAATGATTGCAGCAATTTGTATAAGCATCATGATTTATTTTTTGGGTTTTGATCACCTATCGATTCGTCAAACTGATCGGTAGGATGATATTTGTCAACAGTAGTTTTTGGGCTTACGGGAATACCAATATGGTGTGCCGCACGCGACAAGACATGAGAAGAAACCGGGTTGGTTAAAACAATAAAAATAACCAAAGCGACGAGTTTTCCCCACCATTCCGGAATCAGGAACAAAAAACCCAGCAACGACAAAAGTGTTCCGAGTGTAGAGGCTTTGGTGCCGGCCTGAATCCGTGTATAGCTGTCGGGCATTCTCAACAGCCCCAATGAGCCAAGAAAGAGAAAAACAGACCCGATTAAAATGATAATTGCGCCAATGAGTTCCATAATTTATAAACCTTTCTCTAAATAGCGTGCAACAATAATGACCCCGAGAAAACTCAAAAGGCCGTAAACAATAGCAATGTCCAGATAAATAACCCGGCCTGAGAAATATGCCAACAGTCCCATAAATGAGAGTGACGTAACAGTCAGTATATCAAATGATATGACACGGTCGGTTACACAGGGCCCCAGCAGGAACCGAATCACCGAAATGACCAACGCCAGCAACATAATGGCAAAAGCGATATATAAAATTGTATTAACCATAAATCTCCTCCAGATATTTTCAAATCTTTTACAATAGCATTGGTAGCTTCTTCAACACCTTCAGCTTTCACATCAATCCAGTGAATGAACAAACGGTCTTCCTGAATATCAACAGTTAACGTTCCCGGGGTAAGGGTAATGGAATTGGCCAGAATCATGCGCCCCATGGGGGAGGTAAGTCTGGTTTTCACTTCCACAATACCGGGATTTATGGGCAGTTTGGGATTTATTACCCGGGCTGCCACATCCAGATTTGACTTTATCAATTCAACGGCAAAGACAAGCAAATACACAAAAGTGTAAAGAAATGCTTTTGGTGTTGCCTTGAATTCTCTAAAAACATCGCATTTTCTACAAAAGACAATACTCAGGAAACCAGCCAAAACCACGCCCAGTCCAAGCACTAACGGATCGAAGCTGTTGTTGATTAGAATCCAGAATATCAACAAGATAAAAATGAGATGATGATGTTTTTGGTATTCATGTATGTGTTATTACGAATTTATTTGCCGGACAAATGTACAGTTCTATATTTTTAAATAAGGATTTACACGCCTGTTTCCCGACTGGGTTTCGATATATTTAGAGCAACTTTTTTTTAGATTTAGGTATATCTATTTTTGATTAATTTTACATCGTAAAATGAGTAAGCGTATTGATAGCTGAAGGTGAATGAGATATGAATGTTATGAATTACAGCCCCAACAATTCTAAAAACAAGATGTGTTTTAGTTGCAAAGAAAAATGTGATGGTTTCAAAGAATTAGACTATACCGAACTGCGTCTGACCAGTGAAAATAAGGTTTATTTGCATTTCCGAAAAGGAGAAACCATTGCCAAACAAGGAGCCTTTGTAACACATATTTTATATCTACAATCGGGCATGGTAAAGGTTTACAAAGAAATTGATTATAAAACCAATTTGATTTACGATATTTTTTCATCAGGAAAGCTACTGGGGCTGAGCTCATTATTTCATTCCAATCAGTACCAGTATTCAATTTCGGCCATAGAAGAATCAGATATTTGTGCCATTGATAAAAAAACCATTGAGAAACTGGTGAAAAATAACGGGGACTTTGCGGCAGAATTAATGAAATCAATCAATGCTGATCTCTATAACAATCGGGAGAAAACAGTTTCTTTAACCGTAAAACAACTTTATGGCCGGTTGGCCGATACGCTTCTTTATTTATCAGATGATGTTTATCATCATTAATGAAATCAATCAATGCTGATCTCTATAACAATCGGGAGAAAACAGTTTCTTTAACCGTAAAACAACTTTATGGCCGGTTGGCCGATACGCTTCT
>LZCG01000127.1_pt1 | contig 14115 bp, 13 predicted proteins | sample 768541 | NCBI WGS metagenome assembly LZCG01 (sample SAMN05200874, study PRJNA324366) | oil field metagenome | isolation source: sample BH-FW-1 from oil reservoir | place: India: Bombay High | collected 2015-07-11
TGTTGTGTTTCTTTTATTGGCAAGTTTGGTTATGGGAAGCGCGTTATTCGCTCAAGTAACCCAAATCCCCAGAGAAGAAGCAGTGTATGTCGCAGGTTTCAGGTGGGGACCACCAACAACGGATAATCCGCTTGCAGGTCGGGCCAATGACGTTCGTTTCTGATCCTAGACAATGAAAAAAGCGTTTGTTGTGTTTCTTTTATTGGCAAGTTTGGTTATGGGAAGCGCGTTATTCGCTCAAGTAACCCAAATCCCCAGAGAAGAAGCAGTGTATGTCGCAGGTTTTCAGTGGGGACCACCAACAACGGATAATCCGCTTGCAGGTGGGCCAATGACGTTCGTTTCTGATCCTAGACAACATATTTGGATATATGAAACATTATTCACATGGGATGCCCTCAATGGAAAGTATGTTCCTATTTTGGGAGAATCCTATAAGTGGGTTGATGAACTAAGATTAGAGGTAAAAGTAAATCCAAAAGCGTATTTCCACGATGGAGAACCCGTTACTGCAGATGATGTTGTATATTCCTACAAATTAGGGCAAAAATATCCACTAGGTCTTCAGATTTGGGAATGGTTGAAAGATGTTTACAAGGTAGATAACCACACTGTAATCTTCGAGATGAAACCAGATAATCCAAACAGATTGATGGTAGAAGACGCACTTGGAGCTACCTTCATTCTTCCAGAACATATTTGGTCTAAGGTTGAAGCAGAAAATAATTATGATTTGACCAAAATCAGACAGTTTAGAAATGAAAATTCTGTAGGCTCTGGTCCATACAAAGTTTTTTATGAAAGTCCAGAAACTATTATTTTAGTAAGAGTAGATAATTATTGGGGAAACGAAGCTTTACACGGTGGGAAAAAACCCGCAGCTAAATATATAGTGCATCCTATTTTCAAAAGTAATGACGAAGGTAGTTTGGCCTTTGAAAATGGTGAAGTAGACGTTTCTCAGCAGTTCACTCCAAGAATATGGGAAATGTGGGAAAAGAAAGGGCTTCCTGTTGGTACATGGTACGACGAGATCCCTTATCATATGCCTGCAACAATGCCTTCGTTGTGGTTTAACGTGAACAAATATCCTCTCAGTTTGCCTGAAGTTAGAAAAGCTATTGCATATTCGGTAAATTACGCAAGAATTTCCGAACTTGCCATGTCTAATTATTCTCCTAAGGTTCAAGCCAGTCTTATAATGCCCTACGGTGGTGAAGCAAAATACTTCGATGAAAACTTGGTAAAACAATACGGTTGGGAATACAATCCGAAAGAAGCTATAAGGATATTAGAAGAAGATTTGGGAGCAACAAAAGGTAAAGATGGAATATATGTTCTTCCTGATGGAACAAGACTTGGCCCATTTACCGTAGAATGCCCATACGGTTGGACAGACTGGAATGCTTCTTTACAAATCGTGGCACAAGGAGCAAGAGCAGTAGGTATAGACATCCAAACATCTTTCCCTGATGCACCTATAGCTTATGATAACAGACAAACAGGTAACTTCGATATGACGATGTGGGCACCTTCACAACCTGGACCTGCTCAACCCTGGTTGAGATTCCAAATAGCTCTTTATTCAAAAGGTGTTCCCCCAGTTGGACAAATCGCATACAGTAACTTCGGAAGATATAAAAATGAATGGGCTGACCAACTCATCGATATGATTCCAAAAGTTACCGACGAAAAAGAATTAAAGAATCTCTATACAGAGTTAGATCAACTATACAGAGAAGATATACCGATGTTCCCGTTAATGTATAGACCTCAAACATTTTACGAATACAATGAAACTTACTGGACAGGTTGGGCAAACGCAAAAAATCCTTATGCACACCGATGCCTTTGGTAGGTGCAGGGATGGAAATGTTGTGGCATTTAGAACCTGCTAAATAAAGTAATTTATTATCCGTCGATTAAGCCAAGAGTTCGTGGGGGAAGTTTCAGCCTCCATGAACTCTTTTAAATATACCTTCGAGAGGTGAAATATGTGAAAGGATTTACGAGGTATTTTTTCAAAAGCTTTTTTGGTATCTAATAGCTTTTTTCTTGGCTTTATTTTTGAATTTTTTCTTACCAAGACTCATCCCAGGAGATCCTATTTCAGTTATAGTAAGTAAAATGATGTCTGGAACCGTAGCAAGTGAGACGCAGGAAAGAGTTTATCAATCTTTTGTCGAAGAGTTTGGATTGGATAAACCTTTACCTATCCAGTTTTTCAACTATATAGGAAATGTTTTTAGAGGTGATTTAGGAACGTCGTTCAGTTTGTACCCCCTTTCTGTTAATGAAGTTTTGGGAAACGCTATTGTATGGACTATTTCTTTACAATTTCCGGCAATAATTGTAGGTTGGATATTAGGAAACTTACTGGGAGCCGCTGCTGCTTACAGAAAAGGGGTTTTCGACAAAACTATTTTTCCAGTGGCACTATTCGTTAATTCTATCCCTTATTATGCTTTGGCAATCATATTACTATACTTTTTTGGAGTTTACCTGGGATGGTTCCCAATTGGCGGTGGTTACAGCAGAACCTTGCTCCCTTCTTGGAGTTGGGCTTTTGTAATTGATGTCTTACACCATTACTTTTTACCCTTTATTTCGATTGTTTTAGTAACAATAGGGGGACAAGCCATAGGTATGAGAGAGATGTCAATATATGAATTAAATACAGATTATGTTACCTACAGTAAGATGTTAGGTATCAAAGATAAGAAGATTCAAAGCTATGTCTTCAAAAATGCAGTTCTTCCTCAAATAACAGGACTTGCAATAAGTTTAGGTACGATGGTAGGGGGAGCTCTGATCACTGAGATAGTCTTTGGATACCCCGGAGTGGGAACGTGGCTATTCAACGGAATAAGACAGCTAGATTATCCGATGATCCAAGGTTCAACCCTTATAATAGCGATGATGGTTTTAATTGCTAATTTTATTTTGGATATGGTCTACGGACTAATAGATCCTAGAATTAAAGCTGCGCAAACGGAGGAGGGTTAATATGAATACAATAAAATTACTTTTGAAATCTCCAAAATTTTTAATAGGATTTGGCCTATTTATGTTTTTATTCTTAACTGCCTTCATATACCCTGCTGTTTCACCAAAAGATCCATTGGAGATGGTTGGATTTATGTACGAGCCCCCTTCCTCAACTTACTTGTTGGGAACAGATAACTTTGGAAGAGATGTATTTGTAGAGCTTATTCACGGAATGAAATCCTCGTTGATTATAGGATTAATTTCAGGTGTCATTGCGACAACAATAGGTATAACTATAGGCCTTTTGCCGGGTACAAAGGAGGAACCACTGATAACATATTAAATTCAATAACTAATATATTTTTAGTTATACCTCCATTCATAATACTGATATTGATAACGGTTAGTTTAAGAAGCAGGTCCCTGTTTGTTATGGGATTAGTATTAGGAATAACCTCTTGGCCATGGACCGCTCGTGCCGTAAGGGCGCAATCACTTAGTTTAAGAAACAGGGAACATGTTGATATAGCCAGGTTAAATGGTGCCAGTACCGTAGAAATTATAATACGCGAAATAATGCCTTATATCTTATCTTATATATTCATGGCATTTATCCTCCAAGTAGCCACGGGTATTTTAAACGAAGCAGGAATAAGTATGTTAGGACTGGGTCCAAGTAATATAGTTTCACTCGGTACAATGCTTTCATGGGCATTATTATTTGAGTCTGTTAGATCAGGTGCTTGGTGGGCTTTTATACCTCCAGCTATAGTCATAGCTTTAATAACATTTTCTCTATATTTTATGAATTCGGGGATGGATGAATTATTCAATCCCAAACTTAGGAGTTGATGAGGTTGGAATCAAAAAAGGTTATTTTAGAAGTTAACAATCTTAAAACCTATTATCAAACAAGGTTAGGAGAAAAATAAAAGCGGTTAACAGCGTTTCTTTTAACCTATATGAAGGAGAAATCTTGGGAATAGCCGGTGAATCAGGTTGTGGTAAATCTACTTTAGCAATGAGTTTATCAGGCTTATTTTTATCCCCTTTGAAGTATGAAAGTGGATCAGTATTTTTAGACAATGAAAATATCATGCAAAAAAAAGAAAATGAGTTGAGAAGTAATATACTAGGGAAAAATATTCGTATATCCCTCAAAGTGCCATGAATGCCTTGAATCCAACAATAAAAATCAAAAATTTTGTTATAGATCTACTGAAAGAACACGATCCTAATATGACAGAAAAAGAGATTTTAAATTTGGCAAAAGAACGTTTTGAATCTCTTTCTTTGCCCCCAAGAGTTTTAAACCTCTACCCTTTAGAACTTAGCGGTGGTATGAAACAAAGGGTAGTTGTCGCAATCTCCACAATAATGAACCCAGAAGTTGTAGTAGCAGATGAACCAACTTCTGCATTGGACGTTACTTCGCAAAAAATAGTAATTAAATTAATTAAAGATCTTTTTGACAAAAAAATAGTAAAAAGTATAATTTTTATAACTCACGAATTACCCATATTAAGACATATATGTGACCGTATCGCTGTAATGTACGCCGGAGAATTTGTAGAGATAGGAAATATGAAAGATGTAAGACATATATGTGACCGTATCGCTGTAATGTACGCCGGAGAATTTGTAGAGATAGGAAATATGAAAGATGTAATCTTCGATCCTATTCATCCTTACTCACAAGCATTAATGCAGTCTATTTTAGTTCCTGAAAAAGGTATAAAAGGTAAAAAACTACCAAGTCTTCCTGGGTCACCACCTGATTTAAGGAAAATTCCAAAAGGATGTAGGTTCGCAGATAGATGTCCTTTGGCAATTGAAGATTGTAAAAAAGAAGATGTCACTTTAACTAAAGTAGGAGAAAGATCTGTAAGATGCATTAGAATAAACCATATTTTAACACAAGGAAAGAAGGTGACACCGTATGTCTAATCACTCAAGTGAAGATATAGTAAAAGTTGAGAATTTGACCAAAATATTTGGAAGTGGAAAAAAAGCTGTAAAAGCGGTAGATAACGTCACTTTTTCTATAAAAAAAGGGGAAATCGTCTCTCTTGTTGGACAAAGTGGAAGCGGAAAAACAACGGTAACTAGACTAATACTCAGGTTGTTAAAAGAAACAAAGGGAAAAATTATTTTTGAAGGTCAGGATATAACAGGTTTAACAGGGAAAGAAAAAAAGCTTTACTGGAAAAAAGTGCAAGCAATATTTCAAGATCCCTACGCCTCGTTCAATATATTTTCCCCGGTAAAAAAAGTTTTAATAGATGCTTTCAAGTTATTTGACAACAGCTTCACGAAACAAGAAAAAATGGCAAAGGTTTACGAAGCTTTGGAATCAGTTAATCTAAGACCTGAAGAAGTAGCAGATAAATATCCTTTTGAATTAAGCGGTGGTCAAAGGCAAAGGATAATGATAGCAAGGGCTCATTTGATAAAACCAAAATTACTTTTAGCTGACGAACCAACTTCTATGATCGATGCAAATTTAAGATCGGGGATTTTGGAGTTACTGTTAGGTTTAAGGGATACGGAAGGTACAACTATCATGTTCGTAACCCACGACCTTGGTTTGGCTTACTATGTCAGTGATAGACTTTTCATCATGCATGAAGGGAAAATAGTAGAAAGGGGAGATGCTGATAAAGTAATAACGCAACCCGAACACCCATATACAAAACAATTAATGATGGATGTACCAAAACTATCGGAAGAATGGATCTTAAAATAACATAGAATGAAATGTGGGTGGACTGCGGGGCGAAGGGGAGCTAAGGTAAGTTTTTGAGATTGTGAAAACAATAAAAACAACAACATAGGAGGAATAAAAATATGTCTGAAAAAGTTTTTCCAAAGGATTTCATGTGGGGAGCAGCTACTGCATCTTACCAAATAGAAGGTTCTCCTTTAGTAGATGGAGCTGGTTCTTCGATTTGGCATAGGTTTTCTCATACACCAGGAAATACATATAATGGAGACACTGGAGATGTTGCAGACGATCATTATAACAAGTACAAAGAAGATATTGCTTTAATGAAAGAGTTAGGATTAAAAGCGTACAGGTTTTCTATATCTTGGCCAAGAATTTTCCCATACGGTAAAGGTAAAATCAACGAAAAAGGTGTTGATTTTTACAATAGATTGGTTGATGAATTACTCAAAGCAAATATAACCCCTTTTGTTACATTGTATCATTGGGATCTACCTGCAGCTTTACAAGATCTGGGGGTTGGACAAACAGAGACATCGCCTATTGGTACACCGATTACGCAGATTACATGTTTCAAAGATTTGGTGACAGAGTAAAAAATTGGATTACTTTAAACGAACCCTGGGTAATGGCATTTGTTGGACATTTTATGGGTGAACATGCGCCTGGAATGAAAGACCTTTACGCCTCTTTCTCAGCTGTCCACAACCAGTTGCGTGCTCATTCAAAAACAGTTAAAACGTTCAGAGAAGAAAATATCAAAGAAGGAAAAATTGGAATTACTTTATCAAATACTTCCCATGATCCCGCTGCGGATTCACAAGAAGATATAGATGCCGCACGGTTGGCACATGAATGGTCAAATTATCCATTGTTTTTGAATCCAATATACAAGGGTGACTATCCAAAGGGGATAAAAGAACATGTCTCTGAGTTTTTACCTCATAATTACGAAAATGATTTGGAAGAAATAAAAGAAAAAATCGATTTTGTAGGCATCAATTATTACTCTGGAGATCTTGTCAAGACCGATACAAAATCATTTCTAGGTGGGAAAACCGTTGAAAGAGGCCTTCCAAAACAGAAATGGGAATGGGAGATTTACCCTGAAGGTTTCTATAAAATACTAAAGGGAGTTCAAGAAGAGTACAATCCAAAAGAAGTGTATGTAACTGAAAACGGTGCTGCTTTTGATGATAAAGTAGTCAACCAAGAGGTACACGATGAAAAAAGAATAGAGTATTTAAAGCAGCATCTTGAACAAGCATTAAGAGCGATTCAAAATGGAGTTACGCTAAAAGGATACTTCGCCTGGTCCTTATTAGACAATTTTGAATGGGCATGGGGCTATTCAAAGAGGTTTGGAATAGTGTACGTTGATTACAAAACTCAAAAAAGGATTATAAAAGATAGCGGCAAATGGTATTCACAGGTTATTAAGAATAATTCTTTTGAATTCTAATCTTGTTTTTAAAAGAATAGGCTTTTTTAATAGTAAACCAAAGGATGTGAAAAAATATGGAGAGAGACATAAAGAAGTTGATTTCTCAGATGACGCTTGAAGAAAAGGCAAGTTTATGTTCAGGCTTAGATAATTGGCACACCAAACCTATTGAAAGGTTAGGGATACCTTCAATTACGATGAGTGATGGACCTCATGGTTTAAGAAAAGAAGCTAACACCAATGACGAAGGTATGTTGAAAAGCAGCGTACCCGCCACATGTTTCCCAACAGCCGCTACAGCAGCTTGTTCATGGGATAGAAAATTAATAGAAGAAGAAGGAAAAGCCTTAGCTGAAGAATGTCAAGCCGAAGAAGTTGATATTATACTAGGCCCCGCTATTAACATTAAAAGGTCTCCATTGTGTGGAAGAAATTTTGAATACTTCTCTGAAGACCCATTCTTATCAACAGAGCTGGCTACAGCCTATATAAACGCTGTACAAAGTTATGGAGTAGGAACTTCTTTGAAACATTACGCTGCAAACAATCAAGAACACAGAAGAATGAGTGTAGATGAAGTAATAGATGAAAGAACCCTAAGAGAGATTTACTTAACAAATTTCGAAGGGGCGGTAAAAAACGGCAAGCTTGGACAGTAATGTGTTCTTACAACAAAGTGAACGGTACGCATGCTTCTGAAAACAAATACTTATTGACAGATATACTGAAAAAAGAATGGAACTTCGAAGGATTCGTTGTATCCGATTGGGGGGCAGTAAACGAAAGGGTAGACGGATTAAAAGCAGGATTAGACTTAGAAATGCCTTCAAGCTTTGGAATAGGAGACAATAAAATCATACAAGCTGTAAAAAGCGGTCACTTAGAGGAGAAGGTATTGGATGAAACTGTAGAAAGACTCCTAAAAAATCATTTTTTAAAGCAATAGACAACAGGAAACAAAAACGCAACATATGACAAAGAAGCTCATCATCAATTAGCAAGAAAGATCGCAAGAGAAAGCATGGTACTTTTGAAGAATGAAGACGATATACTTCCATTTAAAAAAGAAGTAACGATAGCCATAATTGGAGAATTTGCCACATCACCGAGATATCAGGGTGGTGGAAGTTCGCATGTAAACCCTATAAAAATAGATAATCTGTTAGAAGAGATAGAAAAAATAACTCAAGGAAAATCTAAAATTCTTTACGAAAAAGGATACCATCTTAACTCAGATGAAATCGATGAGGAACTTATAGAAAAGGCTAAAAGATCTGCAAAAGAATCTGACGTCGCTGTAATCATCGCAGGACTACCTGAAAGATACGAATCAGAAGGGTACGATAGAGAACATATGCAGATGCCCCAAAGCCAAAACAAGTTGATAGAAGAAATCACCAAGGTACAACCAAATACGGTGGTGGTATTAAGTAATGGTGCCCCAGTTGAAATGCCTTGGGTTGATAAAGTCAAAGGGCTACTAGAAAGTTACCTAGGAGGCCAAGCATGGGGAGGAGCTGTTGCAGATATCCTCTTTGGTGAAGTTAATCCTTCTGGGAAATTGGCAGAAACATTTCCAAAAAAACTCAGTCACAATCCTTCTTATCTAAACTTCCCAGGGGAAGACGATAGGGTTGAATACCGAGAAGGCGTATTTGTGGGGTACAGATATTATGATAAAAAACAAATAGATCCGTTATTTCCATTTGGATATGGATTAAGTTACACCAATTTTGAATATACCGACCTAACAATAGATAAAAGGGAAATAAACGATAACGAAACGTTGAACGTTAAAGTGAAAGTTAAAAATACAGGAAATATCAGAGGCAAAGAAATAATTCAATTGTATGTAAAAGACAATAGAAAGCAAAGTAAATAGGCCAGAAAAAGAACTAAAGGGATTTGAAAAAATACAAACTTGAACCCGGCGAAGAAAAAACTGTAATTTTTACCTTGGATAAAAGGGCGTTTGCTTATTACAACACAGAGATAAAGGATTGGTACGTAGAAAGTGGAGAGTTTGAACTATTGGTTGGAAAATCATCGAAAGATATAATATTAAAAGAAAAAGTAAAAGTCAACTCCACAAAAACAGTAAGAAACAAGTTCCATAGAAATTCCACGATTGGTGACCTAATGGAAGACCCTGTTGGCTCACGGATCTTAAAAGAACTAATGCAAGATCAGATTTCAGAAATTTTTCCAGTCGATGAACACAGAAATGAAGAGTTAGTTTTATCAATGATGAAGTATCTGCCTCTGAGAGGACTAATAAACTTTGGAAGAGGAAAATTCACTGAAGAAATGCTGGAAGAGCTTCTTAAAAAACTGAATCAACAGAGATAAAGAACTGTCGAGACGATCTCTAAGATCGTCTCTTTGCTTTGATCACTTATTTAAATAAAAAAGCGGAAGGTGATCTCTTATGAAATCAAGATCCATTGGCAAAAGAATAATAAGTATAGTAATAATCATATTCATATTGTTCGGCCTTTCTATAATTTTCAATACCACTTCTCTTACCAAATCAAATGCTGGTTTGGAATCTTATAAAAATTTGTCAGATCAAGTTAATAATATAACAGAAGTAGAAACAGCATTTTTTGAAGCTTCTTTGAATTTTAAAGATTATTTAGATAATTACGAAAAGAATTTCGAGAACGCCTTTAGAGATAATTTATCTAAAATAGAATCATATATGAACAATTTGCTTGACACCACGGAAGAATCTACCTCTTTAGTTTATATTAATGAATCTTTAAATACATATGAATTTAATTTCAATCAAATTGTACAATTAAATTCTCAGGCTAATACTTTTCTTTCGGAATACAATAAGCTAAGCGAATCATTTATTCAACAACTCAATGATTTCAATACTTTAACTAAACAATATAGTGTTTTGGCTTTTTCACTATTATCAGAAGATCCTGTTGTAACAGTGCAAAATATCAACGAAGAAGTTAAAAAATATTTCTCTTCTAAATCTTCAAGCGATAAAAACAATGTATTAAATATGTTCTCAACCTTTAAAGACAATTTAGCGTTTGTAGAATTTGGATTAACCAACGATGAACTTAAAAATGCTTTTTCTGAGCTAATGGAAAGCCTCAACAATTTAGAAAACACATTCAACCAAATAGTCACAGCGATAGAATCCCAAGAGCCTATAATCGAGCAGATGGAACAAGCAAGGGTAGAGATACTGAATCTATTAGAAGAACAAAGAAATAAATTAAAGGTCCAGCAAGACACGTTAGGTCCAACACTCATAGAAGAAAACAACCAAGCAATAACCTTGACAATCATCTTAACAGCAGTAGCTTTTGTAGTATCGATAATCATGGTCATCTATCTAATAAGAAGCATAACGAAACCACTATTAGACTTCAAAAACAAGATAAACCAATTCAAAGAAGGAGATTTAACGGTAAACTTTGAAAGTAAAAGCAAAGACGAGATAGGGCAGATGGCCAATGCTCTATCAGAAATGAGTAAAGAATTGAGAAGATCCATGGGGTCAATAAGGCAGGCATCAGACAAAGTAGAAAACGCATCAGAAAGTCTAACACGATCATCACAAGAAAGCAGAAAGAACTCAGAAGAACTCAAAAACCAGATGGACAAGATACAAACAAGTACGGAAGAAACGGCAGGGAACGTAGAAGAAGTAACCTCAGGGGTAGACGAAGTAGCAAGGGCAGCACAAGGTGTATCCCAAGACGCACAAAGATTAAGTGAAGAAGCAGATGAAACAAGTAAAGCGGCAGAAGAAGGAAGCAAAACGATAGAAAGTATAAGTCAAGCGGTGAAAGAAGCAGTAGAAAGGACCAAAGAAAGTCAAAAAGAAGTAGAAACACTCGCAAACAACGCCAAGAACGTACAAAGTATAGTAGAAACGATAAACTCGATAACGGAACAAACGAACCTGTTGGCACTAAACGCAGCGATAGAAGCTGCAAGGGCAGGAGAAGCGGGAAGAGGATTTGCAGTTGTAGCGGATGAGATAAGGAAGTTAGCAGAAGAATCAAGGAATGCAACGGATGAAATATCAGAAATACTAACCAACATAACGCAAGGTACGAACAAAGTGAACGAATCTACGAACAAGGTAGTAGGAACGATAGGAGAAATAAACGAAAAGATGGAGAATGTACAGAAAAGTTTCAACCGGATAAAAGAAAGGATAGAAAGGATGGACCAAGGGATAGAAAACATGACAGCAAGTGCGCAAGAACAAAGTGCAAGTGCGCAAGAGATGAGCACAGCTATGGATAGGGTAGCGAAAGCGGTAACAGAGATAAGTGAACAACTAGAAAGATCAAGAAGTGTAATAGACGAACAAGTAAAACAAGCGGTAGGGATAAACGAAGAAGCGAAAGAGTTGAGTGAGTTAGCCACAGAGTTGAAAGGATTGGTTGGAAGTTTTAAGATATAAAATAGATGAAGGAACGCTAAAACTTGTTTTAGAGTACCTAAAGCCGGTACAAAATATTTCTTTGAGGAGGAATCTCAATTGCAAATATCTTTAAATGGAAAATGGAAGGTTTACGACAATGAAAAAGAGTTTGAGTTTGATGGAAACGTCCCTGGAACAGTACAAGGAGACCTTGTGGATTTGAATCTCATGCCTCACCCTTATGTTGGAGAAAATGAAAAACTTTTCAAAAGGTTAGAATGGAAAAATTGGATATATGAGAAAAAATTTTACATAGACGAGATAAACGACGAGCTACGTTATGATCTAGTATTAGAAGGTGTGGATACCCTTTCAAATATCTACCTTAACGATAATTTCGTTGGAGAAACCGAAGATATGTTCATAGAATACCGATTTGATATTAAAAAGCTTCTAAAAATTGGAGAAAATTCTTTAAGAATAGAGATTAAATCTCCAATAGACCTACCTAAAAGATTTGAAAAAAATTACGGAAAATTACACGCCGGCGAAGAAACCGCAAGGGTTTACATAAGAAAAGCTCAGTATTCCTATGGCTGGGACTGGGGAGCAAGAATAGCCACCAGTGGAATATACAGAGATATTTACATAGAAAGTTATAAAGATGCTAGACTTTTCGGTTCCACTGCTTTTTGGAAAATTTAGATGGAAAAGTCAACTTTTCCGGTTACGTTGATTCCCATATTAAAGATACTAAAAACTACGAAGTAGAAATTCTTTTCAATGGAAATCCAGTAATTACATTACCAGTAACCGCTAGTGTTGAAAATTACAAATTTGAAGGTTCTAAAAGAATAGAGAATTTAAAGCTTTGGTATCCACACGATTTGGGTGAAAGTTATTTATACGAAGTTGAGTTTAGACTTAAGAAAAATAAAGAAGTAATCTACAGTGAGAAAAAGAAAATAGGTTTTAGAATCGTCAGGGTAGTGAGAGAAAATAACTCAGAAGGTGAAAGCTTTATCTTTGAGATAAACGGCAGAAAAATCTTCGCCAAAGGCGCAAATTGGATCCCTGCTGAAAATATATTAAGTTGGTTAAAAGAGAGTGATTACGTTAAACTTCTCAAAATGGCGAAGGAATCCAATATGAACATGTTGAGAGTATGGGGAGGGGGCCTTTACGAAGATCCCACATTTTACAACACATGTGATGAATTAGGAATATTAGTTTGGCAAGACTTCATGTTTGCATGTGCTGAATATCCTGACCATATAGATTGGTTTAGAAAGCTTGCAAACGAAGAAATAAGACATCAAGTATTGAAATTAAGACATCATCCAAGTATAGTCCTTTGGTGCGGAAATAATGAGAATAATTGGGGCTTTGAAGAATGGGACTACAAATTGAAAGTGGATGGAAAAAATCTTGGAAATAGACTTTATTTGGAAGATTTTCCTAAAATATGTGCCCAAGAAGATCCATCGAGACTGTACTGGCCATCGAGCCCATACGGTGGCAGTAGAGCTAACTCTTCTGAAGCGGGAGATAGACATGTTTGGGAAATCTGGTCAGGATGGCAAGATTACAAATACTATACATGGGACAATTCAAAGTTTGTAAGTGAATTTGGATTTCAAGCAGCTCCAGATCCAAAAACTATTGATTTCTTTGCCGAAGATAATGAAAAAGAAATCTTTTCTCCAACGATGTTGAATCACAATAAACAAGTTGAAGGCCCAGAAAGACTTTTAAGGTTCATCAATGGACATTACGGATTGATTAGTAATTTTGATTCAATTGTTTATTTAACTCAACTCAACCAAGCAGAAGCTATTAAGACAGGAGTAGAACATTGGAGAAGCAGAAAATACAAAACAGCCGGAACTCTTTATTGGCAAATAAATGATTCATGGCCTGTTTTCAGTTGGGCTTCAATAGATTATTTTAAACGGCCAAAGGCTTTATACTTTTACACTAAAAGATTTTATAATCAATTGTTAGCGATTGCCAAAAACAAAGATGAAAAGGTCATAATATCACTGATAAACGATGGAATCAAAACCCAAGTTGATTTAGAATTTCAACTTTGGTCTCTAGATGGAAAAAAACTTATGCAAAAAGAATATTCAAACATAAAAACGCCCGAAGATTCTGTAACTACTATCGATCAACTTAATATTTCCAACATTGACTTAGATAACTCCATAGCTTACTTAATTCTAAAACAAAATGGAAAAACCATAATAGAAAACCACGAATTATTTGCAGATTTAAGAAAAAATAAATTAAACGATCCAAAGATTACATACGAAAAAGAAGGAAACAACTTGATATTGAGATTGTGAAAACCGGCGTTGGGAGTAAACGTTAAGGTAAGGGGGGAAAATTATTCTCAAGATAATTTCTTTGCTCTTTTCCCCTCCTATCCAAAAGTTCTAAATAATATAGAAGGTGAAAATTAATATAAAAAGCGTCCTTTGATTTATTTGTAGTTTAAAGATTTTAATTTATAAATTAAATTCTACAACACTCTTTTTAATTTTTAAAACAAAA
>LZCG01000128.1_pt1 | contig 14070 bp, 14 predicted proteins | sample 768541 | NCBI WGS metagenome assembly LZCG01 (sample SAMN05200874, study PRJNA324366) | oil field metagenome | isolation source: sample BH-FW-1 from oil reservoir | place: India: Bombay High | collected 2015-07-11
CCCAGGCTGTTAATGACCTGGAAGAATAATCCTCTGCGTCTCAGCGTCTCTGCGAGAGAAAGGAAATTGTTGCTTCCCTGCCTACAGCAGGCATATCGGGAGGAGGGTCTTTTGCCGCCTCTTACCTTGCCTGGAGCGTGAGGAGCCGTATTCGATATCGAAGGTAGTGGGGATACTGAAGGCAGTGAGTGCGAGGGAGATACGGGATACGGAAGGAGTTATGGGGACGGTTGCAGTTGTTTTAAAAATCCCCGTCCCGGAATGGTGGGGATTTTTACTTGACAACCGAAGCTGATTTCTCTTATAGTTCCAAAAAACGAACGATCGTTTTAAAGCGTTGGTTAGAGCTCCCAAGAATGGAGGTACAGGAAGATGAAGAAGACATCGAACCATGGTTCCAAGACAGAGAAGGTCGCTCTCAAGCTCGTGCAGAATAACGCGATCCGTGGTGGAGCGGTGCGATTGGCCGATCGGGCGATCTGGGAGGTCCTCAAGCGTTCCGATAATCCACCTGGGGTGAAGCGGGACGAGTGGCTCACGATGCGCGGGCTCGCCTACTCCTTCGATCGGGTGTTGCGACGGGGGCAGGTCTCCGACCAGGCGATGCGCCGAGCTGTCGAGTTTGCGCGTAACCGCCTGGGGAAGGACCCTGTCCGCGAGGCGTTCAAGGAGAAATACGGGGACTTTCCCCCCGGTTTTCTTGTTATCAGCCCTTCGCGGGCCTGTAATCTGAATTGTACCGGGTGCTACGCCGGGACAGAGAAGGACCCCAAGACCCTCGACTTCGCCACCTTCGATCGGATCCTGAACGAGGCATCAGAGCTCTGGCGGATGTGTTTTGTGGTGATCTCCGGCGGGGAGCCGTTCATGTACAGAAGCGACGGCAAGGACCTCCTGGATATGGTGGAACGACATCCTGACATGTACTTCCTTGCCTATACAAACGGCACCCAGATCGACGAACAGACGGCCGCGCGGATGGGGGAGCTCGGGAACATCACTCCGGCGATCTCAGTCGAAGGGAAGGTGAAGAGCACGGAGGAGCGTCGGGGTGAGGGGGTGTTCGGCAAGGTGATGAACGCCTTCGGCAACCTGCGGGCGGCAGGGGTGCCGTTCGGCCTCTCCATGACCGCCACCCGCCATAACTGCGACGAACTCCTCTCAGACGAGGTGGTGAAGTTCTACTTCGAGGAGCAGGGAGCGATGTACGCGTGGATCTTCCAGTACATGCCGATCGGCAAGAACTACGACCTCTCCCTCATGATCACCCCCGAGCAGCGTCTCAGGCTTCAGCGCCGGATGTGGAACGTGATCAACGAGAAGAAGGTCTTTCTGATGGACTTCTGGAACTCAGGAACCACGGTGCACGGGTGCCTCGCTGCGGGGCGCCAGGCAGGCTACTTCTACATCAACTGGAACGGGGATGTCACCCCGTGCGTCTTCGTCCCCTATGCGGGAACAAACATCCATGAGATCTACAAGAATGGTGGGACGATCATGGACCTGATGGAGGTCGACTTCTTCAAGGAGATCCGCAACTGGCAGCATAGCTACGGGTATAAGACCAAGCCAGCGCAGACGAAGAACCTGATCATGCCCTGTGTGCATCGTGATCACATCGATGTTCTCTTTCCATTGATCAAGGAGCATAAAGCAACCCCGCTCAATCAGGAGGCCGCTCGCGCCCTGGAGGATCCCGGATATTACGAGGGGTTACACAGCTACGACAAGGCCTGTGCCGCCCTGTTAGACCCTGTATGGGAGAAGGAGTACCTTAAGGTCAACGGACGGGGGACCCGGATCGAGCTCCCGGCGGAGGAGAGGCCCCTGCCCGAGACCTCTCATTAGAGGGAACGAATGGAGATTGTAAAGACGATCGGGATGATCGCGCTCGGCTATCTATCGGGCTCGATCCTCACCTGCCTGCTCATCGGAAGGAGGGTGGGGATAGATCTCTACCGGGTGGGGTCGAGGAATCCCGGGGCAGCGAACCTTTACCGCAAAGGGGGGCGAATCTACGGGATCATCGGATTCATCCTGGACGCGGCGAAGGGGGTCATCCCCGTCTTTCTGGCGAATGGAGTCCTTGGGCTCTCCCCATGGATGGCGGCTTTGGTGGGGATCGCGGCGATCGTCGGGCATGACTGGCCCCTCTACTTCGGATTCCGTGGGGGCAGGGGACTTTCCACTTCCATCGGGGTCACGGCCTACCTCCTCTTCTTGCCGTTCTTGATCGCCCTGCTCGTCGGTGCCTTCGTCGGCTTAATTGCGCGTGGGATCCCTGCGATCAGGGGCTACGCGATCCCGATCGGAGGGGCCGCGGGCTTCCTTGTGATGGTCATTTTCTCCACTTACAACGGTGAGCCCGCACCGCTCACGTTCTACGTTTTCGCCGCCTCGATCGTCGCCCTCATCCGAAACTTCCCCCCATTCCTTCGATTGGTGCGAGAATGGAGGACAACGCATACATCCCCAAGGGTGTGAGCTCGCGAGAGGAGGCCTCTCTCGCAGAAGCTTAACGTGAGAAGGAAGGTGCGAGGATGAAAAAGACGATCTCAGTGGTGATCCCAGCACTCAATGAGGAAGGAGAGATCGAAGAATGTCTACAAAGCTTAACCGGCCAGAGCTTTCCGGACTTTGAGCTCATCGTGGTCGATAACGGCTCCACGGACTCTACCTGTGCCGTTGCGCGCGACTACGGTGCCCGGGTGATTGTAGAGCCTCGGCGGGGGGTGAGTCGTGCCCGCCAGGCCGCTCTGAAGCCGCGCGTGGAGAGATCATCGCCTCCACCGATGCAGATACGGTGGTCCCATCGAACTGGGTGGAGCGGATACACCAGGCGTTTGCGCAGGATCCGGTCCTCTGGGCGGTATTCGGACCCCTGCGTCTGAAACGCGGTTCCTCCCCGGACCCTAGTGTCAATCGCCTGGTCCCGTACCTCGAGCGCGTGGGAACGGGTTATCATCGCGGGACAGCCGTATTAGGCTCCCACAGTTCTCTGGGGCGAACTTTGCGGTCAGGCGAGGTGCCTTCCTCCAGGTCGATGGCTTTCGCTCTCCAAAGGATGGGCACTACTACCGGCGTTCGGAGGACATCCAATTGGGGTTGAAGCTCCATCGGGAGGGGAAGGTCCGCTTTTTGGAGGACCTGGCCGTGTGGACCTCTGCGCGGAAGCTCAATAAGGACTTGTGGAGGATCCCGATCTCCAACGTGCCGGACTACTTCTCCTTCTTCGTCCGGAATGGTGAAGTCTAACCGATGGGACCATCATTGGCTCAGAGGAAGCGTTGCGCGGGGATGGTCTGGGAAAGGGTGCGCGCCTGGGGAGACCTCAGCGGCGTTCAAATGGGGAGGATCCTGGGGAAAAGGCGGGGTGTGTTCCTCATCTCCACCTTTTTGGCCTTGCTCTGTTGGTCGCTATGGTGTGGATTGCGGAACCGACGGCCGTCCTTACCCGCATCAGCACGCTCGGAGCAGGAGGAATCGCCACCTTCCTCCTCACTATCCTCCTTGGGTTCTCCTTCGGAGTCGAGGGATGGAGGACACTCCTTCGCTCTTATGGGGTGGAGTACTCCTTTTGGCGGACCTTCCGTGTGATGGCTGGGGCGTACGCTGTCACCTACCTCACGCCCTCGTTTCACCTCGGCGGCGAACCGGTGAGGGTCTTCTCCGTCTCCGACGGGTTCACGCGACGCAGCCACGAGGTTATCGCTACGATCCTTATCGAACGTCTCCTCTACCTGATTGTGATTGCGACCCTCCTCCTCGCAGGAGGGATTATCGGATTAAAAGCGAGCGCGATTCCCGCGGCCGTCCAACAGGGGGTCATCGCCCTTGCTGGGGTGGCCCTGGTTGGGGGCGGGATCCTGGTGGTGGGGATCGTCCGTCAAGCAACGTGGGTCTCGCGCTCTGTTACATTCATCATCCGTCACCTTCCCCGTTGGAGATGGACGCAACGTGTGGAGGAGGGCCTGAACCGGTAGAAGGAGAGGTCAACGAGGCCCTATCGAGTCACCGCCGGGCGAGCGTGAAGGCCGCTGGGTTTCTCGCCCTCTCGGTTGGGATGAACGTGCTTGCCCCGTTTGTCTTCCTTGGTTTCACCTATGGAAGGATCCTCTCTATCGGGGAGCTCCTCCTCTTCTTCGCTCTAAGCACAGGGTTCTCGCTCTTCTCCTGGCTTACCCCAGGGGGGATCGGGATCATGGAAGGGGCCTACGCCGCCGTCTTCAGCATCATGGGATTGCCGATCGATGGGGCCGTTGCCTTCTCCCTTTTACAGAAGTTATCATCCCTGTGCATTGTTGGTGTCGGAATCATCTATCTCAGCCATCGTGGCGTTGGCTGGTTCGAAAAGAAAAATCACAAGGAGGGACCGGGTGAAGGAAATGAAAAGTGATCTTGAAGGCGTAAAGATCGGGTTGGCCCTCGCTTCGGGGGGAGCACGCGGCTCGGCGCACGTCGGAGTGTTGAAGGTTCTCGAAGCCGAGGGATCCCCATCTCCGCCGTAACAGGTTCGAGCATCGGAGCCCTGGTCGGTGGGGCCTATGCGGCCGGGGTTTCGGTGGAACGGATCGAGCAGGAGTGGTTGAATACGAACCTTCCTAAAGTGGTTCGGAGTTTCCTCCCCACCTTTCCCCGTGCGGGGCTGAGTTCCGGAGGGGAGTTGCGCAAGTATCTGCAGGAGTTGATCGGCGATGTGCGAATCGAGGAGCTTCCGATCCCATTTGCGGCGATGGGGTGTGACATCGATACTGGAGAGGGGGTGGTCCTCGATCATGGACCACTGGCGGACGCCATGCGCGCCTCCTCTTCGATCCCGGGGATCTTTCAGCCGGTGCGCTGGGAAGGGCACCTTCTCGTCGATGGTGGATTGGTGGAACCGCTTCCGGTGCGCCTCTGCCGTGATCTCGGAGCTGATCTCGTGATCGGGGTCGACATCGTTCCTGCCCCTTATCCTAGTACCCCTGATCGGCGGCGCCTGTGGGATCGATTAGGAGAGGGTCTTCGCGAGAGGGTCACGAACCGGACATGGGTTCCGGGAAGCCTGACCGAACTCCTGGACGACATGTTCAGAGAGCGGCCGGAGGATGAACGTCCTCTGCCGGGGGTATACAGCATCATCAATCAATCGACGGCGATCTTCCAGCAAGAGATCCTCCACCTCAAGTTGACCCTTTGGCCGGCGGACCTGCTCGTCCATCCGAATCTCCCACGAGGGTTGAACTATCTCCGGGCGGCCGAAGGGGTCCGTGCAGGAGAACAAGCAATGAAAAAGGCCCTTCCGAAGTTGCGTTCCCTCCTTGCCGAGAGAGAAGAGGTCTCCTCCACTTGACAAGGAGGGGGGAAGCCTATATGATGAAAGGGCCATGATCGAAGCGAGAGGGAATTCACTCACGAGAACAACGAACGGTTCCCTCAGCTTTTATTGGTACTGGTTTACATCTGGCTTTCCGCACCGCACCTAATAACTTTTAGGTAGCGAGGAGGAAAGCCAGGAGAGGACTACAGGCAATGCCTGTGGTCTTATTTTTTTGACTAGGCAAGGAGGTGAAAGAAACGATCAAGGTGTAAGGTGCAGGGAAGCAAGTCATTGTCTAACCCTTAAAGGAGGTTACTATGAAAAAAATTTTGTTGATCTTGGTAACAAGTACGATCCTTCTGTCGATGGGAGTCGGCCTCACCTATGGGGGACCGATCAAGATCGGGATCTGCCAGATCGTCGAGCATCCAGCGCTCGATGCGGTGCGCAACGGGGTGATTGAGTCCCTCTCCGATGCCGGTTATAAGGAAGGAAGCGATGTTATCTACCTGATCGCTAACGCTCAAGGGGATATGGGAACCGCCCTTTCGATCGCGCAGAACTTCAAGGCGCAGAACGTCGACCTGGTGGTGGCGATCGCGACCCCAACGGCGCAGGCCGCTGCAGAGGTCTTCCGAGGGAGTGCAACCCCGATCGTCTTCTCTGCGGTGACCGACCCGATCGCAACCGGGCTGGTCCTGAGCGCGGATGACCCGAGCGGGAACGGAAACATAACCGGCGTCTCTGACCTGATTGACGTAGCGAGCGACCTCAGACTGTTAAAGGAGCTTGATAGCTCGATCAAGAGAATAGGGATGGTCTATAACCCTGGTGAGGCGAACTCGAATCGTCTGACCGAGATCGCGGTTGCAAAAGCTGGAGAGATGGGCCTTTCTATCGTTAAGGCGATGGCTGACAGCACGGCGAACGTCTCCATCGCGGCGCAGTCACTCATCGGACGGGTCGACGCGATCTACGTCACGACGGACAACACGGTCGTCTCGGCGATCGACGCGGTCGTCGCAGCGGCCGAAGAGGCCGGTATCCTTTACCTGCAGGCAGATCCGACGAGCCTGAAGTTCGGCCCCACTATCGCCACGGGTTTTGACTACTACCAGCAGGGGATCCTCACCGGGAATGTCGTCGCCGAGATCCTCACCGGGAAGAAGCCGAACGAGATTCCTGTGACCTACCAAAGCGGGGCACAGGTACACCTGAACCTCGATGCGGCGGATAAGATCGGATTTGTGTTTCCGCAGTCGGTGATCGAAAAGGCCGCTTCGATCCTCTACGGCGGGATCGTGTGGGAGCGAGAAGAGACCGAGTAGCCAATCTGAAGGAGGGGCGATGGCCTTGATTTTGATCCATGCACTCGAACAGGGGTTCGTCTATGGGATCGCAGCACTGGGGGTGTTCATCACCTACCGGATCCTCAACTTTCCGGACCTGACGGTGGATGGGAGCTTCGTCACCGGAGCGGCCATCGCCTCCTCCCTCCTTGTCACCCGCGGCCTCGATCCCCTCCTTGTTTTGGGGATCGCCTTCGCCGCGGGGTCTCTTGCCGGTGTGGTGACAGGCCTCCTCAACACCCGCTTGGGAATCACCGATCTCCTCGCCGGAGTCTTATCGATGATCATGCTCTACTCGATCAACCTGCGGATCATGGGACGCCCGAACATCTCCCTTCTGCGCACCGAGACGATCACTCGCAAGATCGCGGCAGGATTTCCCGCCTTGGGGGACGTTTCGGTCCTCCTCTTCCTTGCGCTGGTCGTCCTTTCGATCAAGGTTCTCCTCGACCTCTTCTTCAAGACGGAGATCGGGTTGACCTTGCGCGCCACCGGCGACAATGAGCGGATGATCATCGCGCAAGGGGTGAACACGAAGCGGATGAAGGTTGCCGGTCTCGCGCTCTCGAACGGCCTGGTCGCCCTCTCCGGCGCGCTCGTCGCCCAGTACAGCGGATTTGCCGATGTGGGGATGGGGATAGGGACGATCGTCACCGGGCTGGCGGCGGTGATCATCGGTGGGTCGCTGATCCACTCACGCCGGATCTTCTGGATGACGACGAGCGTCCTCATCGGATCGCTCATCTACCGTACAGCGGTGATGTTCGCCCTGCGCTACGGGTATGTGATCGGGTTTCAGGCGAGCGATCTGAAACTCGTCACCTCGCTCCTCGTCATCATCGCCCTCGTCGGCCCGGCCTTTCGGGAACGGCTTACAAGGAAGGTGAGAGCATGCTGAGATTAGAACGGATCTGTAAACTATTCCGCTCAGGGCCGGACCTTGTCACCGCCCTCGCCGGGATCGATATCACCCTTGAGAAAGGCGATTTCCTCACGGTGATCGGATCGAACGGGGCCGGGAAGACGACGCTCCTCAATGTGATCGCCGGGGTCTTTCCCCCGACATCGGGGCGTGTATGGATCGGGGGGGAGGACGTGACCGCGATCCCCGCCTACCGCCGTGCGCGACGGATCGGTAGGATCGTGCAGGACCCCCTCTCCGGAACCGCCCCCACGATGACGATCGCTGAGAACCTGGCCCTCGCTTCCAAGCGCTCCGGACGGTCGCTGCGCCTGGCGATCACGCGAAAGAAGAGGGAGGAGATGATCGAGCAGATGCGCTCGCTCGGGATGGGTCTCGACCGCCGTTTGGACGATCCTGTCTCCCTTCTCTCCGGAGGAGAACGCCAGGCGCTCACCGTGACGATGGCCACCCTCGCCTCTCCGGACCTCCTCCTCCTCGACGAGCACACCGCCGCCTTGGACCCCGCAAACGCGGTGAGGATCTTGGAACTGACACGCCGGTTCGTAGAGCGGATCGGCCTCAGCACGATCATGGTCACCCACAACATGGAGCAGGCGATCGCTCTGGGAAACCGGTTGGTGATGATGCACAAAGGGGAGATAATCTACGAGCTTTCTGGAAAGGAGAAGTGGAATGCGGATGTCTCTGAGCTGATAAAGCTCTTCTCACAACAGCACATCACCGATGACGAGCTCCTCCTGGAGCGGGTCTCTTAGGTGTTCCTCCCGCAGCAGTTCTTGTACTTCTTTCCCGACCCACACGGACAGGGATCGTTGCGGCCGGGCTTCTTCGGTGCGGAGACGGGCTTGCGCTTCGGCCTCTCCGCGGTCGAACTGACCGACCCCGCCCCTGCATGGACGTAGCTCACCTCGCGCTCGCGGGTCGGTTGCCCTTCCCTGCTCGGTGCGGTGAGACGCGGGTTGAGGAGGGACTTGACGACCTTCTGCGTCGCGCGGGCGAGCGTCTCCTGGAAGAGGACGAACGACTCGCGCTTGAAGACGACAAGGGGGTCGGTCCCGGCGTAGGCGGTCAGCCCGATCCCCTCCTTCAGGTCATCCAGGGTGTAGAGGTGCGAGAGCCAGGCCTCGTCGATGGTGGTGAGGATAAGGTAACGGGCGATCAACGGGAACCGTGGGCCGAGCCTCTCCTTCTGACGGGTGAGGGCGCGCTCCATGTGCTCCACGATGATCTGATGGAGCTCATCCTGTCCCTTTCCTTCCAACTCCTTCACCGGAAGAGGGAGGAAGACGGAGAGTTCACGCGCCAGGCCCGTGAGGTTCCACTCGTCTACGGGCCGAGCAGGATCGGCGTAGTCGGCGACGAGGCCGTCTGCGACCTCAGCGAACAGTTGGAGGAGATACTCGTCTAGGTCATCTAAGGGGAGATCATCCATCCGATCGCGGGGGGGGAGGAGGAAGCGGTCGCGCAGGGAGTAGATCGCCTCGCGTTGCTTGGCGAGGACGAGATCGTACTCCAACAGGTGTTTGCGGATCTCAAAGTTCCGTCCTTCGACGCGCTTCTGGGCGCGTCGGATCGAGCTTGAGAGGAGCTCGTGTTCGATCGCCTGGCCCTCCTCCATTCCCAGTCGATCCATCACTGCGGCGATCCGCCCCCCGCCGAAGATGCGCAACAGGTCGTCCTCGAGGGAGAGGTAGAACTGCGAGGATCCGGGATCCCCCTGGCGGCCGGCCCGTCCGAGGAGCTGGTTGTCGATCCGGCGGGACTCGTGGCGCTGAGCCCCGATGACGTGTAACCCTCCCAGCTCGGCGACCCCCTCCCCGAGCTTGATGTCCGTCCCACGGCCGGCCATGTTCGTGGCGACGGTGATCGCCCCAGGCTTGCCGGCATCCTTGATGATCTCTGCCTCCTTCTCGTGGTACTTTGCATTGAGGACGCTGTGCGGCAGACCGCGTTTCTTCAACAGAAGGGAGAGGTGTTCCGACTTCTCGATCGAATCGGTCCCTACAAGGACCGGACGGCCGAGCTCGTGAAGCTGCGCGATCGCCTCGGCGATCGCCTCGAACTTCCCCTTTTCTGTGCGGAAGATCACGTCCGGTTTTGCGTCGCGGATGAGGGGGCGGTTCGTGGGGATGACAAGGACCGGAAGGTTGTAAATCTGCTTGAACTCCTCTTCCTCGGTCTTCGCCGTGCCGGTCATCCCGCAGATCCCCTTGTACAGCCCGAAATAGTGCTGAAGGGTGATAGAAGCCAGGGTCTGCGACTCGCGCTGGACCATCATCCCTTCCTTCGCTTCCAGGGCCTGATGGAGACCGTCGGAGTAACGGCGATCGGGCATCAGCCGGCCGGTGAACGCGTCGACGATCATCACCCGCCCGTCTTTCACGATATAGTCCCTTTCCTTCTGAAACATGTGCAGCGCCCGCAGGGCGGTCTCCAGGTGGTGGAGGGCGTCGGTGTTCTCCGGGGCGTACAGGTTCTCGATTGAGAGATTCTGCTCCCCTTTTCGAATTCCCTCGTCGGTGAGGGTGAGACGGCGTGTCTCCTCATCGATCTCGAAGTCGATCCCCTTCTTGAACCGGCGGGCGACCGTGGCGAACTTGCGGTACTTGTCGATCGACTGTGCGGTGGAGCCGGAGATGATGAGCGGTGTTCTAGCCTCGTCGATCAAGATATTGTCGATCTCATCGATGATGGCGTAGTCGAGCGGCCCTTGTACCTTCTGTTCGACGGAGATGACCATGTTGTCGCGCAGGTAGTCGAACCCGAACTGGTTGTTCGTCCCGTAGGTGATGTCGGCTGCGTACGCGATCTTCCGTTCTTCAGGGGCCATCCCCTCTTGTAGGAGCCCGACGGAGAGACCGAGGAACTCGTAGATCGGTCCCATCCACTCCCGGTCACGGCGGGCGAGGTAATCGTTCACCGTCACCACGTGTACCTTCCCTACTAGGGCGTTCAGGTAGGCGGGGAGAGTGGCGACGAGGGTCTTCCCCTCACCGGTCTGCATCTCCGCGATCTTCCGGTCGTCGAGGGCGAGCGCCCCCAGGATCTGCACGTCGAACGGACGCATGTCGACCGTGCGCGCCGCCGCCTCACGGACGACAGCAAAGGCCTCGTTTCGGATCTGGTCCTTCGTCTCTCCGGCTTCTAGGCGGGAGCGGAACTCCCCCGTCTTCTGTTGCAGCGCCTCGTCTGAGAGCTGCGCGGTCTCGTCCGCCAAGGCGTTTATCGCTTGCAGGTGGTGCTGGTAACGCTTCAGCTGCTGCGCGTTCGTCTGCCCGAGGAGGAAGTTTAAGCTTCGTTTGATACGCTCGATCGCCATCAGGGAATCACCAGCTGCAGTATAGGAACGGCGGCGTCTTCTTGCAAGGAGTTTTGGCTCCTCATACTTTAGAAGCAGCTATCAGCTTTCAGCCGTCAGCCATCGTCTGTCACTCATCACCATTCACTACCTGAGCCCTAAGAAAGTTTGGCGAGGGCTTTCTCCACCGCCTCTTTCTCCTGTTTGAGAACCTCGATCTCACCACGCAGCTTGGCGTACTCGTCGGACGTCATCCGAACGGTCGTGGAGAGTCTCTTCTCGGCCTTAGTGAGCTTTGCCTTGATCAGGTCGAGCGCTTTCTCATAGTTCTTGCGTGCGTTGACCAGCATTCCCCGTCCCCGGTAGAGGTCTCCGAGGGCGATATAGGTCCGCTCGAAGCTGGGGTGGGCTGCCGCGAGATCCTCCAGCTCCTGCGTGGCACGAGAGTAGTCCCCCTCCTTATCGCGATCACCCGTGGATGTACTTGGCCTGGATCTCCATATCGGGATTGGGGTGGGTGGAGAGGAGGAGGTCCACGTTCTCCTGCGCGGTCTTCGTATCCCCCAGGTTGACGGCGAGGTTCGCCAGGGTAAGGAGAACCGACTCATCGACGAAACGAGTGCGGCACTTCTTGAGGTCGGCCATCGCCTCCTCGTAGCGCCCCTGCTTGAGCTTCGCCGTAGCGAGGTAATAGTAGGTCTGCCGTGGGCAGAAGTCGAGGCTGGCGCTCCGCTCGAGTGTCGCCTCCGCGAGGCGCACCTGCCCCATCTGCAGCTGTCGGATCCCCTGAGCGAGGAGGAGGTTAGCGCGGTAGTCGCGGACTCCGATCACGGAGACGCCGATACAGACGACGAGAAGGGCCGCGGCGACCACCTTGAACGGCCGTCCTCTGAGGTGGACGGTCTTTGTAACCCCTTCCCCGTAGGCGGGCGAGGAGCAAGGCCGAGTGTGAGAACAAGGACGAGAGAAGAAGCGGGGGAGGTGGGCGGGGGAAGCTGACCAGTGCGTGGACGAGAAAGACGACGACCCCGGCGGCGAGGAGGAGGAGGTCGAACCGATCGTCCTCATCCGGGTTCCGACGGAGCCTGACCCAGAGGGAGAGGGGCACGGTTATGAGAAGCGCGAGGAGGGCAAGGATCCCGAGGGTACCCAACTCGGCCGCGACTTGAACGTACTCGTTGTGCGCCTGTGCCGCACGGGGGATGTAGAAGTCGTAACCTGCCCCTTGAGGGCTCGCGAGGAAGGTAGCCTTGTACGGGAGGAAGTTCAGCTTGTAGTTTCCTAGGCCCACACCGACAAGCGGGTGGCGTTTAAACATCTCCCACCCGACCCACCAGTCCCAGGAGCGGGTCTTCCCGGCGTTCTGCGCCCACAACCTCCCGATCCACGAGCTACCATCCGCGGAGAGGCCGACTACCGAGTTGAGCGGCCCGGACGGGGCCTCGACGAGGAAGGTGAACGCAAGGACGAGGAGGAGCGCGATCAGCCAGGCCCGGTTCCTTCGGATCGGCGCGACCGGCCGGAAGACAGCCCACCCGATTGCAAGGGCGACGAGGGAGACGATCAGCGCCACGCGTGTTCCTGTCTGATTGACGAGCATCACCATTCCAAAGTTGAACGAGAGGAGACCGATCGCAACGGCACGCAAGGCCCGAGAACGGAGCCGGACGATCAGGATCACCGACGGGAAGAGGAGGTAGGAGAGGAACCCACCAAGGTAGTTACGGTTCCCCATCGTCGAGGTGATCTCATTTAGTCCGTGCCCCCCGTGTGCTCCGCGCATCACCCCCAGGTACTGCAGGAGGCCGTGGAGCGAGGCAAAGAACGCCGCGAGGAGGAGGGCAGAGAGGATCAGGGTGACATCGCGCTTCTCTTTCACGACGTTTGCGACCAGGAGATAGAAACAGAAGAAGAAGACGATGAGCGTCAGGCTCTGGATCACCACGCGTCCATTGACAGCGTGAATGAGCGAGAAGAGTGAGACGACTACGAGGGCAAGGACGGGGAAGGTGATCGCTGGAAGGCGGAGCGACCACGTCCCTTTTTTTAAGGAACTAGTCACCCACAGGATGAGGAGGATCGACACCCCTACGAGGGTGAAGATCGTCTTTCCGTAGCCGTACTCCGTGACCCCCGGCCAGATGAAGAGGGGCATCGCGAAGACGAAGAAGGCGATCAGGTAGATGAGCGTACGATCGAGTGAGACCTTGAAGCCCCTTTTTGGAGGCTTTTTCTTAGTTTGTATCCTCTTCTTCTTTGCCATGGGGTCATTATAAAGTGGTCTCTCCGGCGGAGGCAAAGGCGGCCTGCCGAACCTCCTCGAACCGCTTACGCCCTCCCAGAGAGGGGAGGAGCGCGAGGAGGTCTGAGACCAGGTCCTTCTCGGTGAGGAGGTACTGGAGGAGTCGGCTCGGGTAGTCGATATCCCCTTTGCGGGAGATAAGAGAGAGGATCTCAGGTCTGTCGATCACGGCGAAGGCGGCGTCGATCTCTTCATCGGTGAGAGCCAAGAGGACGCGGCGAGCGGCGAGTCCGAACCGCAGCTCCTTTTCTATCTCTTCCCGCCATCTCTCCTCGTAGGGGGCGAGCCCCTCTAGGGTGGTCGTCCCCTCTTGTGCAGCAACTCCCGCGATCTCTCCGGCAATCCGCGCGCAGACTCCTCCGGTGTAGAGCCCCCCTCCCGAGATCGGTTTCACCTGCCCGGCGGCGTCGCCAAGGAGGAGAACCCCGTCGGCGATCGTGCTTGCAGCCGGGCCGATCGGATCATCCCCCCGATCCGCGTGAGGACCTTCCCTGAGAACCGTTGCGCGAGGAGACGATCGAGGAGCGCGTTACTGTCCGTTCCTGGAGTGGCAGCGAGACCGACCCGCAGGTGTCCCTCCTCGGCGGGGATCGCCCAAGCGAAGAAGCCGGGGGCGACGCCTTTGCCGAAGAAGATCTCCACCCCGTCTTCCATGCGTTCCTCTGCGGCGATCACCACCTGGCTCGCGACGAGGAACTGGCTCGGGCCGGTAAGGGAAAACCAAGATGCTATCGCACTTTGCGGGCCATCAGCACCGATGATCACCCCGTTACTACCTCCTCCCTTGTCCCCTCCTGTTCGATCGTTATCAGCTTTGTGAGCGGCGATAGCCCGCGTGTGAGTCCTCACAACGCTTTGTGAGCGGCGATAGCCCGCGTGTGAGTCCTCACAACGACG
>LZCG01000129.1_pt1 | contig 14051 bp, 9 predicted proteins | sample 768541 | NCBI WGS metagenome assembly LZCG01 (sample SAMN05200874, study PRJNA324366) | oil field metagenome | isolation source: sample BH-FW-1 from oil reservoir | place: India: Bombay High | collected 2015-07-11
CTGAAACTTTCTGATGTTCAATTTATTTGTCCAATAACTCAAAATATAAATTATAATTTTCCTGATCATAGCAGACAAAAGTAACCTTTTGAAGGGAGGTTTGCTCTTTTAATGAAAAATTTCTAACCGTTTCGATCGCAATTTGTGCCGCTCTCCTTTTGGGAAAACCATATACCCCGGTGCTTATGTTTGGAAAAGCGATAGTTTGCAATTGATATTGTGTAGCGATTTGGAGCGAGCGATTATAGCAGGAAGCCAAAAAAGCATCTTCCTGTTGTGCACCCCCGCGCCAAACAGGGCCTACGGCATGAATCACATAGCTCGCCGGGAGCAAAAAACCTCTGGTGATTTTGGCATCTCCCGTAGGACAGCCATGAAGAGCACGGCAGGCTTCCAGGAGTTCCGGGCCGGCAGCACGATGAATAGCGCCATCAACCCCGCCCCCACCAAGAAGCGAATTATTGGCTGCATTGACTATTGCATCTACTTTCATCCGGGTAATATCTCCCTGTTGTAAACTGATTTCCATAATATGAATATTTAACATGAAGGCAACTAAGTTACGACAGTTACAGGGATGGGATATCGTAGTTCAAAGAAATTATTCAATTCACTTATTCCTTCTAACTTATATAATTTTGACAATCATTATGTTTAGGAATCTGATTATCTCAAAAAAATTAATTGATTGTTCAGGCAAAATCAAATATAAAACGACCCCCTTGCTGATTGAATACTGTTTTCATTCTCATATGCAAAAACTTTGTATTTTAGCCTGTAAGTTTAACGGTATGATAAAAACAACAAATATAAAAGTCCCCCATTATTTCTTTTCAGCAATTTTTGTCTTGCTTTTTTATTGTCTGCCTTCTTCGGGTTTACTGGCTCAGGTTAAACACATCGGTATTCAAAAAACCCGAAATTACAGCAGACACGATTACTCAGGGGGAACACAAAATTGGGGCATCGCCCAGGACCATCTTGGTAAAATGTATTTTGCCAATAATATGGGTTTACTGGAATATGATGGCACGAACTGGAAACGCTATCCGTTGAACAACCGTTCCGTGGTTCGGTCGGTAGCTTCAAACGGTCACAATATTATTTATTTTGGTGGATATAATGAGATTGGTTATCTAAGTGTATCTGAAACGGGGAAAGAAGTTTACACAAATCTTACACCCAAAGTGCCGAAAGAATACAATAATTTTGGAGAGATATGGCGGATCCACTTAACCAATTACGGGGTGATTTTCCAATCGTTCTCAACCGTTATGCTTTACCATAACGGAACCATCAAGGTGTTGGCCAATGACTATGATTTTCAGTTTAGCTTTTATATCGATAACCAGTTATATTTATCTGATAAAAAGAAAGGCTTACTCAAGTTTACAGGGAAAGAATTTATTCAATTGTCTGGCGGAGACTTTTTTAAAGCCGAAAAAAAAATTTGGTCGATGTTTTCTTTTGGAAAAAATAACTTCCTCATCGGAACACAAGATGATGGGTTGTTTCTGTATCACAAAGAAAAAACAACCCCATGGAAATCAGAAGCCAACTCTTTTCTGAAAAAAATCAGCTTTTTAGCGCCATTAAATTATCGGAAAACAACTTTGCTTTTGGCACCATTCAGGATGGCATTATCATTACCAACAGGCAAGGAAAAATTCTTCAACATTTCAATGAAAACACAGGCCTTGCTAACAACACTGTTCTAAGTCTTGGTCTTGACCGATGGAATAATTTATGGTGCGGTCTCGATAATGGTATCACCTACATTGAAATTCATTCGCCCGTGACCTACCTCGATAAAGGCAGTCATATCAATGGGTCTGGTTATACCTCCGCTTTATTTAACAAAAAACTCTATCTGGGCACAAACCAGGGCGTCTATGTTGATGATTGGGATGAATCAGAAAGCAACCTTAGAATCGGCAAAAATTTTACAAATATTCCTGCATTAAACGGACAAGTCTGGGAACTGAAAATTATCGGTGATGATCTTTTTTGCGGACACAACAAAGGAGCCTATCTGATAGAAGACCAACATATTCGTCAACTCTCAGATATTGAAGGCGCCTGGAACTTCTCAATAGTTGGAGAAGACAGCTCGACAATAATATCAGGCACTTACACGGGCCTGATACGGTTTGTAAAAAACAATGCCGGACAATGGAATTTTGATAAACGCATCGCGGGTTATCAGGAATCGTGCAGAGATATCATTTTTGATAAATGTGGTTACGTATGGGTAACCCATGGATATAAAGGTATTTATCGACTCAGACTGAATCAGGAGAAGGATAGTGTAGTACAAATATTAAAATATGGTGAAAATCACGGCATTCATACAAAAACCGAATTCTACCTCTTCAGCCATCAAAACCAAATTCTTTTCAGTGGATATGATTCAATTTTTCAATATAATGTTCTTACCGATCAATTTGAGTATGATATTTACTGGACAGATCTTTTTCAAGGACATGGCATCAATCGCTTTAAAGAAGACAAAGCTGGTAATTTTTGGTATTTTGGCAAAAGAGAGAATCGGGTAGCGTCGTACTCAACCAACCAAATTTTAAAAATAAAGCCAATATAGAAATATTGAATAAACTAAACCAGCGGTTTATCCGGACTTTTGAGTATGTTCATTATATTGATTCCAACAATATTCTTTTTGGTATAGAATCCGGTTTTGCACACATCGATCCATTGCTGGCCAATAAAGTTAAAACCCATTTTAATACAATTATCACAGATATTAAAGCCATTGGAAGAAGAGACACCCTTTATTTTGATATCAATAATAATCCAGCTCAGTTGAAAAAAACACATGTATTACCGCCTCAGTTCAAAAATTTACGCATCCATTTTTCAGCAGCTTTTTACGAAAACCCTGAACTTACGGCTTATCGATGCAGGTTGGCAGGTTTTCCTGACAGCGATTGGACGAAATGGAACACCAATACCACGCAGGAATACTCCAACCTCAAATTTGGCACATACACATTCTATGTGCAGGCAAAAAACGTCTATGGAGAAGTCGGCGAACCCGTTTCGATTACTTTTCATTTACAAAAACCATGGTATCAGACAAACCTGGCATATATCGCTTATATTGTTATATTGATTGTTCTCGCAATATTAATCGTCAGATATACAGAAAGAAAAATAGCCGATGAGCGAAAGGCGCTGGAAGAAAAACAAAAACACAAGATGGCAGAACAGGAAAAGAGACGGAAACAGGAAGCTGTCCTTTTTGAAAATGAAATCATCCAATTGAAAAATGAAAAGCTACAGGCAGAGGTGGGTCGTAAAGTGGCTGATGTTGAGTTGAAAAATAAAGAATTGGCTTCACTTGCCATACAAATTAATCATAAAAATGAAATGCTTACATCACTCAAAAAGAAACTAAACACAGTCAAACAACGGGTTAACGAACAAGCACAAAGAGAGCTAAGCGAATTAAGTAATCAGATTGATGAGGAACTTGAACTCGAAGAGGATTGGAAAAAATTCAAAATTCATTTTGACCAAATTCAACAGGGTTTTATCCAGAAAATGCAAAACCTGTACCCCGATTTAAAACCTAACGATTTGAAATTGTGCGCATTCCTTAGAATGAATCTATCAACCAAAGAAATTGCTCCACTCATGAATATTTCCATTCGCGGCGTAGAAATTCACCGCTATCGATTGCGAAAAAACTAAACCTGAATCGCGAAACCAACCTGGTTGAGTTCCTGATGCAGCAATAAGCCGAAATTCTTTATCCCTTCAATTTTCAATTAATTTTACTTCTATCAAAAGTTAATTTTAGTATATTTTTCTTTTTTACCCCTTATCGGATTTTTAAACAATCAATAAAATTATTTCTCAAACCAAATTACAATAACATAATCTGGTAAATAATTTTGTGAAAATATGAAAAAAACTCCTGAGCTATTTCTGACGTATTGAAATCGTTTTCGATTTTATTTTGATGTAATAAAGATGTATTCGGTAAGGTGCTTTAAGAAAATATTGCTGTAGTGAAAAAATTGCACAGGGCAACGCAACGTCGTAATATTGCTTCAAAATAATGCATCAAACTATCATGAAGGAAAACATTTCTAATCAATCAACAAAAATGTCAATTTTTTATCATCTGTTTCGGGTTTTAGTCATAGTACTGGCCATAAATACGCTACCCGCATGTATCAGCGATAAAAACAACACGCATCCTGCATTACAAGATAAAGAAATTCAATCACTTATAAACAAAATGACCCTTGAAGAAAAAGTGGGTCAGATGACACAAATAACGTTGGAAGTCATTGTTAAAAAGGATATTGAGGGAGAAATCATACGTCCGCCCGAAATCGATTCCGAAAAAATGCGAAAAGCCCTGGTCGATTATCATGTTGGGTCGGTCATCAATACAGGCGGGGCTGCCAATCCCCTACCCGTATGGCAGAAACTGATCACTACCATTCAAAATACAGCCATGCAGGAAACCCCGCATCACATACCTATATTATATGGTATTGACGCCATTCATGGTGCCAACTACACTACAGGTGCTACCCTCTTTCCACAGCAAATCGCTCAGGCGGCAACTTTTAACAGAAAAATTGTAGAAAATAACGCAGCTATTACAGCTTATGAAGTACGTGCATCAGCCATTCCATGGAATTTTTCTCCTGTACTGGGAATGGGGCGCCAGCCATTGTGGTCCAGATTCTGGGAAACTTTTGGTGAAGACACTTACCTGGCTTCCGAATTGGGCCGGGCCATGATTAAAGGATACCAGGGAACAGATTTAAAGGATACCACCATGTGGCCGCTTGTATGAAGCATTATCTGGGCTATTCAAATCCCCGGACAGGGAAAGACCGCACACCTGCCGCTATACCTGACAGGGAACTGCGGCAATATTATTTGCCCCCTTTTCGGGCAGCTGTAGAAGAAGGCGTTCTAACTACTATGGTATGCTCCGGCGAAATAAATGGCACTCCGGTTCATGCCAACAAAACCATTCTTACTGGTATTCTAAAAAAGAACTGGATTTTAAAGGCTTCGCTGTCACTGACTGGGAAGATATTATTTATCTGCATACCCGTCATAAAGTGGCCCCTACCATGCGCGAGGCGGTGAAAATGGCTGTCAATGCAGGTATTGACATGAGTATGGTGCCTTTTAAGTATGAAGAATTTGCTGATTTGCTCATAGACCTGGTTAAATCCGGCGAAGTAAGTGAAGAAAGAATCAATGATGCAGTCACCCGGATTTTGTATGTTAAGAAAAAACTGGGGTTATGGGAAACCCCAATCACACATTATGAAGGTTATAACAAGTTTGCCGGCGATGAATTTAAAAAGACCAATTTAGAAGCTGCACGCGAAGCTGTCATCCTGCTGAAAAATACGAACAGCACATTACCACTTGATACTAAGCAGAAAATATTTGTTACCGGTCCAACGGCAAATTCAATGGTTCCTCTCAATGGCGGCTGGTCTTACAACTGGCAGGGAACCCGGGCTGATGAGTTTGCCGAAAATGAACAAACTTTGCTGGAAGCGCTCAGAGACCAATTTGCCAATGTCAGCTACGAGCCGGACGTGGATTATGACAAAGAAATCAGTATTTCCAATGCAAAAAGAAAAGCTGCTTCGGCAGATGCTGTGGTGCTTTGTCTGGGAGAATCTTCTTATTGCGAAACTCCCGGCAATATTGAAGACTTGGTCATTCCCGAGGCACAGCAAAAATTAGCCAGCGCTATGGTAGAAACGGGCAAACCCGTGATTCTTATTTTACTGGAAGGACGGCCCAGAATTGTGAGTCATTTTGCCGATGACGTGGAAGTCATTCTTCTGGCAAACTTACCCGGCAATATGGGAGGAAGAGCCATTGCTGAAATAATTTCAGGCAAAATAAATCCATCAGGCAAACTGCCCTATACCTATCCACGATTTGCCAACCATCTGGTTACCTATGACCACAAAGGAACACAGGCGCTCACGAAAACAGATGGTTCACCAGAGTTTAATCCTCAGTTTGAATTTGGCGACGGAATGGGCTATGCGGCTTTCGATTACACCAACCTGTCTCTAAACAAACGAATTCTCGAAGGAGATGAAACGCTTGAAATTTCCGTAGATATTACAAACCAGGGTAAAATGGAAGGAAAAGAAGCTGTTTTACTATTTGTTACAGACCATTTTGCCTCCATCACACCAGCTGTGAAACAACTTAAAGGTTTTCAAAAAATCACATTAGCCCCGGGAGAAACTCAGAAAGTATCTTTTTCATTGAAGCAGTCAGACCTGAGCTTTGTTAACAAAGACCTGAAAACGGTTTTTGAACCCGGCGCTTTTTCCGTACAAATTGAACAATTAAAAAAAGAAATTCAGTGGAAAAAATAAGCAGATGTGATAGATTATACGGAAATAAACTATTCGGTAATCCTCTTATATCCACAAACTAAAATAACAAACTTTAAAAAATTACTAAAAAAAAGTAATATTATTTAACTAAAACGCAAGCATATGAGAAATTTTTTAACACTAATGATGGCATTAGTAATCAGTACCGGACTTTACGCTCAGGAGCGTATCATCTCCGGAACGATAACCGATGCAAAAACAAACGAATCCATTCCTGGTGTCAACATTATAGTTAAGGGCACCACGATTGGAACCCTTAGCGGAGTGGACGGAACTTACCAACTGGAAGTTCCTGCCGGCAACAACATTTTGGTCTTTTCATTTGTAGGGTATATCACCCGGGAAATTGAATTGGGTGATTCAAAAACAGTCAATGTGGCTCTCGAACCCGAAAGCAAAAGCCTGGAAGAAATTGTTGTAGTGGGCTATGGTACCAAAAGAAAAAGCCTTGTAACAGGAGCCATCTCCAAGGTAGAGGCCAAAGACCTGCAGGCTATTTCGTCAACCCGTGCCGACCAGGCTATTCAGGGTCGTACGGCGGGAGTATCCATTTTGCCAACTTCCGGGTCTCCGGGTGCCGGAACAAAAATCAGAATTCGTGGTACAAACTCCAATGGTAATTCTAATCCATTGTTCATTGTCGATGGAATGAAAACCGGCGACATCAACAACATCGACCCATCTGATATTGCTTCAATCGAAGTGCTGAAAGATGCGGCCTCTTCTGCCATTTATGGTACTGAAGGCGCCAATGGGGTGGTGTTGATCTCTACAAAATCAGGTTCTGAAGGCGCCACAAAAATCAACTATGACTTCCAGTATGGCCTGCAATCAGCCAGAACCGGCATGGAATTAATGAATGCCGACCAGTACACTACCTGGATGGAGGAAGCCGGACTTCAAGTGAGTAATCCTTATAACGCCAACACAGACTGGCTGGATGAAACCTTTGAGGTAGCACCCATGCAAAAACATTATCTGAGTATTTCGGGTGGTAACAAAAAAACTACTTACCTGTTCTCGGGCAGCTATCTAAACCAGGATGGAATTGTTGGTGGTGACAAAGCCAACTATGAGCGCTACACAGCCCGATTGAACCTGAAAAGTGATGTGAAAACATGGTTAGAAGTTGGGGCCAATGCAAGCTATGCCCATTCTGACAGAAAATATGTTGGTGAAGATGACGAATACAGAGGTGTTGTTAACAATGCGCTCCTTATCGATCCGCTGACACCAGTAACCTATGATGGCACTCCCGACCATGTTCAGAGTCTCCTTGATGCAGGACGTGTTATACTACAGAATGAAGATGGTAATTATTATGGCCTTGCTGAAAATGTGACAGGCGAAACAGCTAATCCTTTAGCTGTCTTAAATATCTATCACAACAATATTGGTCAGGACAAATTCCTCAGCAATGCCTACGCAACCATTAAACCCATCGAAGGGTTAAAAATCACCTCCCGAATTGGTTTGGATTTGACCTATCAAACCCAACACTGGTGGAGTCCTGAATATTATTTTTCTGTAGAAAATTCCAACTCTTCCATGACGGTTGATGACAGACTGAATCAATGGAGCACCTGGTTATGGGAAAACTTTGCTACCTACGAAACCAACATCGACGAGCATAACCTTTCATTTCTTGCTGGTTTTTCTGCAGAGCAAAGCGAAGGCCCATCATACAGCCTTCACTCTGGCGCAATGATTGTTCCCGGAGATGAATTTGCTTATCATGATGCCGTTGACTCAAGAGATTTTGATATTGTTGGCGGAACAAGCTACACCAATACAATGTCCTCTTTCTTTGGCCGTTTCACGTATGATTATATGAACAAATATATGTTCGAAGCTTCTGTGCGTCGTGACGGCGCCAGCGTTTTCCCCGAAAATGAAAAATATGCGGTCTTCCCGGCTGTTTCTGCAGGTTGGGTCTTCTCTGAAGAGAATTTTTACAACTTTGAAGTTATGGATTATGCTAAACTTCGTGCAAGCTGGGGACAAAATGGTAGCAAAGCCAACCTGCCCGGAAATGAAGATAAAGAATTCTGGACTTTTGGTGGCATTCGTTACCCGGATGCTACGGGCGCTTTTGTGTCAGGCGCTCAGATTGACAAGCTAATCAACACAAACCTGGTATGGGAAACAACTGAAATGACCGACATTGGTTTGGACCTCCGTTTTTTCAATAGCAAACTTTCTGCATCTGTTGATTATTTCTATAAACAAACAAAAGACCTCATCGCCGTTGGAACAGGCCCCTTGTCTGTTGGCAACGACTATCCTTTTGTTAATGCAGGAACCGTAACCAATAAAGGATTTGATTTTGAACTGGGATATCGCAACATGGACAATGAATTTAAATATGGCGTAAACCTTAATGCTTCCTTTGTTGACAATGAAGTAACCAAACTAAACGTTGATGCTCCTGTGAGAGGCGCCAACGTCAGAGGCTACGACATGACCTGGTTTGAACAGGGCCAGCCTGTTTGGTATTTCAAAGGTTATAAAACTGACGGCGTTGATCCCCAAACCGGGGAAATCATTGTGATGGATGTAAATGGCGATGGTGAAATTACCCCTGAAGACCAAACTTACATAGGTGATCCTCATGCGGACGTTTACTTTGGTGGCAACCTTTTTGCTCAATATAAAAATTTTGATTTCAACTTGTTCCTACAGGGCACCTATGGAAACGATATTTTTATGGCATGGTATCGTACAGACCGTCAATATTCAAACAAACCAGCTTATTTCTTTGAAGACCGCTGGACGCCTGAAAATCCCAATGCAGATTTTCCGGCAGCCAACAATACCAGCGACTATGTTTACAGAAGCGATTTAATGGTTCAGGATGGTTCATACCTGCGTGTTAAGCAAATTCAATTGGGTTATACGTTAAACAAAGAACTAATTCAAAAATTTGGTGTAAACTCGTTGCGCGCGTATGTGTCACTGGAAAATTTCTTTACACTGACTGATTATCCGGGCCTCGACCCCGAAGCTGGTAGTTATAACAATACTTCTCAGGGCGTTGACAGGGGTGTTTATCCGGCTGCTGGTGTATTTTTAATGGGTGTAAACATCAATTTATAATCAAAAAAAACAAAATTTATGAAACGAATATTATTTAAAACAAGCATATTGCTGCTAGTCGCTTTCTTTTCAGCCTGTAGCGATTTTCTGGAAGTAGATCCGATCGGAAAAGTTTCTTCGGATAGTTATCTAAACAATGAAGAAGAACTATACACAGCCCTGGTGGGTGTATATGACATCATTCAATACAATTATTCTCACGGTGGATGGGCAAGTGTTTATTTTATCAAAAACCTTCCGGCTGATGATTGCAATGCAGCCGGAGGAAGTCCCACTGACCAATCTGAATATCAATATTTGGATGATTTTCAAATCACCTCAGACAACGCAAAACTGGAATCCATCTGGACAAACTTTTACAAAACCATCAACTTCTGTAATACAATTACAGCTGTCGAAAACAGGGATAATGTAACACCAGGGATGCAAGCCATGATAGGCGAAGCAAAAGCATTGCGTGCCATGACTTATTTTGATTTGGTTGTCATGTTTGGGGATGTGCCATTGTTTACCGAAAATCCAACCAATGAGAATGATTTTCACAAGCCGCGTACTCCGGCCAGTGAAGTTTATCTTCAAATTGAAAAAGACCTGACTGATGCGATTGCAGCGCTTCCGGTGAAAAGCCAGCGTTCTGATGCAGACAAGTTTCGCGTAAGCAAAGGTTTTGCACAAGGTCTTTTGGGCAAAGTTTATCTTTATCAACAGAAATATCAGGAGGCCGCAGGCATTCTCGAAGACCTCATCCTGAGCCAGGAATACGATCTTGAGCCCAATTTCAGCGATGTTTGGGCGGCTACCAATGAATTTGGTGTTGAATCATTGTTTGAAGTATCTTATGTCAGCAATAGTTATGACTGGGGAAATTTCCCCTGGGGCGGGGGTAACGAAAGCAATATTGAAGCTCAGCTTCAAGGACCTCGCGACGCTGTTTTTGACCTCTCCAACTGCACACTTGACGTCAGAAATGGTTGGGGATTTAATCTGCCCACACAGGAAATTGGTGATTTATTTATCGCTGAAGGCGAAACTATTCGCTATGAAGGTACCCTTATTTCACAGTCTGATTTCGAAGCTACAGGTGGGGTTATCGTCGATGAGAATGGTCACGATTATGAAGGTTATATGCGTTTGAAATATGTCACCAAAAATTCTGAAACAGACCTCAATGCGGTTGCCGAGTTGAATTATACTGTGAACTGGCGCATTTTGCGCTATGCAGACGTGCTACTCATGGCAGCCGAAGCCTATAATAAATTAGGTGAGGATGGCAAAGCCCAGGATGAACTGGAAAAAGTTCGTCATCGCGCAGGATTCACTGAAGAAGTGACTGAAACCGGTAATGCCTTATTTGAAAGAATCGTTAAAGAACGTCAGCTTGAACTGGCCTTCGAAGGCCAGCGCTACTGGGATTTGGTTCGTTGGGGCAAGGCTCAGGCCGAATTAAGTAATATTGGTTTCGTAGCCGGAAAACATGAAGTGTTCCCGATTCCTTTAAATGAAATCATTGCCAATAATCAAATTGACTTTGAGGATCAAAATTCTGGTTATTAATAATTAATAGTGTTGTTGTTTATATTACTACTTTTTTTGGTTTAATTTGGTAGTGTTTATTGCTAAAGGCCCCCATTTGGGGGCTTTTGGTTCACTTCAACCTGAAACATAAGTTATCATATTTAAAAAAATATTTTGATGAAAAAACCTCTGATATTAGCACTAATTATTTTGAGTTTTTCTTTTACAGATTGCCAGCCAAACAGGCAACCCAACAAAGAGACCACTCATGCTTTTGCAAATAAAATAGATTCCCTGCTTTCGTTGATGACCCTCGACGAAAAAATAGGACAACTCAATCAGCTTACAGGCAATGGAGAAGTAACGGGGCCTGTTACTTTAAGCCAAAATTACCAGGAAGCCATACGCAACGGGCAGGTAGGTTCCATGCTTAATGTGAACGGCGCTGCTTATACCTATAAAATCCAGAAAATTGCCGTAGAAGAAAGCCGGCTGGGTATCCCTTTGATTTTTGGTTACGATGTGATTCATGGCTATAAAACCATTTTTCCCATACCACTGGGCGAAAGTGCCAGCTGGGATCTGGAAGCCATAGAAACAAAGTGCAAGGGTTGCTGCTGTAGAAGCTGCCGCCGCAGGACAACACTGGACTTTGCCCCCATGGTCGATATTGCCCGCGATCCACGCTGGGGCCGCATCATGGAAGGCGCCGGCGAAGACCCCTATTTGGGTAGTCAGATAGCCAGAGCCCGCGTTAGGGGCTTTCAGGGAAATGACTTATCCGAAAACAACACCATCATGGCCTGTGCCAAACATTTTATGGCATACGGGGCTGCCGAAGCCGGCCGCGATTACAACACCGTTGATATGTCGAAGCGAAGGCTACATGAGGTTTATCTGCCACCCTTTAAAGCGGCTGTTGATGAAGGCGTAGCCACCATTATGACTTCTTTCAATGAATTCAACGGCATTCCTATGACAGGCAACAAAGTATATGTTAATGAATTGCTGCGACACCAATGGAATTTTAATGGTATTGTGGTTTCTGATTGGGGCTCCATTGCCGAAATGATAACACACGGGGCCGCCACAGACCGAAAGGATGCGGCTGAACAAGCTATGAATGCTTCGGTGGATATGGACATGGAAGGCCATGCCTATCTGCATCATTTGAAGGAGTTGGTAAGTAATGGCGTCATTAGCCAAAACCAGATAGACCAGGCTGTAAAACGCATTCTGGAAAAAAAATTCGAATTAGGGCTTTTTGAGGATCCCTATCGCTATTGCGATATTGAAAGAGAAGCAACCGTTACCCTCAGCAAAAAACATCGTAGCTTAGCCCGTGAATCAGCACGCAAATCGATGATTTTACTTAAGAATGACCATAAAACCCTGCCCTTTTCCAAAAATGTCAAAACCATTGCTGTAATTGGGCCTTTGGGTGAATCGAAAGTGGATATGATAGGCACGTGGAATGCCCGGGGAGAAGGTAAAGATGCTGTCAGCCTGGTTGAGGGCATCAGCAATGTAGTGCCCGATGCCAGGATTCTCTATGCCAAAGGGTGCGAAACCGAAGGAACCAGCACCTCAGAATTTAACAAGGCGCTACAAATTGCCCAAAAAGCAGATATCGTAATTGCAGCCGTGGGTGAACGGGCCATGATGTCCGGAGAGGCTTTGTCGCGTCAGGACATTCGGCTGCCCGGCATGCAGGAAGCCTTGGTAAAAAAGCTGGCTTCGCTCAAAAAACCCATGGCCGTGGTCTTGTTTAACGGCCGTCCTCTGGTGATAACAGAAGTAGCGAAAGTGGCTCCTGCCATCCTAGAAAGCTGGCTTGCCGGAACGGAAGCCGGTAATGCCATAGCTGATGTGTTGTTTGGCGATTACAACCCTTCGGGAAAACTTCCGGTTACTTTTCCTTACAGCTTAGGACAGGTACCTGTTTACTATGCCCACAAAAACACCGGCAGACCACGCATTGAAAATAGCCGTTATACGTCAAAATATATTGACGGGCCCAATAAACCGTTGTATCCTTTTGGCTATGGCCTGAGCTATACTTCATTTTCGTATAACAATCTTCTGGTCCCTGAAACCATGTCAGGCGAAGAAACCCTGTTGATTTCTGTAGATGTCACCAATACCGGTGAGTGGGCCGGTGAGGAAGTGGTGCAGCTCTACATCAATGATTCGGTAGCTTCTGTCACAAGACCTGTTAAAGCGTTAAAAAAATTCAAAAAAATTCTATTACAACCTGGCAAAACACAGACCGTTCAGTTTGAACTCACAACAGACGACCTCGCTTTCTATAACCGCAATTGGAAATGGGTTGCAGAACCAGGTTACTTCACTATATTTGTGGGCGGTAATTCTGAAAACACCCTAAGCCGGGATTTTCAGCTGGTTTATAACAATAAAAATTAATGGATAGGCCACTTAAAAATTTCAAACAGCCCTGTTTTAGGACGTATAGTCAGAATTTGATAAAAATTTGAACATAAAACGAAATCGTATGAAAGAATCGAGCAGTACCTTAAAATCGGTATGACGGCCTTTGGGATGATCTTTTCATCTTCGGGTTTGCCACCACCTTTATCATCACCATGACAGCTCCGGTGAAAGCCATTTTGGACTGTCAGAGTTTGGTGCACAGTTGTTATCATCAGCATTTTTCCTGGCCTATCCTGTTATGTCGATACCCACCGGGAAAATCATTGACAAAATTGGTTACAAAAAAACTGTCATTGCAGGTCTGTTACTCATGGCTTTGGGCAGCTTCATTTTTATTCCGGCAGCAAACATCCCCTCCTTCCCGGTATTTTTACTGGGCACGTTTATCCTTGCGGTTGGGGTTGTTTTTCTGCAGGTGGCTGCCAATCCGTATGTGACAGCTATTGGCCCCGACAGCAGTGCCTCTTACTCATGGCTTTGGGCAGCTTCATTTTTATTCCGGCAGCAAACATCCCCTCCTTCCCGGTATTTTTACTGGGCACGTTTATCCTTGCGGTTGGGGTT
>LZCG01000130.1_pt1 | contig 13973 bp, 18 predicted proteins | sample 768541 | NCBI WGS metagenome assembly LZCG01 (sample SAMN05200874, study PRJNA324366) | oil field metagenome | isolation source: sample BH-FW-1 from oil reservoir | place: India: Bombay High | collected 2015-07-11
GAATTAACAAAAAAACCTTTCCCCAACCTTTACAGGCTATAACGACCCCACCCACACTGTATGATAGTTAAAATTCATTTCCGCGCAAGCGCAGTGGCGAGAATATTTTTTGGACAGCCTTAGAATTAACAAAAAAACCTTTCCCCAACCTTTACAGGCTATAACGACCCCACCCACACTGTATGATAGTTAAAATTCATTTCCGCGCAAGCGCAGTGGCGTGCAGCTGGAACGATGCAAGACCTTAATTACACCGATTCTGCGTGTATTTTCCCTTGTCGGGAATATCCTGAAAAGGATACGGGTGCCGCTTTACAATGATGTAAAAACATGTCCGTCTTGCATCATCCCGCCTCTGAGATTTCTGATTACTTCAAATCCAGCTTCATCTGTATGGCTTTCAGGTCTTTTTTCATTTCGTTGACCGTATGCAGCAGGTGATCTTTTTCTTCGTTGGGTTCCGGCATTCTCGCGCTGATGTAGTTGGTAAATTTCCATACCTCTTTGATTTCGTCTGCCGGAATATCAAAAGGTTCATATAACGGATTCAACGAATACAACCTGAGAATCCGCTGGGTTTCCAGCAGGTTTTCGGCAATTTTAAAAACAATGCCATCTTCCAGGGTCAGAATAATGTAGGCCTGTCGGTTTTTGATAGCAGACCAGTCCTGCACAAACTCCCCGGTAACGTAAGCACCGTCGGGGATAGGCAGCATCGAGTCGCCACTGATCTGGAAGGTTCGGTATTTCTTCTGCTTTGACAGGAACGGCAATTGGAACGTCGGCAATATCTTAATGTACTCCGGATCAGCAAAACCACTTTTATAACCTGCCTTGGCTCTTTCATTTACCAGTTCGATATTTTCCTCGTTATCAGAATTTACCGTAGTGGCCAGCACCCGCAGCTTACTACCTTTGAGATAGACATCATAGCCCCGTTCTACCTGCGACAGTTCCCGTTCCGAAAGCTTTGACAAATCTACTTTCACCAGGGTATCAATAGCGATATTATAGTATATCGAAAACGCAATAAGCGCTTCAATGCCGGGTTGTGCCACCTCATTTTCATAACCGCTAAGTGTTGACCGTTTCATGTCCAGTGCGTGCGCCACTTCATCTTGTGTCCGGCCCCGTCGATTTCGCAACAATTTGATGTTTTTACTAAATGTTTGTGCCCTCATGTTTCTGTGTTTAGTACGTTGTAAGTTTCTATATTTGTAAGTTGGCAGTTGGCAGCTTTTGCTTTATAACCTTGTTGTATCACGCCATTGTCTTGGTTTATATTTTTCCGGATTTTCAATCATATGGTTTAGCATGCGCCCTGTTTCTTCCAGTTTTGCCAAAATTTCATTGTATCTTTTCTCAGAGATATATTCACACGACTTCATGAAATCAAGCGAAATCTGGGTTTCCGTGTTTTCCATGTCAGCATCGCCCATCTTACTTGAAAATGCTTTGGATATTGACGTTTTCTGTAACCTTCGCCAATTGCGCGACAAACAGCTCTCGATGATCGCCTGATTTGACTGGTTAATTCATATTTTTCCTCCGGCGGTAACTGTTTAGTTATTTCAAAGATTTCCATCGCCAGAGAAAAAGCTTTCTTATAAACGGTCAGATTTCTAAAACTTCCTGTCATAGTTTTTCTAATTTATTATTTGCCAACTGCCTTTTGCCAACTGCCAACTTTTATCTTGTTTTCCGCGTAATAGAAAGTTTGTTGTTTTTTACTACTTCAAAATTTCCACTAAACTTGTTTTTTATCTCAATCCTGACTATATTGTAAACAAAAAATTGCTTAAAATCTAATCAAAATTACAATGAAAAATCGGAAATTGCAAACGGGTTTAAAAAAGTTGCCAACTACTTTCTGCCAACTGCCAACTTAAACACTTTTTAAACCTACAAACTTAGAAATGTACAAACTTACAAACGTACAAACATGGATCAAAAAAACCGCACAATCGTACATATGGACCTCGATTCGTTTTTCGTGTCGGTGGAACGACTGCGTAATGATAAGCTAAAAGGCAAACCTGTGATTATTGGGGGGCTGTCTGACCGCGGCGTAGTGGCCAGTTGTAGCTATGAGCCCGTAAATTCGGCGTCCACTCAGCCATGCCCATGCGTATGGCTTTAGCGCTGTGTAATGATGCGTTGGTCATCCGGGGTGATATGGAGCTTTACAGTCGTTATTCACAGATGGTTACTGAAATTATTCATGAAGAGGCTCCACTCTATGAAAAAGCGTCCATCGACGAACACTACATCGACATCACCGGAATGGACCGTTTTTTCGGAAGCCTGAAATGGTCGCGCGCCCTGCGCCAACGCATTATTCGCGAAACCGGCTTACCCATCACTTTTGGCTTATCGGTCAACAAAACCGTGTCGAAAATGGCTGCCAGTGAAGCTAAGCCCAATGGAGAGAAAGAAGTACAACAACCCGTGGTACAGCCATTTCTCAACCCATTATCGATTCGCAAAATTCCGATGCTGGGCGAAAAAACTTACCAGACACTCCGCTCTATGGGTGTCGCCAAAATCCATACCCTGAGCCGCATTCCGCCCGAAATGATGGAGCGGGTAATGGGAAAAAACGGCCTAATCATCTGGAAACGGGCCAACGGCATTGACCCAACGCCGGTGGAGCCTTACTCAGAGCGGAAATCCATATCGCATGAAACCACTTTTGAAAAGGATTCCATCGATGTGGTGCGGATGCATGAAATCCTGGTAAAAATGACCGAAAAACTGGGCTACCTGTTGCGAAAACAGCAAAAACTGGCATCGGTGATGACAGTAAAAATCAGGTACGCCAATTTTGATACCCATACCATGCAGAAAAGGATTCCCTACACGGCATTTGACCACGAACTGATGGCTGTGGCCCGGGAACTGTTTGACAAACTTTACCAGCGACGAATGCTTATCCGGCTCATTGGTGTCAGGGTCAGCGGACTGGTCGGCGGGTTACAGCAACTCAACATGTTTGAAGATACACCTGAGATGACCAGCCTCTACCAGGCCATGGACAACATCCGAAACCGTTATGGCAGTAAATCAATATGCAGGGCTGCGGGGATTTAGAAAGCCGGTAAGTGACTAAGTTTTTATGTTTAATAAGTTTTGAAAAATGGGTTTAAAAACATTCTTCAAACTTACAAACCAAAAGAAACCAATGTACATCAATGTTCACTCATATTACAGTTTACGTTACGGAACTATGGCCGTAGAAGAAGTAGTGGAAACAGCCAAAAAGCTGGGTATTGGAAGGCTGGCTTTGACCGATATCAACAATTCCAGTGGCATCATTGATTTTGTCAGCGAATGCACAAAACAGGGCATCGACCCGGTAGCTGGTATCGAATTTCGCGATAGTGACAGACTGCTTTATCTCGGTATCGCCCGCAACGGGGCAGGATTCAGAGAACTAAATGATTTTCTGACCTGTCATAACCTGAAGAAAACCCCGCTGCCGGAAGTTCCCCCGCAGTTCGGACATGCCTTTGTGGTATATCCTTTTGGAAGCAGGGAAAAACAACAGTTGCGTGAAAATGAATTTGTGGGCGTGGCTTCCTGGCAACTTCCCAGACTTTATGCTTCCGAGTTTCGTCATGACCATGCCCGGTTGGTGATGTTGCAGCCGGTGGTGTTTGCCTTGCCGGAAAAGGACTATGAGCTACATCGTAACCTCAGGGCGATCGACCACAACACCTTAATCACCAAACTAAAACCTCATCAACAAGCCCATCCTCAGGCCTGGTTTCAGTCGCCAGACCACCTGTTGAAGTATTTTGACGGATACCCCCAAATAGTTTTCAATACTGAAAAATTACTCTCAGAATGTCGTATCGCCTTTGACTTTAAGTCATTAAAAAATAAAAAAACATTCACTTCCAGCCGTAATGACGACCGGCAGTTGCTCGAAAAACTGGCACTTGACGGCTTCACATACCGCTATGGGAAAGAGAATGCTAAAGCTCTTAAACGCCTGAAACATGAACTAAAAATTATTCACGAACTGGGTTTTGCGGCTTACTTTCTTATCACTTGGGACATCATCCGCTATTCCATGTCGCGCGGCTTTTACCATGTAGGACGGGGTAGCGGCGCCAATTCTATTGTAGCCTACTGCCTGCGTATCACCAATGTTGATCCCATTGAACTTGACTTATATTTTGAACGCTTCATCAATCCCCGCCGTACCAGTCCGCCCGACTTCGATATCGACTATGCCTGGACCGACCGCGACGAAGTGATCGATTATATTTTTCACCGCTATGGCCGACAATATACTGCGCTGCTTGGTACCATGACCACATTCAAAGGAAAATCCATCTATCGCGAACTGGGAAAAGTGCACGGACTGCCTAAAAGTGAAATCGATCAACTGGTCGAACAGCCTGCCTGGAAGGATGATTCGGTGGTGACCCATATTCAGCATATCGGCAACCAGATGGTTAATTTTCCCAATACACGCAGTATCCATGCCGGGGGAATCCTGATTTCCGAAGAGCCTGTCACCACCTACACTGCGCTCGATATGCCTCCCAAAGGATTTCCCACCACACAGTGGGATATGTATGTAGCCGAAAATATCAATTTCGAAAAAATCGACATCCTCAGCCAACGAGGTATTGGCCACATCAAAGAAGCTGCAGAAATCATTGAACAACAACACGGAACAACCATTGATGTGCATGATGTTTCAAAATTTAAAACCGATAATCGCGTAAAAGAATTGCTAAAAAAAGGTGAAACCAATGGCTGTTTCTACATCGAAAGTCCGGCGATGCGCGGACTGCTGACCAAACTCCGGTGTTCCGGCTACATCAGCCTCGTGGCCGCCAGTTCGATTATCCGTCCGGGCGTGGCCAAATCGGGGATGATGAAGGAATACATTAAACGTTTTCATCATCCCGACAGTTTTGAATATATGCATCCGGTGATGAAAGAACAGTTGGAGGAAACCTATGGCGTGATGGTTTACCAGGAGGATGTGCTGAAAGTCTGCCATCATTATGCTGATCTCGATTTGGCGGATGCTGACATTCTGCGGCGTGCCATGAGTGGCAAACACCGCTCGCGGAATGAATTTCGGCGGATTGTAGAGAAATTTTTTGAAAATAGCCGAAAAAAAGGCTATCCCGAAAAAATCACCAAAGAAATCTGGCGGCAGATTGAATCGTTTGCCGGATATTCTTTCTCGAAAGCCCATTCGGCATCTTATGCCGTGGAGAGTTTTCAAAGCTTGTATCTCAAAGCGTATTATCCACTTGAATTCATGGTGGCAGTCATCAATAATTTTGGGGGATTTTACCATTCGTGGGTTTATTTTAACGAAGCGCGGCGATGGGGCGCAAATGTCGAACTGCCCTGTGTGAACCATTCAGCGTTCAAAACTTCCCTATCCGATAAGAATATTTTCATCGGGTTTGTGCACCTGTTTAATCTGGAAAAAAAGTTGGCCCACCGGTTGGTAGAAGAACGCAAATTGAACGGCCCGTATCAGTCGCTGGAAGATTTAATCAGGCGGTTGCCCGTATCGCTGGAGCAGTTGAAAATTCTTATACGGACAGGCGCATTACGATTTACCGGCCGTACCAAATCAGATTTATTATGGCATGCCATATGCTCTTGTCCGAAAACAACGATAAGCACCCCGAAAAAAATACGTTGTTCACCTTTCAGAAAAAACAATTTGTCTTGCCCGACCTGGAACAGTCGGATGTGGCCGATGTGTATGACGAAATTGAGTTACTGGGCTTTCCCGTCACCAAAAGCAGTTTTGATTTGCTGAAAACCAAATTCCGCGGGGAAATCATGGCCGGAGATATGAATCAATACGTCGGGAAAAAGGTTCGTATGCTCGGCAACATGGTGACAATCAAAAATGTCAGAACCGTAAAAAAGGATTATATGAATTTCGGCACCTTCCTGGATGTCAACGGCAAATTTTTTGACACCATCCATTTTTCTGCCTCACTCAGAAAATATCCCTTCCGCGGAAGTGGCATTTATCTCCTTTATGGAAAGATTGTTGAGGAGTTCGGCTTCGCCAGCCTCGAAGTGGAAAAAATGGCCAGGATGCCGGTGGTGGGAGACCCGAGGGAGTAGGTTCGACCCTTTCCGGAATCGGGAGATAGACAGTTCTGACAGTGTTTTTCTCCAATTCCAGCGGGGTCGAACGCTACCGGGTGATAGGTTAAAAATCTTTAATCTTACTGAGCTTATCCAGACGTTTTCCATTTACGAAGGCTACAACAAAAGCATCTTTCACACCAAACCTTGTTACCAGTTGGTTTCTTTTTTGCTTAGCATCTTCATAGTTTGAAAATTGCCCGACCGTATAAATATAGTATCCGTTATGATAATCCTCATAAATGGGTTCGTACAGGCCATACTGGCTGGCCAGGTAATCGGTGGATAAGGGCTTTTTGTATTTGGCTCTGATTTGTACCCTGAACACAACGCCATCTGTACGCTTCTCAAACCCCGACGCTGTTGTTCCGGTTTCCTGTATGCTGGTTTCACGTCCAACAGGCTGAGTTGTCGTGGTTGTAGTAACCGGCGACTGTTCCGGATTCAAAACCATAATATTATTTTTAAAGGCCAAAAGCTTCGAGTTGGCTTTCCGGGTATAGGTAAAGATACCTGAGATAGGATAAGTTCCTCCTTCAACATCCCGGGAAACCGTTATCCGATACATAATTTGCAATTCTTCGTTGACGGGCATTTCATTCCAGTTGATAGTAAACACCTGGTTCATAAAATTATATTCCCCTCCTACCAGATTAGTCGCCTGAAGATTGAATCCCTCAGGAAAAACCTGTCTGAATGTTGCCGGACCCCTTAGCGAGCCTTTTTTTATGATAATTTTGGCCATAAAGGTATTGCCAGCTTCAATATCCTGAGGCATATTAATATCAACAGAGACTTCAAATTCTTTTTCTTCGGTTTGCAATTTCTCTTGTGTGGTTGGTCCGGGTTGTTGTTGTGCCCCTGCGGCAGGCTGTACCGAAGGCCTCGAAGCTGATTTCTTTTTCTGTCCGAATTTATAAGTAAGCCCTAATGAGGTGAAAGAAACCATATCGTATTGCGCATTCCCGATTCTGGCATCGAGCATATCTGAATTGGAAATCCGAATCGATTCTTCAAAATTAATATCAAAATGGTTGTTTACCCTAAAGGCAACACCAAATCCTGCGGGCATAAACCCCTCTGATGTCATTTCAAGAAATCCATTGGCATATGGGCCTCCGCTTCTGCCAATCATTACATCATTTTGATCGTATAGCTTGGAATCCCAATTGGACATACCGGCTCCTGCAAACAAATAAGGTTCAATGGGACGTTCCGGATTCCGCCATGCAGGAACCAAATCCAGGATATCAAGCCGGGCCTGAAGGCTGTAATCCAGCAAAGAGGCTTCAAAATATTCTTTTGAAGCGTTAATGCCGCCGGTTTGTCCGTAGAGCACTTGCCCGCGAAGGTTAAATAATCGGTAAGCCTTTTTTCAAGGATTAAACTCCCGCTGAAATTCCATGCTTCTTTACTGTCAATAGCAGGCATGTAATCAAAGTCCATGATATCGCCATAAAACAAGGTTGGCCCTCCGTTTATCTGCACCGTCCAGGGCTTATCCTGGCTGAAAGAAAGCAAAGGGACCAACGCTATTAAAATCAGGAAATAATACTTATTTATTTTTTGCATATTTATGAAGATTAGATCATTTCTTATCCATTAATTCTTACCACTATACGTTATGGTTTATGTTTGGTTTCAATAATTATCCATAAAAGTAAAAAAAATATCTGTTGCACAGATAAATTGATTTTAATACTTTTGCCGCACAATAAATTTTTTGAATTAATCACTTAATTGAAAGGAAGCGTATTTCTATGATTATTGTACCTGTTAAAGAAGGCGAAAGTATTGATCGGGCTTTAAAAAAATTGAAAAGAAAATTTGAAAGAACCGGTGTGATGCGCCAGGTTCGCGATCGCCAAAGCTATACAAAACCTTCGGTTCGTAGAAGAGAAGAAAAGAAGAAAGCTATCTACGTTCAGCAGTTGCGTAACGACATGGAAAGCTGATTTTTTAGGACTTTTTTAAGTTTTTTTATTAAAAGAAATTTTGTTTGCGTAAAATTTTGTTCTACATTTACGTTGATAAACAAAATTTCTTTTTTTATTTTAATGAAAAAGCGATTTATCAACTATATAACCTATCAGAAACGATTTTCACCCCACACCATAACTTCTTATGCGAATGATTTAGATCAGTTTGACGCCTATTTTTCTGACCTTTACGCCTGTTCTGTGGAAGAGGCCAATGAAATAATGATTCGTTCATGGGTGATGTATGCCTTCGACAAAGGTCTCGCCGCAAGGACGATAAAACCGAAAAATATCAACACTCAAGTCTTTTTTCAGATACCTTCAAACCCATGAAGGCTATGAAAAAAATCCTGCTGCCCATGTTTCGGTACCTCGTATTTCTCAGAAAATTCCGGTTTTTCTTACCGAAGAACAAATGAAAGGGATACTGTCAGAAGAATTTTTTGAAAATACTTTTGAAGGAATTCGCGACCATCTGATTTTTGAATTGTTTTATCAATCAGGCATCAGGTTGTCGGAGTTGGTAAATTTGAAAACAGAAAATATCGATTTTAATAACAAGACGATTAAGGTATTGGGAAAACGCCGTAAAGAACGGATAGTGCCTGTTTCTGATAATCTGGTGCAATACCTGAAAATCTACCTGGAAGAAAGAAATAAAATCACAACAGAAACAAATTTTGTTTTTGTTACTGTTAAAGGCAAACAGGCTTACGACAAGCTTGTTTATCGTATTGTCAATAAACATTTGTTGCGGGTGGCTACTTTAAAAAAAGCCAGTCCACACGTTTTACGGCATACTTTTGCAACTCATATGTTAAACCGAGGCGCAGATATCAATGCCGTTAAAGCACTGTTGGGGCATGCAAGCCTCTCGGCAACGCAGATTTATACACACAATACGATGGATAAAATCAAATCAATTTATAAACAAGCTCATCCAAGAGCTTAAAAAAGGAGGTTACGATGAACGTTATGATTAATTCGGTAAATTCAGAGCTGATAGCAAACTGGAAGATTATATCCAGCAAAAAGTCAGTAAACTAAGTCAGTTTTACGACGGTGTGCTGGGTAGCGAAGTAACACTTCGGGTAGATGCCAACGAAAAACCCGAGAATAAAATTACCGAAATCCGACTTCATATCAGAGGCAACGACCTGTTTGCCAAAAAACAATGTGGTTCGTTTGAGGAAGCAACAGACGATGCTGTTGAAGCCCTGCGCAGGCAGTTGAAAAAACATAAAGAAAAACTCCGAAGCAAATAGTTTATCCCAACGAGTTTTGTTTATTCAAAACATATTTATATTTTGCAGTCCTTTTTTAATAAAGGACTGTTTTATTATGCAATAAGCATTGAGGGAGCGACAGTTACTTTTTTGGGGTTGGGGTTAACAGATGAAAAACCTCCGTTCTGTAAAAAGCCCGTCGAAGTAACGATGTTATAATTCAGGGAGAGAGATATATTCTGACAACAAAAAAAGCGTTCATTGATAACAGGGTTGAAAATACCTTAAGTAATTTGTAAATAAAATATACATTCAAATAATTTACATACAGTAAAAAACATCTGAAGTTAAAAAATTTCTTTTTTTTACAGAATCTTGTAAGTAAAGGAATTTGTTGTATATTTGCACGCTGAATTTACAGGCGGGAGTAGCTCATCCGGTAGAGCGACAGCCTTCCAAGCTGTAGGTGGCGGGTTCGAGTCCCGTTTCCCGCTCAATTTAACCGCATAAAACCTTTCTTAGGAAAAGTTAAATGTGATTAAATGAATGAAATAAAAGAGAAAAAACCTGCGGCCATTGTAGCTCAGAGGTAGAGCACTTCCTTGGTAAGGAAGAGGTCACGAGTTCAACTCTCGTCAATGGCTCAAATAATTAAAAGTAAATACTTTAAAACAGAAACGGATATGGCTAAAGAAAAATTTGAACGGACCAAAGAACACCTGAACATTGGTACAATTGGTCATGTTGACCATGGCAAGACAACCTTGACTGCAGCTATTACAATGGTGTTGGCCAAAAAAGGACTTGCTGAGATTAAAGATTTCGATTCAATCGATAATGCGCCTGAAGAAAAAGAACGTGGTATTACCATCAACACGGCTCACGTAGAATATCAAACCGAAAAACGTCACTATGCACACGTTGACTGTCCGGGTCACGCTGACTATGTTAAAACATGGTTACGGGTGCCGCTCAAATGGACGGGGCTATTCTGGTTGTAGCTGCTACCGACGGCCCTATGCCTCAAACCCGTGAACACATCCTCCTGGCGCGCCAGGTTGGGGTTCCTTCCATCGTAGTATTCATGAACAAAGTGGATATGGTTGATGATGAAGAATTACTCGAACTGGTTGAGATGGAAATCCGTGACTTATTGAGTTTCTACGAATTCAATGGCGATGAAACCCCGATTATTCAGGGCTCTGCACTGGGCGCTTTGAATGGTGAAGAAAAATGGGAAGAGAAAGTAATGGAACTCATGGATGCCTGCGATAGCTGGATTCCTTTGCCACAGCGTGATAAAGATAAACCCTTCCTTATGCCGGTTGAAGATGTATTTTCTATTACAGGTCGTGGTACCGTTGCTACCGGTCGTATTGAAACAGGTGTTATCCATTCTGGTGACCCGGTTGACATCATCGGCATGGGTGCTGAAAAACTGAAATCAACTGTTACGGGTGTTGAAATGTTCCGTAAAATTCTGGATACCGGCGAAGCTGGTGATAATGTAGGATTATTGCTGCGTGGTATTGACAAAAATGACATCCGTCGCGGTATGGTTATCGCCAAAGTAGATTCTGTTAAACCACACCGCAAATTCAAAGCCGAGGTATATATTCTGAAAAAAGAAGAAGGTGGACGTCACACACCTTTCCATAATAATTATCGTCCCCAGTTCTATTTCAGAACTACTGACGTAACAGGTGAAATTCACCTTCCTGACGGAGTTGAAATGGTTATGCTGGTGATAACCTCAGCATCGATGTAGAACTTATCAATGACATTGCTATGAATGAAGGGCTACGCTTTGCTATCCGTGAAGGTGGCAGGACGGTTGGTGCCGGTCAGGTAACAAGCATTGAAGATTAAGCTTAATATAATGTAAGTTTTCCGGGAGGAAAGTCAAAACTTTCCTCCTTTTTACACACGGGTGTAGCTCAACTGGTAGAGCGACGGTCTCCAAAACCGTAGGCTGTGGGTTCGATTCCTACCTCCCGTGCTAATTTTTAAGGAGTATGGCGAAAATTAAAACTGGTTTCATACGTTCAGGAATCCTATGATGAGCTGTTACATAAAGTTTCCTGGCCCTCTTGGAGTGAACTGCAAAGTAGTGCAATAGTAGTTTCTGTTGCCGCATTAATTATTGCAATCATTGTATATTTAATGGATATCTCATTCAAGAGCTTACTGGAAGCGTTTTATAACTTGTTTTAATATCAGCGTAATTCGTTGATAATCGGCTGAAATTTTTTCAAGTGGTGTTTATGACAGAACAGATTGACAAAAAGTGGTACGTTCTCAGGGCTGTAAGTGGTAAAGGAAAAAAAAGCCAAAGAGTATATTGAAAGTGAGATCAATAGACTCAACTGGCATGACGAACTATCACAAGTGTTAATCCCTACTGAAAAGGTCTATCAAATCCGAAAAGGGAAAAAAGTCAGTAAAGAACGCAATTACTTTCCTGGCTACATCCTCATTGAGGCTAACCTCACGGGGGAGATGCAACATGAACTCTCTAATGTTCCTAACGTAATAGGCTTCCTGGGAGCAGAAAAAGGAGGGGAACCGTTGCCCCTGAAACCTAATGAAGTTAAGCGAATCCTCGGAAAAGTTGATGAGCTTGCAGAACAGGGGGAGGAAATGAATATACCTTTTATTATTGGGGAAACTGTGAAAGTTATAGACGGCCCATTCAATAATTTTAATGGTAGTTGTAGAAGAGATCAATGAAGAGAAGAAAAAGCTAAAAGTCATGGTGAAGATTTTTGGCCGAAAAACACCATTGGAATTAGGTTTTATGCAAGTGGAAAAAGAATAAGCCGGAAGTTTAATTTTAAAATTGTTTTAACATGGCTAAAGAAATTGGTGGAATTATAAAGTTGCAAATCAAAGGAGGCGCAGCCAATCCATCACCGCCCGTCGGGCCGGCACTTGGAGCTAAGGGTGTTAACATAATGGAGTTCTGTAAACAGTTTAATGCTCGAACACAGGAGCAGGCTGGTAAAGTGATACCAGTCATTATTACTGTTTATAAAGATAAATCCTTTAAGTTCATCACAAAACTTCCACCTGTCCCGGTGCAAATTCTCGAAGCAACCAAACTTAAAGGAGGCTCTGGTGAGCCCAACCGTAAAAAAGTGGCTTCACTTACCTGGGAACAGGTTAAGGAAATTGCCGAAGGAAAGATGCCTGACCTCAACGCCTTTACCGTCGAATCGGCTATGAGAATGGTCGCTGGTACGGCCAGAAGCATGGGGATAAGGGTTAAAGGTAAGGCCCCGTGGGAAGGACAATAAAGTGACTGTACGTCAGTTAAATAGTTAATAAGAAAAAATCAAATAATGACAAAGCTGACAAAGAATAAAAAAGCGGCTTTAGAATTAATCGACCGAAATAAAGTCTATCCATTGGATGAGGCAGTAGCTTTAATTAAAAAAGCGACAACTACCAAATTTGATGCTTCTGTCGATATTGACGCCCGGTTGGGGGTCGATCCCCGTAAAGCCAATCAAATGGTTCGGGGTTCTATCATCCTTCCTCATGTACGGGTAAAACCAAAAAGATTTTGGTTTTATGTACACCCGACAAGGAAGAGGAAGCCAAAGAAGCAGGTGCCGATTATGTCGGACTGGATGACTATGTGGATAAAATCAAAAGCGGTTGGTTAGATTTTGATGTTGTAATTACCATGCCCAGCGTAATGCCTAAGATAGGTCCCCTCGGAAGGGTGCTCGGGCCACGAGGCTGATGCCTAACCCTAAAACCGGTACGGTGACTATGGATATTGGTAATGCCGTCAAAGAGGCTAAAGCTGGTAAAGTGGACTTTAAAGTGGATAAATTTGGTATTATCCATTGCGCGGTTGGAAAGGTTTCTTTTGATGAACAAAAACTCTCTGATAATATTAAAGAGCTTGTCAATGCCATCATCAAACTAAAACCATCTTCTGCCAAAGGGACTTACATGATGAGTTTATACTTATCGAGTACCATGAGTCCCGGTATTAAACTTGATCCGAAATCGGTAAAATAAGATACCGGATTCACAATTGAGGAAATTATGACCAGAGAAGAGAAAACAAAAGTAATAGAAGACCTGACCCAACAGCTTAATGATAACAACTACTTCTATGTTACAGATGTAGCCGAACTGAATGCTGAAGCTACTAACAAACTTAGAAGAGCCTGCTTTAAGAGCAACGTTAAGCTCTCGGTAATTAAAAATAAGCTCTTAAAAATCGCTATGGAGCGGTCTGACAAAGATTTGTCTGAGCTTAGTGCTACGTTGAACGGGCCTTCGGCATTAATGTTTGCTGAGGCAGGCAACACACCGGCCAAACTGATAAAAGATTTTCGTAAGGACAATAAAAAACCCTTACTGAAAGGTGCTTTTATTGAAGAGGAAACTTACATAGGTGATAACCAACTGGAAACCCTTGCCAGCATTAAGTCTAAGAATGAACTTATCGCTGAACTTGTGGCGCTGTTGCAATCACCGGCTAAGAATGTGGTTTCGGCATTACAGTCTGGCGGGAATACATTAACGGGTGTACTTACAACCCTGGGTGAAAGAGAATCGTAAATAGAAAATTAATTAAGTAAAAATTTAATACAAGAATAAAATG
>LZCG01000131.1_pt1 | contig 13960 bp, 15 predicted proteins | sample 768541 | NCBI WGS metagenome assembly LZCG01 (sample SAMN05200874, study PRJNA324366) | oil field metagenome | isolation source: sample BH-FW-1 from oil reservoir | place: India: Bombay High | collected 2015-07-11
TTATCATACTAACCATCCATGGACCTGAAAAAAAGATTGGGGTATCTCCTGAGGCAAAATCTTGGAAAAGGTTACCTCCGCCTGCAATTGGGGTTAATTCTTCTGTGAAAAATCTCGTATAATACTCAAAAGCTTCAACGAATTCAGGTTTGTCTACTATTACATTTCCTTTGCTATCTAAAATATCTCCACCATTTTGCCAAACAAATGGTAACAATACTTGGTAATTATCCTGAGGTTGATAAAGGGTAATACCATATCTACTACCATTTTCAACTAACTTTGTTACAGCATCATATAGCTCATCCCAAGTTTGAGGAGCATGATCGTAACCTACCTGGGCTAATAAATCTGTTCTGTAATACATAACTCTGGTATCCACATACCAAGGAATACCATACTGTTTTCCACCAACTTTACCTGTTTCCCATGCACCTTGGAAGAAATTCTCTGGTTTTACTACTTCAGAACTTTCAATATATGGAGCTAAATCCTCAAACGCCCCCATACTTCCAAACGAAGCCATCCAAGTTGTTCCCATTTGGGCGACATCCGGGACTTGCCTTCCAGCGATTCCTGTCAAAACTTTCTCGTAGGCATTTGCCCAGGTATAGCTTGGACATCAACCTCATATTCTGGATATTCTTCCATAAAAAGTTGAGCCAATTTATCCAAGCTGTTTGCCTCTTCACCCATACCCCATACGGTGATCTTTGTTGCAGCAAAGCTTAACGAAACCATCAACATCACAACACTCAAAACAACCAAAGTCTTTCTCATCTTTCTACACCTCCTACTAGTAATTTTACTGTTTTTTGAAACTTAAAAAAACTTAAGTAAAAAAGTTATTTTAGTTCAACTGCACCCCATTTTTGAGGTATGCCCCATACTGCTGGTACTGGATTCCACGAAATTATATTTTCCCTAACATATTCTCCTATAGCAGCATTTGCTCTGTTAGAATTATGAACCGTATGACTAAATCCAAGTCTTAAACCTGGTTGTGGGTTCGTTATACCTAAATATTCAAATGGGATCTTGACTTCCACAGCATATCCATAATCTGTTCTTTTAGAAGCTACTTCTACTTTAGGTGCCGTTTTAGATATTGGACCTGGTTTCGCGTCTTCGTGTCTTACAGCTTGGACATTCCCTTCAGTATCAAATGGAAGAATGGCTAATTTGAAAATTCCAACGTCAGAACCAGCAACTGCTGGGTTTATATAAAATTCAATAGAATCAGTTCTGTAATAATTACCAATATCGTCAGGTGCTATGTTACTTACAACAACTTCATCGTACACGTCTGCCGCTAAATACAAGTTTTGATCGTCCCATGTAACTTGAAAATAACTATGTAAAACCTGAGATCTTTTATCCACAGGTATGATTCCACCGCTTGGTACGTTCATGTCTTCCGTTACTTCAGTTTTTGGAACGTCTTTCCATTCTTCTAAATTCCCATCGATGTTTATATAGCTTGAAACTCTTGTGGCATAGGCTAATTTTTCTGATGAAGTTGTTAAAGATCGGTTGTATTCTTCAACATACCAAGGGGTTACAGCATAATCAGATACTTTTTCAATGAAACCTATCTCATCTAAAGCCTTTTGAATATTTTCATTCTTCATGAAAAGTTCCCAAATAAAGCCGGTCCTATAATTTTCGATCATTAAAATAATATCTCCTTGATCGATCCCTATATACTGATCTGAGAACCATAATTCATCTACATTGAATGCACTATAAAATCCATATTCACCCCACACCAAAGGTCCATACTTGCTCAACATTCCTCTTATAGCGTTCATTGATATATCAGGAGTAAATGGTATAGATGATATTGATGCATAGGGTGCAACCGTTCCATCATTGTTTCCATCAACTGCTCCGTAGGCTCTGTATCCAGTAGGTCCATCAGAAGCACTTAGACCCCAGATGTCCATGTCGTAGGTTTCGTATTTAAACCGATTTTGTACAGCATATAACCAATTGTATCTTGTTGCAGCGGTTGTGTTGTTGAAATAATTAGCGTATTTGTCTTCTTTGTCTCTGAAATCTATCCAAATATTAGGATATTGATATACAAACAGTGTTTCTTGAGGTAAATAAATATATGTGTCGTTTTTTACGGGCCTATAAATTTTGTCCCATGATTCAGCAGGGATTGGATAAGTTGGTGAGCCGATAGCCAGCACATATGCGAGTAATCCTTCATTGAAAGAATCCCAATTAGCGCCTAAGAAACCACCCTCTGGTTTCCAACCCATAGACAAAGTGTCTCCACCTGCAAGCATCCATTGCCAATTCACGTTTTCATACAATTTATTTGCTAGTTCATCTACTTCCGTATCTTCAAAATAAGACCCTGCTGTCAATGCTCCAGCAACAAGGAGTGCAGTATCGATAGAAGATACCTCGCTGTTCCACTCTCTCTTGCCAGTATTCATGTTCACAAAATGGTAGTAAAAACCATTGATTCCTTCGACTTTGCCTTCTACAAAGGTTTTTAACGTTGTTAACGTTCTTTCGTAACCTTGATCATAAGTTATCCATCCCCGTTCAATACCTACTGGAATAGCTGAAAGTGCCATTCCAACAGCGGCTATACTTGAAGCTGAATCTGGCGTACTTCTATCTTTTACCAGACCATTTTCAGGGTTTACTTCTTTCCAAAGGTACATGAAGGTTCTTTTTTGTATTTCATCTAATAAGCTTTCATCGTCAAGTTCTAAAAGATTTTCTACTTCTTCTTTAAGCTTTGAAGGGACGGCGGATAAAAGATCTTCCACTGTGGGTTTAGAATCTGATGATTTTTCTACAAAGATCCCATCTACATAGAATGGTTCCGTTAAAGGTACTTTTTCATTGTTTTGATTGAAACCAGCAAAAGCCAAGTAAATCATGTACTTATTTCCTTCTTTTAATTTGCTCATATCTCCGGCTATCTCAAATTCTATCCTGTTCCATCCATCATTTATACTTGTTTGAGAGAATACCCCTCCAACCCATTGCCATTCAGTTGTTAAATCTGCCATACCTAAGAAATACATCGTTGGTTTTATTTTATTGTCCTTTGGTATATATACGTTCATTGTTACTTTGTCGGTATCTGACCAAGAAATAATTTTTTCGCCAGAAAGTTCAATTGCTATCTTTGTTTCTATTGCTTCACCGTTGGGAATAACCCTCATGGAGTATAACCCTTCAGCAGCACGGTCTGTAGCTAATTCAAAAACAGCTCCCGTGTTATCGTTACCAAAAGTATTTATCTCCTCAACCGTGTCCATATTCCAAATATACACTTTTTCTGTTAGAGGCTCTTGAGAGTTTAAAGCAACTAAGTTGTCAACGTAAAAGGGATCTTTTAAAGGAATTTTTGCCGATCCTTCAGAATGCATGAAGGAAAAGTAAAGCATATATTTGTTTTCAATTGAAATATCTTGCATCTTTTGGGATAATCTATACTCTATTAGATTCCAACCATCTTTTGGTGTTGTTTCAGAGAATATTCCATCAACCCATTCCCAGCCTTCAGTAACATCAGCCATACCAAGAAAAAATTATTAGGTTTGACAGAACTATTTGGATTTATGTAAAGGGATAGTTGCAATGTATCATTACCCAACCATTTGCTCAATTTTTCTCCTGATAATTCAAAAGCTAACTTCTCTCTTCAGATGAACCTGAAGGTACGACAATCGTAGAAAATTTACCGCTGTATACATATCTACCACTCAGTTCAAAGGTTGCTCCAGTGTTATCATTGTTCAAACCAACAGTAGAATCGAAATCATGGATTACCACTTGAGAGAAAGCTGATAAAAACAATATTAGAACTGCTAATACCAAAAAATACCGTTTTTTAGTCATCCTTAATACCTCCTTTTAGAAATTTGATATTGTTTGTGATATATATTTTTCTAAAAAAGTACTTCAACGTTCAAAACACTTTCTTCAAATAATTCCGGATTAATAATATTTCCATTGATTTCTACACCATTAACTACAATCTTTTTCTCATTACTTTTTTTGTAAGTTATGTTTAACTGTTTTCCCCTGAATATTCTCTTTACTTTTACTTCTTTCCAATCTTCTGGGAACATGGGTTCTATTCTTAATCCTTCCCATTCAGGTTTTAGCCCAAAAATTCCCTCAACTCCAACTATGAAATACCAAGCTGCCGATCCTGTATACCACGTCCACCCTCCCCTTCCAAAATAGGGAGAATCTGGTCCATCAACGTTACCAGGGGTAACATATGGTTCAGCTAAGTATTTATCAGGTTCCAAACCCCTATAAATAGGCATAAAGCTTTGTAGATTTTGTATGTTTCAGGATCTTTCATCTTTGAGGCTGCCAATATCGCCCAAGTTCCAGCATGAGTGTATAATCCACCATTTTCTCTAACTCCTGGAGCGTATCTGCTTAAGTATCCAATTTCTGGATCGGGGTTCGCAAATGCTGGTTGAAAAAGAAGTGGCCCATAATCTTTGAAAAGGTACTTTTTTGCTGATTGATAAGCTGCTTCAATTCGTGTTTGTGTTGCGGTGCCGTTGATTATTGCCCAAGTTTGTGCGTTTAAAAATATCTTACCTTCACTGTTTTGTTTACTCCCAATCGGTTCTCCATTGTCTTTGAATGCCCTTACGTACCATTCTCCATCCCAGGCGTATTTGTTGATGCTTTCTTTAAGCTTTTCAGCTTCATCCAAAAAAATTTGCATATTTTCTAGATCTTCCATCTTCTTACAAACAACAGAGAACTCTTTTAAAACACCATACAAAAAATGTCCAAGCCAAACACTTTCCCCTTTTCCTTGAGTGCCAACAGCGTTCATACCATCATTCCAGTCTCCGTCACCTATTAAAGGAAGTCCTCTTGGGCTCATATGATTTAAATTGTAGTGAATTGCTCTAATACAATGGTCGTATAAAGAAGATTCCCCACCATCCAGGAACTTTATATTTTCTCTCAAAAATTCTAAATCATTAGTTTCTTTTAAAAACCTTAAGACAACAAAAGGCAACCATAATCTGTTATCCGATATATTATTCTTGTAACCGAGTTCAGAAATCGGATGCCACCAATGGTAAACACTTCCATCTTTGAATTGGTGAGCTGCGTGAAGTTTTATCTGACTTTTGGTTTGTTCAGGATCCACATACAAAAATATCTGACTATCTTGAAGTTGATCTCTAAAGCCATACGCTCCACCAGTTTGATAATAAGCAGACCTTCCCCATAACCTCCCTGAAATAGCTTGGTACTTTAACCAGTTATTCAGCATAAAATTCAAGGCTTTATCGGGAGTTTCAACAATAAACTTTGAAAGCATTTCTCTCCACATATCTTTTACTTTTTCGAATTCTTCGTCTACCTTTTCTACCGTCTGATATTTTTTAACAAGTGAACTCACGCTTTCGTTTGTATTTTTTTTGGAAACAGCCCCAAGTAGATAAATCAACGTTTTTTCTTCTCCTGGTTTTAAAATTATTTCATTTTTTAAGCTGGCAATGGAATCTTCCCACTTTCCATAAGTGTTTGAAATTTCTCCTGTAATAAGGGCATTTGGATTAGAAATACTTCCATACCGTCCTAAAAATTTTTCCTTTGACCCTTCAAATCCGGTCACTTTCTCGTTAACTGAATGAAAAGCGGTATATTCCCAGTTCCTGTTCCAATGTTGACCTTTTTCATTTGGAATCTCCCACATTCTTTTTTCAGCTGTTATACAGTTTAAATCATTTAAAAAATCTGTTTCTATAAAAGTTTTGTGAAACTCTCTGTGCCAGTCGGGAGCAGCCCCTAAATTCCATTCTAAATAGGTATAAACAGATAATTTACGTTCTTTTTCAGAAGTATTTTTTATAGTTAACTTCCATATTTCAACTGGATCATCCTTAGATACAAACATAGTTAAATTCGTTTTTATATCGAAATATTTGGTCTCAAATATTGAATAACCTTGACCATATCTTACTTCAAACTCTTGTGGTTCTTTACAAGTGGGCTTCCAACTTGGAGACCAAAAATCTCCACTTGTCTCATCTTTTATGTAAATATATTTGCCCCATTCATCCTTTATGAGATCTTGTTCCCACCGTGTAATTCTATTTAAACTTGCATGTGTTCTCCAACTATAACCAGAACCACTTTGAGATATAATCATTCCATAATCTCCATTAGAAATAACGTTTATCCAAGGTTTAGGAGTTTTAGGTGTAGTTATAACGAATTCTTTTCCATCATCTGTGAAATACCCGTATTTTGTCTCGAACATATATTCCCTCCTGATTTTTAAAATTACTGTTATAAAGACTATTAAAAGCTGTATTTATAATCACTTAATCGGTTAAGTTATCTCTAAAAAATTTATATTTTTGTACAAGAATGTCTTTCAATTAATTTTGTTTTTAACATATATCTTTTTTCTTCTATTGTTTCTCCATTTATCAAAGCTGTTATTATATCTACAGCCTTTTACCCATTTCATATATAGGCTGTGAAACAGTTGTTAGAGGGGGTTCGATTATAGAACTTGCCTCTATGTTGTCAAAACCCACAATAGAGACATCTGTTGGAATTTTGTACCCACTTTCTTTTAAAGCCCTTATTGCCCCTATGGCCATTTGATCGTTCGAAGAAAAGATAGCAGTGAATTTTTCTCCTTTTTCTAACAACCTTTTTGTAGCGGTATATCCCTCCTCTTTTGTAAAATTACCATTTTCAACCAATTCTGGGTTGAATTTGATCCCATGAGTTTCTAATGCCTTTAAATAACCTTTGAATCGTGCCTTTGAATCCCACGCAACTTCTGGACCTTCTAAAAACGCTATTTTTTTATGCCCAAGTTTTATCAAATATTCTGTCGCCTCAAAAGCACCATTTTCGTTGTCAACCATTACGGAATAAATATCTTCATCTTTTGGTGGGTAATCGATGAAGACAAAAGGGATCTCTCTTTCTTTCAAAGATTGTATGAAATTATCAGTAATAAAATAAGCCATTATAATTAATCCGTCAACCATACTTTTATTCAACAGTCGAACTACTTGTTGCTCTCTTTCTGGTCTTGCGTGTGTGGTAAATAGATTGAGAAGATATTCTTTTTTATTTAAAGTTTTTTCTACTCCTCTAATAATATTTGCATAAAACATATCAGAAATATCAGGGATAACTAAACCAACAAAATTTGTTTTTCACCTGCTAAACCTCTTGCTGCAGAATTAGGGAAATAATTAGTTTCCTCAATTATATTTTTTATTTTATTTCTAACTGGTTCACTTACACCAGGTTTATCGTTGATCACATAAGAAACAGTAGCTTTAGAGACTTGTGCAATTTGTGCTATATCTTCAATAGTTATTCGAGAATTTTTGTTTCTCTTTGGTGGCATTGTTTTTCCTCCAATATTTGATTATAAAAGTACTTAACCGCTTAACTATTCATATTATAACTCTTATATTCTTAAAATAAAAATCCGATTAAATGAGATTATAGACGATTAAAGTCGATTGTAGACGATTAGGACTTAAAAACTTAAAAATTCTTAATTTTTCATTTTTTATGCTAAAATTTCAACAAGATGGAAAAATAGTCGATAAAATAGAAGCTTTAGAAATTAAACAATTAGAATTGCTTAAGACATAATCAATTATAAAAAAGGAGTTTGAGATGATATATAAGCGTGAACTAATAGAAAAGTTGTCAAACCTGTTAGTACAGGCTAATGAAACGATAAATCCTGAGGTAAAAGCTTACATAGACGGATACAGTGGTCCATTTTCGCAAGCGCTAAAAGAAAATTACAAAATTGCAGAAGCTGAAAAATTACCTCTCTGTCAGGATACAGGTATTGTTGAATTCTTTGTTTTTTTAGGGAACGAAGTTGTACTTGAAGAACCAATATTTACCACTTTGAATGAGGTAGTTGAAAAGGTATATGCAGAAAATCCATTTCGATTTTCAGTTGTGAATGATCCCCTTTTTGAAAGAAAAAACACTAAGAACAACACTCCCCCTGTGGTGCACATATTCCAAATTTCTGGGAAGAGTTTAGAGATCAAATTTTTGGTGAAAGGTGGGGGAAGTGAAAATCTCTCAGCCTTGTTCATGTTAAAGCCGTCAATCAGAGCTCAGGAGTTAAAAGATGTAATAATTGGGCATGTGAAAGAAAACGGTGCAAAAGGCTGTCCACCTTTACATGTTGAAATAGGAATAGGTGGAACTTCCGATAAGGCGATGATTTTATCCAAATTGGCATTGACAAAAAGTTTCAAAGAAAGAAATCAAAATCCTACTTATGCAGACTTTGAAGAAGAGCTTTTAAAAGATTTAAATACTTTAAATATAGGTTTTCAAGGACTAAAGGAAGGAGTTTCAGTTTTTTCTGTACATATAGAGTATGCTCCCACTCATATTGCTACACTTCCAGTTGGGGTTTCCTTAGATTGTTACCTTTGTAGAAAAGGTGTGGTAAAATTTGAAAGTAAATGAAATTGAAAAATTAAAAATCGGGGAACTCTTACAATATACAGGTGAATTGATAGTTATGAGGGATGCTGCCCATCAAAGACTTTTAGAATTATTCTCAAAGAATTCGCAACTTCCAGTAGATTTAAATGAAAAAATTGTATTTTATGCAGGTCCTGCAAATCCTCCAAAGAACGCTAAGATAGGTGCTATAGGGCCAACAACGAGTGAAAGAATGGATAAATATCTTGAAATGATCTTTAAATTAGGTGTGTTAGCAACTGTTGGAAAGGGGAAAAGAAATGATTTAGCAGTAAAGCTATGTATAAAATACAAGCGAGTTTATTTTATAACTCCAAGTGGTGCAGCTGCTTATCTTTCTAAGTGTGTGAAGGATATAAGGGTTCTAGCCTTCGCGGAATTAGGGCCAGAAGCAATTTACAACATAAACGTAAAAGATTTTCCTTTGATGGTGGCAATAGATACAAGCGGCAATCAGATATTCTAACTTTTAAGGGGTGTTAATCTTGGACGCAAAAGAATTACATAAAATACTCAGAGGAAAAATCAAGACAATTTCAAATGTTGACAATTTGAACAAAGAATCGTTATCCCTACTATACACTCCAGGTGTAGCAGATGTTGCAGAAGAATGCTCTAAAGATCCAGAAAACACATTTTTATACACAAGACGTTGGAACACCGTTGGTATCATTTCAGACGGGAGTGCCGTATTAGGGCTTGGTAATATAGGCCCATATGGTGCGCTTCCTGTTATGGAAGGTAAAGCCTTGCTTTTTAATCTTTTTGGTCAACTTGATGCCTTCCCAATTTGCCTAAATACACAAGACCCAGAAGAAATTGTTTCAATTGTGAAAAACTTGGAACCTTCTTTTGGAGGTATAAACTTAGAAGACATTTCTGCTCCCAGATGTTTTCGAATATTAGAAGAATTGAATAAAACAATGAATATTCCGGTTTTTCATGATGATCAGCAGGGGACTGCTGTCGTGAGTGACGGCCGGATTGTTGAATGCATTGAAATTAACGGGGAAAGAAGCAAAAATATTAAAGTTGTTATTAACGGTATAGGGGCAGCGGGATACAATATAGCCAAGTTTTTAATGGATTTTGGGGTCATAAATCTTGTTTTAGTTGACAAAAATGGGGTCTTGAATAAAAATGTTCCAGAAAGTTGTTTACATGAATATCATCAAGAATTAGCAAAGATAACGAATCCAGAGAATATAAGTGGGGATCTCTCAGATGCTCTTTTTGGTGCAGATGTGTTCATAGGAGTATCCAGGGGGAATATTTTGAACGAAGAGATGGTAAAAAAGATGAATAAAAATCCTATAATATTTGCACTTGCCAACCTTTACCGGAAATAGATCCAATATTAGCAAAAAGCTTCGGGGCAAGTATAGTGGCAACTGGCAGATCAGATTATCCTAACCAAATCAACAATCTCATAGCCTTTCCAGGAATAATGAAAGGAGCGATAGAGGAAAAATCAAAAATAACTAAAAAAATGCTCCATTCTGCAATACTTGCAATTTCAAATTCATGTATTCCTACACCTAACAGAATTTTACCCGAAGCTTATGATAAAAGATTACATTTAAACGTATACGAAGCGGTTAAAGATGCTTCTAGTTCGAACTAAATGTTTCTATAATCCGTTTATGACTTCACTTTCTAATTTCTTTTGGACTTAGCTTGTACTACAAGTGGTCTTTTTCTATTTGATTTTTGCTTAAATATCTCTATTATTGCTTCAGCTTGTTCAGAAGGAACCGTTACAAAAGAAAATTTTTCCATTACTTGTATATCTTTTATTTTTTTAATGGTTACACCAGTTTCCCTTTCGATAAATTCAGCAAGCTTTTTCGGTGTCATTTTGCTTGAACTACCTAATGCAACAAACAATCGTTGGTCCTTGCTTTTTGAAGAATTTTTAACTTCCTTTATTTTGTTATAATTTTCTTCTTTCAAGATTCCGCCATAAAAATACTTTAAAATAGAAGCAATTATTTGGCTAGGCTCTTGATCAGTTTCTTCTAAGATTGTTTCCGCCAAGATTTCATAAATGGGATCTATATCTTTGGCAAGATTAGATTTGATCTCATCTTTTATTTTTTCAACTTTTGCGTTAACAATATCTTTGGCTTGTGGTATTTTAGCTTCTTCTATTATGGCTTTTGAAGAATGCTTGATGAACATAAATCTTCTGTACTCTGTTGGTGTGACAAAAGTAATAGCTGTACCCTCATTCCCAGCCCTCGCAGTTCTTCCTATACGGTGTATGTAATTTTCTGGATTTTGTGGAAGAGAATAATTGATCACGTATTTAAGATTGTCTATATCTATACCTCTGGCTGCAACATCTGTGGATATTAAAATTTTTATTCGTTTGCTCTTAAATCTATCCATTATTCTTTCTCTTTGATTTTGAGAGACATCTCCATTTAAAGCTTCTGCTTCGTAACCTTTTTTGATTAATTCATTTGCAATTTCTTCTGATTGGACTTTTGTTTTAGTAAATACAAGACCGTAAAAATTAGTGTCTATATCTATAAGCCTACTCAAAAGTTCTATTTTATTAGACTCAGAAATCATGTAATAAATTTGTTTTGCCTTCTTTACAGTTATGTCCTCTTTGTTTTCTTGAACGGTTGTTACCGTTTCAAAATTCCCCATATGCTTTCTAGCGAGGGTAACAATCCTTTGAGGCATCGTAGCCGAAAACATCAAAATCTGCTTTTCTTTATTAGTTTTTGAGAGAATCATCTCCACATCTTCTATAAAACCCATATCTAACATTTCATCGGCTTCATCAATGACTAAATACTTGATTTTAGTAATATCTAAAGTACCTCTGTTCAAATGGTCTATTATTCTTCCAGGTGTACCTACTACTAAATCTACTCTTCTCTTAAGGGCTCTAATTTGATTTCCAATTGAGACCCTCCATACACGGGAAGAAGATTCAATCTTTTGTTTCCTTTCAATGAGTCGATTTCGTTACAAACCTGCAAAGCTAACTCTCTCGTGGGTGTTAATACTAAAGCTTGAACGTCGTTTGCTTTTTCGTCTAATCTTTCAATTAGAGGTATACCAAATGCTGCAGTTTTTCCTGTACCAGTTTGAGCCTGACCGATTACATTATTCTTACCAGATAAAAGAAGGGGGATAACCTTTTCTTGGATAGGAGTTGGTGCTTCGTACCCTTTTCTATCAATCGCGCTGAGTATGTTATCAGAAAGGCCCATTTGTTGAAATTTTGTCATGTTTTTACTCCTTTTTTATTTTTTTGGGCCAAAATAACCTTTTAGATTATACCATAAGTTTCGTGAACAAATGATATTTGTTTAAGAATTTAAATAACAATTACCTTAAAAATCTTTATGTGAATTAAGATAATAAATATGATATAATTAACTGAAAACAGAGTTACAACATGAAAGAGGTGAAAAGGAGTTGAAAGGGTTTTTAGAAATCTTACTTCCCTTTGCAATAATTCTTTTGCTTTTTGGTTTTTCTTCACAAAAAGCCTCTGTAACATCTCAGCCATCTCCTACACCAGCCCCAGAAATACCTTCGTTTTCAGAAGAAGATGAAAATTTGTTCGAAGTCACTTTTATAATCACTTCCGTTCCAGAAGATACACCAGAAGATGCTTCAATTTATATGATGGGAAACTTCAACAATTGGTTGGTGGGAGATGAAAATTATAGGTTTGATAAAGTGGATGACGGAACGTACCAATTAACTATAAAAATGCCTCCAAATACTGAAATAGAATACAAATATAACCTTGGCAACTATGATTATATAGAAAAGGATTTCTTTGGGAACGAAAGAGAAAATAGGACTTACAAATTTGAATATAACTTCGATGAAGTGAGAAACGAAATAGAAAGCTGGTAGAAAAAATGAAAAAGGTCTATTTATTTGACTTAAATCCTGAACATTTTAAAAACGTTGGAGATCTTATACTTCCTTTTTACAACGAAGACCCTCTGAACTTTTTGTTTCTAGGGCCTTCTGGTTTTTATGTGAAGCAAGTGGCAGAATATATTGCCTCACAAACAAAAAAAACTATAAATCGTGATGCCTTCAGGGTTATAAACCAATATGTGACTGAGACGCTAAAAACATACCAACCACAATCTGTAATACTGGATAGAGATTTTTTGAAGGTATACATCGAAAATGAGATAATGGATTTAATAGAAGAAGAGAAAAAAGACGAAGAATTTTCTGAATATCTAAACGTTATATCCAAATCTCAAAAATCAGTGGAGTACATATTAGATATTTTTGAGAAAAAATGGGAAATTTCAAGGGTTGAAGATGAAGAAATCGTTGAATCCTCTGAAGAATACAAGTTGCTTGATGATTCTATAGATAACAATTCTAATTTGTACATGCTTTACACAAAATTAGAAAAAAAACTCGAAGATATTTTAGAGACGAAGTTCGATATGTCTATTAAATATCAAAGAAATTACGATCCCGTTAGTGTGTACAAATGGTTTTATGAGATTTTACCTACTAGATTGAAAGAAGAGGGGAAAAAATATATAGGAAAAAGGGTCGTTTATTTCGGGTTTTTTTGATATTTCTCCAGCCGTTAACAAAACACTTAAAGCTTTCTTTGATCTCTTTGAAGAGGTCCATTTTATTACTTGGGTCAACATAGAAGACAGAAGTTTTGATTCAATAACTAACATACACAACTTTTTAAAAAATGAAGGGTTTGAGTTCCAATCGAAAAGGAAAGGTTTAAAACGGATTTTTGAAAATACTAATATTGAAATCTTTCCCATGAACAACGATGTTTCTGAAATAGAAACACTTACAAAAGAAATAAAAAGAAGATTGATAAGTGAAAATCTTTCGCCTGATGATTTGGGGATCGTTGTTCCAAATAATTCAACTGCCAAATTATTGGCGGATTATTTGGAAGATGCCAAGGTACCTTACAGGTTCAAAAACGATGTTCCGCTAAACGAAAGCCAAATAGTTTTGATTCTTCTTCAACCGATTAAAACACTGGTCAGAGGTTGCGAAGTTGAAGATATTTTGGCGATGATTGAAAGTGGTTACGGAGGAGTAACTGAGCTGACAATGGAGCAGATAGAAAATTATCTAAAGCATTTAAACTTATTCTACGACATACAAAAATCCTCACTCAAAAACCGAAAAGAAAAATGGCTGAATACTATTGAGAAAGAAATAGAAAAAAGAAATTCTCAACTTAAAGGCACAGAAGAAATAGAAAGGATAAGCGAAGAACTCAAAGACTTAAGGGAATTAAAAAAATGTCTGGGAAACATATTTTCTCTTTTAGAAGATATCCAAAAAGCAAAGATCGAAAAAGGTACTTCAGTGTTTCTGATTACAGAGAGTTGGTGAAAGAATGGATAGATACTTACCTATCTCATTCAACATACTGAAAACATTACGAGGATGTACTCCC
>LZCG01000132.1_pt1 | contig 13905 bp, 13 predicted proteins | sample 768541 | NCBI WGS metagenome assembly LZCG01 (sample SAMN05200874, study PRJNA324366) | oil field metagenome | isolation source: sample BH-FW-1 from oil reservoir | place: India: Bombay High | collected 2015-07-11
GCGGTAAATTTTTAGAAATAGGAAACAAGCCCTGAAAATAGCAAACAAGATCTCGGGTGGTCAGCAACAAAAAATAGCTGTTGCCCGTGCACTAATTAATAGCCCTGCAGTTATTTTAACCAACGACGCCACCGGTAATCTAGGCAACAAAAACACCAAAGTCGTTTTTTAACATTTTTAAAAAGCATACATGCGAAAATGGATAAATAATTATTACTGATACCCATGATGAAGAATTTACAGCAAAATAAGACCGTATAATAGAAATAGAAATTAAAGACGTGGAAATAATTAAGTTAAATATGATGAGATATAATATGGATACAGAAAAATTACATATTCAACTCATTCATTCATTCCCAACTTTTCTTTCACTTCATCCCTGAAACTTCGCCCAAGCGGTAACTGTGTCCCGTTAATCTCGACAATATTTCCAAAAACAGCATCAATGCCTTTTAACGAGACGATATAGGATTTGTGAATGCGGATAAACCCTTTTTCTTTCAGAAAATTCTCCATGTTTTTCATCCGGTCGAGCTTGGTAAATTTCTTGTCCTTCGTATGGATGACCACATATTCTTTCATGCCTTCCACATACAGGATATCGCTGATATTCACCTTCACCGACTTGTAGCCCGATTTGACAAAAATAAAATCGCGGTTGGCCGATTCCTTTTCATCTGCCTGCAACAAGCCGTTACTGGTGCTGCCGGCTTGTTTTCCAAACGTCCGGCCACTTTGTTCACGGCCCTGGCAAACCGGTCGAAAGAAATGGGTTTTAACAGGTAGTCGGCCACATCCAGTTCATAGCCTTCGAGGGCATACTCGGAATAAGCTGTGGTAAGAATAACCGCCGGTTTTTTTTGAAGGCTGCGGATAAGTTCAATCCCCGTCAGCCCCGGCATTTGGATATCCAGGAAAACCAGTTCAACTGTCCCTGTCTCAATCATTTCCCAGGCATCCTTTGCGCTGTTAAAAACAGCCAGCAGTTCAAGTTGAGGCATTTTCGCCACGTAATCGCTTAAATACTGACGGGCAATCGGCTCATCATCCACCACTATACATTTAATCCTTTCCATTACAACGCTTCTTTTTTGAAAAAACCGGAAACCGGAGCGACACCATGTACTCGTCTTCCTGTTTCACGATTTTTAGTTCATAATTTTCCCCGAATATCAGCTCCAGCCGTTTCCTTACATTGACCAACCCAATCCCCTGTACTTTTTGTTGCCCGGCTTTTTTATCTTCCCGGTAAACTGTTCTTGCAAACAAAAAAGAACCGCTCTTTCTCATCCCATATATCCACTTCCATCCATCCTTCATCTTCCCGGCCGATAGTTCCGTGTTTGAAACAGTTTTCCACAAAAGGAAGCAACAGCAAGGGCGGGATAAAACCCGTCTGCCGGGCCATGTTAACCGAAAGCCGGATATTTTCAGGGTGCGAAATACGCATTTTTTCCAGGTCGATATAATTCCGGATAAAATCCAGTTCTTTTGCCACCGGCACTAACTTTTGCTCAGTTTCGTAAATCAGGTAACGCATCGTGTCCGAGAGCCCCAGTACCATCTGCGGGGCAAGGTCGGATTTGGAATAAGCCAGCCCGTACAGGTTGTTCAGGGTATTGAAAAGGAAATGCGGGTTGACCTGCGATTTCAGGTAGAGGATTTGGGCTTCCTGGCTGCGTTGCAGTTTTTCGCGGCTCTCCTGCTCTTTCTCCGCCTTATGTTCGTATAGCCTGAACAAGGTCGCGATGAACAGGATAAGCACGTTTATCAGGAAGCTAATTCCGTAGGGAGCGCTGCCTGGGTTAGGACGTTTGTTTAGAAACAGGTTTCCGTGCGGGGTCAAACCTTCCGATTCTAAAAATTCTTTTGGAAACCGCCCGGTAAAAGCCGGGACAGACTCAGGAAACAATCCCAGTAATTTGACCCGTAATATTGAAAACAGGATACATAACAAAACGGCAAACACTCCGAACAAAACATATTGCTTGCGTTTGACCAGAAATTGGGTTGCCAGCCCCACCCCGAAGCATAGAACATGCCGGCAATGAGAGAAATACCGGCAAGAGCCCTGCCGGCTGCCATTCCCCAGGGCAAAACAGCGCGAAAGAAATATACAGAAAATAGGTAAGGACTAACCATATGCTAATATGTAACAGCATTTTCTTCATACAGCAATAGTACAAAATTAATCCATTCAGGATAAACCAGTTAAACCAACGTCGTTTAAACTTCAACCAATAACAAAAATATTCAACAAAACGCTTATTGAGTGGTCAGGTTGTTGGTATAAAAGAATGTGCTGTTTGATGAAAAGTTTTCAATTACCTGACAGGGAGGCGTAAGTTTGAACCGGATTTTAAAATGAAATATGATGAAAACAAGAAACATTTTTATTGGAACAATTGCACTGCTTTCCGCCATTCTGCTTAGCAGCTTTATCCAGGGCGGGCAGTACGATTTACGCGGGGTATTTCGCAAGAGCCCGGAAGCGCGTGCACAGATGGTTACCACAGTTATGAAAAATAAACTGGACATGGACGATAAACAGGCTGACAAGGCCTTTCAGGTTAACCTGAAATACGCGAAGCTGGGCCAGCCCTACCTGAAAGTGGAAGCTGAGCCCATGGAAAACACCGCTGAACTGCTGGCGCTTAACCAAAAGCGAAGCGCCGAATTGAAAACTATTCTTACTCCGGAACAAATCCAACAGGTGGAAACCATCCGGAAAGAGTGGATTGACCGGATGGAAACCATCCTGGCCCATTTAAAAGAAAACGATTTTTAATACCATTAACTTAAAATTTTAAAAAATGAAAACAGGAAATCTGTTATTGGCGGGTATCATTACCCTTTCAGGAATGTTAATTTTTACTTCCTGCAACAAAGATGAAGAGTTGGCAGCTGAAGACGTACCGGCTACCGAAGTGGAAACGGCTGAAATGGTGGCCTCGGCCTTGGCAAGTGGAACTTCCGGCACCGCATCGGATATTGAAACTGCCGCCGCACTTGCCAACGTGGCGGTTGGATATAAAAGTACCTTGAAATCTTCCACCACGAATGACAAAAGTTTAAGTTGTGGTGAATCGGCTGACACGACCATTGTTACCTCTGCCGGAAGCAGCTTAATTACCTATCAAAACACCAAAACTTACCAGTATGAGCTGATATGTGATGAGTCGGAGAACCCGGTTATGCTGGATGTGAATTTTAGCTATGACGGTACATTCGATGCTCCCCGTCTGACTTCCTCTCACTCGGGGAGCGGTGATTTTGAAATCACTCAAATCGAATATACTTCCGATATGTACCTGGTAAACGGTACGTGGCAACGAAGCGGCGGGTTTGAGTCCAAAATCGGAAACCTGGCAAACCGCCAGGCTACGATTCAATTTGAACTTGTTGATGTGGCCGTTGAAAAAGAACCTAAGGAAATCGACAACGGTACCATTCATTTCTCAATATCGGGCAGTAGCGAACTCGGTTCGTTTAGCTATGAAGGGACGATTACCTTCACCGGCAACGGGGAAGCCATCATTGAAATTTCAGGGAACCGTTATGTTACCAATTTGGAAACAGGAGAATTGGAAGAAGAATAGCAGTATTGTCAACGAGATAGAACGGAAAAGGTAGTTTTTTATTTACAGGAAAACCTTCGGGATCACACATCCCACATGCCGGCGACAATTCACCGGCATGTTTTTCACTTTTAAAAGGATTTAAAATGAAATTTGCCGTTTGTCGAATCAATAAACCATTAATATTACCATCACCCTCACCGATACCCTGCGTAATCCCGGCGCCACATACCTGGCTGATTCTGACAACTGTGTTATCTGTGGTTTTTCAGTATCCGAAACCAAGTCGATTGAAAACACCGGTACCAAAAATGCTCCTGCTTTTAGCAGAGAAGTCAGCATTTCGCTGACCACTCCCAACGGAACCGTGATTGACAAAACCAAGTCAACTACCCGCGGATGGAAGGAATGGATACTTACGCGCTGGCCGATGATGTTTTCTGCTGTAGCGGTTAGTACTCCGACAATGGACTGCCTTTTATTGATTGCCGGATTGACTATAGCATAATATGTATCAGTTTTGAGCAAAACGCATCAAAAAAGGACAGCTCATACCTATTTGCGAACCGTTAAAACAACATCAGCATAACATTTTTGCAAAAAATTTGTCATCACCAAAACAATCTGTGTATATTTGAATATCTGACTGTTTGGCGAACACCTTAAAAATTAAACCAATGATACGGCTACTCTTTACCGGGTTAAGCAAACCCCGCCGGGCCGGGGCTTTCAACTTTTTCTGTGAAATAAATCAAAACCATATTGTCTGTGCCGGCGGGCCGTAACCACCTAACCCAATATCATACACCTGCTGGTTTCTGTTTTTAAACCCTTTTGGCTTCCGCCATAAAAGTAACTTAAACTTAAAACAGGCTTAAAACATAAGTAACTTCCGGCCAGCATTTTTACCCGACTTTTGTAATCACAAAAAATAATTTAACAGAACTACAAACCTTAAAAATTTTAATAATCATGAAACACATGTTACGACTTACTACGATTTTAACGCTCCTGATATTTTTCTTTGGGGGGCATGTTTGGGGGCAGATGAGAGATTCATGGACTGAGGATTTCAATAGTATACACTCAGGAACCTATATAACAGGAACAATTGACATATCTGAACGTACTTGGTCAGTAAAAGATGCAGGAAATTTTTCTTATGCAAATTCAAATATGGGTTCTTATGCTTTTACAATAAATGATGATAAGCCTGGTGCCTATATTACAACCCCTCAATTAAATACTTGTGGAACAGTTAGTTTTAAATATGCCTTCATCAATGGAAATGCTACCAATGCATTTAAATTGCAAAAGTCGACAAATGGAACTGATTTTACTGATTTGGAAACCCATGAATTAGGTGCCTCTGCAAATTTAACCTATGTAACATATTCATATAATGTTAATGATGCCTCTTCAACAATCTACTTAAGAATTTTAAGTGATAATCAAAATGCCCACCTTTTTATTGAAGATTTCTCTGTCACTAATTATTCTGGCGGAAACATCCCTCCTCTATCTCAAACATCACCCAAACGCCTTCATCCGGCATTACCTCATCAACCACGGTATCTGTTTCTGCTGATGTAACTGATAATGCAAAATCTGTAAATACTGTAAAATTAAAATGGGGAACATCCACAGGCTCATATACAAACGAAATTAACATGTCGAATAGCGGCGGCGTTACTTATACTACTACTTCTGATATTCCCGCACAACCTGGTGGAACTACAGTTTTTTATGTAATTGAAGCAACAGATGATGGAAGTGCAACAACTACTTCAGCTGAGCAGAGCTATACAGTCCTTAAAGCCGAACCCACCAACCATGTTACTGGTTTCACCGCTACAGCAAATAGCTCATCTCAAATCACCACAAGCTGGACAGATGCAACCGGTGCCACTTTGCCAGATGGTTATCTGGTAAAAGCAGCTACAGGAGGAAATCCAACAGCTCCGGTGGATGGCACAGCCGAAAGTGACGGTACGCTGGTTAAAAATATCACTCAGGGCACTCAGCAAGCCGTTTTCACAGGTCTAAACGCCGAAACTACTTATAACTTTATGATCTGGCCTTACACCAATTCCGGCTCGGATATTGATTATAAAACCGATGGTACCATTCCTTCTGCCAGCGCTACTACTGAAGCAACGCCTGTTGTTCCAGACTTGATCATTTCAGAAGTGACTGATCCAAGTGATCAAGCTGATGCAAAATATATTGAGTTATTTAATACAGGTAATACAGTTATCAATTTAAATGGTTGGTCAATAAGAAGGTATGCTAATGGAAATACCTCAAGTTCGGATGTTGACTTAACAGGTCATTCTTTAGCCCCCAACCAAACACTCACTGTAGCTTATAATAATACCTTTACAACAGCTTATGGTTTTAGTGCAGACATAGAAAATGGTAATATCTCTGGTAATGGAGATGATGTTTATGAATTGTACGACGGTTCCGTTACAGTGGATATTTATGGTGAAATAGGTGTTGATGGTACAAACCAACTCTGGGAATACACAAATTCAAAAGCTGTCAGAAACAGCGATGTTTCGTCACCCAATGCAACATGGACTGATTCTGAATGGACAATTACAAGTAATGCAAATGTGGTAGATATGACCCCTGGTGAACATAATAATTACGTGTCTGTAACAGCAACCGGAAATTGGAACACTGCCTCAACCTGGAGCAATGGAACCGTTCCAACAGCTTCCGAAAATGTAGTTGTTCCTTCCAATGTTCAGTTAACCATCGCCTCAGCCAAAGCAACCGGAGAATGTTATGACATTACCCTCGAAGACGGCGCTACGCTGGTTGGCCAGGAAAACCTCACAGTCAATGGAACGGCTACTGTTAAAAAAGCGTTTACGGGCTACACCTCCACAACGGCTGATGATGGCTGGTATGTGGTTTCTTCTCCCGTTAACGGCATGACCATCGCCGGTTCCGATTTTGTGCCCGGCGCCAATGACGATTTGTATGAATACGATGAAGCCCAAAATTTGTGGTTGAACTATGATGGTGGCACATTTGATGATGCTTCTTTTGCCCAGGCCAAAGGGTATCTGGTAGCTTATGAAAATGATGTTACCAATGGTTTTGCTGCCGGCGATTTCAACAAAACAGACGCTATTTCAGCCACCATCACAGAAACCAACACCCGCTGGAACCTGATTGGCAATCCCTATCCTTCAAAAGTAACCTGGGCTGACGTTACCAAAACGTATATTAGTTCACCCAAAATGTTAAACGCCACCACCGGAGCATGGGAAGATTTGGGTACAGAACTGGAAATTGGTCAGGGTATCTTTGTTTATGCCGAAGATGCCAGTGGTACCCCGGCCGTAACTTTTGACCTGGCAGACCAAACCCATGGAGCAGGTGTCAAAACAACGGTTGCTTATGCTAACCTGAATGCCATTTACGGTGAACATGCTGTAACCGTTCGTTTTGCTACCAATGATAAAACAACCCAAAGCTATGAATGGGAACACGATGCACGTTATCTTTATCCCATTTCGCAAATTCCCTACTTCAGTGCTGTTTCTGCTGATGATGTGATGGTCTCTACTTATGTGATGAGTGAACAACCGGAAACAACAACAGTTCCTCTCTATTTGGCTGTAAGTGAAGAACAGGATATAACCTTTACCTTTAATGGGGAATTCGCTTACAATGTGGTGCTTGAAGACAAAGCCAACGGAAGTATGACGGAATTATCAGCAGGCAATGCGTATTCATTTACTGCCCTGCCATCTGACAATGACGACCGTTTTGTGCTCCACCTCAATAAATCAACCATCGGCATTGGTGAAAACAGCGCGCTGGAAGGCGTGAAGGTGTATGCCAATGCACAAAACATTTACATCCATAGCGATGTGGAACTAACCAGCGGAATCGTGACGGTTTTCAACACCCTTGGCCAGGTAGTTCTTTCACATGACGTAGCCAAAGGCTATGAAACCATCCGTATGGAACGCAAAGGTGCCTACATCGTTAAAGTGGAAGCCTCAGAAGGCAACATCACCGAAAAAGTAATCATTCAATAATTTTAGCAACTAAAAAAAATATACAGACATGAAAAAGATAGCATTTTTATTAACCGTAGTTACGTTATTATTTGTTATGCCTTTGACGGGCATCGGACAGGTGCCACCGCCTCCCGACCAACACGGATCAACCGGTGACCAGAATCCGGGCACGCAAGGTGGTGCCCCGATTGCAGGTGGCGCAGGTATGTTGCTGGCTATGGGAGCAGCCTATGCCGGCAAACGGATTTATGATTACCGCAAAAACCAAAAAGAAGAAGGCGAAGCATAGAGAACAGATAACGGTTTTTGTTTATTAAACCTGACAGGTTTTAAAAACCTGTCAGGTTTCTTTTAATTTTGCCATTACAACAGGCTATTTTTTGACAATAAACCGTTACCTATGAAAACTATTTCAATTGTGATTCCGTGCTATAATGAAGCCGGAAATTTGTTTGCATTATACGATCGGTTGTCCGCTGTTTTTGAGCAGCCGGCTTTAAAACAATTTCAATTCAAACTTCTTTTGGTGAATGATGGCAGCCAGGATGACACATTGGAAGAAATAAAACTACTCCAACGGAAACATCCCCGCATAAATTATATTTCATTCTCCAAAAACTTCGGACACCAAAACGCTATCAAAGCCGGTATAGACCATGCCGACGGAGATGCCCTTATCACGATAGATGCCGACCTGCAACACCCGCCCGAAATGATTCCTGATTTGCTGCAACACTGGCAACAGGGTTATGATGTGGTCAACACAAAACGAAAAGACAGTAAAAACCAGTCGTGGTTAAAAAGAAAAAGCTCTTTGTGGTTCTATAGACTTCTGAATTTCTTCAGCTATGTTAACATCGAGCCCGGCACAGCCGATTTTAGACTAATAGACAGAAAAGTTATTGACGAATTAAAAAACTGGCAGGAACAAAACCTCTTTTTCAGAGGAATTATTCCTTGGCTGGGTTTCAAACAAAAAACCATCGACTATTCTCCTGATAAAAGAAATTCGGGAGTGACAAAATATACTTTCAGAAAAATGATGTCACTGGCCATTAACGGCATTACTTCTTTCAGCATAAAACCTTTGCGAGTTGCTGTTATCATTGGGTTGGTGCTGGCCCTGCTGGCATTGATATATCTTTTCTATGCCGTTTATATAAGCCTGTTTACCAACCAGGCAGTTCAAGGTTGGACCTCCGTTATTGTCAGCGTACTGTTTATTGGTGGTTTACAAATGTTCATGTTGGGCATCATTGGCGAATATCTCGGGAAGCTGTTTATTGAAAACAAAAAACGGCCTAACTATATTATTGATTATAAATCTATTGACTATGAAAAGTAGCCTTATTAAAAAGACTCTGTTTATTATCTCTCTCTTTGTCAATGTGCTTTTAGTGCTCCAGATATATGCAAGCCTTTCGGGATGGTCGCTTTCTTTATTGTTTAATTCAGACGCTTTATACCTTCCCTCTATTTTTAAAGATGTTTTTATTGACAAAACCGGATTTGAAGGCTGGCACCTCAATGCCGCCCCCAATTTTTTCCCCGAATGGCCGGTTTATTTTTTCATTCGGTTATTATCGGGCAATTTTATTCAGGCAAATATAGCCTATGCGGTGCTCTATGTTTTAGCGGTCGGTTTGCTTACTGCCGCCATCACAAAAGTCGTTTTTAAAAAACCAGACATCAGCCTGTATGTTTTAATCAATGCCGGTTTTTCCCTGTTCCTGTTTCAGTATTTTTTCAACAACAATATTATTAATACCTCCTACCTGCTATTAACCGGCTATCATGGCGGGGCTTACCTGATGGCGTTGCTTGCCATGCTTTCCTTATTCCAATATCTGAAAACCGGCAAAACACTTCATGTAGTATTACTACTCGTTTGGGTCTATCTCGGTGTGTTGTCAGACAGACTGCTCATCATGTATTATGTAGTCCCTTCTTTAACAGGATTATTTTTTATGGGCAACAAAGACTTAAAAAAACCACTTATCATCGCCGCTGTTGGTTCTGTGCTTACAACAGTACTGGCCATGTTTACGTATAACATGATAAAAATGAGTGGCTATTTCTACTTTATCGGGCTGAGTAGTTACAAAAAATTTGATATCACAAGAGCAGGAGATGCCTTTGTAAAATATACCGATATCCTAACCCGGATGTTTCACAGCGGAGCTATTGGTACAATCATTATCCTGCTTTTTGTCCTTTCGATTATTATCGGCGGATTTCTATCGTTTTACTTTATTTTTAGCCGGAAAAAAATCTTTGCCAACAACACCCTGGAACGTTTTTTAATTGTCATGCTGACGGCATATGTAATCATTGTGGCACTGACACCCATTATTCACGGTACATTTTTGGGCCTGGCCCACCTGCGGTATAATTTTTCATCTTTTTATGTGGCCGTCAGTCTCGTTATTATCTTACTTTTTATGTTGACACGTCTGAAACCCTTGTATGCAAAAGTGTTTGACGGTCTGGTTATTGCTGTTTTGCTGGTAGTCATCGGGGTTGTTATCCAAAACCTGAACAATCAGAATCTGGCAAAAGGATTGACACAGATAACAAACTATTATCCTGAGGATGTAGCAAATATCGACAAGTTGGCCAGAGAACATGGGCTGCAGTATGGCGTTGGTAACTACTGGTTTGCCAAAAAAACAACCATGTTCTCAAAAGAAAATGTCAGGATTTATACGGTGAATGAATATTTATCACCATGGTTTCACGTAACCAATCATCACTGGTATTTCAGAGATAACCGGGGAAAATACGGGAATCCCCGGTTTGGTTTCATTCTACTTAACGATCTCGAGCCCACCGGAAAATTATTTGATATGCTAAAACCTCATGCAGACACCCTGACTTCTGATAAGGTAAAGATTTTGAAGGTGCCAGAATTTGCCTATAAAAAACGAAACCAAATCTATTTGTTGGATTCAAAATAATCATATTAGCCGGGTCAGTGCATGTTATTATCGGCAGACCCGGCCTGTAAAACCGCAGCAAATCTCTGACTGCAAGCTGTATTGACCCTTCTCAACTCGTCAACTTTGCAGCTACAGACTATTGCCTGCCTGCTCATGACGTAGCGGAGGTAAAGGATAATCGATACCTTAAGCAACAACAGTTAAAAAAGTATTGTCATTTCGATTTTTTATACCTATGTGAACAGGTATAAGGGGAGAAATCCAATAAACAGTAAATAATTATTATGTTACCCACTTCGTTTTATAAAGAACCGATTTTCTTTACTTCCTCTTTCCTGTTTTCCGATTTACAACACCCAAAATAAAGCATCATTATCGATATTCAGATATTTAAAAAAAATATTGCAGAAAGTGCAGCAAGAAACAAAAACCGCAGCACCCGGCGGTGCTGCGGAAAACTAACCATAGTACAAAAAAAACTATTTTGTACGAAGCGATTTGATGGCTTCATTCATTTTGGGGATTACCTCATTCACATCACCCACAATCCCGAAATCAGCCACATTAAATACGGGGGCTTCCTCATCTTTATTGACGGCCACAATATATTTACTACCGCTCACACCGGCGATATGCTGTATAGCACCAGAGATTCCAAAAGCAAAATAAACATTAGGGCCACCACCTTTCCGGTTTGTCCCACATGTTCTTCGTGCGGACGCCATCCTTCGTCGGACACCGGACGACTACAACCCAGTCCGGCTCCCAGCAACCCGGCCATTTCTTCCAGACCCGACCAGTTGTCAGCACTGCCCATACCACGGCCACCAGAAACAATAATTTCGGCATCAGTCAAAACAACCTTGTCGCCGGCTTTATCCACCGATTTCACCACGGTCGTAGCCCCTGAGCCATCCCATGTGCGCATTTCAACCTGCGCTTCAACAGGATTCTCTATCACACCAAAAGCATTGGTTTGTAGCAACAAAACTGCTTTTTCTGTTTTTAAAGAAACTTTTCCAAAAGCTTTTCCCGAAAAGGTTTTGACCGTAAAAACCATTGGCTCAAAAGATTCGGGCAAACCTGTAATTCCTGACAGGTATCCCGCCTTCATGCGGGCTGCCAATCTTGGTGCCAACGCTTTCCCGGTATTGTTATCAGCAAAAAGCAACATAGTGGCTTCGTGCTCTTTGGCAACATTTGCCAAATGGCTGGCATAAACTTTATTATCCAAACCAGGTTGTTCTGTCTGGAAATGGATGACACGGTTTGCTCCATAACGCCCTAACTCCTTAAGTTTTTCTTCGTCAACATTCCCAATACTCACAGCAATAACCTGCAGTGATTTTTCTTTTGCAAGGGCAGCAGCATAAGACACCAACTCAAAGGTTTTCTTTTTAAAATGCCCTTCCCAGTTTTCGGTATATATAATTACAGACATAATATTCGTTTTTTCAGATTAAAAGATACTTGCTTTTTTATCAAGGTCTTCGAGCAGCTTAGCGGTCTCGTCAACCCCATACATTTTACAGGCGCCCTTTGGCTCGGGAAGCTGGTAAGAATCGTACGTCACCAGCGCATCCGTTCCGGCAGCCGGGACAACCTCAAGTGGTTTTTTCCGGGCCATCATAATGCCCCGCATGGCAGGAATTCTCGGGTCGAGGGCAATTCCTTTCTGCACAACAGCAACAAAAGGCACCGGATGGCTAAGGGTTTCTTTTCCGCCTTCAATTTCGCGGGTCAACACGATTTCATCATCTTCAAAATTTAAAGAAGAAACACTGGAAACAGAGGCCATATCCAGCAATTCGGCCAACATGCCGCCAACCGCTGAAGAATTATAATCGCTCGATTCAATCCCGGCAAGGATAATATCGAAAGGATGATCTTTCAGATATCGGGCCATTTCATCCGCCACACTGAAGGCATCTTTCGGAATGGTGTCTATTCTGACAGCTTCATCGGCACCAATGGCCAGAGCTTTCCTTAGCGTAGACTCTACGGTTTTGTCACCAACAGTAATAACCGTTACCTTGTCAACCTTTCCTGATTTTTCTTTAAGTTCCATGGCCCGCGTCAGGGCCAGTTCGTCCCAGGGATTAATAATCCACTGAATACCCGAAGTATCTAAAGCTGTATTGTTGTCTTTAAAAGTAATTCGGGTTGTAGTATCCGGGACATTGGAAATACATACCAATATTTTCATAAAATTTTTGTTTTTAACCTTTTAACAATCCTCTTGAAATTACAATTTTCTGTACTTCTGAAGTGCCTTCATAAATCTGCGTTAGCTTGGCTTCACGCATCAGACGCTCCACATGATATTCTTTCACATAGCCATAACCCCCAAAAATTTGTACCGCTTCAGTAGTTACTTCCATGGCAATATCGGCAGCATACTGCTTGGCCATGGCCGATGCCACGCTGTAGGGTTTCCCCTGGTCTTTGAGCCAGGCAGATTTCAGACAAAGATTTCGGGCATTTTCCACTTTTACGGCCATATCCGACAATTTGAAAGCAATAGCCTGGTGGCGGGCAATTTCTTTGCCAAAAGCCCGACGTTCTTTGGCATACTGCACCGAGCGCTCCAGGGCCCCCGAGGCAATACCCAGGGCCTGTGAAGCAATGCCGATACGTCCGCCATCCAGTGTTTTCATGGCAAATTTAAATCCAAACCCGTCTTCTCCCAGCCGGTTTTCTTTAGGGATTTTCACATCATGAAACATCACCGAATGGGTGTCGGAACTGCGCATGCCCATTTTATTTTCATGGGGAGCAACGGTAACTCCCTCGGCATTACGGTCCATAACAAAAGCATTAATACCGCGATAGCCCTTTTCGGGATGTGTCATGGCCATTACAATGTAGGTACTGGCGCTATTTCCATTGGTAATCCAGTTTTTGGTACCGTTAAGAAGGTAGTAGTCACCTTTATCTTCAGCCGTTGCTTTTTGCTCGGTGGCATCAGACCCGGCCTCCGGCTCCGACAAAAGAAAAGCCCCGATTTTATCGCCTCTGGCAAGTGGTTTCAAATATTTTTCCTTCTGCTCTTCTGTACCAAACGCTTCCAGACCATAACAAACCAAAGAGTTGTTCACTGACATAATCACACCCAGAGAGGCATCAATCTTTGAAATTTCTTCCAGAGCCAGCACATAGGAAATCGTATCCATACCGCCGCCATCATATTCGGTGGATACCAGCATCCCCATAAACCCTAGTTCAGATAATGCTTTGGACATGTTCGGTCGGATAAATGGCCTTTTCATCCCTTTCGAGGACATCTTTAATTAATTCACGCCGGCATAATCTCTTGCTGCCTGCTGAATCATGATTTGTTCT
>LZCG01000133.1_pt1 | contig 13857 bp, 17 predicted proteins | sample 768541 | NCBI WGS metagenome assembly LZCG01 (sample SAMN05200874, study PRJNA324366) | oil field metagenome | isolation source: sample BH-FW-1 from oil reservoir | place: India: Bombay High | collected 2015-07-11
TTAAAACAACAACATTATGAATTATCAAATATTACTAATAAGTGTTTTGGCATTTTTCGTAACCAATTGCCAAACAATAACGAAAACAAAGCCAGCTGGCTGAAAACAAAACATCGACAGCTCCGACACTCTATCAAAAAGCCGGCACCATTAAAGTCCGCGATCCAAAAGCTGTAATAACAGGCTATCGCCAAGCCGGAGAGGAGATTTTTGAAATTTCACTCGATGACATCGGAAAATATACCGGGCATGTGTGTGCGGGCATTTCATCAGGTTTTCTGTTGACCAAACAGGCTCTAAAAAAGCTATATCCTGAAGGTCAAATGCCCGTTCGCGGACAAATCAGTATCGCCGCATCAGCTTACACCGACCAGGCTGAAGTGGCCGCCTATATTGTCAGAGCCCGTCAGCACGAAGGCGACGAAAAAGAAAATAACCATCTGATAATTGACCAAACGCTCGAAACAGCTCCATATACGGTTACATTAATTTTTAAGCGGCATGACAACGGCAGGATGGTAAAAGCTGTTTTTGATAAATCCACGATAGCTACGCCAGCCATGATGAAAAATATGATGCCTTTAAAGAAAAAAATCATGAACGGCACGGCCAGCCCCGACGAGAAAACATTGTTTGCCGAAAAGGTACAAAAGATGGTAAAAAAAAATCATTACCAATACACCTGAAGGACTGATTACCGTATCAGATTGCACCGATTATAGGTTTTAAAAACGCTACTAATGAATTGGTTCAACATACTGACCTTAATCGTTTTTCTCCCGCTGTTTGGATTTTCGCAACAAAGGCAGATAAGCGGGAGAATTACCGACAGGCAAACCGGACAACCACTGACTTTTGCGAATGTTTGGATTGAAAAAACCTTAATCGGAACGACTACAGACCTGAATGGCGAATTTCAAATTGAAATACCGACAACATTAAAAGGAGACAGTATCACCATCATTAGTACCCAAATGGGATACGGCTCGGGCAAAAAAGTCATTAGGAAAAATCAGACCACGGGGCTGCAAATTCAATTACAGAAGTCAGGTATTCAACTATCTGAGGTAGTTGTTGCCGCTGATAAGAACACATTGTCAGACAATGAACGCAGCACGATTCCTGCTGTCATATCCAGACAGGATATAACCCGATTAGGCGTACAAAACATTCCGGAAATACTGCAACAACAACCAGGAGTTTCCCTGGCCGGGCAAGCTTACCATGCGGCCCCATCCATCAGAGGTCTTGCCAGAAAAAGGGTCATAACGATGGTAGATGGCGAAAAAATAAGTTCAGAAAGAAATGTGGGCGCCCCGGGAACTTTTATTAATCCCTTTTGAAATACACCGGATTGAAATTTTAAAAGGGCCTTATTCCACACTTTATGGTTCCGATGCGATTGGGGGATTATAAATATTATTACCAAAACTTACGAATCCCCCTATTATTTCAAAAAAACAGGTGGAAGACTTGATATGTCTTTTAAATCGGTCAACAACGGCTTTAATACCAACCTGGCCGTCAATGGAAAAACAAAAAAAATAAATTATCATCTGCATTCAGGTTTCCGAAAATCAGAAAATTATCAAACGCCCGGAAAAGACCAGGTCATGAACACTTTTGTTGAAGAAAAACATGTAGGCGGTAAAATATTGTTCAAGCCCAATACTAAAAATCAATTAACTTTTAAGACCTACTACAGCAAAGGGGGTCCTATCGGCAAACCGGCTTACGATACCCTGACAAATGCCGTGCATGACTATGATGATCATTTCATGGCGGGCATAAATTATAAAATACTGAATATAAGTCGTCTGCTCAACAAGTCTGTAATCAACATCACGCGCCACGAACATAAATTAGGGGCTCATATTGAAAAGCACAAGCGTGAGACAAACCCTGGTGACGACAAAAAGATAGAAAACCAAAAAGACTTGGGTAGCGTTGATTATATTGCTCAATGGGATTTATATTTTACTTTCAGCGACAGGTTACGTCTTCTGGCAGGATTCGACGGATATTTACGCTCAAATATTGACGTATCAGAACAAAAAGTTGTCAGAAACTACTATACCGGGGCTTTTCTCATGAACGCATCGGACACATTGCTTCGAAAGGGCTCGCAAAATTCTTACGGAATTTTTGCCCGTACTGACTATTTGCTTGCCCGACGGCTTTTTATCAAAGCCGGTGCCAGATGGAATTACTTTGTCACTTCAACACCCGAAACAAATAACCGAAAAATTCATTCGGCTTTCAGTGGAAATATTGGGTTGTCTTTACAACCAACCAACAAAACCAGTTTGAAACTAAATGTTGGCAATGCTTCCGCATTCCCGATATCAAAGAATTATATGTAACCACCAACACCCCGGGCGGATTGAATATCAGCAATCCGAATCTGGTGCCTGAAAAAAGTCTGAACATTGATATGGCTTTTCTTTATAAAACAGAAAACAGTCTTGTTGAACTGGGTTTATTCCGTAACCAAATCAAAGACATGATCATTCTCGACTGGGACACTACTTCAGCCAACCGAACCGGAATTTTTAAAAACATTGGGCAGGGTCTCATATATGGACTGGAATTTTCCATGAACCAAAATATCTCAAAACAGATCAGAGCGTTTACCAACCTCACTCAAATTTATGGATATGATGTGAATGCAGAGGATGAACTGATGGATATTCCTCCTTTACAGGTAAATGCCGGGATTCACTACAGCATTAAAAACAATCTGCACTTGTCCCTTTCGGGCCGATATTCGGGCAAACAGGACAAAGTAGCCCAGGACGATTTTACCAACGAGGCCTTCTTTACCATAGATTGTACTATTCATTGGATACTTATGGAAAACCTGCATCTGAATATGGCTGCAACAAATATTCTCAACGAAAAATATCGTGAACATTATCATTTTGACTGGATGTATGCGCCAGCCAGAAGTTTTAATGTAGGATTGAATTTTAATTTTTAACCAATATATTAATTATTTAAATTTTAAGTTATGTTCAAATTAAAAACAATGATAGGGTTTTATATCCTGACAATAGGGCTGGGGCTGACACTGGCAAGTTGTGAAGAAGATGATCCTCAGCCAGAATCAAATACACACCAGGATGCTTTTGGCGATGTTTTTGTAAAAAAAGTAAAAACCCCCCTTGGTGACAGATATGGATTGATTTTTTATGCCGGAGGTCAGGGTCTTATAACGGCCACCGCAACAGAACCGGATAATGCAGCATATAATCTTGCAGAATACTGGAAAGGACCCGGAAACATGCGACGTCATCCGGCTGATAACGAAATGCAGGCAACCATGCCCCAATCTGGTGGTATATCTTTACGCTTACTTTTGAAGATGGTGAAACCAAAACCCTCACCGATACCCTTACGGATGTGGAAATCCCCGCAGTGGCCAGTACAACCGTTAATTATGACCCGGAAGCAGAAGAAGTTACAGTTAACTGGAACACCGTTGAAGGCGTTGATAACTATATGGTGAAATTAACTGATAAAGATAAAAATGAAAGCAAACCTTTGTTTGTTAACAAAACCCTCACCATAGAAGATAATTCATACACTTTCAATAAAAAAACCTCCGCTTCACCCGGCTGGTTGCAGTCCGGTGTACCTGTTGCCGGTGACACCTGTTATGTTATGTTGGTAGCTGTTAAATACGAAGAAGGGGTCAGCAGTATGGAAAAAGACCAGAATAAACAGATGAATACGGTAAAACCAACAATGATTATTTGGTAAAAATTTTCAATAACACTTTTTCTACAAAAGAAGGAACCATAAATTTAAATAAAATTCATGTTATCAATTTTTTGGATTGATTTGTTTATATTTAAAAATAATTTGGGGTTTAATATTAAATCAAAAACAATGGTCAACAGTACCGCATCAAACCCAAAAAATTTATGGCAAACCTTCTTTTGTTTTATGGAAATAAACCTCATTAAACAACAAAAAAACGCTTAACATGAAAAAAACAATTTTAATCCTACTGATTTTAATTTCAATAAATTCCTTTGCACAGGAAAAAACAGGATTATTGATAATAGCACACGGGGCTCCTTCACCTCAATGGAACCAGCCCGTTTTGAATTTAGAAAATCAAGTTAAAGAACGATTAAGAGAAAAAAGTATTTCAGCTTTTGATGAAGTTCGGGTTGGCCTGATGGAATTTGCTCAGCCTTCAATAGCAACCGTAGTGAATGATATGGAAAATAAAGGAATTACAAAAATGTATGCTTTGCCTTTATTTATAGCGCCATCCGGACATTCACTTTATGATGTTCCGGTGATCCTCGGGCTCTATTATGATCAGGAAATGGTTAACGGAATTAAAGAAGAAGGGACAAAAATTACTGATACAAAAATTAAAATTACAGTTGGTCCTTCATTGAATTATCAAACTGTGATGAAAGATATTTTATTGGATAAAGTAAAAAATTTATCTGATAATCCGGCAGAGGAAGCTTTGATAATCCTTGCCCATGGCGATAAACATTTTATGCCGATATGGGAAGAAATTACAAATAAAACAGGACACTACATTCTTGGAAAAACAGGCATCGAATATTTTGATAAAGCCTTTGTAGAGGTCGGACAATCGTTTGCCATTGATGGTGTTAACCCGATATTAGAAGCAAGTGAAAACAAGAAAAAAGTAATTGTAGTTGGAATGTATCTCTCTATGGGCGTGAAAAATATGGCTGAAAATTCGGGATTTTTAATGATGGGTCAAAAAGTGGAAAGCAAAAAAATGTTTGAAGGAAAAAATATTGTTTTTGAAGAAAAGGGCCTGCTTCCCGATGCAAGAATAACCGAATGGATTGTTGACAGAGCTGTCGAATGGTTGAATAAATAAACATTTATAACCCAAAGCAGCAGCACACTGATTAACAGCAACAGCCTGAAGCCTTATCCGTTTTCTGTATTAAAGCCCTGAATACTATTTGTCAGAAAACCCTCCAAAACAGATTTTCGGACAAATAGCGGCCATTCCATCACGAACGGCTGCCGGTTTTATAGTAATTTCGCAGCTGGTATGAGTTTACAGGAAAGACAACAGGTCATCAAACAATTTTTTACGCGAAAAAACCCGTTACCTTTGGTAGTGGCCGGGCCCTGCAGTGCCGAATCGGAGGAACAAATCATGGCCACCGCACGGCAACTGGCTAAAATGGATAGGGTGCATGTTTTCCGTGCGGGGATTTGGAAACCCCGAACCCGCCCCAACCAGTTTGAGGGCATCGGCAACAAAGGACTGGAATGGCTGTCAAAAGTTAAAAAGGAAACCGGTTTGCCAGTGGCTACAGAGATAGCCAAACCCGAACATGTTGACCTGGCCGTAAAATATGACCTCGACATGGTTTGGCTGGGCGCCCGGACGGTTGTTAACCCTTTCTCGGTGCAGGAGCTATCGCAGGCATTGCGTGGCACCCAATTACCCGTAATGATAAAAAATCCGGTTACACCGGACATCAACCTCTGGATTGGAGCCATAGAGCGCATCGCCAATGCCGGCATCAAAAAAATTGCGGCCATACACCGCGGTTTTTATTTTTTGAAAAATCCCCCTATCGCAATGCTCCCATGTGGGAAATTCCCATTGAACTGCAGAGAAACTATCCTGAATTGCCCATGATTTGTGATCCCAGCCACATTGCCGGAAAGCCTGACTATCTGAAAGAAATTGCCCAAAAAGGGCTTGATTTGGCCATGGATGGCATCATGATTGAAACCCACTGGCAACCCAAAAAAGCCCTGACGGATGCAATGCAGCAAATCACCCCGAAATTCCTGCACGAATTACTTGATGGTTTAACCCTGAGACAGGTTGCAGGCAACGAAGCCTTTCAAAACCAACTGGCGTTGTTGCGAAGCGAAATAGACAAGCTGGATACGGAACTTTTTCATGTGTTATCAAAACGTTTTCAGATTATTCGCGAAATAGGAGCCTATAAAAAAGAAAATAACATTACCGTTTTGCAACTCAAACGCTGGACTGAAATCCTGAACCAACGGACTGATTTTGGGGAGCGGCAGGGCATGAACCGGGAGTTTTTGACAAAAATCCTGAAACAAATTCACAAAGAATCCATTCGAATTCAAACAGACATCCTTAATAAAGAAGAATAAAATTTACATCCATCTCCGATGCTTAAAAATAAAAATCATCAACCCTACAACAGCCAACATCACTCCGAATATTATCCAAAACGACCTGGGATCGTTTTGAAAAGGCAAATCCACATTCATCCCATAGAGGCCTGTAATAAAAGTTAAAGGCAGGATAATTGATGAAATCAGCGTAAGCATTTTCATGATTTCATTGGTGCGGTTTGACAATAATGAATCAAAGGTTTTGGATAAACCGGCAATCAATTCGTCATAATCTTCCGTAGAATCCCAAACTTTTTGATAATAGTCGAGAATATTGCCCCAGTAATCCTCCATGTTTTCGGCATATCCTTCAATTTCGCCGGATTCAAACATCTGAAACAAACGAAGTTGCGGTTTAAATATGGTATTCAGCAGGATTAGGTTTTTCCGGGTAACCGACATCAATTCAATAGTTCGCTCCGCGCGTTTTTCAAACATCTGGCGGCTGATAAGTTCCACCACAGCTCCCAGTCGCTTCACAAGGGTTAAAGATTCATGCATCAAACGTTCCAGAATGGTATAAAGCAACGCATCAGAAGTACCAATCTGAAAAGCACCATTTTCATCATCAGTTGTATTTTTAGCTTCCTCAAAAGTTTCGCTAACAATCCAATGTGTTTTTCCAATAGTAATAATGAAATCTTCTCCCCAAAAAATTTTAACCTCCTGAGTCCTGACAAAAGTCTGGGATTTATCGAGATAAGGAAAATGCAGGATCAGAAAATAATAATCATCGTAAATGTCAATTTTTGAACGCTGGTTAATGCCTCTAAGGTCTTCGATATCAAGCGGGTGGAAATGAAAATTATCTGTCAGAAATTCAATATTTTCTTCTGAGGGAACATGGGCATGGTACCATTTAATATTTCCTATTTTAACAACTTCAAACATAATTATTCCCTCCTTTCTTGAAAATTTCTACATAGGCCTCAAAAATTTGCACAAAAGTAAAAAAAACTGCCTGTCAATACTACATTGGCAGGCAATTTTAGGTAAAAACAACATGAACTACATGATTAACAACCTATCGCACCAGTAATTTTCCGGATTGTTTTGTGGTATTTTGCGCTTTAGGCTGCCACTGATAAAAATATACACCTGGTTTTAGCGGAATAGTCATCATGCCAGCGGCAGTAACTATCTGTTGCTTATAAACCAGATTTCCTTTTACATCATAAATCCGAATGACCGAAGGCCTCAAAGTAGTGTTTCCTGTATTAAAAAATATTTTCCCATCTGTAGGGTTGGGGTAAAACGAAAACACCTTGCTGCCAGCAACTTCCTTTGTGTTTATATATTCTTTTTTAACCATGCTAATCCTAACATCGTCGAAATAAAAGCCATCTTCTTCCGCGCTCATATCGCTAACCAGCAAAAATCGCAACAAAATCTCCTGTCCGAGATATGACTTCAAATCCACCGATTCCGCAACCCAGTCATTTTGAAAACCATCATACAGAGGTTCTCCTTCAGCCTGGTAATATCCTCCTGTAACCGTATAGCGTCCTGACAGGGGTTCCCAGTCAAAGCCGCTATTATCAGAAACCAATACCTGTACATAATCATAACCTGATTCAATCGCCCATTTGGCATTAAACTGTAATTCCGCAAAAGCGGCATCAGTCAAATCAACAGAAGAAGCCAACGTCAATGCATTATTCTGATAACTTCCATATTCCCCGTAAGGAGAATCCGTCATTGCGTAGTCCGGAGAAGTAAAATCCTCATCCGTAAGCCCCCAACCGCCTGTCCAGTTAACAGTTGAATGGCAACTGTCGGCAAAAACTACTACAGGTGTTCCATAAATTTTCATAATAGTATCATGCGTTAAAAAGATGCCATTATCCACCTGAAGATCAAAAACCAATGTATCGCCACCCAATACTTCCTGCTGAAGAACAAAAGAAATAGAATCATGAAGTTGTTCCATCAGTTCCATATTTTCAAAAACAAGCGGTTGGCCTGTACTCACAATATTGTCGGAAACCGCCACCAGTTCCACGGTAAAAGGGCTTCCTGCCTGCTGCCCCACTCTGGTAATCTGAAAATGGAAATCACCTTCTTTGGTTTCTATAACAGAAGGTGTCAGGTCTTGAACAAGGGCATAATTTCCCGCAAAGCGGGCAGCCAGAATATTCATCAGCAGGTTTTCCTGGCAATGGGGAATAATACGGTCGGGCGAGGGCCAAAACCCATCAGCGCCAGAACCTACCTCAGGCGTAAAAGCAAAAATCTTATTTTTGGTTTCCTGCTCGCCATACATCCAATCGTCAGACCCGCCATTGGTGGGATAGATAGTAGTTGACCCCGGGCCATAGGTATAGTGGTTCACTTGTGTCATCTGCCGGCCATACAGGCTATATAGGGCATCATCTTCACAAGGTTCATCTGTATAGCCCCAAACATAAAGCAACAAATTACTGTATGTATGGTAATTAATTGCAATCTGAAAATTATGTGTTTCACAAAATTCTTTGATAATCGAAGTTTCTGGTTCCGAAAAAGGCGCCGTACCCCGGTAGGTTTCATCGTAGGGATTTCCCGAAGAACCGACGTTATCATAGCCCCACATATAACCATAATTCCGGTTTAGATCAACCCCATAACTACCATTTCCATTATTACGTCGGTTTTTACGCCACATGCCTCCGCCATTGGGATTGGTCATTTCATTGTAAAGATATCCATCCGGATTCACACAGGGCACAAAATACATTTCGGTTGTATCAACCAGGTTTTGAACAGCCGGGTCGGTATCATAATTTTCGAGCAAATAATACATATAAAAAACCAACGCCATCATTCCTCCGGGTTCACGGGCATGGTGCAGCCCAGTGTAAAGCACCTGAGGCTCATCTTCTGACAGCCCCGGATTGTCAGATAATTTAAGATAGTAAATCGGGTGGCCTTCTATAGAGGTCTCATCATTGACAGGTGTTTTCGGGGTAATCAGGTTGGGATAAGTTGCTGCCATATAGTCCAGCTCATCCATCAACTCATCATAAGTCAAAAACCCCCATAGACCCAAGGTTAAAATCTTCCGGTACAGGAACATCACGAAGCGAAGCCTTTCTTAAAATTTCCTTACGAGAAACGCTTGCGCCCTTGCCTGGTAAAAAGCAGTAACATCTTCAATCAAAACCTTGTAGCTGATTCCGGCGTTTTGAAGTTTTTGGAGTTCCGAAACATTATACTCTCCAATATAAATTCCTTTGGCTTTCAAATAACCGGCCTCCAGTGCCACCCCTGTTTCTGCCAAATCGCGCAGCGAATGATCTTTCAGGCTGATTTCTACTCTGGAGTGGGTGGTTTGCCCGATGCTATTGCCATGAAACAGGAAAAAAACAATAGGGTAAATAGTTTTTTCATTTTTAATTTTATTTGTAGTTCTGTTTATCAATAGGTTTAAAGACACCCAAACAATCCGGGACGTTGCAGATTGTTTTGCTCAGAAGGTTTCCACTGAAATGTCTGAATCAAATGGAGGGCATCGCCGGTAATCCGCTCAATAACCGGTGCAAGGCTGTCATTGTTTGGGACATTTCTAAAATAGAGAGCCCCACGCAAAAAATGCTGTGAACTGTCAGTAAGATAAAACTGGTAGGGCGAAGCCGCACCCGAACCCCGGATATGAAAAATCAGGCCATAAACAGCTGCCTGCCGGTCCATGACAACATCATGCGTGATGGCGGTGGCTTTGGACATGTGCTTGCTGACAAACTCATGGCTGTCATTAATAAGATTTTTAAGTTGGTGCTCCTGCAATGAAAAATACGAAAAATGTATAGTGCCGTGATAAGCAGGAAAATCTAAGTTAAACCAGTAAGGATGGTCTGCCACTGCTTCACTATAGGAATCTATACGGCTGTAAACGGGGTATTGAAAATGAAAAGGGTAGCAGGAATCAAATTCAACATAGCGCCTTTCAGGCATATCGATCCGGTAATATCCGCGGGGTTTGGGGGTATAATCCCGGCTACAGGACAAAAGCAAAAAGGCTGCAAATAGAAAAACTGTACTAATAATTTTCAAAGATACTTTCATCATCAATCTGAATTTTAACCCGTTTGATGCGTCGGTTATCCACATCAAGGATGGTAAACGTAAAGGCTTTTATCTTTATTTTTTTGCCTTTCGGCGGGATTTCGCCCTGGTTCTCAAGAATCAGTCCGGCAAGACTGTCTGATTCCCCTTTAACATCATCAAAATAATCATTATTTAATTCAATAATTTTACAAAAATCATTCAAAGCTGTTTTCGCCTCAAACACATACGTTTTATCATCAATCTTTTTATAATCAATATCATCCTTCACAGTATCAAACTCATCCGTGATTTCGCCAATAATTTCCTCAATCACATCCTCGAATGTCACAATGCCGGAGGTGCCACCGTATTCATCAACCACAATGGCCAGATGAATTTTTTCATCCTGAAACTCCTGCAACAGGTCTTTAACGGGTTTATTCTCGGGCACATAATAGGGTTCCCGGAGTAATGAAGTCCATTGAAAATCATCATGTCCCAGATGAGGCAACAGGTCTTTGATATATAAAACACCCACGATAGAATCAAAATTATCGCGGTAAACCGGAATACGGGAATACCCGGATTGGACAACAATAGCAATAACATCCTTAAAAGCAGTTTCCACATCAAGGGCTGTCACATCCACCCGGCTGCGCATAATCTCCCTGACCATGATGTCACGGAAGTTCACAATTCCTTTCAGAATCTTTTTCTCTTTGCCTTCCTGTTCTTCATTGGAAGCAATATCAATTGCATTGGATAAGTCGTTCATGCTTATCTCAGTAGCTTTATTGGCAAAACGTTTATCGATAAAATCTGTAGAATGCACCAGCAGCATACTAAGCTGATAGAACATCTTATTGAGTACATTCATAATCACAGCCATGCGACGGGCAAAGGCTACAGGTTTCTTGGATGCCAGCATTTTAGGAACAATTTCGCCAAAAATCAACAACAAAGAAGTGATTACAACCACTTGAATAAGAATTGCTAATACAGGAAATTCGCTAAAATCGAATACAGACATAGTGACATAAGCCGAAACCATTACAATGGCCACATTAATAAAATTATTGGCAATCAAAATCGTGGCTAGTAATTGTTTAGGCTTCTCCAGCAAATGGATGATTAACTCATTTATGCGGCCTTTCTGAATCCGCAGATCCCTGATGTTTTTGTGGTCAAGAGAAAAAAAAGCGGTTTCAGAACCCGAAATCATGGCAGAGCCAAACAGCAACAACACTATTAACAATGACGCTATTAAAGCCCCAGTAGTAAAAGGTTTAAAAATTTCAATAATAGTTGCCGTGTGATATAAAAATGATTCAGTTTCTTACAAAAAAAAAATATTAGCGTTTTCACAAAAATAACAATTATTAAAGTAAAAAGGTTAAGAATATGTGGTATTCTTAACCTTTTGTAAACCTGTTTTCAAAATCATCAAAAATTAAAATGGCAGGTCATCTTCGGTTTGAGGTGGCACATCTTCGGCTTTCATTTCCGGTTCACTGACTTTGCTTTGTTGAGAAGAGGCTCCTGATGAACCTGATTTACTTCCCAACATCGTCATGTTATTGGAAACGACTTCCGTGATATACTTTGTCTCACCATTTTTTTCATAGGAGCGCGTTCGCAGACTACCCTCCACATAAATTTGATCTCCTTTCCTGAGATACTGTTCTACAATTTCAGCCAACCTTTGCCACATAACTACATTGTGCCATTCGGTTTTTTCCTGTTTGTTTCCATCGCGATCACGATATACTTCGGTAGTAGCAAGACTGACACGGGCTACCGTGTTACCACTGTCGAAATGTTTGACTTCCGGATCGGCTCCCAATCTCCCGATTAGGATCACTTTGTTTACACCATTTGACATAATTCTATTTTTTTGGTTAGGAATAATATCAAATATACATCTTTTTTAATCCGTTTTCAAGTATTTTTTTTAAAAAATAAATGTTCGTTCACAAACCAATCAACAACACGCGGAAACGGATACAGGCTTATGGCGCTTTTTTCAACTGCCTTTACGGCATTATGGCTGAAAAACGCATCACAAAAAGAGACCGCATTTAACTGCCAGAAAGTAACGGTCAATGTCTGATGGGTTAGTTTATGAATCGTAGTAGTTTTTGAAACCAACCCAACGTCCTGTTGTTTTGAAGCTGCCAACATCCGTTGGATTTCTTTTTGGTTCATCAGACCTTCAAAATCTACTGGTTGAATGGTTTCAATCAACGGAAAATCGTAAAGGTTATGCCAGATATCATTAGCGGCAGTGCGTTTTTTCAAAAACAAACATTGATTTTCATCAAAAACAACCAAATAGTTAAAAAAACGGTTCCGGGGTTTTTTCTTCTTATTTCGTACCGGCAGGCTATGGGTTTGATTTTTTAAAAAGGCCTCGCAGGAATTATTAAAAACACAGGTAGAACAATCAGGATTTTGGGGCGTGCAATGCAACGCGCCAAATTCCATCATGGCTTGGTTAAAAATTCCGGGGAAGGTTTTCGGAATTAAATCCCGAACAAAAGCTTCAACCGCTTTTTTCCCGGGGGGTTCATTTACAGGCATTTCAAGAGCATTCCACCTGGCCACTACACGCATCACATTGCCGTCGATAGCAGGAATTTGTTCGTCAAAAGCCATACTCGCTATAGCAGCAGCCGTATAGGCACCAATGCCCGGCAGACGTTGAAGTTCTGCCGCATTATTGGGAAAGTGTCCACCATATTCCGATACAACCAACTTAGCTGCTTTATGCATATTTCGCGCTCTTGAATAATAGCCAAGCCCCTGCCAGATTTTTAAGACTTCCTGCTCGTCCGCCTTCGCTAAAACCTTAACATCAGGAAAACGTTCAATAAACCGCACATAATAATCTAATCCCTGGTTAACACGGGTTTGTTGTAAAATAATTTCTGATGCCCAGATTTTATAAGGATTTTGGGTTTCGCGCCAGGGCAATTGACGCTTATGTACCTCATACCAATTAAAAAGTTTATCAATTTCTTTGCGGTCGATTATTGTTCTTCTGCCAATCTTGGCAGCTTTTATTTTATTTCCTGAAATAAGGCGTTGTATTGTCCATCGGCTTGCTCCAATTAATTGAGCAGCTTCCAGAACACTTAAAAATGGCTTTGTTGCCAGTGTATTATTAAGAGTTTGCGAAGTTTGCAGACTTTGCAAGTTTTGTTGACTTTCTTCAATAGCAGTTTGTTGCTTCTTATCTCGGATTCTCTTTTTATAGGCTCTTTTAGCACAATTATCACCGCAATATTTTGTTACCGTAGTACGGGCAACAAATGCTTTTCCGCAGTGCTGACAAGTTTTTGGTATGTATAAATTACTACTCATAAAGTGCTGCAAGTTGCTTAAAGGTGCCAATTGGTGCTTTATGGTGCAACATTTCGCCCTGTTTTGTTGTTTTGTGTTTTGGGCAACAAAAATGCAAGTTGGGCAACAACTGGGCAACAAATATAAGTAAAAAATAGGGGTTGGGCAACAAAAAAGAGAAGAAAGATTGTTTGTAAAACAATCAATAACAAGTTGTTAGAAAACAAAAGAAAGTGGAATTACTTTCCGATACAGAATTTACCGAAAATATTCCCGAGAATTTCATCGGTGGTGATTTCGCCGGTGATTTCG
>LZCG01000134.1_pt1 | contig 13764 bp, 19 predicted proteins | sample 768541 | NCBI WGS metagenome assembly LZCG01 (sample SAMN05200874, study PRJNA324366) | oil field metagenome | isolation source: sample BH-FW-1 from oil reservoir | place: India: Bombay High | collected 2015-07-11
AGATCTGTTGAGATTAATGGAGGAAAAGTTTTAAAAAATAAGAAACTTATGGAAGTGAAAAAGAAAGATAACAAGTTTGAATTGTTCTTTGAAGATGGAGCAGCCATGCAGGCTGCAAGATCTGTTGAGATTAATGGAGGAAAAGTTTTAAAAAATAAGAAACTTATGGAAGTGAAAAAGAAAGATAACAAGTTTGAATTGTTCTTTGAAGATGGAAGCAGTTATATAGCTGATTTAGTTATTAATGCGGCTGGATTGTATGCAGACGAAGTAGCAAAATTATTTGGTGATGAGGTACCTTACATTTTCCCTGTGAAAGGTGAGTATTATCTTTTGGGTAAGGATATAAAATACGCGAATTCCGTCATTTTCCCAACTCCCTCCAAGTTGACGAAAGGTTGTTTGTTGGTCCCAACTGTGGATGGGGGTTACTTAGCTGGGCCTACTGCTCATGGTGTGAAATCAAAACAAGATTTTTCTACGACTCAAGAAGGCTCTTAGAAGTTAAAGAGAAAACTTTGAGACTGATCCCAACTTTAGATTTTTCAAGGAATGTAGTAAAAGCATTTGCTGGTCTAAGACCTGAAACAAGAGAAAAAGATTTTCATATTGATGTAGGCGAAGGGAATGTTATACATGTTTCGGGTATAAGATCCCCTGGATTAACCGCTGCACCTGCTGTTGCAAAGTATGTTGTTGAATATCTTATTCAAGAAAAGTTGCATATTAATTTACAAAAAAGGGAAAATTACCTCACTCATATTGAAAAAGTTCCACATTTGGTTGAAGAGGATTACAGTTATTGGGAAAGAGTTATCCAAGAAGATCCAGATGCAGGAGAAATGATTTGTTATTGTAACAAAGTAACAAAAAAAGAGGTTAAACAGGCTGTAAGAAACGGAGCAAGAACTTTAGATGATGTTAAATTTGCCACAAGAGCTTCCTTTGGAGAATGTCAAGGAAGTTTTTGCACACCAAAGATATTAAAAATAATCTCCGAAGAGGCAGGGCTAAAACCAGAAGAAGTACTTCAAAATGAAAAAGATTCTTGGATAATAAATTCAGAGGTGAGGATAATATGAAATACGAAGCGGATGTTGTTGTATTAGGCGGTGGCGGAGGAGGAATGGCTGCTGCTAAGGCTGCAGACAAAAATGGTGCAAACGTGATTCTTATTGAGAGGGAAGAAGAAAACGGTGGTGTTTTAAATCAATGTATTCACAATGGTTTGGGATACATTACTATAGAAAGGATTTAACCGGTCCAGAATTCAAAGAAACTCTTCAAGAAGAATTAGAGAATACGAATGTAAAAGTATTAAACAGCGCTTTTGTGTTGGATGTGAATAAGGATAAACAATTGACTTTTGTTAATCATAAAGGGATACACGAGATAAAAACAAAGGCTTTAGTTATGGCAACAGGGGCAAGAGAAAGACATTTTAATTCACTTGCGGTTCCTGGAGATAGGGTTGTTGGTATTTTTACTGCAGGAGTAGCTCAAAAATACATCAACCTTCAAAATCTTAAGCCAGCTAATAGCGCCTTGATAGTCGGTTCGGGAGATATTGGATTAATAATGGCTCGCAGGCTTCATTTAGAGGGAATAGAAGTAAAAGGTGTTGTAGAAATTTTGCCATACCCGGGTGGGTTGGAAAGAAACGTTCAACAATGTCTAAGGGATTATAATATTCCATTGTATCTTTCTCATACCGTCACAAGGTAGAGGGAAATAAGAGATTAGGTAAAGTTTACGTATCTCAAGTGGATGAAAATAGACAAATCATTCCAAACACCGAAAGGATATTTAATGTAGATTCCCTCATAACCTCAGTGGGCCTCATACCTTTAACAGACCCTATTAAATTTGTTGAAACTGGTCCTGGATTTATCACATCTAATACAAACCAAACCTCTGAAGATTGGATCTTTGCAGCTGGTAACTGTACAGTTGTGTTTGATTTAGTGGACTATGTTTCAAGAGAAGGAGAAAAAGCCGGTAAATATGCAGCTCTGTATGCACAAAATCAGTACTTTCCTGAACAAAAGGTAAAAGTTATAAAAGGAAAAAATATTAATGTACTGCATCCTCTGTATATAGATCCCAACGAAAGGACAAAATTGTATCTTAGAGTTTCAAAAACTTTCAAAAAAGCAGAAGTTACGGTAGAACCTCTTGGAATTAAGATGGTGGAAGAAGAGGCCAGACCATCTGAAATGATTGAAATTTCCATGAAATCATTTAAGGATAAGAATTTGAAAGAAATAGAGGTGAGTGCACGTGAACTCGGTTGAATATAAAAAAAGAAAGTAGTTTGTACAACTTGTCCTTTGGGATGTAAAATAAACGTTATTTATGCAGATGCCGATGAAATAGAAATTGTAGAAGTTAAAGGAAACAGATGCAAAAGAGGATTAGAATTTGTAAAGCAAGAAATCACCGACCCGTTAAGAGTGGTGGTAACAAGCGTTAAAGTAGAAGATGGGGAAATTTCAATGGCTTCGGTTAGGTCTGATAAACCTGTTCCATTAAGACTTATGCAAGACATAATGAATATATTAAAAGAGACAAAGGTAAAAGCACCCGTCAAAAGAGGGGACGTTGTAATACAAAATATCTTAAGCACAGGTAGTGATATAATAGCTACAAGAAGTGTCAATAGGAAAAAATAAGAAATAAAAAGTGTCTTAAAAGGAGATAATATGGAAAGTTTATGTAATTTAATCAAGAAAAACACTATAATTCCTGCTATCAGAGATTTAAATGACTTAGATGATGCCTTAAAAACTGAATCCCCTATCATTTTTTGCTTACGGGATCCATATTGATTTTAGAAGATGTTATGCCTATAGTAAAACAATTTAATAAAAAATTATTTATCAATATCGATTTATTAGAAGGCATCGCTTCTGATAAAAAAAAGGTATTGAATATTTAGCTCGAAAGCAGTTATGTGATGGAATAATATCTACGAAAAATAACGCTATAAAAACAGCAATGCAAGAAAATTTAATGGTAGTTCAAAGGGTGTTTTTGATAGATTCTAACTCTTTAAAATCTGTTGTAAATTTTCTGGAAAAAACTTCTCAACCTGATGCCTTTGAAATATTACCAGCGATAGCAGCGCCGTATTTTTTAGAAAATGTAGGAACAAAGGTATGTTTGATAGGCGGTGGATTGGTAAGTAAAAAAAAGGAAGTTCAGGAACTCTTTAAAAGTGGTATCCATGCTATTTCTACCAGTGCTAAAGATTTGTGGTAAAAAGGTTCTGGTTGCCCAGGTATTCTTTCTCTTTTAAACCCTTAGTTTAAAGTTTACGATAAAGAAGTTGTATACTAAGTCTGCTCTGAGAAAACTCTTTTTGAGTAGACTTATTTCTTTCTAGTATTTGATATTGTTCCAATTTTACTCTAGTAAATTCACAGTTTTTCTTTCGAGTGATTCTTAACAATTATTTTCATATTTTTTAGAATAAAAGCCATGACAGTTATGATAGAATTTCCTTTGTGTATATATTCTTCGTTTTACAAAATGTATTGTGGGGGTTCCAATGGATATCTACAAAAGGATAATAAGGATAGCTTTCCCGATAGCGCTTCAGCAAGTTATCTTTACAAGTGTTAATTTTGTTGATACTTTAATGATAGGTCTTTTGGGGGAGGTTGCCATCGCTTCAGTTGGACTTTCAAATCAGTTTTTCTTCTTGTACAACTTAATATTGTTTGGATTAGTCTCTGGAGGAGGTATTTTCTTTTCACAGTATTGGGGGAAAAAAGATGAAGATGGTTTATCTCGTTCCGTTGCGTTAACTATCTTGTCCTCCCTTCTTTTCTCTATTCCCTTTTTTTTATTGAGTTATTTCGCGCCAGAAATGGTTTTGAGATTTTTTAGTCCAGATATTGAAGTTATAAAAGCGGGAATCCCTTATTTAAAGGTAATTGCTTTCAGTTACCCCTTATTTGCAATTACAATGGTCTTTTCTTTTATGCTTAGAAGCATAGGAAAAGCTCATTTGCCTTTGATAATAACTATTATAGAATTATCTACAAACATCTTGCTAAATTATTTGCTAATCTTTGGTAAGTTTGGTTTCCCTGTTTTAGGTATAAAAGGTGCTGCAATAGGGACTTTGATTGCTAGAGCGATCGGATGTACTGCAACAGTTTTTATAGTTTACTTTGGGAAACTTCCGGGAAGGGCATATTTTAAACATGTTGCAGAATTGAATTCAAAATTTGTGAAAAACTTCTTTCATTACGCCTTACCTACTTTGGCAAATGAATTTGCTTGGTCATTAGGGTTCACTATGTATACCGTTGTTTATGCCCATATGGGAACAGACGTCATAGCTGCTCAAAGAGTTATGTCAACTATAGAAGGGTTTGCGGTTTCTGTGACTTTTTCTATAGCTAACGCTGCATCTGTAATTATTGGAAATATATTGGGAGTATCTAAATTTGAAGAAGCCTTTGAAACTTCTAAAAAAGCCTTAAAATTAGCGGAGTTAATAAGTGTAATAGCAGCTATTATAGGGATAGTAACTACATTTTTAGTAGTTGGTGTATTCGATGTTTCAGAAGAAGTTAAAAATATGGTAAAAGTCACAATAGTTATTTCAATGGGTTTTCTTCCGGTGAAGATCTTCAACGGTATGAACGTTGTCGGATTTTTAAGAGCCGGAGGAGATACAAGATTCTCTTTTTTGGTTGAAGCTTCTACGTTATGGCTTATAGGTGTTCCTCTAGCTGCGGTTGGAGGACTGATATTAGATTTGAGTTTTCCCACCGTTTACTTTTTAACGATGATGGAAGAGATTTTAAAATCAATAATTCTTTTTTTTAGATATAGAAGTAAAAAATGGCTTAGAAACGTTTTAGAAGAGGCTTAGGTTTTGGATATTATAGGGGGATGTTCATGATGGAGAGTATTATTGAAGTTAAGAATTTGAAGAAGTATTATAAGAGTGTAAAAGCGGTTGACGATGTTTCTTTTGATGTAAAAAAAGGAGAGATCGTTGCTATTTTAGGGCCAAATGGTGCTGGAAAAACAACAACACTTGAAATAATAGAAGGATTGAGAAAGAAAGATGCTGGAGAAATTTACTATTTCGGGAAAAAGATAGAAAACGTAGATTCGCATATTAAAGAAAGAATTGGCATTCAATTACAAGATGCTTAAATTTTTTCCCAAATTTAAAGGTTTTAGAAACTCTTAAGGCATTCTCGGGATTATACAAGAACAGTCTTGATGTAAATAAGATTATGAAAGATTTTAATCTTGAAGAAAAAAAGAATAGTAGGGTATCGAAACTTTCAGGTGGACAATTACAAAGATTAGCGTTAGCTACAGCGATAATTAACGATCCTGTGTTGTTGTTTCTTGATGAGCCAACTACAGGGTTAGATCCTCAAGCAAGAAGAAGTACATGGGAAAAAATATCGGACTTGAGAAGTTCTGGCAAGACCATAATACTAACTACCCATTATATGGAAGAAGCTGAATTTTGGCTGATAGGATCTACATTTTTGATCAAGGCAGGGTAATAGCCCAAGGAACACTTAATGAGCTTATACATTCATTGAAAATGGATTCCATAATCACCTTTGAAATTAACTCTAATGGGAATTTTGATGAGGTAAAAGAAGAACTTTTCAAAGATGCAAATTTTCAAGTCACCAAAAGCGAAAATTTTTATACCATAGAAACAAAAGATGTAGAAGGTGCTCTTGTAAAAATATTTGAGGATGCAAAAATACAGAAATTTGATATATCGAATATCGTTGTTAGGAAACCTAATTTAGAGGACGTCTTTTTACATTTAACCGGGAAAAGCTTAAGGGATTAGGTGAGATATCATGAAAAAAATCAGAAATCTCACAAAGGCCTTTTTTGTTAATTCTTCAAGAGAATTTGCTGTTCCTTTTTGGACTATAATATTTCCTACGTTATTTTTCGTTTTATTCGTGGGTATCTTTGAAAATATTGGCACCTCGGAAAATTTGGATTTGAAGGTTGGAATATATTACGAAGAGCCTTTGCAGGGAGTAATAAAAACCACTTTCGATGATGTCTTTTCTCCATCGGAATCCAATGATATCCCTTTTCAAGTAGTGGAGTATGATTCTTTTGAAAAAGGGCTTCAGAATTTAAAAAATTCTGAAATAAGTGCTTTTGTAGTGTTCCCTGAAAACTTTAATTTGCTGAATCTGAAATTTTTTATCGAAACCACTGAGGTTCCTGATATAAAAGTTTATTATACCAACGATAGTGCTTCTATGTATGCAAAAGACATTTTTGAAGTATTTATAGATGAAATCAATATAATGATGTATACAAGAGGGGAAGAAGTAAAACTAACTGTTAATGAAGAGATTATAGGGATAAAACAATCAGAACCTTATAGATACAGAGATTTCCTATTTCCTGCCATTATTTTGATGTCTGTTTTGACAGTAGCGGTATTTAATATGCCTTTTGATTTTTCATATTACGTTGAAAAAGGGGTTTTTAAAAAACTAAACTCTACTCCTATAAAAGGGAACGAATATTTTTTTAGTTTTTTACTTTCACATCTCATTTTACTGTTAATTTCTTTGATAGTTTTATACATTGAGGCTTACCTTTTTGATGTTAGTTCATATATATATAAACCAGGGTTTATAGCTTACAGTGGTTTTTCAATCCTGGTAATACTGAGTGTTGGCCTTCTTCTTTCTTCATTCTATAAAAATATGGGATCCGCCGAAGCGATTTCTCAGGTCATATATCAAGCGACCATTTTTTTAAGCGGATTTTATTTTGAAGTTACTAATACACCTTGGTTTATAAGATGGTACGTTTATTTTAATCCTGCTACTTATTTAGTAGATGGGTTGAGAAAGTTGATGACTGGTAATGTTCTTGTTCCTGTTAATATAATTGTTCCTGTTATCTGGATGATGGCATCTATCTTAATCTTTTCGATGAGTTATAAGGGGATGGTTTACCGTGAAAAATAAACGCATGGTTTCGTTAATGAGTATATTTTATAAAGAAACCTTTAGAAATGGTTTCGAAGTGTTCTTTACCCTACTTCTCCCCGTTCTATTACTGTTTCTTTTCGGGATTATTTTTGGTACAGAAACTGACCAAAGTGTTGAGTATAAATTGGGAATCGCTGGTAATTTTGATGAGGGAATCGTAGAATCTCTTCCTTATGAAATTTTGATTTTTGAGGACAAAAACTCTTTAAGTCAAGCTTTAGAAAGTGATCAAATCGATATTGGAATAATTATGGTTGAGAATAATCAAATAACTTTTGTCGAAAAAGAAACAGACATAAATAATCAGAGCAATATATTTTAAAGTTAAAATTGCAAAGTTTTTTGAAAAAGTATTTAATAGGTATGAATGAAGATTATATAAACTTGGAATTTGTTGAAACCCCCATAGGAGAAAGTCAAGAAAATTCTTTGGATTTTATTTTGACAGGGGTTATAGGATTATCGCTTTTATCAGGTGGAATGTTTTCAATGATAAATGTATTTGGAAGATATCGAAAACTAGGTACAATTAAAAGATTTAAAGCCTCACCAATGAAACCGATAGAATTCACTCTATCGGCTTCATCCACTAAGCTTTTTTGAATCTCTTATCCATGTTTATTATAGTTTTTTTAGGTAAAATAATATTTGATTTGAGTTTGACATTCAACTGGGGACTGCTTGTTATAGTGTTTTTTACTTCATCTATAGGAATGATGGGATTTGGGATATTGCTTTTATTGTTGTTCAAAGAACCTTCGGTAACAATAGAAATTGCTTCTATCCTTTATGTCGCAATGACGTTCTTTTCAGGGGTATATTTCCCTGTTGAATTTTTGCCCACTTCTGTTAGATGGGTAAGTAATATTTTACCGGTTAAGTATGTGGTGGATTTAATAAGGTACACAGGAAATATCAAACAGATTAACTTAAACGAATTTTTAATAATTAATTTGGTTTTGTTTGTAGGAGGGCTTTTTCTCTTGTTTGTCTCGTCTAAAGTTTTTCTGAAAGAAGAGAGATAATTGTAAAAGAATTAAAAAAGCTATGAATATTAAACTCAATTTTACTTGTTGTTTTAACTTTGTACTTGACAAAAGTGTTGTGAGCGGTTATAATATTCAACGGTTGCAAAAAAGAATTTTGATATATGTAACTACTAAGTGACCCGCTAGCTCAGCTGGTAGAGCATTTGACTTTTAATCAAAGGGTCCTGGGTTCGAATCCCAGGCGGGTCACCATTTTTTTATAGTTATTAGCGCGAGTGGCGGAACTGGCAGACGCGCAGGACTTAGAATCCTGTGGATTTATAATCCGTGTGGGTTCAAGTCCCACCTCGCGCACCAGCCAAATATTGCGGATATAGCTCAGCGGTAGAGCACTTGCTTGCCAAGCAAGGGGTCGTGGGTTCGAATCCCATTATCCGCTCCAACAAAAAAGTCCCCTGGTGGGGACATTTTCTTTACCTGCCGTGAGGTGTCTTCATTCTTCTTTCATGAATGGATATTTGAAATCTTTTGGTGGAGCAAAATTTTCTTTAATTGCTCTAGCGGAAACCCATCTTAAAAGGTTTATAACGCTTCCAGCTTTGTCGTTTGTTCCTGAAGCCCTTGAGCCACCAAACGGTTGTTGAGCCACTACTGCACCAGTAGGTTTATCGTTGATGTAAAAGTTGCCGGCAGCGTTAACGAGTACTTCTTCTGCCCTTTTAATAGCATTTCTATCTTGAGCGAAGATCGCTCCAGTCAAACCATAGGGTGAAGTTTCATCACATAATTTCAATACACTGTCAAATTCTTTTGCATCGTAAACGTAAATACTCAAAACAGGGCCGAATATTTCTTCTTCCATAGTTTTAAACTTTGGATTAGTGGTTAATATTACAGTTGGCTCAATGAAATATCCAATAGAATCATCGCACTTTCCACCATAGATTATTTCTGCTTCATTACTTTCCTTTGCAAAATCTATGTAACTTTTTATCTTATCAAAAGCCTCTTTGTCAATTACAGCATTCATAAAGTTGGTGAAATTTTCTGGAGAGCCGATTTTAATTTCTTTCAAATTTTCGATCAAGTTTTCTTTTACCTTCGGCCAGATGTTGTCAGGTATATAAGCCCTTGAAACAGCCGAACATTTTTGACCTTGATATTCAAAGGCTCCCCTAATTAAAGCTGTTACTAGTGATTCTATTTCACTACTTTCGTGTGCAATCACAAAGTCTTTTCCACCTGTTTCCCCTACTATTCTTGGGTAAGTTTTGTAATTTCTTATGTTCTTCCCAATTGTTTCCCACATATTTTGAAAAGTTGGAGCTGAACCGGTGAAATGTAATCCCGTAAAGTTAGGATCTTTAAAAACTATACTTCCAATTTTGGACCCTGAACCAGGTATGAAATTTATCACTCCATCGGGTAAGCCGGCTTCTTGTAGCAATTTCATGAAGAAGTATGCGGAATATACAGCTGAAGATGCGGGTTTCCACAAGACCGTATTTCCCATGATAGCAGGTGCCGTGGGTAGGTTTCCTGCTATAGAAGCGAAATTAAATGGAGTAACTGCGAAAACAAATCCTTCTAAAGGCCTATATTCTAATCTGTTCCATACACCTTTCGTAGATTTTGGTTGATCCATGTATATCTTTGTTGCATAGTATGAGTTGAATCTTAAAAAGTCTATCAATTCGCAGGCTGAATCTATTTCTGCTTGAAAAACATTTTTGCTTTGACCGAGCATGGTTGCTGCATTTAATGTTGATCTCCAATTCGTTGATAACAGTTCAGCTGCTTTTTTGAAAATGGATAGTCTATCGATCCATGAAAATTTATTCCATACTTTCTTTGCCTCTAAGGAACTTTCTATTGCCATTGCAACTTCTTTCTCGCTAGCTTTGTGATATTCTGCCAATACATGGTTATGATCGTGAGGCATAACACATTTTCCAAGATCACCTGTTCTTACTTCTTTTCCACCAATTATAAGAGGGATTTCGATTTTCTCACTTTTGAGTTCAGAAAGTTTTTCCTTTAATTCTTTCTTTTCTTTACTTCCTGGCTCATAGTTTAAAATTGGCTCGTTTTCAGGCATTTCGAAAATAGGTATCGAGTTGTTCAAAGTTGATTCCTCCTTTTTAAGTTTTATACGACAGAGGGTTCTTCAATAATTTCTCCTCTGTTGAATCTTTCTAAATCTAAAATTACATCGTAAGTTAATTTATCTCCTGTAAGTATATCTGCCATTAGAATCCCCACGGCTGGTGCAAGCATGAAACCATGTCCACTGAATCCACAAGCCACATAGAGACCTTCTACCTGGTTAATTTGTGATACTATTGGTTGTCTATCTGGTGAAATGTTGTATAAGCCAGCCCATTGCCTAATGATGCGAATATTTTTAAGAGGAGGCAGCAGCCACGTTGCCTTTTTGACATAGTTTCAAGAAATTCCCATGAACTTTCCATGTTGTAAGTAGGGGCTCGTTATCTGGTCCATAGCCCATAATGAAACTTCCATTAGGTTCTTGTTGACAGTAAATATTGTAAGAGAAGGACATTAACATTGGATCGAGTATATTTTTAACAGATTCTGTTGCCAATATTTCGTGTCTTTCAGAGTAAATTGGCAGATCTATTCCAGCCATTTTAACTATATTTTGTGTCCAACCTCCTGCTGCTACAACTAACTTTTTACATTCTATGAAACCTCTATTTGTTTGTACTCCTAGCACTGTGTTGTTTTTAGTTATTATGTCTTTGACTTCGGTAAATTTGTTTATTTCCACACCTAATCTTTGTGCAGCTTCAGCGTAGCCCAAAGTCACTTGGAAAGGGTTGGCATGCCCATCTTTAGCACAGTAGGCGGCTCCTACCAATTTTTCTATGTTTAAGTCTGGAACAATTTCTTTAGCTTCTTTAGGAGTTAATAGGACAGAAGGTATATTTAAACTGTGTTGAACTTCGATATTTTTTTAAATTGTTCTAATTCTTTATCAGAGTATGCCAGTAATAAGTAACCTTTTTGCTTTAATTCTATGTCTCTTTTTATTTGGAGGATGTCTTCAAAGTGCTCAAAATATGCATACTTCACTTGCCAGAAGGCAGTTTTGTTTGGTGCCCCATTGTTGCCTAACTCCTGCACCGCATCTACCAGTTGCTCCGCTTGAAAGGTAGGATTTTTCAAGTAACACTACGTCTTTAACCCCTTTTTTGGCAAGGTTATAGGCAATGGAACAACCTACGACCCCTCCTCCTATTATCACAACGTTTGCTTTATTTTTCATATTTTTCACCTGCTAATTATATTAGGGTTTATTTATCATTTTCCGCTATGGTTCCTTTGGTTACTTCTTCAAAGGTTATTCCTCCGTATGGAGGTCTGATGTTTTGTAATTCTATTTCTTCCATCGGCTTGCCAGTCATCTGTGAAATTTCCCTTGCGATCAACAAGCCACAGGTTTTACCTTGACAAGGTCCCATCCCGCTTCTTGTCACCCTCTTTATTTCTTCAACGGTGGTGAATCCTTCTCTTATGGCATCCCTTATTTCTTTTAAAGTTACATCTTCACATCTACAAATTATTACCTTGTTTTCATCCATGGTTTCCTTCCTCCACTTTAAAATTCCTAGCTTGCAAATAGTATTCTTTTGGAATTTCTATACTCACTGCGGCTGTTTTGTCTTGAAATTTTCCATCCAATATTCTTATTACTTTGCCATCACATAAGTATTTTCCCTCTCTATCAAGTACCTTGACAATTTCTCCTTTATGAGGTCTTGGAAGAAATTCGTAAGGCATAATAACAACCGAAGTTGTTTCACTGAAATTTTTATGAACTACAAACATTGCCAGCCCTGGGCATTTGCTAACACATATGCCACATCCGGTACATTTTTCAAAGTCAACATAGGGGATGTTGTTGATGTTACCATTTTCAGATATGGCGTTGAAAGGGCAGCTTTTTACGCATGGATCACAAGGGAATCTTTGAAAGCACTCTGATATGGCTATAGGTCCTTTGTCAAATGCCTTTTCTTCTGATGGTAACTTGTTTTTTAAATTTTCTTCTGAAGGTATTCCAGTTCTCATCAAATACGAGATGTCGAATTCTTCTTCTGAAAAATTTTCGTTATAATTTTCCCGTGATTCAAACCTAATTTAGATAAACCTTTCCTAATTTTCTTGCCTACAGGTCCAGATCTTAGCAATTCTAATTCATTTTTAGCTTCTTCTATTCTTTTTTCAATTTCTTTTTTGTTGTTTTTTCCGATTCTTATGGCAACGGATAAACCGGCTATTTGACCTTCGATCATTGCTGCTGTTGCTTCTTCTATTCCTGAAACATCCCCTGCAACAAATAAATTTTTAATTGAGGTTTCCATATTTTCATCTCTTAAGGGGACGTAGCCGCCCAACTCTGAGACATAAGTGGTTTTTACTTTCCTTTGTCTTAAGAGGTCAACCAATGGGGTTAATCCAACAGATAGACAGATTGCATCACATTTGATCAGTTGTTCGGTATCTTTTACTTCGTTCCAATCGTTGTCGAGTTCACATATTACCGCTCCTTCAACTTTTTCTTTTCCGATTGCTTTTTTTATGGTATGAGACGTTAAAATCGGTACGCCCAACCTTCTGAGTTTTGATGCATGAACAGAGTATCCACCTATTTTTGGCGCTGCTTCAACTATTGCAGCTACTTTTACACCAGCTTGTAATAATTGGTAAGAAACTATCAACCCAATATTTCCCGAACCAATCATTAAGACATTTGTTGCTGGCATGACGCCATAAACATTCATCAAAGTCTGAACTGCCCCAGCACCAAAAATGCCAGGAAGGTCGTTATTCTCAAAAGCTAAAAATTTTTCGGATGCCCCCGTTGCAAAAATAATACTTTGAGGATAATACTTTTTCATTTTATGATCGTTTAATATAGTTACAACGTTATCTTCATAGATTCCCAAGACTCGAGAAGATAATAACACTTCTATGTTTTTATTTTTGTTAACTTCGTCGATCAACTTTCTCAGTATATCTATTCCCCTTGTGCCTGCGTATTCTTTTTCTGAACCGAAAAATCTATGGGTTTGTTTTATTAGTTGTCCCCCTAAAAATTCTCTTTCTTCTGCTAAAGATACTTTAATTCCGTAATTAGCAGCAGCAAGTGCAGCTGAAAGTCCTGCAGGACCTCCACCTACAACCAATAATTCAAGGTTTTCAATTTTACTCATTTATCTCAACTCCGATATTTTGGGATTCCACTTTCATTCCATCTTTTAGAGGAGTTATGCACGTTCTTACGTTTGGGACTCCATCAACTGTCATCAAACAGGAGGAACAATGTCCAATAGCGCAGAAAATCCCTCTTGGTCTGTGTAATTTCTTACTTTCACTGAATTTAAAAACACCATTTGCGTACAATGCTGCCGCAATGGTTTCTCCTTCGTAACCTATCAATTCTTTACCATTGTAATAGAACTTTATTTGTTTATCTCTATTGAAACTTAGTATGGGATGATTTTGTATTCTCATTTTTTCTCCTTCTTAAATAAATTATATACTCCTTTCTTTAGTGCCCCTTCGTCCCGCTGTCCAAAACACAAGTATTATGTTTCTACTATTAATTGAATCACAATTCTCTTTTTTAAAAAGGTGTAATTATAGACGATTATGAAAAAAATTTCTGATTAGGGACGATTAAAGCCAAATATTGAAGTTTTTTTCAATTTTGAAAAATATATAAG
>LZCG01000135.1_pt1 | contig 13673 bp, 23 predicted proteins | sample 768541 | NCBI WGS metagenome assembly LZCG01 (sample SAMN05200874, study PRJNA324366) | oil field metagenome | isolation source: sample BH-FW-1 from oil reservoir | place: India: Bombay High | collected 2015-07-11
GGTCGAGCAGTTCAGGGACGTACTTCATTGCCTCTCCGTGAGGGACGGCAGTGAAAACCAGATCACAATCACTGAAGTTGCTTAAATCGGGGCTGCAGAACTCAAGGTCGTAAAAACCCTTCAGAAAGCGGTGAACCTTCCATATCTTCTGCCCCTCATACCTTCTGGATGATGCAGCGATTACCTCTGCCTCAGGGTGGTTAGCGAGAATTCTGAGGAGTTCCGAACCTGTGTATCCACTTGCACCGATAATCCCAACATTCATGAGGAAAAGGTTAAGAGGCAAAATAAAGAGTTTTCTGAGATGTCGAAAATAGAGGATGCTGTAAGGGAAACCAAAGAGGGTGTTCTCATATCAGTGCACGTTTCTCCGGGATCGAAAGAGGTTTCTTTCAGCTACGATGAGTGGAGAAAGGCAGTAGAGGTCAGGATAAAGAGCCCAGCTAAGGAGGGAAAGGCAAACAGGGAGCTCCTGAGCATATTCAAGGACTTGTTTGGAGAGGCTGAGATTGTCAGCGGTGAAAAATCGAGGAGCAAGGTTTTGAAGGTAAAGGGACAGAAAGAGGATGTTGTTAACAGGTTAAGGAGCCTGATTGATAATTAATGCTGTGTGAATAAAAATGGGGGATTTAGGAATACTTCTCAATCAAGTCCTTCAGGTAAATCTTGTGCTGTCCAAGCTTTCCATCGTAGTTTCCTGCAGAAATTCTCACAACACCGTCAATTTTGCTCACAACATCCATGCAGACGAACATAGCCTTCTCAACCGCCTCCCTCGTTATTCCGTTTATGACGATTTCAGGTATAGATTTAACACCATCTGGAACCTTGGAGTCGGGAATCTTGCCCTTCAGTGTGGGGCAGAAGTAGTGGTTCGTGCTCGGCCCCATTTCTGGGTACTTGGTTTCTGGCTTGCTGCCTGCAGAGCAAATATCGAAGGATGTGATGACTCCATCAAGCTCCTTGAGAGCTTCAACTGCAGCTTCTCCTGCCTCCAAGGCAGCTTCCTCGCTCTCGCAGAAGTACCAGATGTTTCCTCCAGCGATGCCTTCAGCGTAGCCAATGTAGCGCTCTATTATGAACTCCCCGAACATTATGGGGACTCTGATAACCTTCCTCCCCCACATCTCGTCCTCCCACTCGTAACCATCTCCGCATCTGCCGACATTAATCTCAGCATCGAAGGTCGTTTCGCTTTCAGTAGCGTTGAAAACCCTCGTGGTGGGAACAACAAGAATGCCCTGCCTGATTCTCTTCCCCATCTCCCTCATCAAAACGTCAAGGAACTTTTTCGACTTCTGAACCCATATCTGGCAGACTGCCCCAAGCCTTCCATCTGGGGTCTCCTGCGGGCTAAGCCAGCGCTCCACTCCACCCTCAGCCTCACCAAAAACGGTTGATGGCAGGGCGGTTGCAGAATAAGCAGCTTTTTTGAGCAGCCACTTGTGCTTTGCGGTTACGATAATCCTCGAATAAATGCCGTCAAAGGCTTCGCAGTAGGTATCATCCACCGGCACACCATTCAGCTCAAGCATGTTATAAGGTTTCATGATACTATAAAAATTACTCGGTCTTAATACAACCCGGCTTTAAACTTTCTAACCAGCTCAACCAATTCTCTTGCAGCTTTCTCAGGATCATCGGCCGCAGCTATGGCAGATATTACAGCAATTCCAGCCACTCCGGTTTTCAAAACTTCAACAGCATTCTGTCTGTTTATCGACCAATGGCCACGACTGGGACGCTAACACTCTCAACTATTTTCCTCAGCCCCCCAATACCTATTGCCTCCCCAGCATCCTCCTTTGTTTTCGTCGGAAAGACAGGCCCAACTCCAAGGTAATCCGCGAACCTCTCATCCTTCTTCGCTTCCTCAAGATTGCCTGCTGAGACGCCAATGTAGCCTGGAAAAATCTCCCTCGCAACCTCTGCCGGCATGTCATCCTGCCCAATGTGAACGCCGTCAGCTTCAACAGCCAAGGCAACATCTATCCTGTCGTTCACGAAGAGAAGAGCGTCATAATCTCTGGTAATCGCCCTGAGCCTTTTTCCAATCTCGTACATCCTCTTCGTCCCAAGCTTCTTTTCCCTGAACTGAATCGTTCTGACTCCTGCTTTCAGGGCCATTTCTGCAAGTTCCTCGTGCGTTCGGCCGAATCTGGAATCGGTTATGAAGTAAACACCCAGATAATCCTCAAGCCTGCTCATCAGACCACCTTCCTGAGATCGAGCCTCTCCATAACTTTTTCAGCGCTTATTTTTGAAATCTCGTCTATCAAGTTTGAACGGAAGCTGGCAGTTCCAAAGCTTCTTTCAGCCGCAAGCTCTCCGGCAACGTTATAGCATGCAAGCCCCTCTATTGAGGCAACAAGAAAGTCTTTTTGCACGGCCATGAAGCTGGCAATAACGCTTCCAAGCATGCAACCGCTCGCCGTAATTCTGCCAAGCATCTCTGTGCCGTTTCTCACAACATAGGCATTCTTGCCATCGGTCACAAAATCCTCCTTTCCTGTTGCCACAACAACCGAACCAAACTTCTTGGAAACCTCCATTACGTCCTCTACTTCAGCCGTTGCTTTTGCGTCAACACCTTTCACAACACCCTCTTTCCTTAAAAAACTAAGGATCTCCCCGTGATTGCCCTTGATTACATCAACACCCTCCTCTGCAACCGACAAAGCTGAAAATGTTCTCAGTTTCGTTGCCCCGGAACCGACTGGGTCGAGCAGAGTTGGGACTCCATGCTTTTTTGCTGATCTGACTGCCAGCATTATTGCCTGGATAATGTACTCATCAAGTGTGCCGATGTTTATCAGCAGAGATGATGCCACCGAGACGAGGTCATCAATCTCCCCGTGGGCAAAGCTCATTATCGGTGAGGCACCGAGAGCAATGGTTATGTTGGCAGAATCGTTCATCGCCACATAGTTTGTGATGTGATGAATTACCGGCTTCTCCTCCGAAATGCGAGTTAGGTCTCTTTCCAGCACTTTTTCCAGCTTTTGGAGGTTCATAATCAAATTCAGACTTTGGATTTAAGAGCTTGTGCTTTACCGAAGTTGCGATAAAATTAAAAAATAATAATAAAATCACGTTTCTCTGTACTCGTAGATCGTGCCTTCTGCAGCTATGGAGTATATTACAGCACCACCAGCCTCTGTTTTAACAACTGGGCTGTCTGTCATTGCAAAAACCTTTTTGAGGTCTTCTTCGCTTTCAAGTATGACTTTATCTCCTTCTCTTCTGCCGTTAATGACGTGTGGGCTTTTCTTCTCTCTCCTTAGCATGTCTCTGTTCAACGCCACAACAGGCATTGCCACAAAGATAGCCATTGCTGCGTAGAGTATTCTTGCGTTGCTCACACTCACTCCACTAAAGCTGTTTTCAGTAACTTCCTTAGTGCTGTAAACAGTTCTCGTGCTCTTCGACTCATCTGAGAAGCTGTAGAGGCTGTTTCCTTCATTCAGCGTTATTGTCTGGTTGAAGCTCTCATTTTCAGTTTTCGCTGTGAAAGTTATCTCCGTAAGCCTCGTAAGTCTCGGCAATGCTGTTCCCTCCTTCACTGCAGCAAGCATTTCATTCATCTGCGTGAAGTTGAATTCAACCGGAATGCTGACACCACCAACAAACTCGCCCCGCTCGTCCTTTAGCGTGTCCTCCCACACCTGAACTCTGGTCCTTCCGTTCTGAACGAAGTATGTGGTTTTTATCACCATTCGGTACTCTCCGGCCTTTTCAGGGCTTACAGAGTAAACATACTCGCCCTCAATGCTTTCAGTAATTCCTGCGGGGTAGTAGTCAAGTGACGCTTTCCTGCCATAAATCGATTCGTTCGAAAGTATAGCATAGTGCTCCAACTCCCCCCTCTGCTCCACAACCTCATAAACAACATTTCTCACGTTCTCTGCCTGAGTTGAGAACGCAAAAAATGCCATAACAGCCAGCAGTGCTGCCGCAACCGACAGAACAACTGTTGCTATCTTTTTATATTTACTTTCCATAATTAATTCACCTCTCCGCTTTGACGATTATTGGATTGCTCACAATTCCCAGCCCCTTTATTTCCGCACCATCGTTGAGATTGTAACTTCCCTGACTTGTAAACTCCTGATTTCCTGCGGGATTGCACTTTGTTGCGACTGTTACATCCATAAACTCCGTTCCGTCAACGTACACTTCCCACTCTATCTTTGTCGCATGGCCTCGGTAATCGGTTGTGTAGCTTCCATTCGATGCTGTTATGCTCAGAACCTCAAATTCAGCGGGAATTGTATCGAGGATTGTGTAACTGTCGCCAGCGCTGCTCTCAACAAGAATTCTGAACTTCCAAACCTCCCTCGTGAAAAGCGGAACTGTTGTGTTCCCACTGAGCAGTATCTTCTTTATCTTGACTGCAGGATCAACAACCTTAACGCTGCATGCAGGGATTCTGGCCGAGCCGTTGGCCCAAAATGCCTCTATGTCAATCGGTATTGTGTACTCACCACGACCACCCCAGAACTCAGCTTCAACGAGCTTTTCCTCACCAGCGTACAGAAATGCTGGGTTGCTGAATGTTAAGATGTCATCTGGTGTGGAGAAGTACAGTTCAGCATCCTCTCCAAGGTTGTTACTCACTCTGATCACACCAGTGCTATCTCCACTGCTAAGGTAGAGAGTCACTTCTGGGCATTCAAAGGAAATGTAGGAGCTGTTGTTCTCTGCTATGCTAACAGCAACTCCCCTCGCTCCATAATACTCCCTGAAGTTACCGCTTGAGCCCAGAACGAGCACAAGGGTAGCGACAAGGATTAACATTAACTTTTTCATAATTTCAACCTCCTTCTTTTACTAAATTTTACAACCTCCTCCTCTCCAGCTCTCGTTGCATGGTAAATTACGCCCAAAACCGCCGCAAACTCCACTGCAAAGGCCACGAGCGGAAGGAAAGGACTTAAAGTGTACATTCGGATTATTACATCTGACGGTATAATGAGTGGATAAGCGTGAACCTTAATCTCGTCATAATAAATTCTCGTTTCCGAAGGGACTTTAACGTGAACACTCATCTCTGCCTCATCCCCTGCCGAAAGGATTCTGCTTGTCTCCTCCAGCTCCACTCTCTCACTATCTGAACTGAAAAGGTAAACGAGTGGAAACAGGGCTTTGTTCTTTATCTCAAACTGCTTGTCGAACTCTGAATCGGGCAGATACCAGCCGTCTCTCTGCCCACCTGCCAGTGTTGATGCGTAGCTGAACCCAACCGTTCCCCACGTGGCAATTACTGAAAGAAGAAGCACTGCAATCGATACTGTTGAAACCGCAACGTAGAGGGTTTTGTATCTCAGCCTGTAAACCTTCCTCTCCTTTTTCTTCCTTTCCCCCTTTCAGTCAGCAGTATTGCTCCGCTCGCTATCATGAGAACTGCCAGCAGGATGCTCATGTTCGTGCCTGAAAGCTTCTGAATGTAGTTTCCAACTTCAGGAATTTTAACCGGGTTTCCCAGCAAAACCGGAACGACTCCGATAACACTCTCCCTTTTTACGGCATTTTTAGTCCCTCCCTGCTGGTCTGTGGCAATGTTGTGGTCACCTTTGGTTATGTAGCCCCCCTCCGTCTCCGCCACAACTCTGTGGACTGTCCAGTGCCCGTTAAGGTTGAAAACGATTATGTCGTCTGGCTTTGGCTCTGCAAGCGGGTTTATGAGGAAAATGTCCCCCCTGTTCAGGGTTGGACTCATGCTGTCCGAGATTACGTAAGAAAGCAAAACTGGCCTGTTAAGCACGAATCCCACTGCTGACGCCAGTAAGAATGCTACAAGAATGAACATGAAAACGTCAGAGAGCTTCACCGCACTCACCTTCGAAAATCTGGACGCTGTAATTTTCCTCCATCAGCCCAAGCTCTGCTGAGCTGAACTCCACACCTACGGCAATACTTTCATTCACTGCGAGGGAAAAGCTAATGGATTGCAAAGCTTCTCCGTCGGTATAAAACCTAAACAGGTCACTCTGTGATTGTAGGATAACGCAAACAGGAAAGGCATTGCCGTTCTCAATTGTCAACAAGTTGTCAAACCTGTAAACTGATCCTGGACTTAGGCCCTTGCCGTATCCAGGATAATTCGGGTTGTTTTCGGTAATTTCTATTGTAAGATTCTCTTCATTCACACCATAGGGTGAAGAAGAGTAAAGCAAAACTCCGTTAATTGTGTCTGCAGCCAGTACGGATATGGCCGGAGCCTCAATCCTAGAGCTATGAGAAGTAGTATTATCGCAACTATGACTTTTTTCATTGACCTACCTCATAAAAAATTAAATTGGGGGGCTTACTCTCCGCAAAGCTCCAGCATGAGCGTTAATGCTCATCTGAACGGTTTTGCTCCCCAGATCCTCGTCAGTGTTGTCGAAGATGAATCCAACTGGAACTGGCTGGTCGTGGTACACGGTGAACTGAATCTGTGTTCCCGGACCGCTTATCGGGTTCTCATAATCTCCAGCGAAGAACGAAACACCTTGTCCCTGCCCCAGCGAGATGTCAACGCAGATCGGGAAGTCAGTTTCGTCATTCTCCCAGAGCTCGTTGCTCACATTGAACATCTCCTCAAAGACGTAGGTTGTGTTGACGCTCATCCCGTCACCATAGCCCGGATATTTGGGGTTGTTTGATGAGATCTCAATCGTCAATTTCCCGTCGTTGAGATAGGCGTAGGGCTGTATGGGGGTAAGGTCAATGAACTCGTTATCGTCCCCAACTATGTCAACAGTTATGCTTCTATCAGCCTCATAATACCTGAAGTTTGCTCCCGCTCCTATGGTAAGAGTCAATCCTACCAGAAGGAGTAGAACTCCTGCTAGCTTTTTCATTCTACCACCACCGGTTGTCCACAGTTACTCAGCTCAGCAGGCTCAGTTCCAAGCCTGTAGGCCTCCACAGTCATGGTCACATCCCATGTATCGCCGGGGCTGTCACCATTGGCACTCAAGTCAATTCCTATCTTCTTTTCACTGTTTGGTCCAAGGACGAAGCAAACATCATCTCTCGCACTGTCTGATGCAGTAGCCAAAGTTCCGGTATCAACCGCATAAACTCCGCCTTCGTGGCCGTAGAACTCCACCTCACTCTGAGATGAATTAATTCTGACAACGATCCACATGTTTTCTTCCCAGAGATGGTTACTAACTGCAAAAACCTCATTGAAGTTGTATTCGCTCGCTGGGCTAATTCCATCACCGTACCCTGGATAGTTGGGGTTGTTGGGTGAGAAGTCCACAACAAGCTCTCCGTTGTCAGCGATGTAGGCGTAGGGCTGAATAGGCTTCAGGTCTATCAGCTCGGTATCATCAGTTGTAATGTTCCAGTGAACGCTTCTGTCTGCGTTGTAGTCACTAAAGGTAGCACTTACACCTATGACAAGGCTAAGGGCCACCATTGCTCCCAATATGCCCAATGGCATTTTTCTCATTTTTTCACCTCACTTTCGGCATTCCGCCGATAACGTTTATAGTTCAATATGTTATATATAATGTTTGAAAATAAAATCAGAAGAGAAATTCAGGAGAGAAGTTAAGGAGAATTACTCAGTAGGAAGGTTCAGAAGCTTCTTTCCCAGTTCGGTGATAACAACTATACCGTCTTTTACTTCAACAAATCCCAATTCAAGCAGAATTTCAAGCTCCTTTTTTGGTAACTCCTCTTTTGAGAGCCTCTTTTCTTTTACCATTTCAAGGATTCTGTCAAGGTCTTCTAACATAGTTAAATTATGCTGCAAGAATATTTAAAGAATTCGAAGAACCGCTACTGAGTTAACCCACTGAGGATTACTCCGTCATTTCCTGCAGTTCACCGTATTTTTTCACAAAATCTTTCCCCTTGTCGGTGGTGCTGTAGGTTTTCTTCCCGTTTTGTGATGAAACGGTAACAAAATCATTATCTAAAAGATATTCGAGGTATTTCTGAGCCATCTTGAAGTTTATGTTAGCTCCATAGACTATCTTTGTCATGTTTGCCCCGTCTACTGTTATTTTTAAAATGGCGACGAAAATCTCGAAACGTGACCTTTTTTCTTTCATAAGATAACTTATCTTTACTTTTATTTATAGATTTCCTTCTTTCTTATTGTGATTATTACAATATTTCGAAATTCGAGAATAAATAAAATACACTAATTTTCCCCAAAATGCTCCGATTGACCTACCCAAGAATCTGAATTAAGACGCCAGCAGCGACCGCTGAGCCAATGACTCCAGCTACGTTTGGCCCCATTGCATGCATCAGGATGTGGTTTGAAGGATCCTCCTCGATTGCCAGCCTCTGCACAACCCTCGCCGACATCGGCACGGCTGAAACGCCTGCCGCTCCAATCATGGGGTTGATTTTTTCCCTCAGAAACAGGTTCATCAGCTTTGCAAGCAGCACGCCACCAGCAGTTGCTGCAGCAAAAGCAACAACGCCAAGAGTAAGCACAAGCAGAGTTTTATGCGTCAGAAAGCTCTCTGCCCTCATCGTGCTTCCCACGGACAGGCCGAGAATTATCGTCATGATGTTCATCAGCTCCTCGCTCGCTCCCTTGGCAAGCCTGTCAGTAACACCGCTCTCCCTGAACAGATTGCCCGTCATGAGCATGCCCACAAGCGCAGAGCCTTTGGAGCCAGAAAGCCTGTTATAATCATCGTAGCTATGGGGAAAATTATTTTCTCCCTCTTCGACACCACTCTCAGCTGCCTCATCTTGATTTTTCTCTCCGTCCTTGTCGTGAGGGCTTTGATGATTGGTGGCTGGATTATTGGAACGAGAGACATGTAGCTGTACGCTGCGACAGCAGTTGCAGCCAGTAAATGGGGGGCAAGGATTGTGGTGGTGTAGATTGTTGTGGGCCCATCAGCCCCGCCAATTATGCCGATGGATGCAGCTTCCTGAGGTGTGAAGCCGAGGAAGAGGGCAGCGATGAGGGCAGCAAAAATTCCAATTTGGGCTGCTGCACCAAGCAGAAAGGTTTTGGGATTTGCCAGCAAAGGGGAGAAGTCTGTTAAAGCCCCGAGACCGAGGAAAATCAAGAGAGGAACTATTTCGGTGTGAATCAGGTACTTCAAAAAGAGGTCAAAAATGCTCCCCTCCTCAGCCAGCCCGCCACCGGGTATGTTGACGAGAACTGCCCCTATCCGATGGGAACGAGGAGAAGGGGTTCCATTTTCTTGGCTATTCCGAGATAAATCAGCAGTAATCCAACACCGATCATCACAAGGTTTCCAAGCATCAGCTCACCGGCTGGATTATTGCAACCACGTCTCCAGCTTCTATTCTCTGCCCTCCTTGACGAGAACTTCAGCCACGACCCCATCAGCATGGCTAACAATCTCATTCTCCATCTTCATCGATTCGACTATTACAACCGGCTCTCCAGCCTTAACCCTGTCTCCCGGTTTAACAAGGACTTTCAGAACCACTCCTGGGAGCATCGACGTCACAGCATCCCCTGTACTTCTGAGCTCGTTCCTAACTTCCGAGATTACAGCAGAGGGTGCAACCGGCTCGAACGAAGTTCTTTCGACCTTTTCATAAATGTCCTCCACGACTACTTCAGCCTCTTTATCGCCCACCTTCACCCTGTAAACTCCGTCTCTGAGCTTCTCCACACCAACTTTGAAGTCAGCACCGTCCACCCTAATTCTGTAAAACCTCATTCGACCCACCTCATCGCATACAGCCTGGCAGCATTTTCCAGTTCTGGGGGCATTTATCTCAACAACCTGCAACCCCTCATGCCTTGTAAGGGCTGCAACGATTGCAAATATCTCTTTCTCACTAAAACCGACAGAATCTGGTTTTACCTCAATTTTCTTTTCCTCTTTCCTTTTCACCCCTCCCGCCACCTTTCCCATGAGCCACATAAAAAGCGCTAAGATGGACAGAACAAGAAATACGACCCCCATTCCCTCCACAGTGAGCATTATGGCCAGATCTATCATCCATCTCCCCTAAACTTTATGATTAAAAAATTTTGGTTTTGTTCACAACCTGTAAGCGTGAATGAAAATGTGGTCCTTGTGGTAGGGCATCAAACTTCCGTGCTTAACAACTTTGAACTTCTCCTCCATTTCTTTCAAAACCGACTCAAAAACTTCCTCCGGGTCAGCGGTTGAGTCAATGCTCCTCGCCTTGACCATGATTACCGCGTCTCCTTTCTCCTTCAGGAAAAAATCCGCATTTGCCTTCAAAATTTCAATCTGGTTTTTCTGGGCTATGTCCTGATAAATTAGGTCAACCTTCTCCACAATCCCGCTGTACTTCCACGGCTTTGAAGCGTCAAAGAGGAGGGGGATGATGTTATTTCTCTCCCTAACAAGCTCAAGGAGCTTCTCAAAGGGCTTTGCAGAGTATTCAACTGCATAAATTATCCCCTCATCAACAATGTCGGCCAAGTGGCTCAGCGTTGTTCCACTTGCCGCCCCGAGGTAAAGCACCCTTTCGTTTCCTCTAAGCTTGAGTGTGTGCCCCTTCAAAATCATCGCCGCCAGCTTGCTTCTCCAAGGAATCCACTCTCTAAAGCCCTCAGAAACTTTCTCGCCGTAGTGACTGCCGTACCTGCTTTTGTAAAGAGCGTCCCATCCTTCAGGTAAACGTTTCTCATCAGCTCCTTCATTTTCTCCTCAACTCCTCGTATCTCTTTCTAATGCTCTCGTAAAGGCTTTCGTCAACCTCCCCCCTGAAGTAGTCTATCTTCGCAGCAATGGCAAGCTTTGCAGCCAGAAATCTCGCCATCTTACCCCTCTTCGCCTTTGGCAAGGTTCTGATGAACGGGTGGAGGAAGATTATCCCGTGCTTTGGAATCTTCGCCTTCTTACCCTTTTTCATTTTTGCAAAGGCCTTGTAAAGGCTTTTCTCAGCCCCTATAACCTGAATCTTGCTTGCAGGCAATTTAACAAGCCTGTCCATACTCCCCGCCCTTTCGAGCAGCTTTGCAGCTATCTTAGCTCCCACAAGCTCTGTCATGTTGGGTGCAATCTTCTCCATAACCTCCTCAATCTCCCTCTCAACCTGCTTACGGAGATCCTTTAACTGCCTGATTTTTTCCTCAAAGCTATCAGCAACCTCAGAATCCTTAACTGCCCTGATGTCCTCAAGCTTCTCGCTCAGCATGTTTATTGCCTCGTCCAGCTCATCAAGAGCCTTCACCAGTGCAACGACGTATCTATCCTCTCTCCTGAGCTCCTTCTCCACCTGCTTTTCCGCAACCTTAAGGGCAGTTTTACGCAGAATTTGATAGTAGTTTTTCCCCAAAGCCTCTACTCCAACTTCTGAAACGTTGAATGGCAGTGGAGACGGATTCTCAGCTTTTAAGAATGATTCCTCAAAGTTGTCACTGAGTTCAACCTTCCTGCCATCGTAAACCCCAAACCAGAGATTATACCTCAACCTCAACCCCCCTGTTCCTGGGCTTTGTCACAATCGTCCAGCATTCAAAGCCCTTCTCTCTGAAATAGCTCTTCAGATCCCTTTCTATGGCCTTCGCATTGCTGTCAGTTATGGCATAAACCGTTGGGCCAGTGGAGCTCATCCCTATGCAGTCTGCAAGGTTGAAGCAGCCTCTTATCAGCTCACCATATTGCTCAACCTCGGCCTTCTTGAATCCCAGCTCCTGAATCCTTCCAATGGCCTTACCAAACTCATCAAGGTCGGCTTCAACCACAGCTGGCAGCATTTTCATCAAAATGATGTGGCAAATCTCCCTTACATCTTCAAGCGGCACCGGACAGCTTTCCTGGAAAAGATTTACCTCCTCCTCACCAAAGAAGCCCTTCAGGTTGGGAACTGCAAGCACAACATCCCAGTCAGGGAAGTCGTGTCTCGCAATCATTGGCGCTGGTTTTGCCCTGCTGGCTGAGGAGGGAAGAAAGCTACCCTTCTCCTTCATCGAGTGGCCACCATCCACAATAAAACCTCCGTGATCAAACACTGCAACTCCAATGCCTGAAGTCCCTCCTCTGCCCATGATTTCCGCAATCTGCCTTGTTTTGAGATTTAAACTGTAAAGCTCGCTGAAAGCCCTGCCAACAGCAAGGCTCGATTTGCGTCCCACTGCCAAGCCCAACATGAGCTTCATAATCGGAAACAACCTCAATCTCGGCTCCCATGCCCGAGTACTCAACCATTTTTGCCGCTGCAATCTCAAACCTTTCTTTGTTTATGGGATTGCCCTTAAGAATGAAGGTATCGCTCTCCTCAGCCCTTATCTCGATGTGGGGCTCCTCCAGAGCCAGACCAACTTCACCATCTACTCTACCAATGCTCCCGTTCAGATCAATGAGCGTGATGTGAATTCTCGATGGTGTCCTCAACTTTAACATGATACCCTTTCTATTTTCAGGTTTAAAAACGCTTTTCGAAATAAGGCTCATCACAATCATTGTTATTTGCCAAAAGTTTTAAATATGTAATTACCACAAAGTGAGTCGAATGAGAAGCTCAGGGCTGGCTGGAGTTGCAGTAGTGATGTTGCTATTTTTGAGCTTAGCTGGAAGTGTCGAGGTTGAAATCGCAAACAAGACGGTTGATGTTAAATCTCTGTACTTTCCTGGGGATGAGGTTGTAGTTAAAGCCAGCTTCAAGCCCAACAGCTCCTTTTTGATCGACCCCGCTGGAAAGGCTTACAAGCTGGAGTTTAAGGGTGATGGGGAAAACTACACAGCCAGATTTGAGCTGAAGAAGGACGTTGTTCTTGGAGAGTACCAGGTTTTGCAGATAACGCTACTGCAAGATTCTACGTTGACAGCTATTCCATTGAAGCCAACTATAAAACGGTTTGGTGGCTGGAGAGGTGAAGTACTTCTTTGTCAAACCCGACTACGTTGAGTATGAGATTAACGGGAGAAGGGAAAAGTGGAGGTTGTTAATGGCTCCTTCCAGATTCCGTTAGGTGTGGGGAATTATGACGTCAAGCTGAAGTGCGGGAATGCCGAATTCAAGCTGAAAGTGTCTCCAGAGCTGGAGATTGTGTTTTTAAGCAGGATTGAGGGCAATGAGACCGTTGTTAATGGCACTGTGCTGCTTGATGGTGAGGCGGTAGAGGCAAACCTCAGCTACTGGTTCGATGGGGGGGAGGTGGAGAGGATTAAGGTTAACGGCAGTTTTGAGGTCAGATTTGCAAACGTGAGTGGAGAATTGCATATTAAAGCTGAGGTTGGGCAGCTGAGTGTTGAGAGGGTTGTCAAGGTTGGAGTTGGAGAGGAGGGAGAAGAGGAGAGGGTAGTTAAGGTGGAAAGGGAAGTTTACTTCCCTGGCGATGTGGTTGTAATCAGGGCGAACTTCAAGCCTGAGAAGGGCTTGCTGGTGGGGGAGGGGTTTAAGAGGGAACTTGAATTTGAGAAGGAGAAAGAGGGAGAGTGGTTCGTCGCAAAGTATGAGCTGAAGAAAGATGTTGTTCTGGGCAACTCAAAGTATGAGCTGAAGAAAGATGTTGTTCTGGGCAACTACACTGTTCTGGTTGATGGGGTTGTAAAGCACTTCACTGTTGACTTCTGCGAGCTGAATGCGAGTTGGTGATGCAATAAGTGGGACAGCGAGTTGCTTCTTCACTATTCCTGAAGTCAGGTATGAAATTTCAGGTCCAGAAGAGCTGAAAGGAGTGGTTAAGGCTGAGAACGGCACCTTCGAGATTCCTCTGCCAGAAAGGGCTGGGAGTATTCTGCAAGCTG
>LZCG01000136.1_pt1 | contig 13635 bp, 8 predicted proteins | sample 768541 | NCBI WGS metagenome assembly LZCG01 (sample SAMN05200874, study PRJNA324366) | oil field metagenome | isolation source: sample BH-FW-1 from oil reservoir | place: India: Bombay High | collected 2015-07-11
CTGAAATTTATGCCCGGTCACCATTTCTCCTTTTGAGATAATTCGTTGTCCCTTCTGAACCATGCCCCGGGTTAACGATAACGATTTCAAAGCTTCGTCTATCTCTACCTGATTTTTGTTAAAATCATATTTTATGGTCTGCACCAACACCGCCTGAACCCGCGAATAAACAAAATCAACAACAGCAGATTCATAACCGGACAACATAGCATGCAGCCTTTTACGCAGTAAATAGTCCGCCTTTGTTATTGAAAGAACATCTCCGACCTCCGTTTCCTGAGCTATGTTATTTTTGATGATATAAATTGAAAAATCATCATGCCGACCCTTCAACACTTCGTGATACTGAATAATTCCAGCTTTGAGGACAGAATCCAGCAGATGATAGGATTGATTAAAAATAACTTCACGAAGCGAATCCTGTTTGGGAAAAGCTTTTCTGAACTCACGCTGAAAAGAAACCTCATAATCATGCAAAGCTTTTCTATAGACCTCTTCATCAAAAAAGAAATAAGGGGTCATCGACTTCAACATATCATTCTTTTCTTTCTCAATTTCTTCAGCAGTTTTGTAAATGGGAAAATCGTAAGGAGCAATAAAGTCACTATACATCCAGGGTTTCCCCTGCGTATATTCATATTGAAATTTATTGGTTCGAGGAAAAAAAGATACAATTAATACCAGCGTAGCCAGAAAAAGGACTACTTTATAAATCAACGCATAATGATTTCTCAGAAATGTGATTATTTTCTCCATGATGAGGATGTTTCCTGCAAAATTACATTTTCTGTTCATTTTCTTGCAAACAGGATGGTTACAAAAATAAAATCTTTGGTTATCATGAAATTTTACATAATTTTGGAACATGTAATCATGCACCGTCAATTTAATTGACCTATATATGAACAAATTCGGAATTTGCTTACTAAGCGTGATTCCGGTGAGAAAGAACCCGGACGACACTTCAGAGATGGTTACCCAATTATTGTTTGGCGACCTTGTGCAGATTACACACCGCTCAAAAAACTGGTTCCGAATCCGGCAGGAGTTTGACACTTATGAGGGCTGGATTGACGAAAAGCAAATTCATCCTATAAATGAAAACACCTTCAAAACGCTAACATATCTGCCTGTAGGAGTGGTTACTGATGTAGTTCATTATATGAAAACCAACCAGGACAAAGACGCCCATCCTGTTTTATTTGCCAGTTCCATGCCGGGTTTTCTGAATGGTGCTTTCTATATTGGTGATATTATTTATGAATATGAAGGAGAATACAGCACACCGGAAATGCCACCCTCAAGAAGCCGCGTAATAGAAAATGCCATGTTGCTGAATAACTGCCCTTACTTATGGGGCGGTAAAACACCTTTTGGTATAGACTGCTCCGGGTTCACTCAGGTAGTTTACAAAACCATAGGAATAAGGCTTTTACGCGATACAAATCAACAAGTTACGCAGGGAGAGACGCTGCACATGCTTTCTGAGGCACACCCAGGCGATTTGGCATTCTTTGATAACAAAGAGGGTAAAATCAACCATGTCGGCATCCTTCTTGGAAACAATAAGGTCATTCATGCTCATGGCAAAGTCAGAATCGACCCCATCGACCATGAAGGTATCTTCAATTACCAACTTGACGCATACTCGCATAAGTTGAGACTAATCAAACGCCTCATAGATTAAAACAAAATTTATCCAATAAAAAAAACCTGCCAATCTTTCTTACACTTTTACGACAAATTACAAAATATTTATTTTACTATTTCTTAATATTAAGTTATCAAAGCGGATAAACTACTACTTTACTTTTGCTCCCGTGAAGAAGTTTAAGAACAAAAAAAAAATTACACAATTTCAACATTTAAACCACAAATATTTTTACTATGAGAAAAATTAACGTTGTGCTGCTCATGATAGCGGCTTTTATTTTCATGTCAGGAAACACTTTTGCACAAACTGTTAAAGGTGTTATCCAGGACCAGGAAACCGGGGAGGAACTCGTTGGCGCCACTGTTTCTATCGAAGGGACCTCCTATGGTGCAGTAACAAATCTGAATGGTACTTTCACATTGAAAGTTGAAGCAGGAGAACAAACTCTGTTATTCCGATTTGTTGGATATGAATCCAGGCAACAAGTTGTTACCCTGAAAGAAGGGCAAACTTTAAACCTTGGCGTCATTACAATGAAACCAAGTGCTTTTGGTTTGAAAGGCATTAACATTGTTGCAGACCGGGCCAAAACCAGAGAAACACCGGTAGCTTTCTCTAACCTGAAAGCCGAAGAAATTGAGCAACAACTGGGTTCACGTGATATTCCATTGGTTATGAACACAACCCCGTCAGTTTATTCCACACCTCAGGGTGGTGGTGCTGGTGATGCGCGTTTAAACATCCGTGGTTTTGACCAAAGAAACGTAGCCATCATGATCAACGGTGTACCTGTAAACGATATGGAAAACGGCTGGGTTTACTGGTCAAACTGGGATGGTGTAGGTGATGCCACCCAATCTATTCAGGTGCAAAGAGGTTTGAGTGCCGTTAACTTGGCAACACCATCTATCGGCGGTACCATGAACATTATTACCAATCCTGCTGAAATGAAGCAAGGCGTGAAGGTAAAACAAGAATTTGGTTCAGGTCGTTTCATAAAATCTTCTGTTTTTGCACATACCGGCCTGGTAGATGGCAAATATGCTGTGAGTGCCGGACTGGTTCGCAAAGTGGGCGAAGGAGTCATTGACGGTACCTGGACAGATGCCTGGGCTTACTATTTTGGGGCTTCTTACAACATCAACAGCAAAAACCGCTTGGAATTATATGCCTTAGGTGCACCACAACGCCATGGTCAAAACCTTTATAAACAAAATATTGGAGTTTACAGCCAGGATTTTGCTGACGACCTGGATACCTATGAAGAAGCAGCTGAAGAAGCTTATCCCGAATCAACCAGCGGCAGACTTTATAACGAAAACTGGTCGCCTGTGAGCGACACCTACCAGGGACGTCAAATCTGGAACGGTTTGAAAAGAGATCGTTATGCGAGCAACTTCATCAACGAAAGAGAAAACTATTACCACAAACCACAAGTAAACCTGAACTGGTACACCCAGTGGAATGAAAAAATGAGCCAGTACACCGTGCTCTATTACTCAGGCGGACAAGGGGGTGGCACCGGTACTTACGGCAGCGTTGTCTGGGATTATGCTTCAGAACCAACCCGTATTGTTGACTATAACGCCACCATCGCCAACAACATGGTAAGCGACACCGCACACGGCATTTTAAGAAACTCCGTAAACAACCAGTGGACTATAGGCGCTATTTCAAAACTGACTTATAAAGTAAATGACCAGTTAACCACACAATTCGGAATCGACTGGAGAACTGCCGAAATTGAACACTATCGTGAGGTTCGCGACCTGTTGGGAGGCCAGTTCTATTATTATACCGGCAATGAATTCTCTAACAATCCTAATAAAGTCCTGGGAGATCATATCGCATACGACAACACCAATACCGTTGACTGGGGAGGATTGTTTGCACAGGCCGAATATAAAAAAGACGCTTTGAGCGCTTATGCCATGGCAGGTTTCTCTGGTGTGAAATATTCTTACTTCGATAATTTTACAAAAGCAGCGAATTCAAATGACCATTTATACACTGAAACAGATTGGATTACTGGCTACCAAATAAAAGGTGGTGTCAACTATAACATCACGGAAGAATTGAACGCTTTTGCCAACTTAGGTTATGTCTCTAAAGTGCCCATCTTCGACGGGGCCATCAATGACTTCGATGGCACACTGGTGGGAGCCCCTGAAAATGAAAAATTCATGGCCGCTGAAGCTGGTATTCAGTTCAAAACGCTGGACAATATGCTTGACGTGAAATTGAATGGTTATTATACCATGTGGAAAGACCGCACCGTTACAAGAGGTGTAACCGATGCCCAGGGAGGTGATGATGTCGTTGTACTTTCAGGTATTGATGCCCTACATATGGGAGGTGAATTTGAAGCTGCTTTCCGGCCGGTTAATTTCTTCAGCCTCGATGTCATGGCTTCTGTTGGCGACTGGAAATATACCGACGATGCTACCGGCTCTTACATTGACTATATTGAACAACCGGATGGCACATTTGAAAGAGTAGATACCCCTTACGGATACTACATCAAAGACCTGAAAGTAGGTGATGCCCCTCAAACCCAGATGGCTGTCGGAGCAACCGTTAAACCCATCAAAGAACTGCGTGTGCAAGGTGTTCTGCGCTACTATGCCAAACACTATTCTGCCTGGGACCCCACCAGCAGAACCGATCCCAATGATCGTACACAGTCATGGGAAGCACCTGATTACTCCGTATTGGATTTCCATGCAAGCTATGCACTTCCTATTAAGATGAAAGGGGTTAAAGTTAGCGCTTTTGCACATGTTTTCAATGCTTTAAATACGCTTTACATCCAGGATGCTGTTGATAACAGCCGTTACAATGGCTTTGATGGCGACCACGACGCTGACGATGCTGAAGTATTTATGGGACTGCCCAGAACCGTAAACTTTGGCTTCACAGTTGATATGTAATGATCGGTTTAATAATGATTTTATGAGCCCTGCGAAATTTTTGCAGGGCTTTTTTTATCTTTATGTAAATTTTTTCTTTTGACAACCCTATTATTAATTCTTTATCAGCAACATAAAATAAATTTGTTTTCTTCAACGCAAAACTAAGGGCTACCTATTGGCTCCATTTCAAAACAAACGTTAAATTTGTCACTTTAAGAGAAATCATAATCAATGGATTAATCAAATTAAAATTTACAATGAAAAATTCTAACAAGAATAATTTTTTCGTTATGGATAGTCTTGTTATCAGGACTTACTGCATTCGGACAGAATATCAGCGGGAAAATTTTGGACGAAGAAACCGGCGAACCGCTTATCGGAGCTACTGTGCTCCTGAAAGGAACCTCACTGGGAGCTGCTACCGGTATTGACGGAACCTTCACTTTTGAAGGCAAAACCGGAGATCAGGTATTAATTATTTCATATGTTGGATACATTACCAAAGAGTTGGATATCAAAATCACATCCGGAAAAAACAATCTGGGCAACATCCAGCTAAAATCAAACGCCATCGGGCTTCAGGAAATCAAAGTGGTTTCCAACTATGCACGCGACCGGCAAACACCGGTTTCCATTTCAACGCTAAAGCCCGAGCAAATTGAAGAGCAAATCGGTACTAAAGAATTCCCCGAATTACTCAACACCACCCCCAGTGTCTATGCAACCAAAGGCGGCGGCGGTTTTGGCGATGGACGCATCAACCTTCGGGGTTTCGATTCCGACAACATTGGTGTTTTGATCAACGGCGTGCCGGTCAACGACATGGAAAACGGCCATGTATATTGGTCAAACTGGGCCGGATTGGCTGATGTTACCCGCATCATGCAGGTGCAACGCGGATTGGGAGCTTCCAAACTGGCCATCTCTTCCGTAGGAGGGACTATCAACATCATCACTAACTCAACGGACGCCAAAAAAGGAGGGTCTGTGTACGTAGCTACCGGAAACAATGCTTATTCCAAAAGAGGCTTTACTGTTTCCACCGGACTGCTCGACAACAACTGGGCCATCACCCTGAGCGGTTCAAAAACCACCGGCGATGGCTATGTAACCGCTACTAATTTTGAAGCCTATTCCTATTTCCTGAATATTTCCAAAAAAATCAATGACAACCATTTTATCTCCCTTACAGCATTTGGGGCCCCTCAATGGCATAACCAACGAGGCTCTTATCACATGGTTGATGATTATTATGCTGACGACGGCACATTCGTTAAATATGACAATGATTTCCGTGACCACAAGGACGGCATCCGTTTAAACACACACTATGGTATTCGCAACGGTGAAATATATAACTCAGGGTATGCCTACAACGAATACCATAAACCGCAGATTTCCCTGAACTATAATTGGAAGATCAATAAAAATACCCAATTTTCCACCGCCTTGTATGCATCATTCAGTTCTGGTGGCGGTCGTCGTGTGGATGGTGAAAATGACACCTGGCTTGAATTTGCCTATCCAACCGGTGAACCCTACAGCGATACCAAAATCACACCAGAAGGATTGCTGGATTACAATGCGGTTATCACCGCCAACCAGGCTTCAGATAAAGGCTCAAAAGCAGTTATGAGTATGGCGGTCAATTCTCACGACTGGTATGGCATCCTTTCTTCCTACAACACTAAAATCAGTGATTTTAATATCACCGGTGGGGTTGATTTTCGGTATTACAAAGGCTATCATTACACTGAGCTTGACGACTTGTTGGGAGGTGATTATTACCTGGATGGCAGCAATATTAACCGGGATGCCAATAAACCCCTGACAATAGGCGATAAAATCAGCTATTACAACACCGGTGAAGTGCTATGGGAAGGCCTGTTTGGCCAGGCTGAATATGTAAGTGGTGCGTGGTCAGCTTTCCTTACCGCATCTGTATCCAATACCTCCTACAGACGTATTGACTACTTTAATTATTTTGATGATGACGTAATGCAGGAAGCTTATGATATTTCTACACTGGCGGATAACACCCCTTACCAGGAAGCATATGCAGCATGGGACCAACTGGAGCAGGAACGCTTACAGGAATTGGGTCAGGCCCAACTAACCAATGACCAGATTAAAGATTTGTATGTTGAAAACAAAGACCTTTTCTCAAGTGTTCCCCATCTTTATCAGAAATCAGACTGGGAAAACTTCCTGGCCTATAGCATCAAAGGAGGCGCCAACTACAACATCAGCGAAAGTTTCAATGTGTTTGCCAATGCCGGTTATTTTACCCGTGCACCGTTTTTTCGCTATGTTTTTCTTAATTATACCAACAGCATCAACGATGGCGCCAAACACGAAAAGGTGACTTCTGCTGAAATCGGCGGTTCTTATCAGACCAATAAAGCCAAGATTGATGTAACCCTTTATCACACCATGTGGCTCGACAAGGCACTGACCCGTTCAGTTGGCAACAACCTGACAGCCAACCTGACAGGTCTGAACGCCATTCATGACGGGCTGGAAATTGAGGGTTGGTATAAACCTACCCGTAAGTTTGACGTGAAAGCTATGGCCTCTTTCGGAAACTGGCACTGGGCCGATAATATCAATGCAGCGCTGTTTGACGAAAACCAAGAATTCGTAGATTCCCTTTATCTGTATGCTAAAGATATTAAAGTAGGCGATGCCGCTCAAACCCGTTATTCGCTCAATGTTCGTTACGAAGCGCTGAAAGATTTCAAAGTAGGATTTACTTGGAATCATTATGCCGATCTTTTTGCTCAGTTTGACATTGAAAACCGGACTGATGCGGCTCTCGAAGGCGTTGATGCCTGGAACATGCCCGACTACAGTGTACTGGACATGAACGTTCGCTATTACTTCAAGTTTGGCAGTTTTAAAGCCACCCTGATTGGAAATATTGATAATATTCTGGATACCCATTACATTTCCGATGCCCTGGATGGTGTTAATCATGACATCAAAACTTCGCCGGTCTATTACGGATTTGGACGCACCTGGAGTGTCTCACTGAAACTTAACTTTTAATCTGAAAAAAGAATCATCATGAAAATATTTAAAATTTTATCGCTGGCTTTTATCATAGGTGTTGTAGCATCCTGCGATCCCTATGAAGACGCTTACAAAGATTTTGACGAAGCCAATGAAATCGTTTTTGAGCAAGGGTTGGAAATCAACCTTACTGATGACGATTATGGAACTATTTCAAACCTGGCCATGCGTCAGGCACAAAATGCTCAGGATTCAGCAGAAGCAGCTTTCGTTGGTGCCAACGGCTATTTTACCGATAGCATAGCTGCCGCCGATCTGATACCCTGGTTTTTAAACGACCAATATGGTCAATACGGCCCCGGTACCAGTGCCATGGTTTCCTTTAATTACAATGGCGATATGCCTGTCGAACTGAAAAATATGCCCAATCGCTACAATATGAAATTACAGAAGCCGATTATGAAAGTGTTTCTGTTGAAGTCGGGCTTGCTCAATACTTCTACCCCGAACGTCCGGCAAGGGTTTATGTCCCTGATATTCTTAATGAATTTTATAACTATCCACGACCCGATCAGGTGGTTTTGGTAACCTATAATCAGGCTGATTCCGACCCGGTGATTGACACAACCCTTTCGCAGGAAGAAGCATTGTTTGTCGAAAGCTTTGATGACCAAGCCAACGGCCTGGGACAGTTTGCTGATTTCAACGTAATAGGAGAACAAGGATGGGAATGGGTTACCTATGGCGTTCCTGAAAACGGACTAAAAATTTCGGGCTACGTTAGTGGTAATCTGGAAAACGAAAACTGGTTAATTTCACCGGCTATCGGAATCCCCTCAGAGGGCGACTATAAACTAACGTTTGACCATGCTATTAATTATTTGAATGGGGTCTATTCTCAGTTAGGTGTTTACATCACGACCGATTTTAACGAAGCCGATACCGCTGCCACAGTCTGGCAACAACTTACGGTGCCAAATATGGAAATAGGAGATTCATATGATTTCTTTTCTTCCGGCGATATCCCGCTGACAGCATACGCAGGTGAATCGGTTCACATTGCTTTTAAATATACTTCCACCACTGATAACGCAGGCACCTGGGAACTGGATAATATCATGGTGGCGCCGGCCAAAGACCCGGTTTCCGGTGAAGCGCCCTACGTGCATAAAGAATTTTACATCTATAAAAACAGTAAGTGGGCCCTTGATGCCGATGCTTATTTTTTGAATACGGAAGATTATGACGCCATGGGGGCTCCTGGAAATTATGATAATTTCTCTTCCAGCGCAAAACCCAATGACTACCTGCCTGCTTTGCTTGACGCAAAATTCCCCACTGCCGGTGAAGGTGTCGCCAAAACAGTTGTTTACAATTATTACAATGGCCAGACTACTATCACATTAGCCTCTTCTTATACCAAAGAAGCCGGGGAATGGGTTTCTGGTTATAATTATATAGATACGGAAACCCAGCAATTTGTAGTAGGCGAATCACGTGGTAACTGGATGTTTGACCCAACCGTACGGTTTAACATGGTTGCGGACGACTATCAAATAATTGTGGATGCTGTAGCTGATAAATATGGAGATAATTTTATAAACAGTTATGGAGAAGGTGAATTCTATTCAGGTGCTAATTCTTATTACGAAAACTTTGACTTGAGAATCAGTATGCGTCAACAGTATGAACCCGAAACCTTTACTGACAACCTCAGTGATGAGGAAGCCACACAGATAATCTATAACCGACTGGAGGGTGCAATGGTTTTATTGCTGCAAAACAAGTATCCCGATGCAAAACCCCAAGTGAATGGCATTCCCCTCCATTTCATAGTAGGATTTGAAAGCTACAACAATGACTACAGCAGAAGTAACTGGATCGCTGATATGCTTTGCACTGAGGAAGCGACCGGCGGAAACCCGCCACAATTTGAATTGGTTGACAATACACTTCTGAAAGACGGAGAACCTGTTATACTTACTACAGATTAAGAAAACCATACAATAAATCAAGGTAAAAAGGCTGCTCTTCCGGGTGGCCTTTTTATTTGCCCTAAAAGCATCCTGAAACTTCATGGCCGCACATAAAACCCGGAAAGCAAGGTAACAATGACCGGATAACAGAAAAAATACAACCATTATCAAATAAACTACACACGGTTATTCCAATCATTTTATTTATTTTTGGACTATGGCAGGAAACACATTTGGACAATTATTCACTATCACCACGTTTGGTGAATCGCATGGCCCGGCAATTGGCGGCGTTATTGACGGATGTCCGCCGGGAGTTATCATCAATCCCGAATACATCCGGCACGAACTGGCACGTCGAAGGCCGGGGCAGTCTGAATTTACCACGCAACGGAATGAACCCGATAAAGTGGAATTCCTCTCGGGTATCTTTGAGAATAAATCCACAGGGACTTCTATTGGCTTCATTATCCGAAACAACGATACCCGTTCCACTGATTACATTCACCTGAAAAATACTTTCAGACCCTCGCATGCTGATTTTACTTATGAAAAAAATAATGGTTTTCGCGATGCCCGTGGTGGCGGACGCTCTTCGGCCCGCGAAACGGCTGCTCGTGTAGTCGCCGGAGCCATTGCCAAGGCTTTTCTCCAACAATACCTGCAAATCGATATCAAAGCCTGGGTAGATTCTATTGGTCCGGTTTCTCTCAACAAAAACCTCTCGGAAATCGAACCGGACGAAGCAGAATTCAATCCGGTAAGATGTCCTGATGAAGAGACAGCACAACAAATGATGGAACTCATCAAAAAAACGGCCCGGGAAGGCGACACACTGGGAGGTACCATCCGTTGTCTGATGAAAAACATCCCCGCAGGATTAGGAGAACCGGTGTTTGACAAATTTCATGCCCAGCTGGGAAAGGCCATGCTGAGCATCAATGCAGTTAAAGGGTTTGAATATGGCGAAGGTTTTGATGCCGCAACCATGAAAGGTAGTGAGCATAATGACCTTTTCACATCAGAAAACGGTCAAATCAAAACCCAAACCAACCACTCGGGCGGAATCCAGGGCGGCATCACCAACGGTGCTGACATCAACTTTCGGTTGGCTTTCAAACCCATTGCTACTATCATGCAGTTGCAGCCATCCGTAGATCGAACAGGGAAAAAAACCATCATCGAACCCAAAGGCCGACATGACGTGACGGTTCTGCCCCGTGCTGTCCCGATTGTTGAAGCTATGGCTGCACTGGTTACGGCTGATTTTGTGCTCAGACAGTTACCCAACCATCTGCTGCGCAACGAAATTAAAGCCTGAAGCATCCAACGATTAAAACACTAAAATATAGATTCAACAAAGCAAAAAATCCGATAAAAAACAGCAATCATGAAAAAGATATTAATCGTACTGCTCTCGCTCATCCTACTGTTTGCAGCGGCAGCAATCATCATTCCCCTGATTTATAAAAAAGAAATTCTTGAAACCGTTGACCGGGAAATTGAAAAAAACATCCAGGCTAAAGTCGCCTTCAGCGATGTCCACCTGAATCTGCTACGTTCATTTCCCCATCTGTCGCTCGAATTAGATAATTTTGAAATCAGTGGCATTGACCAGTTTGAATTTGATACTTTGCTATCCGTACCAAAAGTCCATCTGACATTTGACCTGTTGAGTGTATTCTCCTCAAAATCGTTGAAAGTGATAAAATTAGACATCCGCCAGCCCCGCGTCTTTGTTAAGGTAAATCAAAACGGTCAATCTAATTATGATATCCTGCCCGAAACAGAACCCCTTCCGGGAGAAGTGGAAACACCCGACACCACGCAGCAATCCGGGCTGGCTTTGACCTTGCAGAAAGTATCTGTTCACCAGGCACACATCATTTATCAGGATAAAACAATACCAGTTTATATCGAGCTTAAAGATTTATCCCATAACCTTCGGGGCAACCTTTCAGGGAATAAAGCTTTTTTAAACACTTTTACCGAAGCAGCTAATGTGTATGTTAATTATGATGGTATGGATTTCCTTAATCAGGTGGCCATAGAAATTGATGCCGACATACGGGCTAACTTTGATGATTTACGGTTCGATTTTGACGACAATCGCATCCGGGTAAATGATGTCGGCCTGAAAGCCGATGGCTTTTTTAGGATGTTGGAAAATGGTTATGATATGGATTTGAACTTTTCCCTGAAACAAGATGATTTCAAACCACTGCTTTCTTTGATTCCTTCCCTTTTCATGGAAGGTTATGAAACACTGGAATCCAACGGCCGACTGGATTTATCAGCTTCTGTAAAAGGAATCTATAACGACAAAAAGATTCCTGCCTACTCACTCAATGCCACTGTTTCCAACGGTTCAATCCAATATCCTGAACTGCCTGAAACCATTGAAGATATCGCCTTGGATTTAAAAATCAACAATCCGACGGGCAGGGACGATGATCTGGTAATTGATTTAAAGCAGTTTAGTATGAAGACTGCAGGAAATCCAACTCAAATCAGTCTTTTGCTTAAACATCTCACTTCTGATCCTTACATTAAAGCCGACATCCAAAGCCAGTTTGACCTGACTTCTGTTCATGAATTCTATCCGGTTGATCCAAAAATGGATTTACGTGGTGATATAGACGCAAAAATAAACCTTAAGGGCGCTTTATCGGCCATAGAAACAAAAAATTATGACAATTTTACAGCACTGGGCTATCTCTTAATTAATGACTTTCATGCTCAGGCCAAATCTCTTGACCTTAACATTAGAAGAGGACAATTTAATTTCAGCCCCGAATATGTGGATATGACATCCCTGCAAGCGAATATTGGCAAAAGTGACCTCTATCTCAGAGGGAAACTTAACAACCTCCCCGGTTTCTTTTTGAACGGCCAAACCCTCAGCGGCAATCTTGACCTGCAATCGGAATACCTGAATACAGACGAGCTCATGACAGCCTTTAACCAGGAGGCAGAAACCAACACAACGGATGATAATTCCCAAACCAAAACGGATACCCTGGAAACAACTTTTGAAATTCCCCCCAATATCGATTTTCATACGGTAGCTGTCATCAAAGAACTGCTCTATGACAACCTGCTACTTACCGACATTAAAAGTGACTTGACATTGAAAGACCAAAAACTCATTCTTAATGAGCTAAAATCCAATGCTCTTGGCGGAATTATCGATATGGAAGGCCAGGTGCTACGCCTTCCGGCAGTCCGGCTTCCGTTGCTTTTAAAATGGCCCTGACAGATGTCAGCATCAAACAAACCGCCCATACTTTCATGACCATGAAAAACCTTGCCCCTATTGCACAAAAAGCTGCCGGCAATATAAACTTTCAAATTGATTTCTCATCATTGCTTAATAAAGATATGACGCCTAAACCGGCTTCCATCAATGGAAGTGGCCTTATAAATGCCAGAAAGTTAACCATTGAGGATGTCAACAGCATCAACCAACTGGCTACATCTTTAAAAATAAATGAGCTGAAAAACCTTATGGTTGAAGACGTTCGGTTGGATTTCAAAATCACAGACGGAAATCTGTATGTTAAACCTTTCGATATGAAACTCAACGGGATGGTGGCGACCTTGGCGGGAAAACAGGACTGGATAAGTCGATCGATTATGACCTGCATATTGTAATACCGCGCGAAAAACTTGGTAGTGAAGCCAATGAAGTTTTGGAAAATATCGCCGGGCAAGTACAGGAACTGGGAGTTGATTATCAGTTTCCTGAAACACTGAACCTGGGGACAAAAATTACCGGAACACTCAGTAATCCCCAACTATCGAACTCCCTGAAAGATAGCAAAATCACCTTCAAAGACGAAGTAAATCAACGCCTGCAAAGTGAGCTGAACAAGCAACAGGAAAAACTGCAAAAGGAAAAAGAAGCCCAAAAAGCTAAAATCCTTCAAGAAGCACAGCAACAGGCTGATAACATCGTCGAAAAAGCCAAAACAAAAGCCACAGAAATAAAAACACAAGGTAAAAAAGCTGCCGATAAATTGCGCATGGAAACTGACGATAAAACGGAAAAAATGGTAAATTCTGCCGCATCAGAAGGAAT
>LZCG01000137.1_pt1 | contig 13634 bp, 25 predicted proteins | sample 768541 | NCBI WGS metagenome assembly LZCG01 (sample SAMN05200874, study PRJNA324366) | oil field metagenome | isolation source: sample BH-FW-1 from oil reservoir | place: India: Bombay High | collected 2015-07-11
CAGCTTTTCCGTTAACTGCGAGAGGTCTTATGGGGCAGGGTTCAGCAAAGTTCAGCCCGCTTCGTGATATGACATAAATCTTTCCGTCGTAAAGCCTCGCATCCACGTAGCTGCCGTTAAATTCGGCACTCCAAAGCTGCTTTTGCGTTTCAACATCGTATGCTTTGATGACCTTATTATTGAGAATTATCAAAACATCCTGGTAAAGGAGCAGGTTGCCCGACTCGGCTATCTCTCCAACAACGCTCATGTTTGACGGCGGGAATGCCTGATTAACCTGGTCTTCTCAATGTAATACTTCTCAGGATACTGGAAGTAAATTCTGAAGGGGAACGGGGAGTAGTAGATGTTAACTCCATCAGTCTTCACAATGTCTGGCTCATCGATGCCCTTTACCTGAACATTGGTTTCTGAGTACCTTGCGGGCGTTGCGGTGATTGTGGGTACAGCTTCTCCTGAAGCCACCTGCTTGGAATCCAGCGTCAATTCGACCCTCGCGGCATAAGCAAGAGGGAAGTAGACAGCAGATTGGGAGCTTTCCACCAGATAATCCTTGAACTCATCAGGAGATGAGAAGGGTTTCAGGCTCAACTCCTCTCCACCCTGCTCTGGCTGATTGGCTGTAAAAACCACCAGGCCCGCAATCACGATTGCAGCTACTGCAAGTATTGCAACTATTCTTTTCATGTCAATTGCTATGCAGGCAAAATATTTATAGCATTTCAATTCGTTCTAAAATATTCATACAAAAGAATTTAAACTTATATACCGCAGCCCAAAGGTGGAGCTATGATTGCCCTTGAAATCTACGTCAGCGGTAACGTGCAGGGTGTGGGTTTCAGGTACTTCACACGCAGGGTTGCTAGGGAACTGGGCATTAAAGGTTATGTGAAGAACCTCCCGGATGGGAGGGTTTACATTTACGCTGTCGGAGAGGAGCTGACACTGGATAAGTTCCTCTCCGCTGTCAAATCAGGTCCCCCACTCGCCACTGTGAGGGGAGTTGAGGTAAAAAAGGCTGAGATAGAAATTACGATGGCTTCGAGGTGGCCTACTGATGCTGGCCAAAAGGATAATTCCCTGCCTTGACGTCACTCTTGATGAGAAGGGGGCGAGAGTGGTTAAGGGAGTGGAGTTCGTCAACTTGAGAGATGCTGGTGATCCGGTTGAGATGGCGAAGAGATACGATGAAGAGGGGCTGATGAGCTCGTTTTCCTGGACATTACAGCTCCCCAGAGGAAGAAGAACGATGATTGATGTGATAGAGAGAACAGCAGAGCAGGTTTTCATTCCCTTTACCGTTGGAGGCGGGATAAAGACCGTTGAGGATATAAACAGCATTTTATCGGCAGGGGCGGACAAGGTTTCCATAAACACTGCCGCAGTTAAAAATCCAGAATTTGTGAGGGAAGCAGCAGATATTTTCGGCAGCCAGTGCATTGTTGTGGCGATAGACTGCAGGAGGAACTTCGATGTGAGCAAGGGAAAACACATCGTAAAGTTAGAGGATGGAAGAGAAGCCTGGTATGAGGTTGTTATTTACGGTGGGCGACAGCCAGTAGGCATAGACGCAGTGTGGTGGGCAAAAAAGGTTGAGGAGCTTGGTGCTGGAGAGATTCTAACTCACCTCAATGAACAGAGATGGCACAAAGGATGGCTTCGACATTCCAATCACGAGAAAGATAAGCGAGGAAGTGAGCATTCCAGTCATAGCTTCCGGAGGTGCTGGAACAAAAGAGCATTTCTACGAGGGGTTTGTTGAGGGAAAGGCCGATGCATGCCTTGCCGCAAGTATCTTCCACTACCGCGAAATAGGAATCAGAGAAATAAAGGAGTATCTGGCTGAGAAGGGCGTGCAGGTGAGACTGTGAGGATTTCTGAGTTTCAGAAGATGATTTCGGAAATCTACATAAACGTGATAGAGAGAGGGGTGTGGAAAAGACAATGCTCTGGGTTGTGGAAGAGGTTGGAGAGCTTGCTGAAGCTGTGAGAAAGGGGACTAACGTTGGAGAGGAAATTGCAGATGTTATGGCCTGGCTCGTCAGCCTTGCGAATCTGCTGGATGTTGACGTTGAGAGGGAAGTTTTAAAAAAGTATCCCGGTTACTGCATTCGCTGCGGAAAAAAGCCTTGTGAGTGTGATTCGAAATGAGGTTCAAGATTGTAAGCGATGAAGATATTAAGAATGGGATTGTGACTGACAAGTACTTCATCTGGACGGAGAAGGTTCTGAAGGCCAAGAACGTCAATCCCACTGTGGTGGCGGAGGTTACAACCTCAGGATGGGGAGTATTTGCGGGCGTGAGGATGCCCTCAACCTGCTGGAAGGTTTGCCAATTGACGTTTACGCAATGCCAGAAGGCAGTATTTTCTTCCCCCACGAACCCGTGATGACGTTAGTCGGTAAATACCAGGATTTTGCCAGGTATGAAACTGCTCTTCTCGGCTTCCTCTGCCATGCCAGCGCTGTAGCAACACAGGCCTTCAGGTTCAAGCTTGCTGCTGGAGACAAGAAGGTCTACTCCTTTGGAACGAGGAGAATGCACCCGGCAATAGCTCCGGCAATAGAGAGGGCAGCCTACATTGGGGGAGTGGATGGTGTCAGCAACTACTCAGCGGAGAAGTATCTGGGACTGAAAAGCATGGGACAATGCCGCACGCACTTATAATCTGTTTCGGCGACCAAGTTAAGGCCTGGAAGAGCTTTGATGAGGTTGTTGACAGGGATGTGCCGAGAACCATGCTCGTTGACACATACTTTGACGAGAAAACCGAAGCGGTGATGGCAGTTGAGAATGTTGAGAATGTGACCGGAGTGAGGCTTGACACACCATCTTCAAGGAGGGGTAAGTTCAGAAAGATTGTTGAGGAGGTCAGATGGGAACTGGACATAAGAGGAAAGCAGCACGTAAGAATCTTCGTCAGTGGGGGGCTCAGCTTAAAGGATGTGCTTGAGCTGAGGGATATCGTTGATGCCTTCGGCGTTGGAACTGCAATAAGCGGAGCAAATCCGGTGGACTTTGCCTTGGACATAGTCGAGAAAGATGGCAGGTTTGTTGCCAAGAGGGGCAAGAGGGGGGGGATGAAGCAGGTCTACAGGCACTGGGATGAGTTAAGAGATGACGTAAAGCTCTTCAGGGAGGAGTACAGCGGTGGTGGTGAACCGCTGCTGAGGAAAGTAATAGACGGCGGCAAGATTATTGAGAAACCGGATATGGAGAAGGCGAGAGAGCTTGTCTTGAGGCAGATGGAGATTGTGAGAAAGCTGGGGAGAGAAGAAGAGTTTTTGTGAGTTTCTTTTTATTTAAGATTTAAAAGGCTTCACCGTAAACAGCTTCAGGAACGCATAACCAGTAAAATAAAAAATAAAAACCTCAAATGCCAAGGTAAGCCCTCTTCACCTCCGGATTTGCCATGACCTCATCCGCTTTACCGCTGAGCCTTATTTCTCCAAGCTCCATAACGTATGTCCTGTCAGAAACTTTCAAAGTGAGAGAAGCGTTCTGCTCTGAAACAAGGACGGCTGTGTCCTTTTTTATTTCTTTCAGCACCTCAAAACGCTCCAGGAAAGCTTGGGAGACAATCCAAGGCTCGGCTCGTCAAGGAGCAGGAGCTTCGGGGACGGCATCAGAGCTCTGGCAATTGCAAGCATCTGCTGCTCGCCACCGCTCATCGTCCCAGCTCTCTGGTTGATTCTCTCTTTCAAAACCGGGAAGATTTCGAAGACATAGTTAAGCCTTTCCTTTAACCCATTCTTGTCATTTCTCTTCGTGTAGTAGCCAAGGAGAAGATTTTTGTAAACACTAAGCTCCGGAAAGAGGAATCTGCCTTCCGGGCAGTGAGTGATGCCGATTGAAACAATCTCTTCTGGGCTTTTTCCTGTAATATCCTCTCCTTCAAATATAATTTTGCCACTCTTTGGCCTTATAAGGCCAGAAATCGTTCTGAAAAGCGTGCTTTTTCCTGCACCGTTACTTCCTATTATCGAGACAACTTCACCATGGTCAATATCAATGCTAACACCTCTGAGAACCTCGTAACTTCCATAAGCGACGCGAAGGTCTTTAACCTCAAGCAACATAGCTCTCACCCAGGTACGCTTTAATGACTCTCTCATTCTCCACAACTTCCTCAGGTCTGCCTTCTGCGATAATTTCCCCGCTCTCCAGAACTACTATTCTGTCGGAAACACCCATTATAAACCTCATTTTGTGCTCTATTATGGCCACTGTAACTCCGCTCTCCTTTAGAGTCCTTATAATTTTGAGAATTCTATCTGTCTCCTCCAGATTTAGCCCGGCTGTTGGCTCATCGAGCAAAAGCAGCTTAGGCCTGGTGGCAAGTGCAATGGCAATGGAGAGCCTCCTTTGAGCCTCCTGTGGGAGGTTTTGACGGGAGTGAAGGCAAGGTCATCAAGCCCAACAAAGCTTAAAAGTTTCATGGCCTCCCTAAAGGTCTCATCACCATTCTCCTCTTTCAGAGCGGCAAGAATTCCGCTTCTCTGCCATGCAGTGAGTGTAATGAGCAGGTTACCGATTGCAGGGAGGTTAAAGTAGAGGCTGGTCGTCTGGAAGGTTCTGTTTATTCCGAGCCTTACGATTTTATGTGGGGGCATAGCCGTGATGTTCTTTCCCTCGAAAATCACCACACCCTCGTCCGGTTTGTAAAGACCTGAAATGACGTTGAATAAAGTCGTCTTTCCGGCCCCATTTGGCCCAATAATCCCCAGAACCTCACCTTTCCTGATTTCAAAGGTTACGTTGTTCAGAGCTCTTAAACCACCGAATCTTATTCCAACTCCCTTAACGCTCAGCATTCTACCACCTCAAATCAAAGCTTTCCAACGAGAGCCCTTTTGGGAAGTTTTCCTCCCTTCTCAGCCTTCCTTGAGTAGTAAGCTCCCATAACTCCTTTTGGCATGAACAGAATGGCCAGAATGAATACGATTCCCTGGACAAGTACCGTATACTGAGCAAGCGTGAAGAAGACCTCGTTTATAAGCGTAACAACTGCTGTTCCGATGAACGGTCCAAGCATAGTCCCAGCCCCTCCGAAGATGACAGCCGTGAGGAAGGCAAAGCTGTTGACGAAACTGGTTATCTCTGGAAAGATGCTACCGATGTATGCAGAGTAAAAAGCACCGGCAACAGCGGCAAAGATCGCACTCAGGACGAATGAAGTAACCTTGAACTTGGTCAGGTCAACTCCGGCATACTCAGCCAGTAGCTCGTTCTCTCTAATCGCCACTATTATGCTGCCAAAGGATGACTTGATTATAAGCCAGTAGAGAAGAGTCATAACTATTAGAGCGGCAATCATGAGGTAGTAGAAGTTGAGGGTCCCGCTGAAACTGATTGAAATACTGCCCAGTTCAATTGATGGAGAGGGTACGCCAAAAAGTCCCCTCGGCCCCCTCGTAACCTCGTCCCACTTGTCCACTATTTCATAGATTATGACGTTAAAGAGGAGTGTGGCTATGGCGAAGTAGGCCCCCTTAAGCCTGAGTGTCATTAGACCAATCAGGAACGCCACAAAAGCCACAAAGGCTATTGCCACAACCAGTGATGCCCAGAAAGACCACCCGTTAAGCACAAGCAAGGCACTCACGTAAGCTCCAAGACCGTAAAAGGCCCCCTGAGCCAGAGAAGCTTGGCCTGTGTAGCCGATAATTATGTTCAGACCCATGGCTGCTATAGTGTAGATTATGAACAACGTTGAAATTCTCAGCGCGTAAGATGAGCCAGTCAGTGGCATGAGCAACGCCAGAATAACTATTATAGGGTAAACAAATTTCCAGTTCATGCTCTCCTCTCCTTTCTCCCAAACAGACCTTCAGGCTTAAGAACAAGGATTGCAACAAGAATTCCAAATGCAACGAGGTTCTTCCACCTGATGTCGAAATAACCACCGTAGAGGGACTCAACAATTCCGAGGACTAGTCCACCTGCTATGGCTCCCGGAATATTCCCGAGCCCTCCTACGACACAGATTACGAAGGCTTTCAGGTTGAGTTCAGCCCCCATAATAGGGTACACGAGAGTTATTGGGGCGATTAAAGCAGCGGCAAATCCTGCGAGAGCTCCGGCAATGGCAAAAGCGATGAGAGTCATTTTGTCGGTGTTGATACCAACGAGCTTCGCTCCTATTGGAGACTGGGCAACAGCTTCGAGAGCTATTCCGGTTGTAGTTCTTTTCAGGAAATAGAGCAGAGATGCTATAGCAGCGATTGAGCAGAAAAGAACGACCAGTCTCTGTGCGTTAATCCTCAAGGCACCAATAACAACCATGTAGTCGAAGGGTGTGTAAATGCGCTGGTATCTCGGGCCGAAACCGCCATGGCAATTCCTTCCAGCAGCATTAGGAGACCTATGGCTGCAATGAATGATGTTATATGAGGAGCGTTTAGCAATCTCTTGTAAACTAAAAGGTAGCTCAGAACAGCAATGATGGAAGAGACTGCCACTGCGCTGAGAATGGCTGCAACATAGCTAATCTCGAGCATGTTACCAGCTACTGAGCTGCGAGAAATCCTGCGTAAGCGCCGAGCATGTATCTGTTTCCGTGAGAGAAGTCTGGGATCTGCAAAATTCCGTAGATTATTGTAATCCCCAGCGCTGTCAGGGCGTAAATGAACCCCACTACCAGTCCCCCTATGAGCAAGTTTATGAAATAATTTATTTCAATCATCATTGTAAAATAAGGTTAGTAAAAGTATAAATCATTTTTGGTTTTTTTCCAATTAATAGCATTAGACTCACACTAGTCGTCACAGAAAGTGAAATTTTTCTACGTAAAGTTTCAATAACTGCTTTTTTTTATGAAAGTAAAAAAATCCATTACTTAATACACACCACTGGCTTGTTGGCCTTTAGAATCACATCTCTGGCAACACTCCCGAAAATCAGCTTTCCAGTGGGACTCCTTTTTCTTATTCCAATGACTATTGCAACTGCATCAACCTCATCGGCAAAATCCACTATGTCATCTGGTGGCTCTTTTCCCCTCACGAGGAGGTGTTCCTCTGCCTCTGCCCCACTTTTTCTGATGATGCTAACAGCCCACGAAAGAGTTTTCCTCGCCTCCATTATGTCTTCATCCTTCGTCTTACTACCGCCCGGCAGGGAATGGACTACGTAAACAGGAATTCCACGCAGTTTAGCCTCTTCTGCAGCGAATTTGAGAACTCTCTCTGCCCTATCCGACTTCCTATCCACAGCAACCACGATCGGCATTCAACCACCAAAAAAATTGGAAAGATTAGCCCCAGACCTTGTTTCCTGAGGCGTCTGTGTAGTAGTACTCCTGCCCCCAGAACTTCGGAAATATTTCGATGTAGCCAGTAACCTCCCCATCCCAGATTACAAGGGCGCTACCTGGCGTGTTAAGAGCGCCCCTCGTCTCCCACGGAGCAATTCTAAGCAGCTTTGTGTAGATGTAGCTTGGAACACCCATGTAACCATCCATGGGCCAGACCTTGTTCTCCATCGCATCCATTATCGCATCCGGGTCGAGAGAATCGGCTTCATCCATGGCTTTGGCTAAGACCATCATAGCCTGATAATTGAGGGCGTGCTCCCAAGTAACAGGGTAATCTCCTAGCCTTTCCTTAATTCTGCTTACCGTCACCCTGTAACCCTCAATCAGTGGGTCCTGGGTTAGAACCTCATTTCTGTAATCGCTTGTTACCTCTGGAAGCTTTACGAGCGCTTCTGGTGCTGAGGTTCCTGCAGTCTTATCAAGCAGCGACAGGTCTCCCTTCTTGACAGTCTTGGTGGTGAAGTCATACTCTATCCCGAGGAAGTACATTATCTCCTCAATCTTGGCCTGCTCAGCAACCAGGAAACCACCTTCGTAGCCCATTTCCCTCGCAGTCTTTATCAGGTTGGCAATCGGTTCAGACGGACCTACCACCAGAATGACTTCTGGATTTGCGGCAAGCACCTTCTGGAGGTGTGTCGTGAAATCCGTTTCAGTATAGTAGTTTACAGGAGCCTCCGCAACTATTTCTCCGCCTTTAGACTTCCAGTATTCTTTGAACTTTTCGCCCCAAAGGACTCCGTATTCATGTGTTCCCTCCATCGTTGCTGCCCTCTTTATTCCCTTATCGAGGAAGACATTTGAGAGGAAAGGAACATAGACCAGCTCGAAGTTGGGTGGAATCTGGAAAATGTGCTTGTTTCCACCTTGGAGAACTGCTGGGCTTGACGTGTATGCACCGATTATGAACCCTCTCTCTTCATTAATTTTTTCCAGTGCAAGAATTCCTCCGCTGTGCGGGCAGAAAATAACCGGTGTTTTATAGACTTCGAACATTTTCTCAGCGTTTGGAACCGTTAGTGCAGGGCTGTATTTATCATCCGCCGGAACAACCTCAAGCCTGTACTTCTTCCCAGCAATGTCGATTCCTCCTGCTTTGTTAATATCCTCAACCGCAAACTGAACCCCCTGCAGGTTATTTTGCCCGTAAAGAGCTGCACCACCGCTCAAGGGACCACTGTATCCTATGTATATTGTTCCAGCAAATTCTCCAGCAGGAGTTTCAGCTGGAGTCGTTGTAGTTGTTGCCTGTTCCTGCTGCTGGCACCCTGCCATCAAAATGGCCACCGCTACCAGAACTATGAGTGCAACACCCTTTCTCATTCTCATTTTTTTCACCATTTGCAATTTTACATCATTACATTTATAAGCTTTTCCATATCTGCGAATTTTAAAATTATGTTCTTCGAAAATTAATGAAACAGGAAAGAACATTATTTCAGATTATACGTTCAGACAAGAAAATCGATGAAAAAGCGTCGATTGGCTTAGCCTAAACCGACATATTTTACGAAGAATTACTGCGTCCTTAGGCAGACTTTCAATGCATTTCAGCAAAGCTGTGGCAAGCCCTCAATTATGTTGCAAAACGAATGCAATAATTTAAAATATCAGCCTGGTAATTTAAACCAATGGATGAGGAAGTGAGAGAGAAGCTGATTGAGGCTGGAAAGATTTTGAAGCAGGCCGTTAACGAAGCTGCTGAAAAAAATTGCTCCTGAAGTAAAGATTCTTGAGGTTGCCGAGTTCGTGGAAAACAGAATAATCGAGCTTGGCGCTAAACCAGCCTTCCCAGCAAACATATCCATCAACAGCGATGCTGCACACTTCACGCCCAAAAGAGATGACGAGAGGGTGTTCAAGGAGGGCGATGTTGTAAAACTTGACGTTGGAGCGCACATTGATGGCTACATTGCTGACATGGCAGTCACTGTCGATTTGGGAGACAACAACGAGCTTGTTAAAGCTGCAAAGGAGGCTCTTGAGGCTGCGATAGAAGTTGTTAGGGCTGGAGTGAGCGTTTCGGAGATAGGAAAGGCCATTGAAGATGCCATAACCAGCTTCGGCTTCAAGCCAATTGTCAATCTAACGGGCCACGGATTGCTGCCCTATCTGACTCACGCTCCGCCGAGCATCTACAACTACGCTACTGAGAAGGGGGTGACGCTGGAAGAGGGGATGGTGATAGCAATCGAGCCCTTCGCCACCAACGGAGTTGGCAGGGTGGGAGAGAGGAGTGAGTGCGAGATTTACAGCCTTCTCAACCCAAGGCCTGTGAGAATGAAGGTGGCAAGGGAAATTCTGAAGGAGGTGGAAGAAAAGTACAAGACTCTGCCCTTCGCAAAGAGGTGGCTGAAAAAGGCTCCGGACATCATAATCTCAAAGCTCGCGAGGGAGGGCATTCTGAGGGCCTATCCGGTGCTGACAGAGGTGAGCGGGGGGCTTGTGAGCCAGTGGGAGCACACGCTCATTGTTGAGGAGGGAGGGGCAACAGTTACCACTAAATAACCCCTGCCTTCTCCAGCAGTTCCTCATTTTTCAGAATTTCCTTCCCTCCAACAGCCTCTATCCTGTGCTCAAGGTTTAGAAGGATGAATTTATCAGCCAGCCTCTCAGCCACATCAAGCTCGTGCGTTGCAATTACCAGCGTCCCGTTAAAATCCTCCAAAATCTTCAAAATGAGCCTTCTCGTCTTTCCATCAACGTATGCAGTGGGTTCGTCAAGCAGCAAGACCTCGGGTCTGTAAACAAGAACGCTCGCTATTTCAACCTTCTTCTTCTCTCCTCCGCTCAATCTGAAGGGGGGCTTGTTCAGAACGTGAGAGATTCTGAAAATTTCTGCATACTCCTCCACAACCCTTTCCATTTCCTCCTCGCTCCAATCAAGCTGTCTCGGAACGTAGAGAAGCTCATCCTTCACAGTCGGATTGAAGAGAAAATCGTCGGGATTCTGGAAAACAACCCCAATCCTTCTCCTGATTTCCTCAACGTTTTTCTTGTCAACCTCTCTGCCAAAAATCCCGATTCTTCCTTGGTCGGCTTGAGCAGCCCTGCAAGAAGGAGAATTAGCGTTGATTTTCCGCTCCCATTCGCGCCTATCAGCCCAACTCTATCTCCCTGAAGTATCTCAAGGCTCACGTCCCTGACTCCGACACTGCCGTCTGGATAGTCGTAGCTGATGTTCTCTGCCTCTATCACCTTCAGATTATCACCCACCAGAATGCTGTGAAGCCCACGATTACTGCGTAAACAAAATCGAGCATTTTAAACTTTCCTCTGTAGTGGGTTAAACCCTCACCCCTCGCCTCCATCGCAAGCTGAACCTTTTCAGCCTTCTCAAAGCTTCTGAGGAAAAACAGCCCAACCGCTTCCCCGCCCTTCCTCCACACATCCATGTGGCTGCCCTTCGAAACCCTCCTGCTCTCTCTCGCCAGCAGGATTGAAAGCAGCTCTCTGAACATCAGCACAGCGTACCTGTAAGCAAGCCAGAGCGCTGAGACAAAAACCTCAGGAACCCTAAATGAACGCAGGGCAGAGCAAATCTCGGCAAAGCTCGTGCTCATTATCAGCATCTGAATTGCAACCAGCGAAGCAGCTACCCTCATTGTGAAGGTTATCAGGTAAACTGGATCGGATAGAGAGATGGGAAGCACTACAACGAAGGAGAACAGGGTAAATAGCCAAATCCTTTCTGCAATTCTTTTCAAGCTCAGCCCAACAACTCCAGAAATGGTAATGAGAAAAATGAAGACCACTAAAACCTTCTCAAGGTTGAAGGTTGAAACAGCAAGCACAACAAAAATTATGGTCGCAATTAGCTTAACTCTCGCATCAACCTCATGCAAAGCACTTCTTTTGAGTATTCATGGAGTAAAAATTTTGAAAGTAGCTTGAAGCTTCCTTAATTGTCCTTTCAAGCAGTTCGTGCATATCTGGTTAATACAAGTCCAAGAGCTAAAACGATTACTGTCCCCACTATACCTGCAATCAGCGTTCCCACGTAAGGGTCAAGGCCCGGCAGAGTGTAGTCAGGCAGCAACCCCTCGTAAATCGGATTCTCTTCAAGACCGAGCATTTCAGCAGCGTTTTCGAGCGGTTCAGAGTAGCCAACGAGCTCAGCAGCGTAGGCAAAGAGCGGAGAAACTGCAATCATCACAGCAATAACTCCGAGAGCCAGTCTGCCTGGAGACGCTTTCTGCTCTAATACATCAGGCCTTGCTGCGGCTATGTAGCTAACAACTCCCGCAGTTATTACGCCTCAATCAGGCCGAGTACTGCATGCCACATTCCCATTACAGGCACAGTAACCTTGAGCCCGTAGCCGAATGAGGTCGAGATACCAATTTCGATTCCTGCAAAGATTGCAGCAATCGTTATACCCAGCCATCCAGCAATGAAGGCCGCTGCAGACCTGTTGAACCTCTCCAGAGCTCTGTAAACGTAGTAACCGACAAAGACGTTCACCACAGCCATGTTCCAAATATTTGCTCCAAGAGCAGTTATGCCACCATCAGCAAACACCAAGCACTGAATTGTCAGAACGACTGCCATTGCAAGCGCTCCAGCGTAGGGGCCGAGCAAGATTCCCGCAAGTGATCCTCCAACGAAGTGAGCTGATGTGCCGCCAGGAATGGGCCAGTTGAGCATCTGTGCAGCAAAAATAGCCGCTGCAACAATCCCGAAGAGGGACGTCAGCTTCTGCCCTCTCAGCCTGTAGATCGAGTATCCGAGCACCGCTATGCTAAGAAATGTAAAACAAACCCGCTATGCTCAAATCGAGGTAGCCATCAGGGATGTGCAATTTCTCACCTCGTATTACTTTTTTTCAGATTTTTCACAAGTGCTAATAAAGTTTTTGATTTTAGTATTTTGGAGAAAATTAAGAGGATGTATATGTGACGCTTATCTTAGTGAAAGCCTCTTCAGTTATTTCAACCTGAATGTAGCTGCTCCCCTTGCTGCCCCCAACGAAATACTGTCCTTCAGAGGTGCTGGTCATAACCTCCCAGCCTTCGCTCTTAAGCTTGTTCACGTACCACTGGAAGACGCTGTTTCCACTGTCTTCAGTGCCGTAAGTAATCTGAACTGTGTTAACTCCACCCGCTGTTACCGTCATGTATTCCAGCATAACTGAGCCGGGATACCTCTCCATCGGCTCCTCTCCACTGACCAAGTCGTGAGATGGCAGCCCCTTCTGCCTGTAGTCGATGTCAATTTCCGTGTAAGAAACCCCTTCGTAGGGCTTTATTATGTAGATGTCAATGTACTCCTTTCCCCTGCTGAAAGCCAGGTCGATGCTGGAATCATCCGAGCTTTCGCTCTCCAGCACCCATCCCTCAGCCTGAAGCTCCTGTTTGTACCAGTGTGCTACCTTTTCTGCACTGTCTTCAGTGCCGTAATCGATGCCTATGGAAACCTCAAGCGGGTTAGAGGTGTCTTTGTAGTAGCTCAGCATCACTGAGCCGGGGTATCTCTTCACAGGCTCCTCTCCCGATGCCTGATCAGATGCTGGAAGCTGTTCTCCTGCACCTCCAGCCTCACCGCTCTCGCCCGTCAGCTTGTCTATCGGCCCTTCTACGATGAAATAAACAGCACCACCGCCCTCTACACCGCTACCACTCATCGCCCAGATCCAACACCTTTATCGCCCTTCTTAAACAAAATTGCTCCCCACTCAGCGCTTCCCTGGGGGTGGTCATTTGCACAACGCTCATCTCATTAACAATCTCGTAGTCGGACAGCTTCTCCTTGTACCAGCTCAGAATATCTTTGGCATTGGCGTTCTCCACCGTGTAGGCTTTAACACTCACCCCCTCTGTCGGAACGCCAATGAGCTGAGAGTAGAGAGTTGGAGCGCTGTAAACCTTAGAACCGCTGTACTCCGGAACGCCTCCTGAGCTTGGCGACTGGGAGCAGCCGGACAGCACGACTACCACAGCCAGCGAAATTAAAACCAGAGTTCTAAATTCGAACTTCATTTACCCACCTTCACATTTTTTGTTCCTAAACTGTGCATCCCTTATAAGAAAATTTTGATTTCGAATTAAAATATCAAACGAATTGATAAAAATTTTATCGAACTATGGCAAAAGATGCCAATTCCTCCTTATCTACCTTCTCTATGTCCTTGATCATGCTGTCAAAATGCCTGAACCACTCTTCCATTGCATCTTTAGCAATCTTTTTGAACTCCTCGAAGTCCTTCGGGAAGTAGAGGTACTTCTCTATGTCCTTGATCATGCTGTCAAAATGCCTGAACCACTCTTCCATTGCATCTTTAGCAATCTTTTTGAACTCCTCGAAGTCCTTCGGGAAGTA
>LZCG01000138.1_pt1 | contig 13627 bp, 19 predicted proteins | sample 768541 | NCBI WGS metagenome assembly LZCG01 (sample SAMN05200874, study PRJNA324366) | oil field metagenome | isolation source: sample BH-FW-1 from oil reservoir | place: India: Bombay High | collected 2015-07-11
GGTTGCGGGGATGCGGATCAGCGTTGAACGGTTCTTGCGTGCCCAGGCGATATCACCGGTGCCTCAAATCCGGGGACGAGCCGCTTGTAGGAGTTGACCGTGGGATTGGTCAGCGCGGTGACAGCTCTTATGTGCTCAATCAGTCCCCGATAAAGAAGCGCGCGCGCTGTGAGAGCCCCAGCGCGTCTTGGGGATCGTAGAATGCGTTCTCACCATCGCTAAAAAGCGAGATGTGAGCATGCATCCCGCAGGCGGCAAACGAAGCGATAGGCTTTGGCATAAACACGGCCTTAAATCCGTGTTGGGTGGCGACGAACTTGGCGACGAACTTGATGATCATGAGACGATCGGCAGTCGTCACTGGGTCGGCATACTCAAACGACAGCTCGTTGATGTACGGTTCGATCTCGTGGTGCGACTTCTCGATTGGGATCCCCATTTTGAGGAGACTGGCAACGATCTCCTTGCGTACTGCCTCTTCCTTATCACCAGGGACGAGGGCAAAGTAGCCCGATTTATTGGTGACCTCGCTGCGGTTTGTCGGTATCTTCCCTTGCGGGAACAGGAAGAACTCCGGCTCAACGCCCACAAAGAACGTGAGCCCTCGCTTGGCAGATCTCTGTAAGAAGCGTTTCAAGATGTAGCGAGGACTGTGGATAGAGGGAGTCCCCTCGGTGGTGTAGGGATCAGCGATAACGCCGGCGGTGCTGCATTTCCCCTCTTGAGACTCCATCAGTGTTGGCCATGGATAGATCTTGAGGGTAGCAAGATCTGGCTTTAAGTACATGTCCGCATTGGCGATATCAGCGTAGCCTCGTATTGAGGAGCCATCGAAGCTGATACCGGTGCCTAGCGCGCCTTTGAACTGTGTCGCGGGAATCTCAACACTCTTTAGCTCACCTAATGTATCGGTAAACAGGATGTTGATGAATAGGACATCGTGCTCTTCGAGTTGCTGGAATACGTCCCTGTGGTCTGGCTCACCTGTTGCCATAGTCATCCCCTTCTGAGATGGTTTCCCTCGGAGAAATGTTTGATGCAAATCTTCTCATTATGAAGGGGATCCTACCTCATAGAGAGGAACCGGTCAAGAGGAGCGCTAGAAAAAGACTTCGTTCTTTTCCCACAGTTCTTCCAGCTCTTCCAGGCGGGGGAGCGTCTCGTCCTCTGATTTGATGCTGACCGCTGTCGCAATTGCGCATAGCAGGGACATCGCTGCGGCGAACGAGTCAATGTACGATACGAAATCACACCTTGCTAATAGGTAATCCGCGGCATAGTCGATCAGTGGGGAGAGCTCTGAGTCGGTGATGGCAATGGTTGTAACACCCTTTTGTTCAGCAATCTGGAAATCCCGGACAATCGCGTTAGTGTACCGAGGGAAGGAGATCGCAATAACTACTGAGCTTTCAGTTGTAAAGACTAACTCCTCCTGAAACTGTCCCATGCTCGTTGTCACGGCGACGGTATTGTCGATCGACTTCTTGAGGGCCATCTGCAAGAATTGCGCCAGGCAGCTTGACATCTTGTACCCGAGGATGATCACCTTGTCCGCTTGGACGATCCGATTGACCACACGGTTCAGTGTTCGGATATTAAGATTGTGCAGCGTGTTCTCCAAATTCTTCATATCGGTAACCAGAGATTGGACGGCAGGATTCTTGCTTGATTTGAAGCGGTGACTCCCTTTTTTAAGGCGGCTGAGGGTAGTAAGCTTGCCCTGCACCTTGTCCTGCAAGGCGCTCCTCATTTCCGGGAACCTGTGTAGCCAAGATCAACGGCGAGCCTGATCACCGTTGGCTCACTGACAGAAGACCGACGGGCAAGTTCTGCTGCTGTAAGAAAAGCCACTTCAATATAGTTATCTACGATGTACTTCGCGACTTGTTTCTTCTTATCCGAAAGAGGCGTTGACTTAATCAATGCCAAAACGTCTTTCTGTCTCTTTGTCATAATGCCATTCTACCCCTGGGTAGCCGATCTGCCAAGGGATTGACCCTCCTTAGTGAGGTCTGCCGCCAAAAACGCTTGCCTTGTTAGCACGCTAGCCCTCGGTCGCCGATACAGCCCCTATTTAGGCTCCTAACAGTCAAGATAAGGTAACCCAGAGAAAGATTCACGAGATGAGTCTCTCGCCAAGCCGCAGGGACGCAAGGAACACACCGGAAGACACGATCTGGAAGCAAAGTGCGGGACAAACCAAGAACAAGAGTGATGTTGAGCTGTACCCCTTCGCGATCTCTGCGGCTTGAGTGAGTGTAACGAACGGGCGAGAGAAAAAGCCTGTGCCTCTCGCAAAGACACAGAGACGCAGAGAACAGCGGAAGAGAGGAACAAGCAGGGATGGACGAAGACCGCTAATCCTGGCGTCTTGGCGAGAGCAGTGCCTCTTATAACCCACCTCTTACCTTGCCTGAAGCGTGAGGAATCCATATTTCGTGCCTCCTTATCGTCCTGGTGCCTTGAGGGCTTGCTCTTTTGAGGACTCTGATTGTCGATTCATGCCGCGATCGGTGTTGTGATACTCTGAAACGAGATGCCTTTTAAGTTCCCCTACACCGTTTACTGGAACGGCACCGGATCCCACAAGCCGACGGATCAGTTTCGTCGCTTGTCCCCCTGTATAATCCCGCTTTTCGATCCCTTCTGGGTTGAAAACGTAGATACTGGTCTTGCTCTCTAGCTCTAAGGCGGCACGCAAGTTTAGTAGATTCCCCGGGCCAAACGGTGTCTCGCAGATGACCACACCATCACTTGACCGCATCGTGGCGAGGTTCGCCTCGTACGCTCTTGTGGAGATGGGAGCAAACGGAGCCTCCGTCACGAGCTTGGCGCCCAGGTGCTCTGCTACCTGGAAGTCGGAGTCCAATGGAGAAACGACCCCCACGCTTAAGGAAAAGCGATCGGCAAGTGAGTGGAGGACGGCTACGCCACTCCCTCCCCCGCAGATGATGTGCAACTTGCCCAGCGACGTCGGTGCCTTTGACTTCTGAGGGACCGTGTTGATATAGATGGAATTCGTTACGGGGTTTTTGCCTACGATCACCTCGGTCTGGAAGGCCTGCTTGATATTGGCCTCTGTCAAAACATCCGCCGGTCTACCGACGGCCAACAGCCGCCCTCGGTGCAGTATAGCCACCCGATCTGCATACTGGGCAGCCAGATTGAGGTCGTGAATGGCCATCAGTACGGTTAAACCAGCTGCGGCCTGTTGACGGACGATCTCCATAATCTGGAGCTGATGGTTGATATCGAGGTAGGTGGTCGGCTCGTCTAACAGGAGTACACGCGGGTTCTGTGCCAGGGCCATCGCCAGGAAGACGCGCTGTTTCTCCCCTCCTGATAGCTCACGGATGGAGCGCTCAGCGAAGGGAGCCACGTTGGCAAGCTCCATCGCTCTCGCAATCCACTGCTTGTCGGCCCTGGTCTCTCTTGCGAACCGCCCCCGGTGGGGGAGGCGCCCCAGTGCGACGATCTCGCGTACGGTAAAATCGAAACCGATCTCTCGTTCCTGCTCCACCGCCGCCAGGTAGCGCGCAAGCTCTGTGTTGGAAAGATCGGTCAGGCGTATCATATTGAGATAGACCGTACCCACCGCTGGGGAGAGAATCCCAGAGATGTTCTTAAGGAGTGTCGTCTTTCCCGACCCGTTCGGGCCTACAATGACGAGGACTTCCCCTTTAGGGACGGTAAGATCGATCCCATCGAGGAGAGGGGAATCGTTGTAGGAGAATCGCAGCCCTTCCACTGTGATGTCCATCACATACGCGCCCCCTTTCTTTTCAAGAGATACAGGAAGAAAGGAGCCCCGAGGAATGCGGTGATGATCCCCACCGGCATCTCAGCGGGGCTGGCGACTGTGCGCGCAGCCAAGTCGGCCCAGACGAGGAAGACCGCTCCCGCAATCGCCGTTGCCGGCAGGAGGTACCGGTGATCCGGTCCGATGATCAATCGCATGATATGAGGGATAATCAGCCCGACGAATCCGATTGTACCGGCGAATGCAACAGATGCGGAGGTAAGAAGAGTAGCGAGTCCCAGCATGATGCGCTTGCTCATCTCCGGATCGATTCCCAGATGAAACGCTTCTTCCTCCCCCAGGGAAAGCGCGTTCAGGTCGCGCGAGAAGGCGATCAATATTACGCTTCCGAGCGCAACGATCGGCGTTAATACGTACACGTAGGCCCAATTGGCTCGTCCTAACCCTCCCATGGTCCAGAAGATGACATCGGTGACCTTTTCGCTCCCTGAGTGTAGGAAGATGGTGAAGCTCGTCACGGCCGAAAAGAGCGCACCTACGGCCACCCCAGCGAGGATTAACGTGTAGACTGAGGTCTTCTTGCTCCGTTCCTGCGCCAAGCGGTAGACGATCCCTGCCGCGAGAAAACCTCCGATGAAGGCCCCCAACGGAGGAGGAGAGCCCCACGTAGATTTAATAGGATCACTAAAGAGGCACCGGTAGAGGCGCCACTGGCGATCCCCGAGGACGTACGGACTCGCCAGCGGGTTGCGAAACAGACCTTGCATGGTTCCCCCCGATATGGCCAGGGCACAGCCGACCAGCAGGCCCAACAACACCCGCGGGAGCCTGATCTGGGAGATGATCAGGCGAGAGACGGACGGAGAACCATTAACGGAGGCTCCCCGTCCTATCAGGTAAGAAAGTGTATCTGAGATGGGGATGTGAACTGGACCAACGACTACTCCAGCAAGGAGGGTGAGCACTGTCAAGACGAGCAGTACCGCGAAGACCAACCTTCTGGAATAAGTTCTCATCGGGTTCAACTACCCTTCCTCTTATTAGAGCCTGTTACATAAACCTTTTCTACCGCTCATCTTCGAGCTCGAACCCCGGTTTCAAACATTCTACCGCAGGGGGCGCGAGAGCAGGACACGGAGACACGGTGAGGGCGAGACACAGAGAAGGTGTGAATCCCTGCATCTCGTGTCCCCACGTCTTTCCCTCCCTTCCCTCTGTGTGCTCTGCATTCTCGCGGTGAAAGCTTCTGTTCGGCCTCCGGCCTTGCTCCGCAACCCGCAAGGGGGAGAGGTTTATTCAACACCGTGATTACCGATTGCTATTCTTCCGGTTGAAGGAATTCGCCCATCTGCTTGAGGACCTCTGCAACCTTGGTGGAGGTGATCCACGCAGCGTTGATCCCGTAAACCCGGCCGTTCTTTACCGCTGACACGGTCTTAAGCAGCGTGTTAGACGTGATGTTCTCGATCTGAGAGGGATCGGTAAAGATCACCTCAGGGTTGCGAGAGACGACCTCTTCCAAACTCACTTGCGGAAAGCCCTGAACATCGCGGAACACGTTCACCCCGCCGGCGCGGAGGATCAGTTCATTCTCGATCGCGCCGCTGCCAGCAGCATAGGGGGGCGTGTCCGGCATTGACGCATAGAGGAAGGCCGCTCTTACCGGTTCTTCGGTAAGGGTTGAGGCCTCGCTTGTGATGATCTCCTCCGCGATCTGCCCGATCAGCACTTCTGCACCCTCCTTCAGTCCCAGTGCCATCCCCACCGTTCGGATTGTGGAGAAGATATCGGGGATACCACTGATAAGCGGGGTGGTGAGGACGGTGATCCCTGCTGACTCAAGTTTGCCCCTCTCTCCCCCCAGTCTCCGGGGCCGAGCACAAGATCGGGCTCCAAAGAGAGGATGACCTCCACATTCGGCGAGAAACTCGGGCCGACCGTCGGGAGGTTAGCCACCTCCGGTGGGTTATCCGGCGATGATGCCACCGCGATCAATCGGTCGAGAGCTCCGAGATCGATCACAATCTCCGTGTATAGAGGGATCCCGGCTACAACAATCCGATTTGGTTGCTGTTCGATCCTGATCTCAAGCCCTCTATCGTCAATCACTGTAACCGGATACTGCTGCGCTGCGGCTACCAACCCAAAGAGCACTAGTACCCCTACCAGAGCCCATACTCCTTTCCACGCCCTTCTTGTCATCTGTGTACCTCCCATCGGTTTGTGGGATATAACATCCCACATAGATAAGCTCGTAGTTTACCACCCCTGTCTACAGAAGGCAACCAAGAGGGCTCTTCGTCGTTTCGCCTGCCTGCTGCAGGCAGGAGTGGGTAACTGACCACTAGCGCGTGCTCGCAATCCTGCTCTAAGGGATCCAGGAAGCCATGAGAAATCCAACTGCAGTGAGGAGAGAGACTGCCCCTTGGTTGAAAGACCAACACCTCTTCTCTCACCCGTTCCTTGCACTCACTCAAGACGCGATCTCAGCTCTCAGCAATCAGCCTTCAGCAGTCAGCTTAAAGCCAAGATTCACTCGCTCCGTCTCATTACTCTTCACTCATCACCCATCACCGTGTTTCTGCTGTTCTCTGCGTCTCTGCGTCTTTGCGAGAGGCACAAGCTTTCACCGCAGAGTACGCGGAGTACGCAGAGAGTAGCATGGAAACATTAATGCTTTATCTCAGCGATCTTTGCGTACTCTGCGGTAAAATACTTGAAAATAGGAGCCGAACTTAAAGACAAACAGTAGAAAAGGTTTTGCTCAACAAGCTCTGTAACGCTTTCCTTTGCGTTCTCTGCGTGAGTCACAAGCTTTTTTCGCGCCTGTTCGCTATCTCCGTGTCCCCGAGTCTCCCCTTCTCCGCATCCCCGCGTCTCTGCGCCTCTGCGCGAGTATGGTCTTGAGGATGCCGTGCTGTTCCGCCTGCCTGTGCCGGTGAGGCAGACAGGAGTGGGTCATCCTAACGTTCGAGTCGGTGTAAACAGCTACTGGTTGGTTTTGGTATGGAAGTGCAGAGTGAAATCAATCAGTGAAGTTAGCATTATTAAGCACCATCCTCTTTTCTTTTATTACTTCCATCCTTTTACCTTCGACCTCTACCATCACCGATAATTGCTCTTGTATGATATCTAACCTGGTGAGGGTGAATTGGTTGATATACTCCTTAGGAAGCTCAATCTCATCCCCCAACAGATGGATCGTTCCGCAATCCTTCCTTCTAGCTCTCTCACTCTGCTGGCGCACAATACGCAACCAGTAGATCCTCATCGAACGATCTTTCCTTAACCTCTGTTGATACTCTTCCGGTAGCTTAAAGTCGTCAGCAAGAACTCGTTCCTTTACCTCCTTCGCTCCAACGTTGTTCCCCACAAGCTGGTTGTATCTTTCATACTCCATATTGAACTGGTGGATGGCAACATCGATCTCTTCTTCGTTACCAAACCGCAACTGCTCCCAGAACTTGCGGGCGAACATGCTGTTGTACCCTTCTGTTGCTCCGTTATTCCACGGTTGACGGGGTGCCGAATATAATGGGGTTATTCCCAGGTTTAACAGGACCTTCGTGAATCTCCCAATGCAGTAAGGATGAGTATTGTATTCTCCGAATGCAGGATCATTGTCCATGCGGATGAACTCAGGGAGTGGATGGTGCTTCCAATCGTTTATCAGCAGCCTAAGCGCCTCATCTGTCGTCTGTCCTTCCACTCGGTCGATCAATCCATATTGCACCGGGCGAATGTACTTGCGGGACAGGAAATGAACTCCATTGCTGTTGTCCTTCAGATACCGGGGACCAACAAAATCAATCCCCAATACAACCTTCCCCAGCTTGTCCAACGCTCGCTTAGGGTAGTTCATGTACTGAGAGCGATTCTTGCCCTTCTTCTTACCCCCTGTTGTCAATCCTGCCTCCCGTAGCGTCTTCGTGATGAAGTACAGCGTCGGTGGTTCAAGGTGCGGATACAGGTTCCTGTAGTTGGCTTGTACAACCTCCGGTCCGAAGAAATAGCTCTCTGTTGCTCGTAGTTCCTGTCGTATGTCGATGACCCGCTGTTCAACCTGTCTATCATACTTGCGTAGTCGTCCCTTTTCCCAACCACGGTTGTCTTCCTCGATCGATTCCATCTCGATCCAGCGGGAGACCGACCTCCAGCTGGAGACAAGATGGTGAGCTATCTTATCGATCGACCATCCCTTCTGATGGAGTTCTTTGGCCTTCTTCCTCTTCGCAACGAGCAGTTCTCTCTGCACGATACCCTACCATACCAACTCTGCTCCTTCATTGCAAAACCAACCCCTACTCGTAAAGCCGAGCGTGTCTACGCGGCAGCATCGCTGGGCCGGTTACCCACACCAAATAGCGAGGAGCCACCAAGAGGGGAGGTTATGGCGTCTCGGAGAGTATCTCAGTGATAACTCTCCATAGACCAAGCCCAGCGCTCTTGCGCTCCGGAGCAGAAACAATGAGGAGCAGGATCACCTTCGCGCCTAAGGGGGAACGCGCCTTCAATCACTCGTTCGTCGCGTGGGTTCTGGTCGCTAACCTTTTCCTCATTGTGAGAGAAACACCATCCCTCTGGACGGTAGCGGATCAGGATCAGGGCGCTTCCCCCTCCCTTATTACAAGGTCACGGTACCACCACGGCGGTCTCGCGGTCGGGCACGACAGCAGAGCGGCCAGGGTGATAGTATCCTGAGCAAGGGAGTGCAGAGAGGGCTCTGCGACCTGTTTGATATGCTTTAACAGCGGAGAGAATCGCTTCCCGCCAAGGCACTGAGGGTAACCCCGCGTCTATCCGTTGTAATGAGTCCTTTCTTTTGCAACCGTTCAAGCTCAAGGCGTACGGTCATCTCGGAGAGACCGGTTCGCCGTGCAAGGCTGCGCCGCCCCAGTCTCTCTTCTTCAAGCAGAAAGGCCACTTCAAGCGTTATCGGTGTGTAGTCCATGAGTTTCACCTCCCCCAACGAGGGAATAGAGCATACTGACTTTACGAAACGATAGTCCCCCATCATCCTAAGTGCAAAATGTTGGCTCTTCGTCGTTTCGAGTGGGTAGTGTCTCATTTCGGTTCGTGCGGGACGGATGCCTGTTGCGAAGCAAGACCGGAGGTCGAAGAGAATTCACCACGAAGAGCACGAAGGACCTGTCTGCGTCCGAAGGACAGGTCCTTTGTGGTGAAACAATTCCGTGCCCCTGCGAGAGCCACAAGCCTTTCCTCTCGCCCGTTCGTTGCACTCACTCAAGCCGCAAAGTGTCGCGGCACCAATCTTGGTTTTCACTCTCTGCGTGCCTGGGGGGTGTAGTAGACGATTTGGAATTTACTATACCCCCGAGCACCCTCGTCGGTGAAAGCTTCTGCTTCGCAAGGAGAAAAGACCGGCGGAATAGCCTGCGCTACCCACTTGAAACAGCGAGGAGCCAAAATGTTCGACGCTTGCGAAAAAGGGATCATCGGGTTCAAGGAGAGTGGGTTGAGGTGCTGAAATGGAGCACTCTCACGTTGTTTCCAAGTGGCAGTCGGATACTTATTGTTGCGGACACTTGACATTGGCGTGGGGGTAGAGTACCTTTCGCAAGAAAAGATTCAGGGTTGGGTAATAATGAAAGTTTTGTTTCGTGCGAAGTGAGGAACGCGATAGGAGAGTAATCTGAAGAGTTCGGTGCAACAAGAGCGAACAAAGAGCTATCCTATGGTGAGTTTGGCGGGAAAAGGATCTCGCGGACAGATCTTTTGAGCTCCTTGCAAGTCGCGTTTCCGCGCGGCCCTCTGGTCAAGGAGATAAGGAGGCAAAGAGTGGTTACGTGCGATTCGCTGAAAGAGTTAATCGCCAAAGAGGGGATAGAATTTGTCGATTTCAAGATCGTTGATCTGATCGGACGCTGGCGGCATATTACGATACCGGCCAGTCGGTTCACCCCTCACCTGGTTGAAAACGGTGTTGCTTTTGACGGCTCGAACTTCGGCTACGCGAGTGTAGAGGGGAGCGATATGGTGCTGCTCCCGGACCTTGATACGGCCACCATCGATTACTACAGTGACGAGAAGGTTCTCTCCATCATTACCGATATCTATCTAGCGGGTGGAAAGGGACCTTTCCGTGGGGACCGCGCGGGGTCATTAAACGAGCTGAAGGATACCTGGTCTCTGAGGGTATCGCCGAAGCCGCGATGATGAGCCCGGAATTTGAATTCTATGTCTTCTCTCAGGCTGAATACCGTAGTGGAAGCGTTGAATCCTACTACGCGCTCACCCCTTTAAACGGGCATACAGAGCACTCCTTTTACCATATTTCGCCACCGGAAGATCAACTGTTCATACTGCGAAACGAGATCTGTAGGCGATTAGAAGAAAGAGGGATCCCTGTTAAGTACCATCACCACGAGGTTGGCCCCTTAGGCCAACTGGAGATCGAGCTGGGGTTCGACAGGCCTTTGAAGATGGCCGATACCACGCTTATCATCAAGAGCATCGTGCGTAATGTTTCAGCAGAGGCCGGACTGAGCGCCACCTTTATGCCGAAGCCGATCTACGGCGAGAATGGCAATGGAATGCACATTCACCAGTACCTGGCAAACGGTGGGAAGAGCCTGTTCGAGGGGAAGGGTGGACTCTCCGAGCTTGGGCTTTGCTATGTTGGAGGAATCCTATCTCACGGACGAAGTTTGTTCGGGTTGACCAACCCTTCAACGAACTCTTACTGTCGCCTTGTCCCTGGGTATGAGGCGCCGGTCTCGTTGGCCTTCGGAGAGGGGAACCGCTCCGCGGCGATCCGTATCCCGGGGTATGCTACACCCGCTGAGCGACGGATCGAGCTGCGGACGGTCGATGCAACGTGCAACCCGTATTTCGCCTATGCTGCGATGTTGATGGCGGGTATCGACGGGATCAAGCGCAACTTGAACGCGAAGGACCTTGGCCTCGGGCCCTACAATCAAGACCTCTATAATCTGTCTGCCGAAGAGGCGGCAAAGATCGCACAGGCGCCGGCCGATCTCAGCGAAGCCCTCTGTGCCTTAGAGGAGGATCACGATTACCTGACCGCGGGCGGGGTCTTCGGGGAAGATCAGATAGCCGACTGGATTACGGTAAAGAGGGAAGAAGCGAGCCAGCTTCGCAGGCGACCCCACCCTTACGAATTCTCGCTCTATTACGATCTATGACCTATAGTTTGGCCGCTCTTTGCTCCATTGCAAACAGGAGATTGCTCAGGAGGAACGTCTCGTTCGCCGAACCTTTGCTAAGCGAGCGAAACCTTCCCTCCCGTGTTGAGCTGTGCTCCCTGTTGCAGAGCCCCAGAGGCTGTTGTAGAATTCCAGAAGGAAGTATTACGTGATGGTAATATTAGAAAGTTTTCCTTCGAGAAAGGAGCCGAACAGCACATGCTGCATGTGAATGGCGGTACGTATCGGGTTCTCTCCGAACAGAACCTCTCGCGGATTCATCAAGCAGCGTTGACTGTGCTCGCACGCGCTGGCGTCCAAGTGGGAAGTGAACCGTTCCTTGCGATCTTATCCGATGTGGGTTGCAAGGTGGAAAAGGATGGGCGGGTAAAGATTCCCCCTGAGGTTGTGGCGGAGGCGTTGGAGAAGGTGCCCAATCGGGTGATCCTGTACGGCCGTGGGGAGGTTCCCCCTCTCGATCTTGGGGGGCGGCGAGTCCACCTCGGTACCGGTGGGGCTGCGGTCAATATCCTAGATCCGGATAGTGGTGAGGTGCGAGATCCGACACTGGCCGATCTGGGAGATATCGCGTGGTTGGTGGAGAACCTGGAGAACATCCACTTCCTCCTGCGACCGGTGGTGGCTAGAGATGTGCCACCAGAGATACTCGATATCAACAAATTCTACACGTGTCTGGTAAACACGAATAAGAATGTGATGGCCTCGGTCACCTCTCCAGAGACGGCGCGAGCGGTGATCGAGCTTGCGGGGATGATCGCCGGCGGAGGGGAAGCGCTACGGGATAGACCGATCATCTCCTTTGTCACCTCGTGGATGATCAGCCGTTGAAACTGGACATTGGGACCAGCAGGGTCTTGGAAACGGTGGCAAGCCGTGGTATCCCCGTCGCTCTATCTTCTGCTCCGGTGACCGGTTCCACGGCGCCGGCGACCCTGGCAGGACTCCTGACCCTGGTGCACGCTGAGGAGCTGTTCGGGATCGTCCTCGCTCAGATCATCCGGGAAGGGACACCGGTCCTGTACGGTCCGGTACCAGCGGTGGCCAATATGCGCAACATGGCTACCTGGGCGGGGCTGTAGAAACGGGAATGATGAACGCTGCAGCCGTGCAGATGGCAAATTACATAAATGTCCCTATCTACTCCGATGCAGGGCAGACAGACTCGAAACTTCCCGACATCCAGGCCGGTTACGAAAAGGCCGCAAACATCTTCCAGGTGGCCCTGGCAGGCGGAAACTACATCCACCATACAGCTGGGATGCTGGAATCGATGTTAGCCGTTTCCTACGAGCAGTTTGTCATTGATAACGACATTAACGGAATGGTATTGCGCGCCCTTAGAGGAATTGAAGTAAACGACGATACGTTGGCTCTAGATGTTATCAAGGCGGTCGGTCCCGGTGGAAACTACCTGACGCAGCGTCATACTCTCAAATACGCAAGAAGCGATGAATTTTACATACCGACTGGGGCTGATCGAAACTCGCGAGTTGCCTGGGAGAAGGGAGGGGAGAAGGATGCACGGGAAAGGGCCAGGGAGATAGCGCGGGGAATCCTGAACCAGGAGAGACCGCAACTTATCCCAGCAAAGATCGACTCCCACATCCGCCACAGGTTTGATATCCGCCTGCCCTGACCGAGAGCAGTTCTCGCTTAAACGTCTAGATACTGCTGCCGTTCCCAGCCCGTGACCGATTGGTTAAAAGCAGCGATCTCTTCGCATTTTGCTTGAATAAGGTATTCGGTTGTCTCGGCGCCAAGGGCTCTACTGATCACTTGGTCTGATTCTAATGCGTTGATAGTCTGTTCAAGGGAACCAGGCAACGGCTTTATCCCCCGTTGTGCTTTCTCCTCCTCACTCATCAGATAGATGTTCTCCTCTATGGCCGCTGGAGGCTCGATGGAGCGCTCAATCCCATCCATCCCCGCCGCGAGGATCGCGGTGAACGCGAGGTAGGGATTGGCAGAAGGATCAGGAGAGCGCAGTTCGAGCCGTGTTGCTTTTTGGGGTCAGGGGTTGCGGGGATGCGGATCAGCGTTGAACGGTTCTTGCGTGCCCAGGCGATATTTACCGGTGCCTCAAATCCGGGGACGAGCCGCTTGTAGGAGTTGACCGTGGGATTGGTCAGCGCTGTCACGGCCCTTATGTGCTCAATCAGTCCCCCGATAAAGAAGCGCGCGCACTGTGAGAGCCCCAGCGCGTCTTGGGGATCGTAGAATGCGTTCTCACCATCGCTAAAAAGCGAGATGTGAACATGCATCCCACAAGCAGCATACTGAGCAATCGGCTTTGGCATGAATACAGCCCTGAAGCCGTAACGAGCAGCAACGCTTTTGGCAACAAACTTGATTGCTATAAGACGATCAGCTGTTGTTACCGGATCAGCGTACTTAAACGACAGCTCGTTGATGTATGGTTCGATCTCGTGGTGAGACTTCTCGATTGGGATCCCCATTTTGAGAAGACCGGCAACGATCTCCTTGCGTACTGCCTCTTCCGTATCACCAGGAACGAGGGCGAAGTAGCCCGATTTACTGGTAACCTCACTTCGACTTGACGGTATCTTCCCTTGCGGGAATAGGAAGAACTCCGGCTCAACGCCCACAAAGAACGTGAGCCCTCGCTTGGCAGCTCCCTGTAAGAAGCGCTTCAAGATGTAGCGAGGACTGTGGATAGAGG